>Ga0209415_10005323_pt1 | contig 23169 bp, 23 predicted proteins | sample PeaSoiSIISIP2007_FD_187696 | JGI IMG/M metagenome (GOLD analysis project Ga0209415, IMG submission 187696) | Peat soil microbial communities from Weissenstadt, Germany - SII-SIP-2007 (SPAdes) (version 2) | ecosystem: Environmental > Terrestrial > Soil > Wetlands > Peat | place: Germany... | reverse complement strand
AAAGCCGCTTTCACCGAAGACGGCATCGTCGAAAATTCGGGCGAGTTCAGCGGCCTGGCGAGCGCGGACGCGCGGCGACAGATGAACCAATACGCCGAGCAAAAGGGTTTTGGAAAAGCCGCCATCACCTATCGTATTAAGGACTGGGGCATCTCTCGCCAGCGCTATTGGGGAACGCCGATTCCCGTGATTCATTGCCCCAAGTGCGGGATGGTTCCGGTGCCGGAGCGCGATCTGCCCGTGATTCTTCCCACTGATGTGAAGCTCACCGGAACCGGCGCGTCGCCACTGCTCGAAGTCGAATCGTTCATGCACGTGAAGTGTCCCGTCTGCGGCGAAGACGCACGCCGGGAAAGCGACACCATGGACACGTTCGTCGACTCCTCCTGGTATTTTTACCGTTACTGCGATCCTCGAAACTCCACCGCGCCTTTCGACTCGAAGACGATCGCCTATTGGTTCCCCATCGATCAATACATCGGCGGTGTCGAGCACGCGATTCTGCACCTCATCTATTCGCGCTTCTTCACCAAGGTGATGCGCGATCTCGGCCTCATCACGAACGCTGAGCCGGCCGCGCGTCTGTTCACGCAAGGCATGGTGATCAAAGACGGCGCGAAAATGTCCAAGAACAAAGGCAACGTGGTAAGCGCCGAGGAGATGATTGAGCGCTTCGGCGCCGATACCGGCCGTCTCTTCGAGCTCTTCGCCGCACCTCCCGAAAAGGACATGGACTGGACCGACGCCGGCGCCGAAGGAGCCTACCGCTTTCTCGGCCGCGTTTTTCGGTTTGTCACTCGCAATGCCGATCATGACCCTTCAAAACCGGGTGACGCGGAGGCTGGCCGCAAAGCCCTGCGCAAACTGCACCAGACCATTCGCCGCGTCACCGAGGATTTCAATCATCGCTGGCACTTCAACACCTCCATCGCCGGATTGATGGAGCTGGTAAATGAGCTGTACGCTCAAGAAGACAAGCTTTCGGGCGAAGCGCTCGCTCAAATCCTTCCGCCGCTGGTGCTGTTACTGGGTCCCTTCGCGCCTTACGTCGCCGAGGAGCTGTGGGAGCAGCTCGGCCGCACCGGCCCTGTGTTCCGCCAGCCTTGGCCCGCTTACGACGAAGAGCTGGCTAAGGAAGACGCCGCCGAGATCGTCCTTCAAGTAAACGGCAAGGTGCGCGGCCGTATTTTCGCTTCCTTTGGATCGTCAAGGGAAGATTTGGAGCGCGCCGCTTTGAGCGATCCCAGCACGCAGCCCTTTCTTGTCGGCAAGCAGGTGGTGAAGGTGGTCGTCGTGCCGGATAAGCTTGTAAATATCGTGGTACGTTGAAGCCATGGCCACCCGGACGCTGATCTCCGTGGAAGAATACCTCTCGACGAGCTATCGTCCCGATTGCGATTACGTGGACGGGGAGGTCGTCGAAAGAAACTTGGGCGAATGGGATCATAGCAGCCTGCAAAGCGCGATTCTGGTGTACCTCTGGAACCGTTATTACAAAGATGGCATCCGCGCGGTTGCGGAACAGCGGGTCCAGGTCAAGAAGACCCGTTTCCGAATTCCCGATGTCTGCGTGGTGCTGGGCGAGCCCGGCGAGCAAATCCTCACCAAGCCTCCGTTCCTCTGCATCGAGGTTCTCTCCCCGGAAGATCGAATGAGCCGCGTCAGGCAGCGCATCGCCGATTACTTTGAGATGGGCGTTCCTTACGTCTGGGTCCTCGATCCCGAGACCAAGCAAGCTTACACGGCTACGCCCGCTGAAGGCCTCCGCGAGCTCAAGTCCGGCGTGCTCACAACGGAGAACCCTGCACTCGAAGTTCCGCTGAGTGAACTTTTCGCCGATCGTAAATAACGTGGTACGTTGAAGCCATGGCTGCCCGGACGCTGATTTCCGTGGAAGAATACCTTGCGACGAGCTATCGTCCAGATTGCGATTACGTGGACGGGGAGGTCGTCGAAAGAAACTTGGGCGAATGGGATCATGGTTGGCTGCAAACATCAATCGCGTCCTACTTTTTTGTTCGGCGCCGACAATGGAATATCAGTGTTCTGACCGAGACGCGGGTCCAAGTCAAGGTCGCAAGATTTCGGATTCCCGATATTTGCGTTGTCCTGGGAGACACGAAGGAACCAATTCTTGTCAGGCCCCCGTTCATCTGCATCGAAATCCTTTCGCCGGAAGACCGGCTTAAGCGCATCCAAGAGCGCATCAACGATTTTCTTGAGATGGGCGTTCCCTACGTCTGGGTCCTCGATCCCGAGACCAAGCAAGCTTACACGGCTACACCCGCCGAAGGCCTCCGCGAGGTCAAGACCGGCATGCTCAAAACGGAAAGCCCCACGCTTGAAGTTCCGCTAAGCGAAATTTTCGCTTGACTCGTAAATGAGTTCCGGCGACGACGCCTTCATGCTCCAGGCCCTCGAACTGGCCCGCGAAGCCGAGCGAGCCGGAGAAGTCCCCGTCGGCGCGGTTGTGGTGCTCGATGGAGCCGTAATCGGGCGTGGGCGCAACTCACCCATCGCCCTCTCAGACCCGACCGCACATGCCGAAATGCTGGCGTTGCGCGAGGCCGCCGCAGCCGTGCGTAACTACCGGCTGGAGGGCGCGACGCTATACACGACTCTCGAGCCCTGTGTGATGTGCGCCGGCGCGCTGGTCGCTGCGCGGGTCGCACGCCTGGTGTTCGGCGCGCGCGACCTTCGATTCGGAGGTGTCCGAAGTAAGTTCCGCTTGGCCGACTCCGCCCTTCTCAATCATCGCGTCGAAGTGATTGAGGGCATCGGTGGCGCGGAAGGCGCGGAATTGATGCGGAAGTTCTTCGAAAGGAAGCGGGATTAGGCGATTTGCGCCACTGCCGGGAACCGCAAGTGTTCCGGTAGCGTGGGAGGGCGCGGCGCCATCGCCTCAGCTGCCTGGAAACGCGAAGGGCCATGAAAATACTCATCCAAGGGAAACAGAGCATATGGCTCCAGTTCCCGGAAGACGCGGCCGAGTTTTTGCTCGATCCGATAGACCGCATGGAAGAAATTGCCCGTTCGAGGCCCAGCCTACGGCAGCACAGCTTCCAGTCCGCCCCCAGCAGGAAGTGGTAGCGGAATAAGCGATATTCGAAGTCCTCTAAATTCCTGCGCGAAACTAGGCAGAAGTCGGCCATATACTCTTCGTCTTTCCTCCCCCACGTCAGCGGCCGTTGCCGGCCCAGTTGCGGTTCCAGCCCGATCCGGCTGCATTCCCTCTCCTGCGTGGCGCAACCAACAAAGCGCCGATGGCAGGCGCGGAAAATCGCTCGCAAAACGCGGTTGCAGGGCGCTAAACGTTCTTTCTTCCCAAACGCAATCCGGAACCGCGGCATTGCGTACATTGATGCCTGGCCAGCGCCAATGTTTCCGACCGTGTCCAATCCATTTCCAATGTCCTCCCGTTCAGGGCCGCCTTCGGACAGTAAAAGCAGCCAATCGGCACCCATCGTAGGAGTACTGGAACTACCGACACGGTATAGTACTTCTATTTCCGATCGAAAGTCAAACTTTATTTCCTAATTCGTTGATAATCTCGGAGTAAACCTTCAGGACATCGCGGGCAGTTTCGTCCCAACTGAAGCGCTTTGCCTGTAAGGGACCCGCCGAACACAAGGATTCGCGGCGTTTCGGGTCGAGAAGCAGCTCGCGCAATCCCCGGGCGATATCGAAGACGTTATCCGGGGTCACCAGCTCGGCCGCATCGCCGACGGCCTCCACCAAAGGAGGGAGATTGGAGGCCACCACAGGGGTCCCGCAGGCCATCGCCTCAAGCGGCGCCAGCCCAAATCCTTCATAGAGCGATGGGAAGGCGAAAATCGTTGCCGCGCGATAGAAAACCCTCAACGTCTCGGAAGGAACGAACCCCAGGAAGCGCACGAAGGGCTCCACGCGGGTGGCGATCACGGCCCGACGAACCGAAGGGTTTCCGGAGAGCTCGTCGCCGATAATGACCAGGCGGAGATCTTTGTACTCGGGATGGTTTTCGAATTCGCCGCGCAGGACCGCGAAAGCCTCCACCAGGCGCGGGACATTCTTCTGCGGCCGGATGGTTCCGGCGTACAGAATGAACGGCCAGCCAATGGAGTAGCGTTCCAGCACTTGCTGCTCATGGCCGGAATCGACGTGATTGCTGGTGAAGGCGGGGTCGGGGGCGCTGTAGATCGTGCGGATGCGGCTGGGAGGGATCGGCAGGACGCCTTCCAGGTCGCGCCGCGTGGAATTGGATACGGCGATCACCCGGGCGGCTCGCAGGGCTCCGCGGCGGTAGCGTTCCTCGTGCAGGGTGCCGCGCAGGTCGGTGCGCGACGGAAACAGCAGGCTGCTCATGTCGTGAATGGTGAGCACATAAGGCCGCGGCATCCAATAGGCCACCGAGTTCAGCGGAATATGGTACAGATCCGCGTGGAAGCGCCGCAGGAAAAAAGGGAAAGTGACGTTGTCAGCGACATCCGTATCCGCGCGGGTGTAAGCAACCGAGTGGAAGTTGGCGGCAAGCTCGGAAATCGCCGCACGGTTTTCCGGGAGCGCGATCAAGGTGTAGCGATTATCGCGATCCAGCCGCGCGAGGGCAGTCACCAGGTTGCGAATGTAGGTGCCAATGCCGAAGTCGCCCCAACGGCGAACATCTATGACGGCATGAAACGGCATCGAATGGACTCGCTTAAGGGCTCAGCGGGTTGCCGCGGCGGCCATCTTCCAGGCGTAGAGAGGAAACGCCTCCGTCAGGACCCCGACGCGCTTCCGCACTTCGTCGAGGACACTCTCGTTGGCGATGTTTTCGAGCACGCGCACGATCAGAGCGCCCACTTCGCGCATCTCCGCCTCGCGAAACCCGCGCGTGGTCACCGCCGGAGTGCCAAAGCGCATGCCGCTGGGATTCAACGGCGGATTGGTATCGAACGGGATCGCGTTCTTGTTGGCTGTGATGTAGGCCCGGTCGAGCGCGAGTTCGGCTTCCTTTCCCCGCACTCCCTTGGCGAAAACGTCCACCAGAAGCAGGTGCGTATCCGTGCCGCCTGAGACCACACGGCAGCCGGCTTGGGCCAGCGTCGCCGCAAGAGTGGTGGCGTTGGCCAGAATTTGCCTCTGATAATCCACGAACTCCGGCGTCATCGCGGCCCGGAAGCAAACCGCCTTAGCGGCAACGATATGCACCAGCGGACCGCCCTGCGTTCCCGGAAATACGCTGCGGTCGATGGCCGCGGCGTACTTCTCCTTCGCCAGGATGATTCCGCTGCGCGGGCCTCGCAGAGTTTTGTGGGTGGTGGAGGTGACGATGTCGGCGTGCAGGCACGGATTGGGATGCAATCCCGCGGCGACCAAGCCCGAAAAATGGGCCATATCCACCAGCAGCATCGCACCCACGCTGTCCGCGATCTGGCGGAAGCGGGGAAAATCGAGCGTGCGGGGATAGCCGCTGCCGCCAGCGATGATCAGTTTGGGCTGGTGCTCCGCCGCGAGCCGAGCGAGATCGTCGTAGTCGATGCGTTCATCCTCGCGGCGCACGCCGTAGGGCACGATCTTGTAGGTCTTCCCCGAAAAATTCAGCGGATGCCCGTGGGTCAGGTGGCCGCCGTGAGCCAAGTTCATTCCCAGCACCACGTCGCCAGGTTGGAGCACCGCCGCGTAGGCAGCCTGGTTCGCCTGCGATCCCGAATGCGGTTGAACGTTGGCGTATTCCGCGCCGAACAGCTTCTTGGCCCGATCTCGGGCGAGGTTCTCCACGATGTCGGCATGTTCGCAGCCCCCGTAGTAACGCTTGCCCGGATAGCCTTCGGCGTACTTGTTGGTAAAAACGCTGCCCGCGGCCTCCAGCACCGCTTCGGAGGTGAAGTTTTCGCTGGCGATCAGCTCCAGGCGCGAGTTTTGACGCTCCATCTCCGCGCGGATTTGCCGATAAATCTCCGGATCTACCTCGGAAAGCGGACGAGCCATCCGCTCCTGCTCGGTCATATAGTCTCCAACGCCATGATCTTCTCCACGCGCCGCTCATGTCTTCCGCCCTCAAACGGCGTTTCGAGAAAAATCTTGGTCAAGCTCTCGGCGGTGCGGGCGTCGATAAACTTTTCTCCAAAGGTCAGCACGTTGGCGTTGTTGTGCTCGCGCACCAGCCGGACCTCCTCCGGATTCGTGCCCAGGGCCGCGCGGATTCCGTGAACTTTATTGGCCGCGATGGACATGCCGATCCCGGTTCCGCACACCAATACGCCGCGATCGGCCTCGCCGGAAGCGACTTGCTTCGCTACTTTCAGTGCATAGTCCGGGTAGTCGGTGGATGCGGCGGAGTCCGTGCCGAGATCGGCGACTTCGTGGCCGGCCGCGCGCAACGCGTCGCGCAAATCGTTCTTCAGAGTAAATCCGGCGTGATCGGCGCCAATCGCTATTCTCATGACTTGCATTCAATTTTAGCATCCGTTAAGGTGTTCCCCCTGTTTGTGAGTTGAGAAATCCCGGTTAGACTTACGTAAGGAGGGCTTTTTGTGGCCCGAACTTTGTTCCTTTCCCGAAGTCCGCTCCTTCTTGGATTCTGCTCTTTGGCGCTGGCACAAGCCCCGCCGCAGGCGGACTGGCGATTCGCTCACCCGGACGCCGACATCAAGGTCAGCGTGAATCTCCAAGCGCTGCTGAACTCGCCGGCGATTGCGAAAGCCATCGAGCAGGGTAAATCGCAGGCCAAAGAGAACGCAATGCAGGTAGAACTGGCGCTGGGGATGCTGCGCCAGGTGGACCGCGCATCCATTTCCGTGCGCCAAAAAACTGCCCGCGACAACGACATGGACATCTTGGTGCAGATCACCGGCAGCTTCGATCCACAGCTTATCGCCGGCCTCTTTCCCAGCACCGGAGCGGGCAAGGTGAAGGTCGTGGGCCCGCACGCGCTTCTGATCGGGGAAGGAGACTCGTTCGCGCAAGCGGCAGAGCGGATGACGGGCGCCGCCTCTTCTGCTCCCAGCGGCGATCTGGAACAAAACGACATCTGGATTTTTGCAAGATCCAGTTTTCTGAACCAGCAGATGGCGGCTGCATCGCCGCCGGGTAAGGGAGCCATTCAGACCCCGCCGGCCTTGAAAGGCTTGGGCGACCTCTCCGTGGGCCTCAATTTCGGAGACGCCCCTGAGATCAACGTGCTGCTGGCCGCCGTAGACGAGACGGCGGCCGGCGAGATGCTCAAAACTTTCCAGGACGGAGTGAGCCAGCTGGCGCAACTCAACCCCGCGGCCGCTGTGGCCGCGAAGGCGCTGAGCCTGAAGCAGGAGGGCTCCAAGATTCGGATGCATTACGTGGTGCCGCCGGAACTGGTGGCAATGGCGCAACAACAGGCTGCTTCGGGCGATCTCGCCGCGCAACTCGCGCCCCTTTTCGGGAGCTTGGGCGGCGGATTCGGCCCCGGGAGCAACCCGAAACCGCCCGTTAGCATAAGCAGACCGGAGCCGCCCCCGCAGAACGGCGGCAAGATCAAAATCTATGGGCTCGACGACGGACCCAAGGAACTCCCGGCTCACTAGGTTGCGCCGGGGCCAATGATGGTTATGCGATTGCTTCGGTCCGACTATGCGGACCAAGTATCCACAACGGGTTAGAACTGCTCCGACCGTCCAAACCCTGAAAATTGCAGTGCTGGCGGGCATTCTTATGGCCGTCGCCCGTGCCCAAGCTGCTACTCCTGCGCCTGCCACCGACCCTCTCGACCGGGAGAGCCCTCGCTCCACCGTCACTGCCTTCCTCGAGACCGCCCGGAGTCAAGATTATCAGAAGGCAGCGCAATATCTGGATTCGCATCAACTTCCTACACGAAACCGCGAGCAGCGAGGTCCCGAGCTCGCCAAACAGCTCGAGGCCATTCTAAACGCCGATAATAAGCTGAATCTACTGCGTTTGAGTGGGAATCCGGAAGGCGATCTAGCGGATGACAGCGATCCCAATCGCGAGCATATCGGGACCATCACGCAGAACGGCGAACATTTCACTCTGGATCTGGAGCGTATGACCTTGCAGCCTGGCGGTCCTCAGGTCTGGCTATTCTCCTCGGACACCGTCGCCGCGATTCCAAATATTCAACTCTCCACCGCGCCGGCCGCCATCGAGCCCTATCTTCCGCCATTCTTGGTATCGCATGAAATTCTTGAGACGCGCCTATGGAAGTGGATCGCGCTTACCCTTCTGGCTTTGCTGATGATTTCGCTGTCGCGTCTTTTGGATTGGTTGATCGCGTTGGTCATGAAGTTGCCCCAACGGCTTCTCAATCGGGAATGGAGGGTGCGATGGCTGGAGGCGATCATTCAGCCGATTCGGGTGATGCTGTGCCTGGCCGCATTCCGGATTGGAGAGGGAATTGTCGATCCTTCCGCCATTGCCCGCCTTTATATAGGGCGCGCCATGCAGATTATTTTTATCTGGTCCGTCGCGTGGTGCGTCATCCGGCTGGTGGAACTGTTCATGGACCATCTGGAGTTCAGCTTCGACACGCCGCAGCAACTTGCATCGCGTACCATGCTCCGTCTGGGCCGGCGAACGGCGAGCGTGACGATCGTCGTATTCGCGATTCTGATCGTCCTGGAAAGCTGGGGCTACAATACCGCGACTCTCCTCGCCGGCCTGGGCGTAGGGGGAATTGCGGTGGCCCTCGCCGCGCAGCAGACCATCGCGAATATTTTCGGTGGAGTTTCGCTGGTCGGCGATAGTCCGGTTCGAATCGGCGAGTTCGGAAAATTCGGCGACGTGATTGGAGTGGTCGAGGATATCGGAATGCGATCCACTCGCATCCGCACTCTCAATCGAACCGTGGTCAGCGTCCCGAACTCCAACTTCGCGGGTTTGAATCTCGAAAACTATTCGCTGCGCGACAAGATTCTCTTCAATCCGACGTTTCAGATTAAACGAACCGCGACCGAAGAGCAGGTCCACCGACTGATGGAAGCCCTGGAGAAGATGTTTGCCGGCAGGAAAGAGCTGGAGCCAGGGCCTCCGCCGGTGCGGCTGACCGGGCTGGCGGCAGGCTATCTCAGCCTGGAAGTGTTCACGTATGTCCGCACCAAGGAGATCAATGAGTTCTACAAGATCCAGGGCGATCTGCTGCTGGCGATCAACGACATCTTCAAGACGCAAAACATCGAGCTCTTCCAGGCCTGATTAGGGACGGGCCTCATTCGAGTCGAAACACACGTTCTTGAATGAGCGCTTTCCGGACCGCGAGAAAATCCGGATCGTTGATAGCGAGCACCTGAATCGTGATACGCCCAACCGCCGTTTTGCCAGTCAGTGCTGCTCTTGTCCACTCGAAATGGTCGCTCCATCGGTCGGAGCGTGGATGGAAAAGCCGCATGATCTCGCCAGTGTCCGGATCTGTTCCAGCAATGTTCGGACCCTTGTGCCGATTGCAGTGAAGACAAGAGAGGGCAAGATTTTCGAGAACCGTCCGTCCTCCGTGCTGGCGCGCCACGATATGATCGACGTGAAATGGCAAAGGATATACGGAGGCCGGAAGGGTGACAATACTCGCACCGGTCTTGCGCGCGCTGCCGGACTTTCCGGACAACCTCCCGGATCACGAGTGCGGGCGATCGAGGGGTTTCCTCTTGAGAGCAAGCCGGGCGCGGGATTGCATGACCGCCAGCAGATTTCCGATATGCAGGTAGCCGTCAAACTCCGCCTGCTCTTCAGCCGTCAAGGTTCCAGCCTCCGACCGTTCCGCCAAGTGCAGCATTCTCTGGCGGTCGCCTTCGCCGAAATTGATCGACAGCAGGAATTCAGCGGCCTCGGGAGACAGTTCGTCCTTCTGCGCTTGCATCAATCTGGCCCAAATGGCCGCTTCGGAATTTAGAATGAGAGCCTGCGAACTCATGCGGGAAGCTCCTCTCGAATTGTACCGCCCTGGCAGGCGCGTCGCCTTGTACACGCGCCCGGCGAAATTCCCGGAATCCGCTCGGGGTCGCCGAGATCCAGGTGTCGTGAAGCCGACCTTCTTTAGGGGCTAACCTAGGGAAAGGAGTCGTGCCATGCCAGCCTTAGATTGGTCACAGTGCCCCGCCGTGGAGAGCATTCCCGGCAAGGTCAGCGGCGCGTGGGTGCTCCGCGGAACCCGGACGCCGGTGAAGGTTCTGTTTGAAAACCTCGAAACTGGCATGAGCATTGAGGAAGTGATTGAACAGTTTCCGGTGACCCGTGAGCAGCTCGATAGCCTGATGGCGTTTGTGGCGCGTTCCCTCGAAAAGGCCCCGAGCTACGGATAGATCCTCACCGGATGCGGATTCTTTTCGACAACGGCACGCCACGAGGGGCGAAAACGTCTTAGCGGCCGTCAACGCCACGGAGCCTGGCGGACCTCATCCCCCCACCACCTCCAAAAACGCCTCCGCGGCGTGGCTCAGCTTCCGCCGAGCGGGATACACCAGACGGATTTTGCGCTCCACTTCCAGCTCATCCACCTTCACCTCGCACAGCAGGCCGTGGCTTAGCTCCTGCTCCACGCACATGCGCGGCAGGAACGCCACGCCCTCATTGCGCTCCACCATTTTGCGGATCGCCTCCACCGTCGGCATCTCGACGTCCATGTGCAGAGGCACTTTGTAGCGCTGGAACTCGCGGATCACTACGCGGCGATAGGGCGAGACAACGTTGTGAGCGATAAACGTCTCCTCGCCCAGCTCCGTGATGGAAACGTTCGGCCGCGACGCCAGCCGGTGCTGCGGCGACGTCACGAACGCCAGATGATCGGTGAAAATGACGCGCGAGACTAAATGGTCGTCCTCGGGATCGTACGTCAAAATGCCCAGTTCAAGATCGCCGTCGATCAACTCCGCAGGGATCTTGCTCGATAGGCTGCGGCGGATCTGCACGCGTACCTTGGGATATTGGCGGCGATACTTCTCGATGTGATCCAGCAGATAGAGCGTCGAGGATTCGTTGGCTCCGATGGTCAGCCGGCCGGCCGATTTGTCGCGCAACTCGGCGAGGGAGTTTTCGAGCTCGCCTTGCAGATTCTCGAACCTTCGGGCATGATCCAGCACGATCTTGCCGGCGTCGGTCAACAAAAGATCCTTGGCGGAGCGGTCGATCAGTTTCTCGCCCAGCATCAGCTCCAGGCGCTGGATGGCGAGGGAAACCGCAGGCTGGGTGCGCAGCAGCTTTTCTCCCGCTCGGGAGAAGCTTCTCTCGTTCGCCACGGTCAAGAACACTTTTAAGGCGTGCAGCTCCATAAGGACTCATTATACAACCTTCGAATGTTATTGATTTGCCAAATTCTCCCTGCGCCCTGATAATCTTAAAAGAGGAGAGAATCTGATGGCGGATCGCGTCTATATCTTCGACACCACGCTTCGTGACGGAGAGCAGTCGCCGGGTTGCAGCATGACCGTGCCCGAAAAGGTACGGATGGCGGCAAAACTGGTGGATCTGGGCGTGGACATATTGGAAGCCGGGTTCCCGATCGCCTCCGAGGGCGATTCGGAGGCGGTGGATGCGGTGGCCCGCGAGTATCCCTGGGCGCACGTGGCGGCGCTGGCTCGGGCGAACCGTCTGGACATCATGGCCGCGGTGAAGTCGCTGCGCAACGCGCGGCGTCCGCGAATTCATACCTTCATCGCCACCAGCGACATTCATCTCAAATACAAGCTGAAGAAGTCGCGGCAGCAGGTATTGGAGGAAGCCGTTGCGGCGGTGCGGCTCGCGCGCGAGTATTGCGACGACGTCGAATTCTCGGCGGAAGACGCCACGCGCACGGACTGGGATTATCTGGAGGAGATATCGCGAGCCGTAGTGGCCGCGGGAGCTCGCACGGTGAATCTGCCCGATACCGTCGGTTTCTCGGTGCCGGATGAATACGGCGCGCTGATCCGGCGGATGGCGACAGCTCTGGGCGATAGCGCCGTGGTCAGCGTTCATTGCCACGACGATCTGGGCCTGGCCGTGGCGAATTCGCTGGCGGCGGTGCAAAACGGCGCCCGGCAGGTGGAGTGCACCATTAACGGAATCGGGGAGCGCGCGGGCAACGCGGCTTTGGAAGAAGTGGTGATGGCCATCAACACGCGCCGCGACCGGCTGCCGTTTGAGACTCGCATCGTGACGGAACACCTGTATCCGTGCAGCCAGTTGCTTACTTCGCTGATTACGTTCGGGCCGCAGCCCAACAAGGCGATTGTCGGCGAGAATGCCTTTGCGCACGAGGCCGGCATACATCAGGATGGATTCTTGAAAGAGCGGACCACCTACGAAATCATGGAGCCCATGTCCGTGGGCGTGCCCGAATCGAAACTCGTCTTGGGCAAGCACAGCGGCCGCCACGCGCTGGCCAAGCGCTGCGAGGACCTGGGGTGTCCTTTGACGCGGGAGCAACTCGACGTGATGTACACGCGCTTCACCGCGCTAGCGGACCGAAAGAAGGGGCTTCGCAACGACGAGATTGCGGAGCTGGCGCAGGGGGTGCTGGCGGACACAAGACCCTCGAGCGTTGCCGTTAGCTGAAAACATGAACCTTAAAATTTTGATTTTGCCCGGCGACGGAATCGGCGCCGAAGTGACCAGTGCGGCTGTGGGCGTCCTGAAGGCCGCCGCCAAGAAATTCGGACATACGCTGGAGCTTACGGAAGGCTTGCTCGGCGGCATCGCCATTCATAGAACTGGCTCGCCGTTTCCGGAAGAAACGAAAAAGCTGGCGCTGGCCGCCGACGCCACGCTGATGGGCGCCGTCGGTCTGCCCGAGTTCGACGCTGCGCCACCCAGCCAGCGTCCCGAAGCGGGTTTGCTTGGCATTCGTGCCGTGCTCGACGTTTATGCCAACCTGCGGCCGGTGCGGACGTATCCGTCGCTGATTGACTCCTCGCCGCTCAAGAATCACGTGGTCACCGGCACGGACATGCTGATCGTGCGGGAGCTGACCGGTGGTTTGTACTATGGCACTCCGCGCGGCATTGACGCCGATGGCGGCGCGGCGCGCAATACGATGTCTTATACGCGGCCGCAGATTGAGCGCGTGGCGCGCACAGCCTTCGAGCTGGCGATGAGACGCCGCAAGAAAGTCACCAGCGTCGATAAGTCCAATGTTCTCGAGGTTTCGCAGTTCTGGCGTAGCGTGGTGGTGGAAGTTTCGGTGGACTTCCCGGATGTGCAACTCGAGCACATGCTGGTGGATAACGCCGCCATGCAGATGGTGCTGAGGCCTACGCAGTTCGACGTGATGCTGACCGAGAACACTTTCGGCGACATTCTGAGCGACCTCGGCGGAATTCTCGCCGGCTCCATCGGAATGCTGCCTTCGGCGTCTCTGGGAGCATCTAAAGGGTTGTACGAGCCTGTGCACGGTTCGGCGCCGGACATCGCGGGGCAGAACAAAGCCAACCCGCTGGGAGCGATCGGTTCGGTGGCCGCGATGTTCGAATACAGCTTCGGACTGGTGAAGGAAGCCACCGCGGTGAATGATGCGATCGGCAAGGTATTGGAATCGGGCCGGGTGACGGCGGATCTGAGACCGAAAGGCAAGGCGGCGACGACAATAGAGGTGGGGGAAGCAGTGAGCGAAGCGTTATGAACAACCCAATGAAAAATCCACGTACGATTGTTGAAAAAATCTGGGATAGCCATGTGGTGTCGCAGGAGCCGGGCGCACCCGCGCTGCTATTCGTCGATCTGCATCTGACGCATGAAGTGACTTCACCGCAAGCGTTTCAGATGCTGCGCGAGCGCAAGCTGAAGGTACGGCGTCCGGATCTGACTATCGCCACCATGGACCACAGCACGCCGACGACGTCGCGGGACCTGCCGGTGCTGGATCCGATCGGCGCGGCGCAGCTCGACCAGATGGAGAAGAACTGCGCGGATTTCGGGCTGCGGCTCTACAACCGCATGAGCGACCACCAGGGGATCGTGCACATCATCGGACCGGAGCAGGGATTGACGCAGCCGGGCATGACCATCGTTTGCGGCGACAGCCACACGGCCACGCACGGAGCTTTCGGTGCACTGGCGTTCGGCATCGGCACCAGCCAGGTGGGTCACGTGCTCGCGACGCAATGCCTGTTGCAGACGCCTTCGCAGAGTTACGCGATTCGTGTGAATGGCGCGCTGAAGCCGGGCGTCTCGGCCAAGGACATCATTCTCGCGGTGATCGCGAAGATCGGCATCGGCGGCGGAACCGGCTGCGTGTTCGAATATCTCGGCTCGACCATTCGCGGGCTCTCGATTGAAGAGCGCATGACGATTTGCAATATGTCCATCGAGGGCGGCGCTCGGGCGGGATTGGTCGCGCCCGACGATACCACGTATCAATATCTCAACGGACGCGAGTTCGCTCCCAAGGGCGAGGCGTGGGATGAGGCAGTGAAGCAGTGGAAGCAACTGCCTTCCGACGAAGGTGCGGCGTATGCTCGCGAGCTGACCATCGACGCGGGCGAGTTGGAGCCGATGGTGACTTTCGGAACCAATCCGGGCATGGGCATTCCGATTTCAGGCGCGGTGCCTGATCCGGCTTCGGTTTCCGACCCGATCGAGAAATCCGATCTGGTGAAGGCTCTGAAATATATGGATCTGGAGCCGGGCAAGCCTTTGCAGGGGCATCGCATTGACGTGGTGTTCGTGGGAAGCTGTACCAATTCCAGGATCTCAGATCTGCGCGCCGCGGCGTCGGTGATCAAGGGCCGCAAGGTGAATCCGCACGTGCGCATGCTGGTGGTGCCGGGCTCGCAGCAAGTGAAGCATCAGGCCGAGGCCGAGGGGCTCGACAAGATTTTCCGCGATGCCGGCGCGGATTTCCGCGAAGCCGGCTGCTCCATGTGCCTGGCGATGAACGGCGATCAACTGGAGCCGGGCGAATACAGCGTCTCCACGAGTAATCGCAATTTCGAAGGCCGGCAGGGTAAGGGAGGGCGGACGTTCCTGGCGAGCCCACTGACGGCGGCCGCATCGGCGATTACCGGATTCGTTACGGACGTGAGGAAGCTGGTATGAAATTCGAAAAGCTCGAAAGCAAGATTGTGGTGCTGCCGGTGGACAACATCGACACGGATCAGATCATTCCCGCGCGCTATCTTAAGGCGATTTCGAAAGACGGCCTGGGCGAGGGACTCTTTGTCGACTGGCGCAAGAATGCGGATGGCACTCTGAAATCCGACTTTCCGTTGAACAAGCCGGAAAACAAGGGGGCGCAGATTCTAGTGACCGGCGACAACTTCGGCTGCGGCAGCTCCCGCGAGCATGCGCCGTGGGCTCTGGTGCAATACGGATTTCGGGCGGTGATCAGCACTTCGTTCGCGGACATCTTCAAGGGCAACGCGGTGAAGAACGGCCTGTTGCCCGTGGTGGTGCCCGCCGACGTTCACAAGCAGTTGATCGCTTCACCTGGCATGAAGGTAACGATCGACCTCGCGGCGCAGAAGCTGACGCTGGCCGACGGCCGCTCGGTCGAGTTCCCCATCGACAGCTTCGCCAAACGCTGCATGCTCGACGGAGTGGATGAGCTGGGGTATATGCTCCAGCAGGAACCTGCCATCGCGGCGTTTGAGGCTCAGCATCCATCCCGCATTAACACGCTTTCTTAGAACTCTATTTCCCTCAGTTTCAGGGTGATGCCGTTTGCGGTCTCGGACGTTTTCGGAGACCCATGTGAATCATGGGGCATGAAGAAGTACATTCGCAACATGCTCGACGATTTAAAAAAGAAACGCGACCGGAAGGATCCGCTTCCAGTGGTGGTTCCTCAGGATCTGGAAAATCAGGATCTGTCTTCCAATCCGGAGGAGCGCGTCCGCCAGCTCGACCAACAGGCTCAGGACGACGAAGTGCGGGAGACACTCGAATGACTGCGCTTGCCGAGCACAACCGGATGTCGCGCTCCCGTCGCAGAAGGCAAATTCCCGGGCCTGCGCCGGGCGGACTCGTAGGCAAGAACCGCGAAGGCGATGGCTTCCTTGGCATCGGGATCGATGCCAAACTCCGCGCAACTCTTCACCGAGCATTCAGGGAGCGACGCCTTCAACCGCTGCATCAGCCAGCGGTTGTGCACGCCGCCGCCGGAGGCGATGACCTCCTGGCGTCCGCGAATCGCGCGGGCGACGGAGCGGGCGGTGAGCTCTGTGACGGTCGCGATCAGGTCCGGAAGAGAAAGGCCGGTGGCAAGCAGATCGCTAACGAATTCGCCGCCGAATTGTTCGCGGCCGCAGGTCTTGGGCGGCTTGCGCCTGAAGTAAGGATTCGCGAGAAGCCGGTCGAGGAGTCCGGTTTGCACTGCGCCGCTTCGGGCGATTCGTCCGTCTCGATCAAATCGCTGCTTGCCGCCGGTCATGTGCGCGGTCATATGCGAAACAAGCGCGTCAATCACCATATTCCCCGGCCCTGTGTCGAAAGCGATCCCTGCTGGTAGCAACGTTACGTTGGCTATTCCGCCAATGTTCAGGACGGCGCGAAGCTTCTTCGGATGGCGGAAGAGCAGGGCATCGACGAAGGGAACCAGCGGCGCGCCCTGGCCGCCAGCGGCGATGTCGGCTTCGCGGAAGTTGGAGATCACGTCGATCCCAGTGCGCTCGGCGACCACCGCCGCCTCGCCGATTTGCAATGTATGCTTGCCGCCTTCGTGATATATGGTCTGCCCGTGCAGCCCGATCAGTTCGACGCGTCGCCGCGTCGCCAAAATCGCCTTCGCGTATAACTCACCCAGTAGAAAGTTCAACCGCGAAACCTCGGCAACGCTGGAGAGATTGAGCAGAGCTTCTCGGACAGCCGCCGGATAGGGCGTGCTATGAAACGCGATCGTCTCGATTCGTTTGCCACTGATATCGACAATCGCCACGTCGATGCCATCGAGCGAGGTCCCACTCATGACGCCCGCGACTCTCATATGTAGAGCCTCATGAGAGCTCGCGCTGAAGCTCGGCCAGCAATTGCAGAGCATCGATGGGGCGAAGCTCATCCAGCTTGAGCTTGCGGATACGCTCGGCGATCTGATAATTGACGGGCTCGAAGAGCTGGATCTGCATGGGCGCAGGCTTCGGTGAAAGCTCCTCGGTGACGGTGTGCTCGGCGGATTCGTGGAGTGCCAGGATTTGCCGCGCACGTTCGATTACGCTCATCGGCAGCGCCGCCAGGCGCGCGACCTCGATACCGTAGCTGCGGTCGGCCGCTCCGGGCTCGACACGGCGCAGGAACAAGATCTGATCGCCGGATTCCTTGACCGAGACGTGCAGATTGCGGATGCCTTCGAGCTGGCCGGCGAGCTCGGTGAGCTCGTGATAGTGCGTGGCAAAGAGGGTTTTGGCGCGAATGTGACGATGGATGTGCTCGATCACAGCCCAGGCGAGCGCGAGGCCATCGTAAGTGGAGGTTCCGCGGCCGATTTCATCGAGCACGATGAGGCTGCGCGAGGTCGCGGTGTTCAGGATCACCGCGGTCTCGGTCATCTCCACCATGAAAGTGGAACGGCCGCGCGCGAGATTATCGGCCGCTCCGATGCGCGTGAAGACGCGATCGACAATGGGAACCAGTGCGGATTCGGCAGGGACGAACGAACCCATCTGCGACAAGATCGAGAGTAGCGCGGCCTGCCGTAGATACGTGGATTTACCGCCCATGTTGGGTCCGGTGATGACGGCGATGAATTCGGTCTCCGGATGGAAGTAGAGATCGTTGGGGATGAAGCGCTGGGCGTCCTGTTCGGCGAGTTTTTCGATCACGGGATGCCGCGCGGCCACGACCTTCATCTCGCCAGGTTCATTGGACAAGCCCGAAAGTCGCGGGCGAACGTAGCGGCGCTCGGCGGCAACTTCCGAAAGGGCAACCGTAACGTCGAGTTCGGCGATAGCTGAGGCTGTTGCCTTGATCCGAACCGCTTCAGAGGACGCAAGCGCGCGCAGCGCTTCGAAGATTTCGCGCTCGATGGTGAGCATGCGCTCTTCGGCTTCCAGAATTTTGACCTCCAATTCCTTCAGCTCAGGAGTGGTGAAGCGCTCGGCGTTGACCAGGGTTTGCTTGCGCTCATACTCGGGGGGCGCAAGGTGCATGTTGGCTTTCGAAATCTCGATGTAATAACCGAAGACGTTGTTGAAGCGGATCTTGAGAGACCCGATGCCGGTGCGGTCGCGCTCGCGCTGCTCGATCCGGGCAAGGAAGGTTTTGCTGTTCTGCGACAGGTCCCGGAGTTCGTCAAGACGCTGATCGAAGCCGGAGCGGATCGCACCGCCATCGTTGAGGTTGACCGGAGGGTCCTCGGCGATGGCGGAAAGCACGCGGTCTCGCACTTCGGCAACTTCATCAAGACGGCTTGAGAGATCGGTTAGACGGGCCGCGTGTGCGCCTGCGATCTGCTGTCGCAGCGAAGGGACCACGGCCAGCGAGCGAGCCAGAGCGAGCAGATCCCGAGGTCCTGCGGAAGCCAGACTGATCTTCGACAGCAGCCGTTCGAGATCAAGAATGCTCGCGAGATCCTTGGCGAGGGCGGCACGGAGGATGGCCGCGGAATGAAGTTCCTCGACGGCATCGAGACGCGCTTCGATTTCGGCGGCGTCGAGCGAAGGAGCGAGCAAACGGCGGCGAAGCAGACGGCCGCCCATGCCCGTGCGGGTGCGATCCAGCACGCTGAGCAGCGTGGCTTCGCGCGATTCGCCGGCGAAGAGGGGCTCCACCAGCTCCAGGTTGCGAATAGTGGTGGCGTCGAGCACCAGAGCATCCGCGCGGTCGTAAAACGAGGGCCTCTCCAGATGATCGAGGGTCGCGCGCTGGGTGTCGCGCAGGTAATGCAGAATGGCCGAGGCCGCGCCGGTGGCGAGGGGACGATGGTCGAGACCGCATCCGTCTAACGCCAGCAGGTGGAAATGATCGCGCAAGCTGCGCGAGGCGTAGTCAGCCTCGAAGACCCACGGCTCTACGTCGGTTTTCAGACACGGCAGCTTTTGCTGCGTGCCCGAAGGCGCAAGGACTTCGCGCGCGTTGAGCGCCTCGAGGGCGAGCGCCGCCTCAGCCGAGTCGATCTCGGTAACTCGAAATTCGCCGGTGGAGACATCGACATGCGCCAAGCCGGCTCGGTTGCCGTTCGGGAGGAACGCCGCGAGATAGTTGTTTTCGTGCGAACGAAGCACGGCCGCGTTCATAGCGGTACCGGGAGTGACGATGCGTGTGACCTCGCGCTTGACCAGTTTTGTGGCGGCGCTGGCGACCTCCATCTGATCGCAGATGGCAACGCGATAGCCCTTCTGGATCAGGCGCGCGATGTAGTTTTCGGCGGAATGGTAAGGCACGCCGCACATCGGAATGGGCTGGCCCTTTTCCTTGTTGCGCGCGGTGAGAGTGATTTCGAGCTCGCGCGCCGCGGTGACGGCGTCGTCATAGAAGAGCTCATAGAAATCGCCGAGGCGGAACAGCAGGAGGGCATTGGGAACCTGTTGCTTAATGCCGTGGTACTGCCGCATTAAAGGTGTGCCAGGCTCGGGTGCTCCTGGCGCGGGGGTAGAAGGCTCGGACGACATCGGAGTCTCTCATTATCCCGCGATTGTCCACGTCGTTTTTTTGGAGACCCGCGATACAATCGTCTTCATCGTTACCGTTCGCGTTTTTGAAAAAAGCGACCTGCCCGGCATTCTGCGGATCGAGCGGGAGTCTTTCGATCGGGATGCGTGGCCGCGGGAGCTATTTCTCGAGTACGCCGCCGCCGTACCGGATCTATTTTTGGTGGCGAGAGTGGGCGGGAGAATTGCCGGCTACAGTATCGGGTGCCTGACGCGTCACGGAGGCGAGATCGCGTCGCTAGGCGTGCGTCCAGTGCACCGGCAGCGCGGCGTCGCGACCGCACTGCTCCGCGCGATGCTTCGAAAACTGCGGCGGATGGGGGCGCAGGCGGTTTGGCTGACGGTACGACGCCGGAATGAAGCGGCCATCCATCTGTATCGCAAGCTCGGCTTCATGCGAACCAGCACCGTGCCAAATTACTACAAGAATTCCTCAGGATGGCGGATGAAAATGGAGCTGAGCTAGTACGAATTCGCTCAAGCGGCGCGGCGCTCTTGTGGGCTACTTCGACGCCGAGGCGATCAGGGCCTGAATCGCAGCAGCAGCTCCGCCCTTGGCCGCGAGCATCGCTCCCACGGAACTGTCGGACCAATCCTGCACGATCATTCCGGCGGGATTAATGGCAAACAGGTGGGGTGTATCGATTCTCGGGTTAGCGGGAGTGGCTTTGAAGTACGCGACGGCCACTTGGCTCTGATCGAAGACGATGGGCGACGTGATCTTGTTTTCGAGAGCGTAGCGGGTGCCGGTGGTGTAGTTCTCCGGCGGAAGCATGACGGTGAGCACCGCAATCTTCGGGCCTTGAAGCTTTTCGAGCTCCTTCGAGAGCGGGGGGCAGCGCGGGCAAGCCATGGTGGAGGCGAACGTGAGCAGCAGCCATTTGCCGCGGTAATCGAGGATGTCGTGCTGGACCTGATTGGAATCGGGAAGCGAGAAGCTGGGGGCGCGGCGGCCGGCAAGGGCTTGTCCCGCCACGTATGGAGCGGTGAGCGTGAGTGCGCCGCACAGCAAGGAAGCAAGAAAAATGCGCATCAAAGTCAACGTACCATGTTTGCGATCGATTCCTGGTACGGCGGCCGAACCACGCCGCGCTCGCAAATGATGGCGCTGACATAGCGCGCCGGGGTCACATCGAAGGCGGGATTTTCGACAGCGATGTTTTCCGGGGCAATGGCAACGCCGAAGACGTGGGTGACCTCGGAGGGTGAGCGCTGCTCGATGGGGATGGAATCACCGGAGGGAAGCGTCAGGTCGAAGGTGGAAACCGGCGCGGCGACATAGAACGGCACGCCGTTTTCCTTGGCCAGGACGGCGACCGAATAGGTGCCGATTTTGTTGGCGACGTCGCCGTTGGCGGCAATCCGGTCCGCGCCGACGATCACGCAGCCGATACGCCCGGAGCGCAGGAAGTGGCCCGCCATATTGTCGGTGATGATGGTGGTCGCGATGCCGTCTTGCTGCAATTCCCAGGCGGTCAGACGAGAGCCCTGCAAAAAGGGGCGCGTCTCATCGGCGAATACGTCGATTATCTTGCCCGCTTCCGACGCCGCGCGGATGACGCCGAGCGCGGTGCCGTAGCCGGCGGTCGCCAGCGCGCCCGCGTTGCAGTGGGTGAGCACGGTCTTGCGGTCGGGAACCAGCGGCTCGCCGTTGCGGCCGATGGCTCGGCAGATGGCGATGTCTTCGGAGCGAATCTGACAAGCTTCCTGAATCATGCGCTGTACAACCTCGTGGCGAGGTGCGCCGTTAAGGGAGGCGGCGAGCCGCCGCATCCGGTCAATCGCCCAAAACAAATTCACAGCGGTGGGGCGGGTTCGCGCAAGAGTTTCACACACGATCTCGAAATCGGCGTCTTCTTGCACGCCCAGCGCGACACCCATGGCGGCCGCGACGCCGATGGCGGGCGCCCCACGGATGACCATGGATCGGATCGCCTCGGCGACTTCGCGGTAGCCTCGGCAGGTGACGAAGACTTGCTCGCGAGGCAGGCGGGTTTGATCGATCATGACCACGCCCGCATCGGTCCACTGGATCGTTTCGACCATGCATCCTTATTGTGCGACAAACAGCAGCGATGGAGCACACAGAATGAACCATGAAGGATTTGTGAATGTCCGCAGTGGCACGGGATTGCGTTGTCACGTGGCTCCAGTTCCCGCCCTCCTTTTGGCCAATCATTTTCATGTAATTCCGCGCATGACATTGAAAGGAAGTTGTATAAGCGTCGGGAGACCGGTCCGTCATCCTGCCCAATGGCTTGAGTCAAAAGACCACACGGCCAATCAATAGATTACGGAGTAGCGACGGTTAAGGGTGTGATAATGATGGCTCCAAATTCCATGTGGCATCTAGAACGAGTTTGGGAGGAGCGTAACCGAACTCCTGTCCTACTGGGAAGCGGCGCCATCGCCTTGGTTATCGCCGTCGCGGATTGGTGGACGATGCCCTATGTGTCACTCGGCTTTCTCTATTTGTTCCCTATTATGCTAGCGGCAGGCTTCCTTCCAAGATGGTCCATCGCCTTGCTCGGCATAGGCTGCGCGATCCTGAGCGAGCTGTTTAGCTCGCTTAACCGGTCCATGATTCGTTTGAGCTTCGAGTCGTTAGCGCTGGCGGGCTGCGGTTTGTTCGTCGCGGAACTGGTGCTCAATCGCCGGTTGACCTTTAAGGGGCGGGAACGATTGAAGGCGCTGGTCGAGACGAGCCCGGCGGCTATCGTCACCGTGGATGACCACGGGGTGATCGAGCTCGCCAATAAGGCTGCTGTTGAGATGATGGCGCCACGGGATGGGGAACTAATCGGAACCCCAATCGGGGCGTTCCTGCCGGAACTGCACCACGCCCTGCGATGGGAGGAAGCGCCGCAGTTTCGCGCCACAATGCAATGCCGGGGGCATCGGGCCAACGGCGAAACATTCACCGCAGACGTTTGGTTCTCAACGTATAAAGAGGGAGCCGAACCCAAACTTGCGGCGATTATCGCGGACGTGACAGAAGAGGCGACTGCCGGCCCCCCCAATTTATCCCGTTCGAATCCCCTGGAACGACGGCCCTTGAACGACCGGGAGACAGGCGTGCTGCGCCTTCTGGCGCAGGGCCACTCAAACAAGGAGATCGCCATTCGGATGGAAGTCTCGGAGAGTACCGTCAAGAACACGATTCAGGCACTCTTCGCAAAAACCAACGGGCATACTCGCGCTCAGCTAATTCGCGTGGCATTTGAAGAGTATCGAGATCTCTTATAATTCGGACTGGCAAAACTGGCAATCGAAGCGTTGTCCGTAAGATTGGCGTCTACATTGCCCGATAACTGCGCAGCACGCAAGCAAAAGATAATCTCCAAGCGTGCAAGTTGACGGCAAGATCACTGGCTTCGTAGAACCGACTGAGTTAAATTCGAGCTACCGAGGCGCGGTGACCTAGCTAATGATTGGAAAATTAGTCGATTTCGCTCTGAACAACCGCTTTCTTGTATTGGCAGCGGCGGTTCTGCTATTTGGCTGGGGCGCGTGGTCGTTCCACTTGCTTCCCGTTGAAGCCTATCCCGACGTCGCGGACAACTACGTCGAGATCGTCACGCAGTGGCCCGGAATCTCCGCGGAGCAAATGGAGCAGCAGATCACGATTCCGATTGAAATCGTGATGAACGGGATCCCGCATGTGACCCAC
>Ga0209415_10005322_pt1 | contig 23170 bp, 15 predicted proteins | sample PeaSoiSIISIP2007_FD_187696 | JGI IMG/M metagenome (GOLD analysis project Ga0209415, IMG submission 187696) | Peat soil microbial communities from Weissenstadt, Germany - SII-SIP-2007 (SPAdes) (version 2) | ecosystem: Environmental > Terrestrial > Soil > Wetlands > Peat | place: Germany... | reverse complement strand
CTCCCAAAGCGCCATCGGGCTCCTCGGAAGCGATCTGCAACTCCTTGTCGATGTCGGCGTCTCTGCCTTCGCACCAGTCCGCCGCCGCCAGCCACAAATGGAAGCTCTTGGTGGAACCCTTGCGCTGGAAAATGGCGTTGATGGTGGCGCGTGCTTCTTCAACCCGGTTCAGTCCGGTGTAAGCCTGCGCTACTTGCCCATAGCCGCTCAGCATGTCGGGGTCGAGTTCCACGGCGCGCTTTGCGTTCTCCAACGCGTTATCGAATTGTCCGAGCTGGTTATAGATGAAGGCCAGATTGTTGTAGGGGACGGAATCCCGCGGATAGGTCTGACGATAAAGTTCGTAGGCAGCAATACCTTTTTCAAATTGGCCGCTGTCAGCATAATAGTGAGAAGTGATGTAGAGCTTCTCGCGCTCACTGGCGCGGTCGCGCAGTTCGAAGGCCTTCAGGCGGTTTTGCTCCGATAGCTCGGTCTGCCCCAGGTTGCTGTAGACCGTGCCTAGCCGAGCGTAGGCCATCGCGAAATTGGGATCGATCTCAATGGCGTGCTGATAGTTGGGAATGGCGCCCAGTTCGTCACCCAGGTTGTGCCTGGTGTCGCCGAGGCTCAGGGCCTTCAGCGCATCGAGCGAGGAGGTGGTCGCCTGGGAGAGCGACATATCGTATTTCTGCACCATGGACAACGACTCGCCGAGTTGACCGCGCAGCTTGGTGGCGGCGCTGTGCATTGCATTTAGCACATCTTCCTTCCGGTCGGCCTGCGCCTGCTGGCGCCCCAGCGAATCGCCGGAAGAGGCGTTGACCGCTTCCAGAGTGACGACATACTGGCCTCCGACGCTGTCAATACTGCCGCTCAGCATGGCCTTGATGCCATCGCGTTGGCAGATCTCCCGGCCCACGTCGCTGGTGATACGGTCGCCGGGGCCTCGGCCCATAAACTGCAATGTCTGGCGAATCTTCTGTTCCGGGAAGACGTTGAGATAGGGAGACTGGCCCAGATCCACAGCCAGCGCTTTCTTGAGCGTGCCATCGAAGACGGGGTCGGCGGTGGTGTTTACGAAGTCAGTAATCAGGATCGAGTCTTTTTCAGTGAGCGCGTGCCCGCGCTTGAGAAACACGAAGCCGATGCCGGCCGCGACGAGCGCGACGACCAGAGCCGGGACCAGCCAGACGGGCAGCTTGCGCGCCGGTGGTGGAACTTTGCGGATGGATGGACTGGATGAAGCCGCAGCCAGGATCGTGCCCGATTCGGAGTCGCGTTTGAGCCGCTTCAAGTCGGAGCGGACTTCGGCTGCGCTCTGATAGCGCAGGTCGCGGTCCTTTTCGAGCAGCTTGTTCAGGATTTCTTCGAAATGCGGGGGCAGGTCGGGATTCAGACGTAGCGGTGACGCCGGAGGGCGATTCAGAATCGCATCGAAGATGACGGCGGAAGTATCTCCGTGGAAAGCCACCGTGCCGGTGGCCATCTCATAGAGCACAGCGCCAAAGGAGAACAGGTCGGTGCGGGCGTCGAGATCCTTGCCGCGGGCTTGCTCCGGAGACATATAAGCAACAGTACCGACGGTGGAACCGGGGCTGGTCAGGAACGGGTTGTCCACAGTAGCCGCGGAGCTAATGGTGACGGCATCAAGTGGGGAAGCTTTGACGGTGCGCTTGGCCAATCCGAAATCGAGGATCTTGGCCTGGTTGCGGCTGGTCACGAAGATGTTCGCGGGTTTGATGTCGCGGTGGACGATGCCCTTGGCATGGGCGGCGTCGAGCGCGTCCGCGATCTGAGTGCCGAGATTCAGCAATGGCTCGAGATCCATGGGCTGGCCATGGATCAGGCTCTTGAGCGTCTGACCTTCCAGCAACTCCATGGCGATGAAGTGGCGTCCGCCGTCCTCGCCAACCTCGTAGATGGTGCAGATATTGGGGTGGTTCAGAGCGGATGCGGCGCGCGCTTCCCGCTGAAAGCGGTCGAGCGCCACAGGATCTTTTTCCGTCTCGGGGGGCAGGAACTTGAGCGCGACGTGGCGGCCCAGGTTGATGTCCTCAGCCTCATACACAACTCCCATCCCTCCGCCGCCCAACTGCGAGAGCACGCGGTAGTGCGAGACCGTCTGGCCAATCATTCCTGGGAACACTCCTGGGAGAGAGTTATCCATGTTAGGCCCGGCAATTGTGGCAAGTCAAACGTGTGGGCTCCTCCAGGATACGGCGCGACGGCCGCACAAGTTCCCAATCCGCAGAGACGACGGTTGCGGCCGTCTTTTCTAGGACTTAGGCTCTGCGCCTACATCTACAAGCGGAGCCCAGCCTGCCAAAAGGTCACCGCTTTCCGTTACGGAAGTTTAGCCCTGAATATCCGGGTGCTTTCCCGGCCGCACGGTGCCTGTTATCAATGGATATTCCCCATTACTTTGCCCCAGGGAATTACGCAACCCGGCTTGCCGGGCAGGGAGTCCGCCAGACGATGAAAACCCGCCCGCAAACCTGGAGGGAAATCGGCGCCGCGTCGCGCTCTTTCATTGCCGTGGTCGTGCTCTGCGGAATCAGTGTCCTGACCTATGCGATTCTGCACGGCAAGAGCGAAAATCCGTTCAAGTTTTTCTGCTATCTGGTGGTTGCTCTGGCGGCTTCAAGGCTCAAGGTGAATCTGCCTGGCATTACCGGCACGATGTCGGTGAACTTCCTGTTTCTGCTGCTCGGGGTGCTCGAACTGAGTCTGCCGGAAACCATGGCGATGGGGTGCGCGGCGGTGGTGGTGCAATGCCTCGACCGCGAACTTCCGGTTCCCGTTCAAGTCGCCTTTAACGTGTGCTCAACCGCGCTCGCGATTGCGGTGACCTTCGCAGCGTATCGCTTCTCCCTGGTGCATCGCGTGGTGAGCAATCCTTCTATAGCTTTATTTCTGGCGGCCTGCGTTTACTTCGTGGCGAATACGCTTCCGGTGGCGGCCGTCATCTCGTTGACCGAGCGCAGGTCGCTGCGAAAGATCTGGGCCGAGTGCTACTTCTGGAGCTTCCCTTACTACCTGGTGGGCGCGGGCGTGGTCGGCATGATGAGCTGGCTGCATGGCTTTACCGACTGGCAGACATCGCTGCTGACGCTGCCGGTGGTCTACCTCATCTACCGTTCCTACCGCCTTTATCTCGGCAAGCTGGCAGACGAGAAGCGGCACGTGGAAGAGATGGCCGATTTACACATGCGCACGATTGAGGCGCTGGCGCTCGCCATCGAGGCCAAGGATCAGACGACCCACGATCATTTGCAGAGAGTGCGCGTTTATGCCGTCGAGGTAGCCAAGGAACTCGACGTTGCCCCAGAGGAAATGGAAGCCTTGCAGGCCGCCGCCTTGCTGCACGACATCGGCAAGTTGGCGATTCCCGAGCACATCATCTCGAAACCGGGCCGCCTCACACCCGAGGAGTTCGAGAAAATGAAGATCCACCCGCTGGTGGGAGCGGAAATCCTGGAACGGGTGCAATTTCCCTACCCGGTCGTGCCCATCGTACGGTCGCATCACGAAAAGTACGATGGGACCGGCTATCCGCTGGGGTTGAAGGGGACCGAGATTCCGATGGGCGCCCGAATTCTGGCAGCAGTCGATTTTCTGGACGCGCTGGCTTCGGATCGGCAATATCGGCGGGCCTTACCCCTCAATGAAGCGATGGCGAGGGTTGTCGATGAATCGGGAAAGGCCTTTGATCCGGAAGTGGTGAAGGTGCTCGAACGCAAATACGTGAGACTGGAACAACTGGTCCACCAACGCACCGGCGCCCTGCACAAGGAGAAGTTCTCCGCTGAAGCCAAGGATCAAGACAAGGACGAAGACGCGAAGGGCGACGCTTCCATCGGGCCGGCGGCCGGCTTCGAGAAACAAGGCCGGCGGCAATTGCCGGAGCGCAGTTTTCTGAGTTCGATTGCGGCAGCGCGTCAGGAAGCGCAGACTTTATTCGAACTCAGCCAGGATTTGGGGGCTTCGCTGAGTCTAGGCGAAACTCTCTCCGTGTTTGCCGTGAAGTTGCGGCGGGCAATGCCTTACGATGCCATCGCGATCTACGTCCGCCACGGCGATGAACTTGTGCCGGAATATGTGAATGGCGACAACTTCCGGCTGTTTGCTTCGCTGCGCATTCCGATGGGACAGGGGCTCTCGGGGTGGGTGGCTCAAAACCTTAAACCGATCCTGAATGGCAATCCTTCGGTTGAGCCCGGTTATCTGAACGATGCGTCGAAGTACAGCACACTGAACTCAGCGCTGGCCGTGCCGCTCGAGGGCTTGCAGGGCGTGGTCGGAGTGGTCGCTTTGTACCATGCGGAAAAAGACTTTTTCACCTCCGACCACCTGCGCATTCTGCTGGCAGTAAGTTCCAAGATGGCGATGGCCATCGAGAACGCGATGAAGTACGAGCAGGCGGAGAGTTCCGCGGTTACCGATTACCTTACCGGCCTTCCCAATGCGCGCTCGCTGTTCGTGCAACTCGATCGGGAGATGGCGCGTTGCAAACGTGACAGTAATTCACTGACCGTGATGGTCGCCGACCTGGACGGCTTCAAGCAGATCAACGACCGCTTTGGACACCTGGAAGGGAACCGCGTGTTGCAGTTGTTTGCCCATTCCCTGAAAGAGACCAGCCGTGAGTACGATTATGTCGCGCGCATGGGCGGCGACGAATTCGTAGTTATCGCTCCCGGCCTTACGCCGGAAGCGGCCGCGCGCAAAGCGGAACAGATGCGAGAACTGGCTCAACAAGCGGGAAGGGACGTCTGCAACGAGGACATTCTATCGCTCAGCGTTGGCAAGGCTGTATATCCCGAAGACGGGATGGATGCGGAAAAGATCCTTTCAGAGGCCGACAAACGCATGTACCTGCAAAAGCAGAGTCAAGCGACGCACCGGAACCGCCGGCTGTATCCGCGGGTACGGGGCCGGCTCACCACGGAAATCTCCGGCGACGGCCAGGAACCCGCAACGCTCGGCATCCTTACCAACCTGAGCCTGGGCGGCTGCTATGTGGAGACCTGCGGTCTTCTGATGCCTGGATCCCACATGAAACTCACTTTCTCGCACGAACATACGCAGGTGGTGGTTGAAAGCGAGGTTGTGCGCATGGACATAGGTATCGGAGCAGCGCTGAAGTTCACGGAAGCGTCGCACGATGTCCGCGCCGCCTTACAGCGCATTCTGGAACGGTTAGCCACCCCGGAAGCTGCGGTTGATCGCAAACGCAACCTCAACGCAGCCGCCGGCGGCGCTTAATGGCGTTGGTGTTTCATGCTGAAACGGCAATCGGTCGAATCTGTATCAGTGGCACTGTACTGCGTGGTTTCGACAGTCCCTGTCGCAGCATGTTGGCGGTCGGCACGCCCGTCCGGTAGAAGGACTTTTCACAATCCGCAGTGGATGGCCCCCGCATGCTTCCTTCCATATAGGCCAAGCCCGGACAGCGGGTGCAACTGCTGACGTGCGAGCACGACGAACAGACGGTCAGATCCTTGGCTTGGATCGAACGAACCTCTTTCATCTGCGGAGAAAAATTCCAGATATCCAGGAATTTCTGCTGCCGAATATTTCCCGTGGGCAAAGGGAACTGCACACAGGGAAAGACATCGCCATAGGGCGAAATGTAGCAGAAAGAATGCCCCGCACTGCAGGAGTAACCTTCCAAGTCCTCTTCTGACGGCGGTTTGGGAGGAGCACAAAACTCTTCCTGGTTCCCGACCAGCGCAGGATTGCTGAAAACTTCCGGGAGTTCCTCTCCCGGGATGCGCAGTGAGAGAACCGAAGTGTCTCCGTCCATCATGGGGGTGATGGTGGGATCAAGCGTGTAGTGCACACCAAGCTCAGCGGCCAGTTTCTGCACGCCAAGATGATCGGATGAGTTCGCAGTCATCAGCACGTTGGCGATGGTAACCCGCAGCCCTTGTTCGCTAAGGTAACGAATAGCTTTGATGGTGCGCTCGAACGAGTGCGGCAGTTTGGTGATGGCGTCGTGCACTTCGGGACGATGCGAATAAACGCTGATCTGCACCGTATCCACGCCCAGTTCGCGAATTCTTCGCGCTTCTTCTTCGTGGATCATCACCGCGTTGGTCTTGATCTTGACGTTGAACATCAGACGCCGGGCGTATTCGACAATCTCGAAGAAGTCGCGGCGCAGAAAGACCTCGCCGCCGCTGAAGGTGAGAAAGAAAACGCCGGCCTCGGCCATTTGATCGAGCGCGTCCTTGATTTCGGCGGTCGTCAGCTCGCCGTGGTCGTCGTGATCAAGATAACAATGCACGCAGCGCTCATTGCAGCGATACGTGACATCCAGGTGCACAGCGATGGGCACGCCCAGGTTGAAAGCTTTCTGGCCGACTTCAGTCATCAGGCTCATCAGGGCGTCTCCGCAGCCAGAGGTTGATTGGAAACCAGGAGAATTCCGTGGCTGGAGAGCTCGGCGACAAACTGCTCGGCATCCGCCTGGGCCTGTTCGGGATCGACCTGAAATTGCTCGCAGACGTGGTCGCGGACAATCTCCCGCAGCGGAGTGTGGCCGTCGGCAGCCTGGAAGATGGCGGTCGCGACTTCATTGAGCGTGAAGAAGGTCGAGTCGGCAGAGTTCATGACCATCATTTCGCCAGCCAGCGCGCGGGCGGCAATAGCAGAACTGCGCGCTATATAAATGCAATGTTCAGGCATGCTCAGGCGCCTCCTGGAAGTTGCGTGCGAAATCGCAGACGAATTCGCGAATGTGGTCCCACACCCTGGCATCAGGATAGAACGTCAGGCGGCGAATGGGAACCCGGTCCACAAAATCGCATGCAGTGGCGAGCAACTGTTCCACCAGAGCCTTGTCCTCGGCAAAAAAAAGGATGTTGCGCATCAACCGGCGCACGGCTTCCGCCGGCGGCAAATCGTCGACGCGGTTCTCCCGGCCCTTCTCCAGAAAAAACAGAGCCGCGACCGGCGCCGAACAGTTTTCCCCGGCGCGCGCGAGTTCTCCGGCAAACGGAGTGCCGAAAGCCGCATACCCGCCGGCGCTCGGCCGCAAGTAGGAAATTTCGTCGGTGAGCAATGTGACATCCGGCGGCGCCAGCCGTGTCATCGTGGTTTTGCCCGCGCCCGAGATGCCCGAGAACAGAAAAGCCTGGCCGTCGCAGATCGCGCTGGCGGCATGCAGCAGAAATCCGCCGCGCTCGGCCAGAATCAGACTGTGCAGAATGCGCAGCACCGAGTCGAGAGAATACGGGTTGGCGTTCTGCCGCACCCTGCCGCGTCCGGTGCGCGGGTCCCAGCGGGCATGGAAGTCTCCACGCTCCAGTATCCACGCTTCCTCTTCGCGTCCGACCCGGACATCGTCATCGGAAACTGGTCCCGCGCTGGTCAGATCAAACTCAAGCTCAAACTGGGGATTCGAAGAGCTCAGAAACCCGTCATAGCGCTGGCGCAACAGTTCGAAGAAGCCCGGATCGCAGGTGGACAAAGCAATCGGGATCGCTCCGATCTCGACACATGCGACTTTTCGAGGCGCGGCGATCATATCGATTCCGAGTTTCGAAATTCGTTTCGGGATGGGCTCGCCGATCCCATCCGCCAGCCATGAAGTTTCAGGGCAAGACGGCGTGCCACGGCACAATGACAGAACAGCATTCCCAGAGCGCGCGACACAGTGGCGGACAAGCGGCAATCTGGGCCAGACCTGCTCACGAGCCGCCCCAGCAGGGCGTCGGGAGGGTACTGAGGATCACAACCAGGCATGGAATCGCCGCGCAGCCAGAAACCGCTGGGGGTCGAAGGAGCAATGAGTCGATGCAGGAAGAGGCGGCCGTCGCGCACCGCCAGCACAATCTCACCCGGCCGAACGTCGTCGATCGAGCAGTTTGCGATTTCGACCACTTCGCCCGGCCAAAGTGCGGGCAACATACTTTCCCCGTGAACGCGGAGGCGTATGCGCTGACGCGTATGCGAAGACGAACGAGCGCCCAGCCGCAAGGTCTCCGCCACTAAAGCTGAGCCTTCCGCGCTCCAACGCGACCGCGGCGTACTCGCGGAGTCTTCCTGCGTCAGGAAGTTTTTCGTGAGAACGTACATTGGGCAATGGTCGAGCCGATCTTGCCGCAAGAGAGAGCGAGCGTCTCGAAAACCCGTTCGTAACGAAATGCCGGCTTCTGATAGACCCGTTTTTCTTTGCCCGCGTTGCCCGGTTGCGGGCGCTTTTCGCGAGGATCCCGATCTTCGGTCATAGTCGGTCAAGCCAGGTTGTCCAACAACAGACTGGCTTATCCCCCAGTATTGATAAGAGTAGAAGAAGTGTACTACACGCTTTCGTCCGTGCCAATATCAGTTGGGCACACGGCGAACAAGGCGAATCAATATCCTCAATAAAATGAGAGCGTTCCATTCTGCCGCGCGCGTCGTAAACTCAGCGACAGGCCGGCCAGCGCAAGCGGCAGAAGGACGAACGCAAACGCCGCCAGCGCGGCCAGCGTGGGAGCCATCGCTGTGATGGATTCTCCCTCGAGCAACGCGCGCCGCATTCCGTCGATGGCGTAAGTAAGAGGAATCGCGTGAGCGAGAAGCAGGAGCGGGCGCGGCAAGCTCTGAATCGGAAACATGGTTCCACTCAGAAACCACACTCCGGAACCGAGCAGCCACAACAGGGCTGAGCCTTTCTGGAATGAAACCTGAAGCGTGGCGGCGGCGATCCCCAGCGCCAAGGCGATCGCCACACAAAAAATTAATACCACTGCGCACGAAAGAAGATCGGCATGGACTGATGCCCGGAAAACTGCAACCCCCCCGAAAAAATAGACCAATAGATTGACCAAGTTTCCAGCAAACGCGGATATGGAACTGAGGATGACCAGCTCAGCCGGGGCGGTTGAGGTTGTCATCAGCACCTCCAGTGTTCCCGTCTGCTGCGCTTCCTGCACCGCGCTCAGAAAGGCTTGCGCACTCATGACGAAGAAAGTGTAGAGGCCGGTGCCCACCATGAGAAACGGGAAGTACTCGACCCCGCCCGGTCGAAAGCCGGGACCGATGGCGCGTGCCAGAAAATAAAATGCCGCCAGCTCGGTGAACACTCCGACCAGGGTCACGACAAAACCGCTGCGATGGCGGATGGCGGTAAGCACGTCTCGCCGCAGGATGGCATGGAGCTTGTCGAGAGTCGAAGTCATTACGAAATTTGGGCCGTAACTTCAGAAACCCCAGTGCTACTCAAAATTCCCAATTAGAAATATCGAGGCAGCTCCGGCATGAGCATGCCCCCCAAGAGGGTCTTACGCTCGCAGCGAGGTCAGAATATCCTGCCGCGCCGCATGCCAGGCAGGAGCGACCCCTCCCAGCAGGCCCATGATCATTGCGAAGGCGACCGCCACCAGCGCGATTTCCCAGGTCAGATGCAGACTGAAGACGGTCTCGCTGAAAGTCAGCGAGTTGCCGATGCCCGTGCTCATGCCGTTGAACGGCAATATCAAAACAATCCCTACCAATGCTCCCAGAAGCGAGAGAAGCAACGCTTCAATCACGAACGAGGTGAGAATGCTGGGCCGGGAAAATCCTATGATGCGCAAGGTCGCAATCTCGCGAGAGCGGTAGGCCACGGCCGCGTACATGGTATTCATGGCGGCGAAGCTGGATCCGATGGCCATGATGACCGCTACAAATTCGCCAATATATTTAATCGCGCCGCCAGAACTGGTTTGCTTCTCGTAATACTCGGTTTCGAGCGTGCCCTCGAGCTTGAGGCGCTGATCGTCGCTGACGCGGTGCTTGAGGGCGTCGGCAGCGACGGGATCGGTGGCGCGCAGATAGACGGAAGCATAGGCTCCCTGGCGGTCGAAGTCGGCAGCGATCTGGTTGACGTCGCCCCAGATTTCCGAATCATAAGCGGTACCGCCCGAATCGAAGACGCCTACGACCTTCCATTGTCCTTTGGCGAAGTCGAGAGTATCACCGAGGTTCGCGCCGGAAAAACGATTGTGGATGGAGTGACCGACGACCACTTCGCGCTGTCCGGGCGTAAACCAGCGGCCTTCGACCAGTTTGGCGTTGGGACGAAGGGTGAGGCCTGCGGGCATCAGGCCTCGCACCGAAACGTTCACTTCACCGGTGCCGTCCTTGCGAGGCAGAACCACCACCACCACCCATTCGCCGGAGGCCAGGGGTTCTCCCTGGCTGTCTTTGGCGATGCCGGGCAGCGTCTTTAGAGTCGGGAAGAGGCTGGCGTCGAAGCCGCCCGAAAGTTCCGCCGTGGAGCCTTTGCGCATGACGAGCACGTTGACGGGATCGCCGCTGGTCATGAAGGCCTTCTGCAGGCCGGCCAGCAGCGCCATCAAGAAAACCGCGGTGGTAACGGTGAGCGCGATGCCGAGGGCCGTCATTATGGTGAGCCCCTTGCGCAGCTTCAGATTGCGAATGTTGTAGCTAATCGGAATTGCCATGCTGTATCTCCGCTACACTCTAACCGATGTAGCGCAAGCCCTCCACAATGTTTAACTTGGCGGCATGGTAGGCCGGCAGGATTGCGCTCAGTAATCCAACCATCCCAGCGACGACGATGGCAAACAGTAAAGTGGAAACCGTCACTTTCAATCCGGAAAGAAACAAAACCATCCCCGGTGCTTGCCTGAGGGCTGAGACCAGCCCGAGCGCCAGCAGGCAGCCCAGAGCGCCGCCGATCAAGGCCACCAGAACAGCTTCGCCAATGTAGAGTTGCAAAATCGATTGCCGAGTAAAACCGAGCGTTTTCAAAACCGCTACCTCGCGGGTGCGCTCGCGGATCGACATGGCCATGGTGGTGGCCGAGACGAGCAGCGTCGCAAACACCACTGCGAAGCAGATGCTCAGGATAAATGCTTTCACGTTTCCAATGCTGTTGATGAAGGTGAGCTGGAAGGCTTTTTCACTCTCGGTTTTGGTCGGTTCCGGAGAGTTGCGGAACATGTTGTCCACGGCGGACGCGACCGTGGAAACGCTCTGGGGGGAATCCGTGAGGATATCGAAAGTGCCGGCTTTTCCCTTGGCAAACGAGACGGCTTCTTCGACGTAGGTTTGATTGAAGTAAACGGATTGGGTGGGAACCGATGCCGTATAGATGCCACGAATCGTAAGCTCGAGATCGACAGGATAGATGGTGCCCTGGAGCACGATGCGATCGCCCAGCTTCCAGCCGAATTTCTGGGCAAGGTCGTTGTCGACGATCACGCCGGCGCGATCGCGCTGCCAGGCCAGCAACTGATCCGCGGGAATTTTGAAGTCGGTGTAGACCTTGAGGATTTCCTCGGGGTCGGTGCCGAACTGCGCGAAGAAATTCTCCGGCTTGGCATCTTTGTATATGCCTCCAAACCAGTTGGTCGGAGCGACGGCCACCACGCCGGGGGTGGCCCGGATCTTCTCCCGGTAATAGGACGGCATGGATTCGGTCAGGGAGACGCGGTGGCGCGTGATCAAGCGCTGGGCGGACTCGGCGCTGCCTTTGTCGATGTAGAAGGTATGCCAGATGGTCATCATCAGAGTCAGCAGCAGGAGCGAGAACGTGATGCTGAGCACGGTCAAAAGACTGCGCCGCTTGTTGCGAAACGCGCTTTTGGTGACGAAGCGGCTCAAGGTCATGCGATTCCGGCAAGCCTATTTGGTGTGATTCAGAGAATTCCCCCGAGAGAAACCAGGCCATTTAGGTTACTTGAGGATAAAGCAGCGGGCGCCGTATGGACAACTGGAGTTGATCCTCCTTATCTTTGATTTTTCCTCAACATCCTTTTCGACAATGAAGCTGGGTCAGACATCCGATAATTGTCGTAAGCAGAGGCGATTACATCAACAATCTAATCCTGAACGAATACCAGGTCATCTACCAGATAGCAAGACATAGTCCCGTCTCAGTCCGCCGCCAGTCGATAGCCTTTCGCGGCGCCTTTTCAGTACTTTCGTAACTCCCAGTTGGCCGTTTGAAGGCGGTATTCTAGGTTCGATTCTCCCCCTGTTCCTGAGCCAATCCACAGCAATGGTGTAGTGCGGTTTGGCATCGCGAGGACGATTGTAATGGCAACAATGTTTGGCCGGTTCGATATCCAGAGTGATCTTTCGAAGTCCGACACCGCCGTGATCTATAAGGCGATGGACACGAAAACCGACCTGGTCGTGGCGCTCAAGACGCAGAGTCTGGAGCCGTTGGGCGACCGTGCGAATAGGTTTGTGGACACGCTGATCGACGAAGGCGAGAGTGTCCGCGAACTGGCCAGCCAGAACATTGTTGTTCTTTACGGCGCGGGTGAAATTGACGGCCAGTTCTGCGCCGCAATGGAGTACATACAGGGCAACAGTATTGCCACCATGCTGGAGCGAAAGGAGGGCTTCTCCATCTGGGATCTGCTGGACATTACGCGGCAGGTTGGCGCCGGGGTGGAGCACGCTGCCTCGAAGGGTGTTGCCCACTGTTCGCTGGAGCCCGCGAAGATCATGGTGCAGTGGGATGGGATGGTTAAGATTCTGGGTTATGGCATCTCCAACATGAGCCTGATCGAGGCGGAGTCGGGAAAAGGATTGGGACGGCTGATGCCATACTGTTCTCCGGAACAGATTCGGGGAGAAGCCATTGACCTACGTTCGAACGTATTTACTTTAGGGACGATCCTCTATGAGATGGTGGCGGGCCGGAAGCCGTTCGATGCCGTCGATCCGGTGGCGCTGGTAACCCAGGTTGAAAATGAAATGCCGCCCAGCCCGGCTGCGGTGGGCGCCAAGGTCCATCCGGGGGTGAGCGCGTTGATTATGAAAGCGCTCGCGAAAGATCCGGCGCAGCGTTATCAGAGTGCCCGCGAACTGGTCGATGACCTGGAGAAGTGCAAGGAAAATGGCAAAAAGCCTGTCACCGTTACCAGGAAGTCTGGCCCGGTGCAGAATGGCGTAGTAAGTCGCGCGGCTCGCGCGGCGGCGGCCAGCAAGTTTGTCTCGGCGGCTTCGAACGCCGTCAAGGGCGAAGCTTCTGCCCCATACGCCGCATCTGGTCCGTCGGCTCCAACTCCCGAGCCCGTTTCTTCCAAGCCCGTTTCGCGCACGCCGGTTACTCCAGTCGAAACCAGAGCTGCTGCGGCAGCCGCTGGCAGAGATGCCGGGCCGAGCGTCACGCGGCTATCCAAAATCTACTCGGCGATTGACTCGGCCGAAAGCCTTAATGCGAAACCCGATGCGACCTCTAATTCGAAATCAGGTGCGCGCCTGATCAACGAGCTTGAAATGGGAGCTTCCCAACCTCAGGCTGCGCATGTCCCGGTTTCTTCGGCGGCTGGGGTGGAGCAGGGAACCGAGCGACATGCGCGGCATGTGACCGTCGATCCGTTAATGTCGGATCCGCCGGTGACCGAATCGGCGACGTTCGAGCCATTAACGTCCGATCTACTGATGTCCGATCCATTGATGTCCGATCCGCTGACGTCCAAGGGCGGGACGGCATCATCTGGCCAAAGCTTTTCTGACCTGGCGGAAATGCCTCCGCTCACAGAGTCTGTTTTTCAGGAGTCTGTTTTCGAACGCGCTGAGCCGGCGCAAACCGTGGCCCAAATCTATCCGAAGAAAACGGAGAAACCAAAACTCCAGCCGCGGGAGGTGGCGGGAAAAGCGCTCAAGGAAATCGCGAGCATTCCTCCTCGGCTGATGCTCTATTCGATCCTGGGGGCGGTCGGACTGATCCTGGTGATTGCGATTGCGGTCTTCTTTCATGTTCGCTCGGAAGACGATGGCGCTACGGCAGCTCCGCAGCCTACGAAAGTGACCAGCCCAAGTTCCGGCCAGCCGGTTGTACAGACCCCAGCGGTGCGGCAGATCGAGAAGCCGGTTCCGCCGCCTGCGGAAACTGAACCGAGGCTTAGCGTGCGCCCAGTCGAAAAGCACAACTCGAATAACCGCCGCACACCGGCTCCGGCACCGGTGGCGGCCGTAATCCCGGGCGAAGCCTTGATCGATTCCAGCCCGCAGGGAGCGGCGTTTGAGGTTGATGGAAAAGGCGATCCATCGTGGGTGACACCGTTTAATGTAGCGGGCCTGAGTCCCGGCAAGCACATCATATCCGCGAGCAAGTCCGGCTACGTGTCTGAGATACGGTCGGTTGATGTTGCCGCCGGCGGCAAGGCCTCTTTACTGCTTCATTTGGCGGCGATGAATGCCTTGGTGGTGGTGAACAGCACGCCGCCAGGCGCGAGTATTGTTATCGACGGGAGGCCAACCGGACGAGTGACCCCGGCGCAGTTCGCCGTCGAAAAAGGAAGCCATACCGTTCTGTTACGCAAGGAAGGATATCTCGACGAAACGGTCACTGCCGATCTCGGTCCGGCACAGAACTTCCAGTACGCGCCGCCGCTCAAAGCTCTGGGCAATACTGAAGACATGCGGACGGTGGGCAAGTTCAATGGACTGTTTGGACGCGGCGCAGACAACGCGGCGGGCAAGGGATCCATCATGATCCGCACTCTGCCGAAAGGCGCTCAGGTGGCCATTAACCAGCGGGTGCTGGATAAGGCGTCGCCAGTCGGGGTCGTTGTCGGAGCGGGAAACTACATTGTGGACATCACACTGACCGGGTTCAAGCCCATCCACAAAGTCGTCAACGTCGACCGAGGCGACAGGACCGCAATCAACGAAACCCTGGAACCGCAATAACCCCAATTCGGCGAGGCTGGCTGCAGAGCCGCAGTCTGGGAGCGTCGGCCACCCGTCTATCACTTAAAGACGTGATGAGCATCACAGCGTGCGGTTCCGGGTGCGTTGCAGGATGGCTAAGACCACGAGAGTGAGATTGTGTCGTCGCAGCCCACGCCGGGTAGGTTGAGTCCCGAACTGTTGCAGGCCCTCCACGGAGAAAAACGGGCACAGCAATTCCCCAAAGGCGCAACGCTGATTCGGCAGGCCTCGGCGGCGAGGGGTGTCTATCTGGTGGAGAGTGGCGAAGTTCGAGTGCTGCTGCCGACCGGTCAGGACCAAAGACAGCTTCTGGAAGTCGTCGGTCCCGGAACCATGCTCGGGTTGAGCGAGAACATGACCGGGCAGACTTATCGGATCACCGCGGAAGCGGGCGAGGAAACGACGGCGGTCTTCATTCCGCGCGAGGAGTTGCTCAGCTTTCTGCGGGAGCACTGCGATTATTGCGTGCAGGTGGTGCGGCTGCTGAGCGAAGACTTACACGGGCTTTACGAAAAATTCCGCAGTATCTGCGCGCATCCAGGGCGTCCGCGCCACCGGGCCCTGGACGAGCTACTGAACTAGCTGTCAGCTCTCAGTTACAACAATCGGCTCCCGGTTTCGTCCAGACCAACCACACAACTCTCGTTGCTCGCGTGGGCCTTGCCTGCCACCCAGACCGGATTTTCCTAGTTTGCTTTGAAGTTGACCGTGATCTGAGTCTCGATCTCGACGGGCTCGCCATCGAGGTAGTAGGGCTTATATCTCCACTGCCGGACAGCTTCGAGCGCGGCGCGGGCAAGGACAGCCTCTCCACTGAGCACTTTCAGATTGGTGACGTTGCCCTCTCTATTGATGGTCGCTTCGATCTGTACCGCGCCGTGAGCGTGGACCGCGAGCGCGGCCGACGGATACTTTGGTTGGACCCGTTTGATGAGCAGCCCTTGCGACACACCTTGAGAAACTCTGGGTGTTGTCAGCGAGGGCTTGGGAGAACTTGACGCTCCGGACGCCATGAGGCCGCTCAGGGTGCTGTCGTTCGACATTGCGACAGGGGGCGCAACGGCGAGCGTACTGGGAGGCGCGGGCGCGGCTTCCTGGGGTTGGGCCTGCGTGTTGCTTCCCGCAGCGCTCGACTTTACCACGAGCGGTGTTGGGCCTGGTTTCTTTGTCCCCAGCCCGGGATCAAGCGCAATTCGAATTTCCGGGCGAATGCCTATTCCGGGTGGCGGTATGTCGGGCGATGTCGCTGCAGCGGTTTTGGGGGCTGCGGTTTGGGTTGCGAAACTCGCACGGTTGGATGCGCTCGGCAAGGGCGCCGCTTGCGGGGAGGACATGGCCGCCGAAGCGGAAGTGGGCGGTGTGGCGTCCTGCTTTCCTGAGTCCGGGGGCGTGCTTGCTGGCTGCGCAGCCGGGATTGAGATGTTGGGATTGCCTAGCTTTTCGTATCCCAAGTACCCGAACGCGGCGAAAGCGAAGATGACCACAGCGGCGATCAGGATTCTTCTGCTGCCACCCGATCCGCCGGAATCTTCTTCTTCGCTTGATGCGATAAAGGTGTCGGTAGCGCTCGCTAAACCTAGCAGAGAAGCGGCGTCGGGCGACCGATCGGCAGGCGCCCATTCAAGCTTCTTAGTGTCCCGTTCGGGCGGAAACGTGACCTTCTTAGCCGGGGCCGGTGCCGCGCCCGCTCCCGGAGATGCGAAAGTGGAGCTGGCATCCTGCGTTGGTAGCGACGGTGAAGCGATTTTCACTGTGTCGTTCTTGACTATCTGGGTTTTGCCGACGTCGTTCTTGATTATGGCCGGGGAAGGGATCTGTGGCGCTGGCGGGTGCGGTTCGTCTGCCATCGTAATCCGAATTTGGGTTGTGGGCACTGGAAGTGCCGGTCGACCCTCGACTTTTGCCGAAGCGGTCATACCTGGAAACCGAGCTGGAGTCCCACTCGTCGAACCACCCGCAAGGTCGGCCGGAAGCGGGTCGGGAATCATTGACGGCGGCGCAGCTTCAGATTCAGGAAGATCGGGACGGTTTGGAACAATCGCTGCCTCGCCTCGCCGCACCCAGGGCAAGGAACTGCCGGAGGACGAACTGCTTGGGGACGAACCGGCGGCCGACACTGGCGCTGCGCTGGCAGGCATTGTGCGATCCGCCCCGGTGGGGACACTGCCGCCTGTCGCATCGGAGTTCTTGCGGAGCAAACCTCGCGCCACCCGAAGCGTTCCCTTGGCCTGCTCGAGGTTGATCGGCTTGGTGAGCACCAGGTTGGCGCCGATGCGGTAAGCCTTGGCCACGCCCGCTTGTCCCTCGACCAAGGCGATGGCCAGCGAGCCTTGATTGACGCTCGAATTCCTTGCGCTCTTGAAGATCAGGGAGGCGTTCTGTTCGTTGTCGCAATCCACAACGACGGCGTCGTAATGCCGGGCCATCAGCCTTTTGACAGCGCCAAATGGTTCCGGCGCCGGCTCAACCGTGAAGTCCAGCTCAGCGAAGATCTGGCTTACGATGCGAGCCAGTTTTTCATCGGGGGAGGAAAGTAAAGCTTGGTATCCCATGATGAGGCCATCCTAGGTAATGCAGTGGGTACCAGCAAGTTACGTGGGTAATCGAACTGATGGTCGAGTGACATTTGACGTTGGTCGATAGTCGATAGTCGATGGTCGTTCGCGCACCGGCCGGCGATCTACTAACGACTAACGACGTTCTCACACTTGCCTGCGGTTATGGCCGCTGGAAGTCGATGATCACGACGGTCTGGAAAGGCTCGGCCTTTCCGTCGCGGATATAGGGCCGATAGCGCCACTGCTTGACGGCTTTGATGGCGGCGCTTGCCAGGGTGGCGTTCCCTTCCACCAGACGCACGCCCTCAACCTTGCCGGTCTCATCTACGACCTCTTTCAGAACAACTGTTCCGTTCGCATCTCCGGCGCGCGCTTCGGCGGGATAATTCGGCCGAACACTTTGAACGAGGCGCTTTTCCGCGCCTTGGGAAGAGAGAAGAATGGCGCTATCTTCTCCTGGCAGAGGGGTGTGGGATACAGTCGCGGCGGTGTCTTTTCCAACGGTGCTGGGCTGGTTGACCTCAAGCTGTACGGCAACAGGGGCAGACCTGTTTGTGTTTGTGGTTGTGGAGAGTGGCAACGTGACGGCTGGGCTTGGGGTCGACGATTGGATAGGCGCAGACGCAGCGACGAGCGTTGCCTTGGAGGCAGTTGCTGAAGCTGTCGCAGAGCCTCCGTCGGAACGTTGATTCTGGCTTTGAATCTGAGTCAAATGGGTTGATGGTCCCGATGCGCGCACCGGAGTTGTGGAACGAGTTGCGGGCTTCAGAGGCTTCGCGGCAGTTGTTTCCGGAGTCGGCGGCAGTGCCATTCCGCCGAGGACTAGCAGACGATGAATCTGGGGTTGGGCGAGGGCGCGGAAGCCGGGTTGATACGTCCACGAGGCATAGAAGCCGCCACCGACGATCGTGAGCACCAGCAGCGCGGCCAGCCAACGAGTTTGCTTGCGGCCTTGCGGGTAAGACGAAGAGACCGGGCTACTCGCTTCGGCGGCCGGTTGATTCGGCGTTGCTTTGGCCGGTTGCGAGACTTCCTGTTTCGATTTTGGTTCGGGTTTCTCCAGTTCGGCGAGCACTGGGCCGCCGGAAGGCTTCAGGGCGAGTCCGGGTTCGGAATCTGCCGAACTAGCAGATGACTCCGAGGAACGGGATGCCGCAAAAAATGCGGATGGCGACGTCAATCTTGGACCTGCTGCTTTCACACCGATTTCATCTTCATCTGCATCTGCGGCGGAAGGTATCTTTGCGCTCAGGACTGGCGCGGAGATTGTGGCGGGAGCGGTGACTGCAACGGAAGCGGAGCTTGGAACGGGATCCGCAAAGCTTGTCAGTTGCGAAGAAACAGCTGCCGCATCTGCTGCCTGCTCGTCTTCTGCGACTACGCCTTCGGTGGTCGTAGCCGCGCTGGTCATGGCCATGCTCGCCGGTGGCGTGAGAACACTTTCGTTTTTTCCGGCGTCTTTTCGCACGCGGCTGGCGGCGGTGCGGATGGTGCTCCGGGCTTGGTCTTTCGCGACGGGCTTGGTCAGGATCAGTTCCGCGCCCAGGCGAAAAGCGGTGGGCAGGCCGGCGCGGCCGTCGACGATTGCAATCAGAACGGGGTTGTTGCCAGTTTTTCCGCGTCGGCACACATCGAAGATCAGCTTGGCTGCGGGAAGATTTTCGCAATCGACCAGCACGAGATCGAAGATGTGCGAATTGAGTTTCTGGGCAGCGGAGGATCCGTCCAGGGGGCGCTCGCAGGTCACTGACATTTCTTCTAAAACGGCAGTGATTGCGTTGACGGCCTGGTCATCCGGCGACAACAGCAGAGCATGAGGCATGGCTCTCTTATGCTAGGAACCCACGTCGAAACCCGCAAGTTACGGGGGTAAGCGGCGGGGGCTCAATAGTTTCAGGGAAGCCGCTGGTTGGTTCCGGTTGCCGACTGCGGCGGCGGATAAACAATCGAACCGCGGAGGGCTGCCTTATCGGCGGGCGCGAAATCGGGAAAGGGCAACTGGTGTTGGTCCCGCCATTGCTGGACCTGCTGGTTGGCGGCGACAGCTTTTTCCTGGTCGAGGCCGGGATCGCGCGAAAAGTAGACGGTGCGCGACGGGAAGGCGAAGCCGCTGCCCGACTTCTCGACGATTTCCATGATGCGCAGTAGCAGGTCTTCGCGGATGGCGGTGAATTCAGCGAAATCCTGGGTGAGCACGTAGCTGAAGATTTCAAGGCTGAGGGCGCTGTTGTCAAAACTTGCGAAGCGGATGCGTGCGCTGTCGCTTTCGACTTTCGGGTGCTGGTATAGCATGCGGCGGACTTCAGCCAGCAGATAACGGAGTTGGTCGGCCGAGGTTTCACACCGGATCGCGAGCGTGGGATTGAAGAGAATCTTGTCGCGACGCGTGAAATTCTCGAGGTTCATGGTGGCGAGCGCGCCATTAGGAATGGAAAGCTCGGTGCGTTCGACGGTGCGAATGCGGGTGGAGCGGAGGCTGATGTCTTCCACGGTTCCGACGCGATCGCCGAAGCGGCAACTGTCGCCGACGCGGATGACTTCGTCGGCAAGAACAGAGATTCCTCCGAAAAGATTTTCGAGGGTCTTTTGGGCGGCGAAGGCGATGGCGATGCCGCCGATGCCGAGGCCGGCGAGTACGGTGGTCAGATTGAAGCCCAGGATGCCGAGCGTGGCCAGGATGGCGATGATCACCACCAACGCGGTGAGGAGTCGTTCGCCCAGCACCATCAAGGTTCCGGTGCCGATGCGGCCGGCGCTGACTGCGTGAGTACGCAGGCGCTGCATGGTGAGGCTGGTGGCGCGGACCAGAAACCAGAAGAAGCCAATGCTGATGAGAACGCCGATGGTCCGGTAATAATAGAGACGGGGCAGCAAGGGGAGGCCAAGGTAGGCGGCAATCACGCGGTGAGCCAGCGCGCTGAAGGTGACCAGCAGCGGCGCAGACATGCCTCGGTAAGCATGCAGGTTGGGGCGGTTTCTGAACTTGAGCCAAAGGCGGCGGGGAATCGCCAGCAACAAAACTACTGCCCAGCCGATCGCAAATGCCACCGGAATTGCGACGAAGAGCGCTAGCCATTGCCAGAGTGGCATGCCGAGAAACACGTTCTTAACCAGGCTTTGCGGGAGTCGGGTTTCGACCTGGTGAGCTTCGAGGTTGTCATACAGCTCAGGGACTTTGCTGAGTGTTTCGGAAGAGAAGAGCCAGATTCTTCCGGAGTTTGGATCGGTGACGCGGACGAGGACCAAGGGAACGTCCGGGTCGCCATTGGAAAAAACACCAACCGTTTGCTGGTCGGGGGCGTATCCGGGACTGCCTTCGGGATTTGTGCTGAGTCGTCGCAGACTGCCGACGAAGGCGCGATCCATCAGAACCTTCAGTTTCTCGGCCAGTTCCGGGCCCTGCGACTGGCGGCGGGCGGCGCTCATTTGCAGGTAATCGGAGGCGGTCCGGTAGTCTCCGGACTGCGCCCCTTGCAGGAATCCGAGCACGGTTCCCGAAGGCGTCTCGCGTCCCAGGGGATCGGCGGACGCGGTTGTGGGCGCCTGGGGTTGGGCTGCATTCTGCAGCAGTGTGGTCACGGACTGGGCCCTGAGCGGCACTGGCGTCAGGCCGAGAAGGAACGCGCAAACGATAGGAATAAGCGCCAGTTTTTTCATAGCATTTTTGTGTAATCCGACAGCAAACAGGTAGCGCCGGCATCCTTCGACTCCGCTCAGGACAAGCCTTGCCGGCTGCCCGGAAAGCGGTGCCGCGAGCGAAGGCGCTCCCTGGGACGGCGGCGCTACGGCGCTACCTCTTGGGGCGATAGATGTCGGTGGCTTGTCCGTAGAAGACTTCCGCCGATTCCATCATCGTCTCGGATAAAGTTGGGTGCGGATGGATAGTCATGCCTATATCGGCCGCCAGCGCGCACATTTCGATGGCCAGGACGCCTTCGGCGATGAGTTCACCCGCTCCAGCGCCCACGATGCCGACGCCGAGCACGCGCTCCGTCTTGGGGTCGATGAGCAGCTTGGTCAGTCCCTCCGGACGGTCGAGCGTGATGGCTCGGCCAGACGCTGCCCATGGAAATTTCGCGATCGTGATCTCGCGTCCTTGTTCCTTGGCCTGTGTTTCGGTGAGTCCAGCCCATGCAATTTCAGGATCGGTGAACACGACTGCGGGAATTGCGTTGGGCTCGAAGGCCACTTTGTGGCCGGCGATGGCTTCGACGGCGGTGCGTCCCTCGTGCATTGCCTTGTGAGCAAGCATGGGCTCGCCAGCGACGTCGCCGATGGCATAGATCGTCGGATCAGCGGTCTGGCGCTGCTCGTTGATTTCTATGAATCCCTTCTGATTGACTTTGACTTTCGTTTTGTCGAGGCCGGGGATTTCGGAATTTGGGCGGCGTCCTACCGACATCAGCACGCGGTCGAAGACCTGCTCTTTTTCTTTTACGTTGGGGCCTTCGAGGGTTACGCGGATGCCGGTCTTTTCATCTTTTAGCGATTTGACCGTCGTGTTGAGCAGGATGGTGTCGAAAAGTTTTTCCAGGCGTTTGTGCAGCGGGAGCACCAGGTCGCGGTCGGCTCCGGGCAACAGGCCGGGCATCATTTCTACACAGGTCACCTTGGTGCCGAGCGTGGCGTAGACGGAGCCAAGTTCGAGGCCGATGTAGCCGCCGCCGATGACGAGCAGCGTTTTTGGAACGTCGGGCAGGTCGAGAGCGCCGGTCGAATCCATGAGGCGCGGGCTGTCGAGCTTGAGGCTCGGAACTACGGTGGGACGCGATCCGGTGGCGATGATGATGCGGTCGAAGGTCAGAGTCTCTTCGCCAGCGGCTGCGGTTTTTGTAACTTTCAGCGTCGTGGAATTCACGAACGCGGCTTTGCCCTGCACGAACTGCACCGCGCGCTGTTTGGATAACTGGCCTAGCCCACCGGTCAGCTTCTTGACCACACTCTCTTTCCATCCGCGCAGCTTGTTGAGATCAACCTTGGGCTCGCCGAATTCTATCCCCCAATTCTTGGCTTGCTCGGCTTCTTCCAGCAACTTGGCCACGTGCAGCAGGGCTTTGGACGGGATGCAGCCGCGATAGAGACAGACGCCGCCGGGGTTTACTTCCGGATCGATCAACGTAACTTTCATGCCCAGGTCGGCAGCCAGGAATGCGGCGGCGTAACCGCCGGGCCCGCCGCCGATTACGGCCACACGGAGATTCGAGGTGTTCGACATTTCGTTATCTATCCTCAGGATTTGTACCGCCCCTCATTGAACGACGGTAATCGTGATGGTGTTTGACTTCACTACCGTGGCCCCGGCTTCTCGAAACACCTCGACTCTGTATTTTCCCGGCTTGCTGAAGTCAAACTCGTTGCTTAACACTCGCTCTCGATGAATTGATTCACCCGGGTGTAGCGGTACAGCGAGGTAGCTTCCTCCCGCCCTATCTTTGCCATGAGCTTTGAGGCCTTGCGGCGTCTCGGAGACCACTTTACCTTCGCTATCCCTGACATCGAATGCGAACGGCAGCAACACGCCGCCCAAGTCTGCTCGGTAGAAAATATCGTGGTTGCTAGTGTTTGTCATTGTCACTTCTACTTTCAGATCCGCCCCTGTCTTCACGGTCGTCTCTGGCGATTTCACGACGAGCGAAAAGGGCGACTCTGCGGCGTCGGCTGGGGTCGCCATGCTGACCATTGTCACAAATCCGAAGACTGCTGCAGCTCTTGCGAACCTCGTTAATCCGCTCATATAGCCCCCATTTCTGACTAACGGCAGTGTTGGCCTTCTGAATTTTCTATCCCTGCACCGACAGCAGGAACGGCTGCTCAAACGCCTCCGCGATCCAGCGCAGAAAACGCGCGGCGTCGGCTCCGTCGATCAACCGGTGATCGTACGAGAGGGAGAGTGGCAGAATCAAGCGCGGCTCGAATTTGTTGTTTACCCACTCCGGCTCCATGCGCGAACGCGACAGGCC
>Ga0209415_10005321_pt1 | contig 23170 bp, 21 predicted proteins | sample PeaSoiSIISIP2007_FD_187696 | JGI IMG/M metagenome (GOLD analysis project Ga0209415, IMG submission 187696) | Peat soil microbial communities from Weissenstadt, Germany - SII-SIP-2007 (SPAdes) (version 2) | ecosystem: Environmental > Terrestrial > Soil > Wetlands > Peat | place: Germany... | reverse complement strand
TGATGATGCCGTTGTCGGTCGAGACCAGGTTTTCCTTGGTGCGATCGACGATCGGTCCCATGCTCTCCTGCAGCGAGGCGTCCTGCATGGCGATGCCGTCGATGCCTGAATAGGTCGTGCCGGCGCGCTGAGCGGCGCGATCCATCAAATAGTCGTTGTCCTTGTTGGCGAGCGGCCGATAGGAGCCCGGCGCAAATTTGACGTGGACGCCCTTGCCGTCGATCATGGCGGCGCGTTCGGCGTCGGTGATGCTGCGGTCGGGGCGGTAGTCGTAGCTCCACGCCCAGCAGTTCTCGTCGTCGATCGGAATCCAGAAGTGGCCGTGCACGGTGTGGCCGCCGCGCGGTGCGATCATGGTGAAGGACGGCAGCACGTATTGGGTGATGCGCCAGTAGTACTGGTCGTTCTCGGCGTTGCGGCGTGCCCCGATGTAGAGGCCGCCGTCGCTTTCCACCACCTCGAACACCGGCTTCATGTCGCCCATGTTGTATTCGTTGCCCTTGGCGCCGCGGAACAGCGGGTCGGAGGCGACGTTGGCGCTGTGCAGCCACGACACGTGGCTCGAATCGATGCCGCCCTCGAGCGCCTGCAGCCAGTTGCACTCCTGCAGGCGCTTGGAGACGAAGCGCTGGGCGGCCGGCACCAGGCAGAATTCCCATTGCGGCAGCGGCGGCGTTCGTTCCGGCGGGCCCATATAGGTCCACAGCACCCCGCCCTGCTCGATGAGGGGGTAGGATTTCAGCTTGATGCGCCTGGCGAAGCCGCTTTCCGCCGGCTCCGACGGCACCTCGATGCACTGTCCGGTGACGTCGAACTTCCAGCCGTGATACGGGCAGCGCAGCCCGCACTCCTCGTTGCGGCCGAACCACAATGAAGCCCCGCGGTGGGGACAGAATTCGTCGATCAGGCCGTAGCGCCCCTCACTGTCGCGAAAGGCGACCAGCCGCTCCGAAAGGAGCTTCACCCGTACCGGCGGGCTGTCGTTCGCGGGCAATTCCTCCGCCAGCAGAGCCGGCGTCCAGTAGCTGCGGAACAATTGACCCATCGGGGTCGCCGGGCCGGTCTGGGTGACGAGATTATTCTGTTCCGCTCGCAGCATCGGTTCCTCCTCGTGAACGGTGAGCGCCGTTTGAAGGAACCATGCGCTTGTGGCGCATCGGTGCTTTGAGCGAGATCAAACTTGGCGGGCGGCCACGCGCGAATTTCGGTTTCAAAGTTTGACTTGGATCAAAGTTCCGAGCTGCGGTTCGACCATGATTTCTCCATTAAGAGGGAGAATGTCCATGCCTATCGAAAGCGCCCTGGCCGTAGCTGCGATTTCTGTTGCCTTTATTGGTTTCGCCTTGGTCCTGAGGTGGGCGGAGCATCAGACTCGCGACCTGCACGACCATCACTAGCGGTCGACGTAACCGCCTGTGTGATCTCGGCAGTGGGCCGTAGGCTCCATTTGCCGGGAAGGCGGTCATTTCATGTCCAACGACACATCGAGCAGGCCGGGATCGTTCGGATCCGCCGCGGCACGGAAGCCGAGTTCGGCGCACATCGTCAGCATCGTGGTGTTTTCCCGCAATACCTGACCTTCGATCCGCCGGATGCCTTCGCTGCGCGCGTATTCGATGAGCATCTTCATCAGCAGCCATCCGATGCCGCGGCCCTTGAGGTCGGAGCGCACCAGTATGGCGTATTCGGCGTTTTCGTAGTTTGCGTCGGCGTGAAGGCGTACGCCGCCGAGCATCTCGCCCGACGATTCGTCGATCGCAATGAACGCCATGGCGCGCGCGTAGTCGAGCTGCGTGAGACGCGCGATGAACGCATGGCCGATGTCCTTGACGGGCGCAAAGAAGCGCAATCGCAGATCGTCCGCCGTCACATGGCCGAAAAACCGGCGTACCAGCTCTTCGTCCTCCGGCCGGATCGGCCGCACCAGCAGATGCGTGCCGTCGGGGGCCGCGATGCGTCGCTCCCACTGCTTCGGGTAGGGGCGTATGGCAAACCGCGAATGGGTCGCGGCCTGGCGTTCGACGGTTGCGACCGCGATGCGGGCATCGACCGCGATGACGCCGTCCCGGTCGGCGAGCAGTGGATTGATGTCGAGGTCGCGGATTTCCGGCACGTCGGCGGCGAGTTGCGCCACCTTGACCAGCACCAGGGCGATCGCCCCCACATCCGCGGCCGGCACGTCGCGGTAGCCGGAGAGCAGCTTCGCGATGCGGGTTCGGCCGATGAGCTCGCGCGCGAGCTTGAGATCGAGCGGCGGCAGCGCCAGCGCCTTGTCGTCGATCACCTCGACGCCGGTGCCGCCACAGCCGAATGCGATGATAGGGCCGAAGGTCGGGTCGTCCGCTATGCCGACGATGAGCTCCTGCGCCTTGGGCTTGACGATCATCGGATGGATGGTGACGCCGCGGATGCGGGCGTCCGGCAGGGCGGCATGCGCCCTCGCAAGGATGTCGGTCACGGCCTCGCGAACGACGTCGGCGTTGGTGAGGTTGAGGCGGACGCCGCCAACCTCGGATTTGTGCACGATGTCGGGCGACAGGATCTTGGCGACGACCGCCTGGTTGCGCGCGAGGTATGGCGAGGCCAGCGTCACCGCCTCTTCGGCATCGCGGGCGAGGTGCGCCGGCACGATCGGGATGTCGTAGGCGGCAAACAGCTCGCCGATCTCGAGCGGATCGAGCCATTTCCGGCCCTCGCCGGCAACGCGGGCCACGATGCGGCGCGCGGCCGCCACATCGGGCGCGAAATCAGCCGACAAGCTCGGCGGCGTTTCCATCAGCCCGTCGATGAGCTCGCGGTAGCGCACGATGTGCATGAAGCCGCGAATGGCATCGGTTTCGTTGGTGAAATTCGGGATCGCGGCGACTTCGAACGCGCTTGCGGCGGCCGGATCGTCCCCGACCCACACGGTGAACACCGGCTTGGATTGCGGTAATCGTGCGCGCTCCCTGGTGAGCGTTCCGACCACGGCCTCCGCCGCCTCGGTGGCCGATGCGAGCGCCGTCGGCACGTTCATCACCAGCACCGCGTTGTTGTCGCGATCGGCCAGCAGGACCTCGAGCGCCGCCGCGTAGCGCGCCGCATCGGCGTCCCCGATGATGTCGACCGGATTGGCTCTCGACCAGGTGGGCGGCAGGATCGCGTCGAGCTTCGCCAGCGTCCCCTTCGACAGTTCCGCAAGGCTGCCGCCGAGATCGATCAGCCGATCGACGGCGAGCACCCCGATGCCGCCGCCATTGGTGAGAATGGCGAGCCGCTTGCCGTGGAACGGATGCAGCCGCCCGAGCGTTTCGGCGGCGGCGAACAATTCCTCGAGATCGAGCACCCGCAGCAAGCCGGCGCGGCGGAACGCCGCATCGTAGACCGCGTCCGATCCGGCGAGCGCGCCGGTGTGGGTCGCAGCGGCACGCGCGCCCTGGGCGTGGCGCCCGGTCTTGACGACGATCACCGGCTTGGTGCGCGCCGCGGCGCGGGCCGCCGACATGAACTTGCGCGCATCCCGGATCGATTCGACATACATCAGGATGGCGCGGGTGTTGCGATCGAGGGCGAAATAGTCGAGCAGGTCGCCGAAATCGACATCGATGGCGTCGCCGATCGACGCGATCGCCGCGAAGCCGATCTGGTGGTGCGCCGCCCATTCGATCAGCCCGGCCGCGATCGCGCCCGATTGTGAAATTAGAGACAGAGTGCCGGCGGTCGGCATGCGGCGGGCGAAGCTCGCATTGAGCCGGACGCCGGGCACGATCAGGCCCAGGCCGTTGGGGCCGAGCACGCGCAGGCCGTAGGCACGGGCGGCGGTGCGCGTCGCTTCCGCATAGGAGCCGGCGCCATGGCCGAGCCCGGCGCTGATAATGACGGCCGCCGCCACGCCCTTGGCGCCGGCAGCCGCGATGATGCCCGGGACCTCCGGAGCCGGCGCCGTGACCACCAGCATGTCGGGCGGCTCGGCGATGGCATCGAGGCTTGCCACCGCCTTCACCCCGTCGATCTCGGGGTGGCGCGGGTTGACGAGATGAATGGGGCCCGCGAAACCGCCCTCGCGCAGGTTACGCAGCGCGATACGGCCGAGCGAGCGTTCGCGCGGGCTGGCGCCGACGACGGCGACGGATCTGGGCGCCAAAAGCGCTTCGAGACGATAGGTGCTCATGGGGGAAGATTGCCCTGGTGCTGTGACCCCACGATTAACCCTTGAGGGAATCCCCGAAAATTCCGATAATTGCCTTAAGGGGAACGGCGTAAGCAAACTCACCTAAGGTGTGTTTCGGAACAAGAGCAAAAGGATGTCGTCGGTGGCGGATCTCGAAGCGCGGCTGCAAGCGCTTGATTGTGCGCAGGCCCTGGTTCGCCAGCCGGACGGTATGATCACCTTCTGGTCCCATGGCATGGAGCGGCTTTACGGCTTTTCTGCCGCCGAGGCAGTGGGACAATCTGCGCATCTTTTGATGAAGACCGAATTTCCCCGCCCGCTCGACCGCCTCGAAGCCGAGTTGATGGAACGTGGCGAATGGACCGGCGAGCTTTCTCAGCGGCATCAAAACGGCGAAGCGGTCATCGTGGCGAGCCAATGGTCGCTGTGGCGGGGCAACGGTCACACGGCCATCACCGAGGTCTACAATGATCTTACCGCGTCAAAACGGGGCGAGCAGGACCTGATCGCCCGCGAAGCGCACCTGAAATCGATCCTGGAGACCGTTCCGGACGCCATGATCGTCATCGACACCCGCGGCGCGATGCAGTCCTTCAGCTCGGCGGCGGAGCGCCTGTTCGGATACCGGGCCCACGAGGTCATCGGTCAGAACATCAAGATGCTGATGCCCTCGCCGTACCGGGAGAACCACGACGGATATCTCGAACGCTATGCGCGCACCGGGGAGAAGCGCATCATCGGCATCGGCCGGCTCGTCGTCGGCGAGCGCAGGGACGGCTCGACCTTCCCGATGGAGCTTGCGGTCGGCGAGATGAACTCGGGCGGGCGGCGCTACTACACGGGCTTCGTGCGCGATCTGACCGAGCGGCAGAAGACCGAGGCGCGCCTGCAGGAGCTGCAGTCGGAACTCGTGCATATTTCGCGTCTCACCGCCATGGGCGAGATGGCGTCGGCGCTGGCGCATGAGCTCAACCAGCCGCTCGCTGCTCTGACCAATTATCTGAAGGGAGCGCGGCGGCTGCTCGATCAACGAACCGACAAGGACACCCTGGTTATTCGCGATGCGCTCGAAAAGGCGTCCGAGCAGTCGTTGCGTGCCGGCCAGATCATTCGCCGGCTGCGCGATTTCGTGAGCCATGGCGAGAGCGAGCGGCGGGTCGAAAGCATCAAGAAGCTGGTCGAGGAGGCGAGCGCCCTGGCGCTGGTCGGCGCCAAGGAGCGCGGCATCCGGGTCAGATTCCAGTTCGATCCCGGCGCCGATATGGTGCTGGTCGACAAGGTCCAGATTCAGCAGGTTCTGCTCAATCTCATGCGTAACGCCATGGAAGCCATGGAGCCGTCTGAGCGGCGCGAAATTCTGCTCTCGACATCGCCCGCCGGCGATGAATTCCTGATGGTCAATGTCGCCGATACCGGCCCCGGCATCAGCGAGGAGCTTTCATCGCAGCTGTTCCAGCCTTTTGTCACCACCAAGCGCCACGGGATGGGCGTGGGCCTTTCGATTTCGCGCACCATCATCGAAGCCCACGGCGGCCGGATTTGGGTCGACGCCAACCCCGGCGGTGGCGCCGTATTCCGCTTTACCTTGCACCTGGTGCTCGAGCAGGATCTTGAAGATGCCTGATGCCGTGGTTTACGTCATCGACGACGACGACTCCGCCCGGGAGTCCCTGGAATTCCTGCTGCGCACCGCGAATTTCGCGGTGACCACCTACGATTCTGGAACCGCGTTCCTGCGATCGCTGCCCCAGATCGACTTCGGCTGCATCATCACGGACGTGCGCATGCCGGACCTGAGCGGCATCGACCTGCTCAGGCGGTTGAAGGAGCTCAATGCCAAGATGCCCGTGATCGTCATCACCGGCCATGGTGATGTGCCGATCGCCGTCGAAGCCATGAAGCTCGGTGCCGCCGATTTCTTCGAGAAGCCGTTCGACGGCGACAAGATGGTGGCGGCGGTGCAATCCGTCTTCACGGTTTCGAGGCAGGAATCCGATCGCGAAGCGGAGATTAAGGAACTGAACGATCGGCTCGCGACGCTCACCCCGCGCGAAACTGAGGTCCTCAAAGGGCTGGTCGCCGGAAACCCCAACAAGATCATCGCTTATGAACTCGGCATCAGCCCGCGGACGGTCGAGATCTATCGCGCCAATGTCATGACCAAGACGAAATCGGGAAGCCTTTCCGAATTGGTTCGCATGGCCTTGCATGCCGGGATTCTCGACCCGCAACGGTAAATCGGCTGGATTCCGGCGCCTGAAGCCCCTTTGCGCTGGATCAACGCGCGGGCGCAGCCTTTGTGATCCTTTGCTCTCGCCCCCCTTATGGGATGAACGAGAGCAATGCATAAAGATCGAGACGGCACCCTACCGCCGACGATGGTCCTGGTCGTCGACGACGACCCGGCGGTGCGCAATTCGCTCAAGTTCTCATTGGAACTCGAAGGATTTGCAGTGCGTCTCTATGCCAACGGGCGGGAACTGCTGGACGATCCGCGGCTACCGGTCTACGGATGCTTGGTGGTCGATCAGGTGATGCCTGGCCTGTTGGGTCTCGATGTGGTGGCCGCCTTGCGGGACCGCGGCATCTCGAGTCCCGCAATTCTGATAACCCCGCATGCGAACCCTAAGCTCCGCCAGTGTGCGGCCACGGCGGGGGTCGTGGTGATCGAAAAGCCATTTTTCGGAAACATCCTGATTGACGCGATCCGGAATTCGCTCACCTAAGGCTTCATTCCTCTCCAGCGCTGCGATGTTGGAAACAGGACCCCGGATCAGATCGCCTTCTGCACCCACAGCACCAGATCCGATGCAGCCTTGCCGAACGCTTCGTTGAGTGCCGCGACGGCGCCGGCGGCGTCGGTTTCGCGCGCCGGCACCTTGGTGTCGAAAGTGCGCGAGGCCACGATCTTTCCGCTCTCGCCGAGAATTTTCGCCGCGAATTCGACATGAGCCACGGGCGGCGCGGAATCGGCGGCGGCGGCTCCGGATTTCGTCGGCGAAATCTGGAAATTGCGGATCTCGACCAGCAACTGATAGTCGGCGGTGAGCCCTTCCATCGGTCGCGCTACTGCAGAGAGATAGTTCGCATTCTCGAAGCTCTCGATGAGCTTGGCCTGGAGGAGCTTTGGAATATTATCGCGCCATTGCGTGCTATCCACCGGCAGGCTCTCGCCGGCACCCGGAGCGATGATGATGCGCGGCGTATCGAGGGCGATGGGAGCGTTCGGTTCCGGTATGACGAGCTGGCCCTTGGCGGGCTTGTCGGATGCCGGAAAGGAGCGCGGCGCCGTGAGGTCGTAGAGCGCGGGCGTGGGCTTGGCGGGCGTGCCGGCGGTCATGCGTTCGAGACCCGACAGGATGCCGTCGACGCGGTCGGAATTGCGCGCCAGCGCGCCCGTGAAGGTATTGAGGTTGGTGATCGAGCTCTTGAGGGCATCGGAATTGTCCGCCAGCACGGTGTCGATTCGGCGCAAGGCCTGGCGGGCGGCCTCGGTCATGCTCTGGCCGGCGGATGGATCGGCGACGAGGGTCGGCGGCTCGCCCTTCGTCGAGGTGAGCCGTGCCGCTTGCGCGGTGCCGCCGCGCAGCGAGATCACCGGCACGCCGGTGAGGCCCTGGAACTCCAGCCCGGCTTGGGTATCGGCACGCACCGGCGTGCTGGCCACGACCGCGACCATCGCGGTCACCTGCCCGGGATCTTCAGGGGCGAGCTCGAGAGCCGTGACCTCGCCGACCCGGATGCCGTTGAACAGAACGGCCGCGCCGGTGAGGAGGCCCGAAACGGTGTTCTCGAAGCGAACCCGATAGACGGTCCGCTCGCCGAGGCCGCCGGTATTGTGCAGCCAGAACACGAAGCCGAAGACGCCGACGATGATGGCGATGACAAACGACCCAATCAATGCATAGGGGGCGCGGGTTTCCATTGGTCCTGCCGTCAGTTTGGCGCTGTCGCGAATGCGCGTGAACGTTTGCCCCGGAAGTACGACTTCACCCAGGGATGCTCCGAGGCGAGCATCGCCGTCATCGGCCCGTCGGCCACGACCTTGCCGTCCGCCAGCACCGCGATGCGGTCGCACACGGTGTGAAGGCTGTCGAGGTCATGGGTGACCATGAAGACCGTCAAGCCAAGGGTCTGCTGTAGGGTCCGGATCAGAACGTCGAAATCCTCCGCCGAGATCGGGTCGAGCCCGGAAGTCGGCTCGTCGAGGAACACCACGTCCGGATCGAGCGCGAGCGCGCGCGCGAGCGCGGCGCGCTTGGTCATGCCGCCCGAGATCTCGGAGGGAAGCTTGTCGCCGTCCCGCGCATTCAGCCCGACCATCTCGAGCTTCGCGGTCGCGAGCTCCTCGAGCAGCCGGTCGGACAGACTCAGGTTTTCCCGCATCGGGAACTGAATGTTCTGGCGCACGGTCAACGAAGAGAACAGCGCGCCCTGCTGGAACAGGATGCCGCGGCGGCGCGCAATCGCGCTCTCGTTCGGCGTCGCCGCGCCGTCCCGGCCCAGCCCGGTGAACGCGATGGTGCCTTGGCGCTGTGGGACCAGGCCGATGAGGGTGCGCAGCAGCACCGATTTTCCGCTGCCCGACGCGCCGACCACGCCGAGGATTTCGCCGCGGCGCAGCTCGATCGAGAGATGATCGAGCACGATCTGGTCGCCGAACCCGACCACGAGATCGCGCGCCTCGATCATTACCTGCCTCGCTGCAGCGTCCATGGCGTCACATTCCAATCGACGCGAAGAAGATCGCGAACACGCCATCGAGCACGATGACGAGGAAGATCGATTTCACCACCGAGGTGGTGGTCTGCAGCCCGAGCGATTCGGCGCTGCCTTTCACCTTCAGCCCTTCGCTGCACGCCACGATGCCGATCGCCAGCGCCATGAACGGCGCCTTGATCATGCCGACCTCGAAATGCGTCACCGAGATCGCTTCCCTCAGGCGGGCGATGAAGGTCGCGGGACTCATTCCGCCGTAAAGCCACGCCACCAGGCCGCCGCCATAAAGCGCCGCCATCGAGCCCAGAAATGCCAGGATGGGCAGCGCGCAGACGAGCGCCACCACCCGCGGCAGAATGAGGATCTCGACCGGATCGAACCCCATCGTGCGCAGCGCGTCGATCTCCTCGCGCATCTTCATCGACCCGAGCTCGGCCGTGTAGGCGCTGCCGGAACGGCCGGCCGACATGATGGATACGATCAGCACGCCGATCTCGCGCAGCACCAGGATACCGACCATGTCGACCACATAGGTGTCGGCGCCGAACTTGCGGAAATGGAAGATGCCCTGCTGGGCGATGATGGCGCCGATCAGGAACGTGATCAGCACCATGATGGGCACCGCCTGCCAGCCGACCCGGAACAGGTGATAGACCGCTGAGGTCAGTCGAAAGCGGCGCGGATGCATGAAGATGCGCGCGACCGCGACGCCGATTTGGCCGCACATGTCGAGAAACGCCACCGCATCGGTGCCGAGCTGGGTCGTGGCACGGCCTACGCCATCGACAGCCGCCAGCAATCTGTTGGGTTTTGCGGGCGGCGGCGGTTTGTGCAGATTGACCTGGTGGATCTCATCGATCAGCCCGCGATAATGCGACGGCAAGCCGATGAATTGCGCATTCGGCGCGGAAAGATTGGAGCTGCGCAGCAGGCGCTCGAGCAGCCACGCCCCCAGCGTATCGAGTTCCTCGACGCCCGCCATGTCGATCGAGATGGCCTTTGCGTGCGCGGCCTGCGGCGCGGCTGCGTCGATGAGCTGCTCCAGCGCATGGGCATGCGCGGCCGTCCATGCCCCGGCAGGCGAAAGCCGGAGCCGGTCAGCCACAAGCGAGCTGCTCAGGAGAGGATCGGGGGTCATTGTTTCCTTAAGACAATTTCTCTAAGCAAATCAGAAAACACGACGCTGCCGCATGCACATTGATGTAGCGCAAGCAGCGTTGCCGACTTGAGAAATCGCCATGCTCGACATCGCGGTTTCCATCGACGAAGAGCGCGAACCTGATGGTGGAAAACGGTGAATGGATGGCGTCTTGATTCACGTCAATGCCGCCGCGAGCCCTTGGACTATAAGACCTTGTCATCATGACCGCTGCCTGAAACGGAGCGGGGGAGCGCGTTCCGTGACCAATGGTGCGGAACGCGCTTGCATATTCTGGCGGCAGCATCTCTTCGGATCGATCATGACCGCCGTGGAACCTGCGAACATCGTCGCCAAACTCGAGCGGGTGTTGCGGCGTGCGCTGGCGGCAGGCGCCATCCTGGGCTTGGCGTCGGGTGTCCTCGCGCGGCTCCTGGGCGAGCCGGCCGTCGCGGGCTATTGCTGGACATTCGCAACCGTTGCGGTCGCGGCCGGCCTGACGGTGTCGATCGTGCGGGACCTGTCGGCCGGAAGGATGGGCGTCGACGCCATCGCGCTGCTGTCGATGGTCAGCGCGATGGCGCTCGGCGAACCCCTCGCCGGCGCGGTCGTCGCCCTCATGTACGCGGGCGGCAACGTGCTCGAGGACGTTGCGGTGGCGCGCGCCGAGCGCGATCTGCGCTTGCTGGTCGACCGTTCGCCCCGGGTGGCGCATCACCGTTCCGATCATCGCATCGAGGACGTGCCGGTGAACGACATCGCGGTCGGCGACGGCCTCCTGGTGCGGGCCGGCGAGGTCATTCCGGTCGACGGACTGATCGGCGCCCCGGCGACCATCGACGAGTCGGCGCTGACCGGCGAACCGATTCCCGTGGTCAAGCCGAAAGGCGCATCCGTCTACAGCGGCTCCCTGAATGCCGGCGACAGCTTCGAAATGACCGCTTCATCGATCGCCGGCAACAGCACCTATGCGGGCATCGTGCGCCTGGTGACGGCGGCGCAGACCGCCAAGGCGCCGTTCGTGCGGCTTGCCGACCGCTACGCGCTGATCTTCCTCCCCATCACGCTCGCGGTCGCCGCTGTGGCGTGGCTTGTATCCGGCGATCTCCTTCGCAGCCTTGCGGTGCTGGTGGCGGCGACGCCCTGTCCGCTCATCCTGGCGGCGCCGGTCGCATTCATCGCGGGCGTCGCTCAATCGGCGCGGCGCGGCGTCCTCATCAAGGGCGGTGGCCCGCTCGAGGCGCTGGCGCGTGCACACACCGTTCTGTTCGACAAGACCGGAACGCTCACCATCGGTGGCGCCCGGCTCCTCTCCATCGAGGTCGCCCCCGGCGCGAGCGCCGACGAGGTGCTGCAGCTCGGTGCGTCGCTGGAACAGGCCTCGCACCATGTGCTCGCCAAGGCAGTGGTCGCAGCCGCAACTGTGCGCGGCCTGCAATTGAAGATTCCCGACAACGTCAGCGAATCCCCCGGCGCCGGACTGCAGGGCGTGATCGACGGGAGGCGGGTGAGTGCCGGCTCTCCCGACATGATCATGGCGCACCGCCGTCTCGATGAATGGGCGCTGCGGGCCGTGCGCCGTGCGTCGTGGCGATCGGCGCTGGTGGTGTTCGTCGCCGTGGACGCCCGGCCGATCGGCGCGTTGCTGCTCGCCGACGCGCTTCGCCCAGAGACGCCGCACGCCATCCGGTTGCTGCGTGCAGCGGGCATTCGCCGTATCGTCATGGTGACCGGGGACCGCGCAGCTCCCGCACAGACCATCGGCGATGCGTTGGATCTCGATGCGGTGCTGGCAGAGCGCGTCCCCTCCGACAAGGTCGATGCCGTGCGCGCCGAGCAGCGTCTTCATCCGACCATCATGGTCGGCGACGGCATCAATGACGCGCCGGCGTTGGCGGCGGCAGACGTCGGGATCGCCATGGGGGCCGGGGGTGCGACCGCGTCGTCAGAGGCCGCCGACGTGGTAATTCTCGCCGATCGGCTCGATCGGGTCGGCGAGGCGATCGTCATCGCGCAGCGCGCGCGCCGTATTGCGCTGCAGAGCATCGCGGTAGGGATGGGGCTTTCCTTCGTCGCCATGCTGGCGGCGACCGCCGGCTGGCTGCTTCCGGTGCCGGCGGCGCTCGTCCAGGAGGCGATCGATGTGGCGGTGATCCTCAATGCGTTGCGGGCCGCAAGCCCGGCGCGCGGCCGCACCCGGCAGACGCTTTCCGCCGCCGCCGGACGCGAACTGCGTGACAGCCACGTCGCTCTCGGCCGCAGCCTCGACCGTCTCCGCGCGATCGCCGACGTGCTCGACGAATCGGCGCCCGAGCAGGCGGCCGCGCTGATCGGCGAAGCCAACGACGTCGTGCAGCAACAGGTGGTCGCCCATGAGCGCGACGACGAGGGCAGCGTTTACCCAAGGCTTGCGGGCGTGCTCCGTGAAGGGAGCGGCCTGTCCGCCATGAGCCGGGCCCATCGCGAAATTCTCCACCTCGCCCGCCTGCTTGCCGGGCTGGTCGATGATCTGCCGTCGGAGAAAGTCGACCGCTATCTGGTGCGCGATGCGCAACGCATGATCGAATCCATCGAGGCCCTGGTGCGCATTCATAGCGCGCAGGAGGAGGACATCTATGACGCGGTGCTGGCGGGTTGAGCAGGCGCCGTGCGCGGACGATAAATTCGGCCGCGATTGACGCAAATCACAAACTCGCCTCGGAAGCTCGCTATTCTTCGTTATTACGCGCAGCATATCGGGTCACAGGAACCGCTCATGAGGCTCTTAGCGCTTGGATTTTGCTTGGCTTTCGCCGCTACGGTGGCGAGCGCCCAGGACAGTGCCCGAAATGCCGCCTTGCTCAAGCGCGGCGAAGCGCTGCTCGCCAAGGATTGCTCGCGGTGTCATGCGACCACCCGCACTGATGAGAGCCGGCACCCGCAAGCGCCGTTGTTCCGCACCCTGGGGAAGCGCTATCCGATCGAGTCGCTGGAGGAAGCTCTGGGCGAAGGCATCATCTCCGGCCATCCCGACATGCCGGAGTTCAGTTTTGCGAGCGACGACGTGGGCGCCATCATCGCCTATCTGAAGTCCATCCAGGACCGGTAGGACCTCTTCGTCATTCCGGGTGGCGAACCCAGACGATTCGTGCCGATGATTCGCGCCGACTTGCGCAAGATCAATGATCGCGCCCGGCTTCCTCTTAAGAGTTGCACCGTCTTAACGCGAGGAGCCCTTCATGAAAGCCTCCGACATCATGGTCTCCGATGTGATTTCGGTGAAGCCCGATGGCAATGTTCGGGACGTCGCCGAACTCCTGCTCACCAACCGCATCAGCGCGGTGCCGGTGATCGATGACACGGGCAAGCTCGTCGGCATGGTCAGCGAAGGCGATCTGCTGCGGCGCGCCGAAGCCGGCACCGGGCATGACCGCTCATGGTGGCTGCAGCTTCTGATGGGCCGGGAGATTCTCGCCGCCGAATACCTCAAGGAACACGGCCGCAGGGTGAATGAGATCATGACGCGCGATGTCATTTCGGCGACCCCCGAGACGCCCGTCGCCGACATCGCCACGCTGCTGGAGCGCCATCGCATCAAGCGCGTGCCGATCCTCCGGAACGGCAAGGTCGTCGGTATCGTCAGCCGTGCGAACCTCATCCAGGCGCTGGCGACGTTCCGCAAGAAATCGCCCTTGCGGCAGCCGATCGCCGACAGCGAGTTGCGCGACAAGGTGGTGTCGCGGCTCAAGGCCGAGCCCTGGGTGCGGCCGAGCCTGGTCAATGTGACGGTCTCCGACGGCACCGTCGACCTGTGGGGTATCGTCGACTCGTCCGTGGAGAAGCAGGCGCTCCGTGCGGCGGTCGAAATCACGCCGGGCGTCAGGGCCGTCAACGACAACGTCATTGTGCGACCGGTCGCGGCAGGCACCTAGAAGACCAAGAAGGCATCGAAGAAGACAACTCGGCAAAGCGCGAAGAAAAGGAAATTCTCATGTCGACCAACGTTGGAACCGTCGATCGCATCGCCCGCGTCGTCATTGGACTGGTATTGATTGCCTACGCCGTCCCGCTGGGTTTCCCCGACACCGGCTGGAATTGGGTCGGATGGATCGGCGTGGTCCCGATCATCACCGCGATCGTGGGCAATTGCCCAGCCTACAGCATATTCGGGTTCTCGACCCGCTGAGCCGGCCTGCCGCCGGCACGCGGCGGTTTCTCCTGTCGGAGCGCATGTGATGAACGACTGGCCGCAGATTACGAAGGAACTGACTACGCAGCTCAGGACCCTGCGGGGCGGCGCACCTGAGGTCATGAAGGCGTTTGCGGGAATCGCCCAGGCTGCGTTGGCCCCGAAGGCGCTGGACGCCAAGACCAAGGAGCTGATCGCGCTCGGCATCGCGGTCGCCGTGCGGTGCGACGACTGCATCGCTTTTCATGTCAAAGCGGCCTTCGAGCAAGGCGCCTCCGAGCAGGAGGTGACCGAAACGCTCGGCATGGCCATCTACATGGGTGCCGGCCCATCGGTGATGTATGCGAGCCACGCCCTGGAGGCGTTCGGTCAATTCGCCAAGGACGCTACGCGGGCGGGGGCGACGGGCGCAAGGGCGACGAACGGAATGCCGGCCACCGTGCACAACACGTAAGTGTTTTCACTCTGGTCTTCGAGCGCAGCAACTCTCGCAATCGATACCTCGTTTCAACTTTCGACGGATATGTCGGTTGATCTAGCTCAATGCCATTGAGCGCGGGCGCGGCGATGTTGCGCTCGATACGGAGTTCCTCCGCCGAATCCATCTCCCAGGCATCGAACCGATAGTGGGACTACGATCATGACAGACGTCGCTTCGCGTAAGACGATGACGATAGGCGAAGCCGGCTTGGCGCTGATCTTTGGAGTGACCGCGTTCATCAGCCTCATCGGAGCCGCCAAGGCGGAGGACGTGGCCTTCGCCTTCCACGCCTATCTGGCGGCGGCCGCGAGTTGCGCCGCGGTCTTTGCAATCTTGAACCACTACTACGAGCGCTCGCCGGCACTGCCGCCCCAGGAGATCGGCGGCAAGCCGAACTACCACTTCGGGCCGGTGAAGCTCGGGGTGGCGTTGGCGGTGTTCTGGGGCATCGCGGGATTCCTGGTCGGCCTGTGGGCGGCGCTCGAGCTCGCCTGGCCGGTGCTCAACTTCGATCTGCCGTGGTTCAATTTCGGCCGCATCCGGCCGCTGCACACTTCGGCCGTGATCTTTGCGTTCGGCGGCAATGTCCTGATCGCAACCTCGTTCTACGTGGTCCAGAAGACCTGCCGGACCCGCATCGCGGGCGAGCTCGCACCGTGGTTCGTGGTGCTCGGCTACAACTTCTTCATCGTGATCGCCGGCACCGGCTACCTGCTCGGCGTCACCCAATCCAAAGAGTATGCCGAGCCCGAATGGTATGCCGATCTGTGGCTCACCATCGTCTGGGTCGTCTATCTGCTGGTGTTCCTCGGCACGGTGATCAAGCGCAAGGAGCCGCATATCTTCGTCGCCAACTGGTTCTACCTCGCCTTTATCGTCACCATCGCGGTGCTGCATCTCGGCAACAACCCGGCCCTGCCGGTGTCGGTCTTCGGCTCGAAGTCCTATGTCGCCTGGTCCGGCGTGCAGGATGCGATGTTCCAGTGGTGGTATGGGCACAACGCGGTCGGCTTCTTCCTCACCGCCGGCTTCCTCGCCATCATGTACTACTTCATCCCGAAGCGCGCCGAGCGGCCGATCTACTCCTACCGGCTCTCGATCGTGCATTTCTGGGCGCTGATCTTCCTCTATATCTGGGCCGGCCCCCACCATCTGCACTACACGGCGCTGCCGGATTGGGTGCAGACGCTCGGCATGACGTTCTCGATCATGCTGTGGATGCCGTCCTGGGGCGGCATGATCAACGGGCTGATGACGCTGTCCGGCGCCTGGGACAAGCTGCGCACCGATCCGGTGCTGCGCATGCTCGTGGTGTCGGTCGCCTTCTACGGCATGTCGACCTTCGAAGGCCCGATGATGTCGATCAAGATCGTCAACTCGCTCAGTCACTACACCGACTGGACCATCGGCCACGTGCATTCGGGCGCGCTCGGCTGGGTCGGCTTCGTGTCGTTCGGCGCGCTCTATTGCATGGTGCCCTGGCTGTGGGACCGCAGGCAGCTCTACAGCCTCAAGCTCGTCAACTGGCACTTCTGGATCGCCACCATCGGCATCGTCTTCTACATCTCGGCGATGTGGGTGTCGGGCATCCTGCAGGGACTGATGTGGCGCGCCTACACCTCGCTCGGCTTCCTCGAATACTCGTTCATCGAATCGGTCGAGGCGATGCATCCCTTCTATGCGATCCGGGCGCTGGGCGGCGCGCTGTTCGTCGTCGGCGCGCTGATCATGGCCTACAACCTTTGGATGACCGTCCGGCACGGCGAGGCCGTCAGCGCCGCCGCGCCTGTGGCACTCCAGCCCGCAGAGTGAGGACACCATGTCGATCTGGGCAAGGCACCAAGCACTCGAGAAGAACTCGATCCTTCTGGTGATCGGCATTCTTCTCGTCATCGCCATCGGCGGCATCGTCGAGATGACGCCGCTGTTCTACCTCAAGAGCACGATCGAGAAGGTCGAGGGGATGCGTCCCTATACGCCGCTCGAACTCGCCGGACGCAACATCTATGTGCGGGAGGGCTGCTATCTGTGCCACTCGCAAATGATCCGCACGCTGCGCGACGAGGTCGAGCGCTACGGCCACTACTCGCTCGCGGCGGAGAGCATGTACGATCACCCGTTCCAATGGGGGTCGAAGCGAACCGGACCGGACCTCGCACGCGTCGGCGCCAAGTATTCCGACGAGTGGCACGTTACCCATCTCGCCGACCCGCGCGCGATCGTGCCCCAGTCGGTGATGCCGGGTTATCCGTTCCTCGCCGACACCGACCTCGACTTTCACGACATCGCCGGGCACCTGAAGACCAACCGCGCGGTCGGCGTGCCGTATTCGGACGAGCAGGTGGCGCACGCCGCCGCGGACCTGCGCGCCCAAGCCAATTCCGACGACGCCAACGCGGATGACTTCCTCAAGCGCTACCCGAAGGCGAACGTGCGCGACTTCGACGGCAAGGCAGCGCGCATCACCGAGATGGACGCGCTCGTCGCCTATCTGCAGATGCTCGGCACCTTGGTCGATTTCAAGCTCTACGACGACAAGGCCGATCTGCGCTGACCGCAACCGGGACGACGACCATGCTGAACTTCCTTTCGAGCTTCATCACCATGCTGTGGACGCCGATCTTCGTCGCGATCTTCCTGGCGGTGCTGGCTTACGCGTTGTGGCCGGCGAATCGCGAAGCATTCGATGACGCCGCAAAGATGCCGCTGCGAGAGGACTAAAGTCATGGCGAAGCACGAGGTCGACAAAGCCTCCCCCACCGGCACCACCGGTCACGAGTGGGACGGCATCAAGGAGTTCAACACGCCGTTGCCGCGGTGGTGGGTGGTGACGTTCTACGCCACCATCGTGTGGGCGTTCGCGTACTGGGTGTTCTATCCCGCGTGGCCGATGATCAGCGGCTATACCACTGGCCTTTGGGGTTATTCGTCGCGCGGCCAGGTCGCTGCCGATCTCGCCGATCTGCGCAAGGTTCGCGGCGACAAGGGCGCGGCGCTGGAGCAGGCCTCGTTGTCCGACATCGAGAAAGACCCGGCGCTGCTCGCTTTTGCGCAGGCGCAGGGCAAGGCCGCCTTCGGCAACAACTGCGCGCCGTGCCACGGCGTCGGGGCGACCGGCGCCAAAGGCTATCCGAACCTCAACGACGACGATTGGCTGTGGGGCGGCAATCTCGAGGAGATTCACGAGACCATTGCGTACGGCGTGCGCTCCGGCAACCCCAAGGCCCACGAAAGCGCCATGCCGGCGTTCGGCAAGGCCAACATGCTCAAGCCAGAGGACATCGTGGTGGTGGCGAACTACGTGCGCTCGCTGTCCGGACTTGCGGTGCGTCCCGGCACCGACCTCGCCAAAGGCAGGAAGGTCTTCGCCGACAACTGCACCGGCTGCCACGGCGACGACGCCAAAGGCAATCCGGAGCTCGGGGCCCCCAACCTGACCGACCAGATCTGGCTCTACGGCTCCGACGAGGCCACCATCATCGAAACCATCTCCAACAGCCGCTCCGGCGTGATGCCGGCATGGTCCGGCCGCCTCGACCCCGCCACCATCAACGCGCTGACCGTGTACGTGCATACACTTGGCGGCGGGCGGTAAGGCTCTTGCTTGGTAGGGTGGGCAAAGGCGGCCCCGACCCTTTCATCGATGCACGGCAACGGGTCCGCCGTGCCCACGCTGTCGGGCTTTCCCCCAAAGCAACCGCGTGGGCACGGCGGAACCCCGTTCGTGCGAACGCCGCGACGCCTCGGCTGCCTTTGCCCACCCTACGTCGCCCCTCCGTTTCGTCCGCGAGTTTGCGCTGCATCAAAGCGCCGCGCGCGCCCTGCGTTAACCTGACATTGGGCTGGTTCCATCAGGCGCCAGCCCTGAACGCAATGACCGGTTGGTTCTTACCCCCATGAACAAACCCGTGATCCCGGCCGACCTCGACAGCGATGCCAGCCCGCTCTATGCGCCCCGCAAGGAGGTATATCCGCAAAGCGTGTCCGGCACCTACCGGAACATCAAGTGGGCCCTGATGGGCCTCGGCCTTGCGGTCTACTACATCCTTCCGTTCGTGCGCTGGGACCGCGGGCCGGGGGCGCCGAGCCAGGCGGTCCTGATCGATTTCCCGAGCCGCCGCTTCTACTTCTTCTTCATCGAGCTGTGGCCCCAGGAGGTCTACTACTTCACCGGCCTCCTGATCATCGCGGCGCTGGCGCTGTTCCTGATGAACGCCATCGGGGGCCGCATCTGGTGCGGCTACCTGTGTCCGCAGACCGTGTGGACCGACCTGTTCTACGCGGTCGAGCGCTTCATCGAGGGCGACCGCCGCGAGCGCATGAAGAAGGCCAGCGGCAAGCTGACCGTCCGGCGAGTGTCCGAGATCGTCGCCAAGCACTCGATCTGGCTGTTCATCGCTTGGTGGACCGGCGGCGCCTGGGTGCTGTACTTCGCCGATGCTCCCACCCTGGTGAGGGAGCTCGCGACCGGCGAGGCGCCGGCCGTGGCTTATGTCTCGATCGCGATCCTCACCTTCACGACCTATACGCTCGCCGGCCACATGCGCGAGCAGGTCTGCGTCTACATGTGCCCGTGGCCGCGCATCCAGGCGGCGCTGACGGACGAATGGGCGCTCAACGTCACCTACCGCTACGATCGCGGCGAGCCCCGCACCTCGATCAAGAAGGCCGACGAGCTGCGCGCCCACGGCAAGGCGGCCGGCGACTGCGTCGATTGCTACCAGTGCGTCGCGGTCTGCCCGACCGGCATCGACATCCGCGACGGCGCCCAGCTCGAATGCATCATGTGCGGCCTGTGCATCGACGCCTGCGACACCGTCATGACCAAGGTCGGCCGGCCGACCGGCCTCATCGCCTACGACACCGATATCAACATCGCCCGCCACGCCGAAGGCAAGCCTCCGATCTATCGGTTGGTGCGTCCGCGCACGCTGGTCTATGCCGGGCTGATCGTCCTCGTCGCAACCGTGATGCTCTATACGCTCCTCACGCGGCACGCGCTCGACATCAGCGTGCGGCACGACCGCAATCCGCTGTTCGTCACGCTGAGCGACGGCTCGATCCGCAATGCCCACACCGTCCATCTGCTCAACAAGCGCCGCGATGTCAGCCCGATCGAGCTCGAGGTCGAGGGGCTGCCCGAAGCGGAGGTCCACATGGTCGGGCAGGATACCGTCGTGCCCGGGATGCCGCTCATCGCGGTCGGTCCGGACCAGGGCCGCGAGGTGCGCGTCCTCGTCACTATCCCGCCCGGCGTGAAGATCGACCGCTCGACGCCGCTGACATTCCGGGCGACCGATACGGCGACTGGCGAGACCGTGGTCGCCACCGATCACTTCATTGCGCGGTGAGGGCGATGCCATGAGACCTTATGAGAGACTCCGGGCCGGCGAGTTGGCGGCCCGCGACCCCGACCCCACGCTGGCCGACAAGCCGCTGAGCGGCCGCACCGTGCTGTTCGCCCTGCTCGGCTTCTTCGGGGTCGTGATCGGCGTCAACGCCGTGATGGCGGCGCTCGCCATCGGCACCATGCCGGGCCTCGAGAACGAGACGCCCTACCAGGCCGGCATCGGCTACAACGCCGAGATCGGCGCCGCGCGGGCGCAGGCGGCGCGCGGCTGGAAGGTGGCGAGCCACGTCGACCGCGACGCCGACGGGCGCGCCGCCGTGATGGTCGACATGCGCGATGGCGACGGAGCGCCGGTGCCGGGCCTCGCCGTCGCGGTGCGGCTGGTGCGCCCGACCGACAAGCGTGCCGATCGCACCCTCTGGCTCGGCGAGCGCGAAGCCGGCACCTATCTGGGCGCCGCCGCCGACGTGGCGCCCGGCGTATGGGACATCGAGCTCGAGGCCGGTCGCGGGTCGCAGCGCATGTTCCGCTCGAAGAACCGCGTCACGCTGCCGTAGCGGATCGCAAGATGGCCGAGACGCGGGACCTTTCTCACTTCGTCCATCATCTCGATGGCGGCGTCGCCCGCATGGAGCTCGCGGTCGAGGGCATCACCTGCGGCGCCTGCATGCGCGTGATCGAGGGCGGCCTCGCCGCCATGCCCGACATCACGCGTGCGCGTGTGAACCTGACCGATCGCCGCGTCGCCGTGGAGTGGCGGGACGGCAAGGTCGACCCGGTACGGCTCATCGATCGCCTCTCGGAGCTCGGCTACCGGGCCTATCCGTACGATGCCAGCCGCTCCGCCGCCGACGAGGAGCGCGAGACCCGCATGCTGCTGCTCTGCCTCGGCGTCGCGGCGTTCGCCACCATGAACATCATGCTGCTCTCGGTCGCGGTGTGGTCCGGCAACGTCACCGACATCTCGCCCGAGCAGCGCGACTTCTTCCACTGGCTGTCCGCCCTGATCGCGCTGCCGGCGGCCGCCTATGCGGGCCGGCCGTTCTTCCACTCCGCCATCCGCGCCATCGCGGCGCGGCGCCTCAACATGGACGTGCCGATCACGCTCGGCGTGCTGCTGGCGCTCGGCATGTCCGTGGTCGAGACCCTGCACCACGCGAGCCACGCCTACTTCGATTCGGCCCTGATGCTGCTCACCTTCCTGCTGGTCGGGCGCACCCTGGAGCAGGCGATGCGGCGGCGCACCCGCGCGGTCGCCGGCAACCTCGCGGCGCTGCGCGCCGAGACCGTGACCAAGTTCGTGAGCGCGACCGAGCTGTCCGACGTGCCGGTCGCCTCCGTCAGCCCCGGCGATCTCGTGCTGGTGCGGCCGGGCGAGCGCATCGCCATCGACGGCATCGTCGCCGAAGGCCGTTCCGAGATCGACCAGAGCCTCGTCACCGGCGAGACGCTGCCGGTGACCGCCGCCAAGGGCAGCATGGTCTATGCCGGCACGCTCAACGTATCCGGCACCCTGCGGGTCACGGTCAGCGCCGCCGAACGCGGCACGCTGCTGGACGAGGTCACCCGTATGCTCGACCGGGCCCTGGAGGCCCGGACGCACTACGTGCGGCTCGCGGATCGTGCGGCGCGCCTCTATGCGCCGCTGGTCCACGCCACCGCGCTCACCACCATGATCGGCTGGATGGCGTTCGGGGCGAGCCCGCACGACGCCATCATCGCGGCGATCGCGGTGCTCATCATCACCTGCCCGTGCGCGCTCGGCCTCGCCGTGCCGGCCGTGCAGGTGGTGGCGTCGGGCGCGCTGTTCCGCGCCGGCGTGCTCCTCAACTCCGGCGAGGGCATCGAGCGGCTGGCCGGGATCGACACCATCCTGTTCGACAAGACCGGCACCCTCACGCTGCCCGAGCCGGAAGTGATCAACGCCGCCGACATCCCGGCGGACCGGCTGGCGCTCGCCGGACGTCTCGCGCTCGCGAGCCGCCATCCGCTCGCCGCCGCCGTGGCGCGTGCGGCCCGTGCCCGAGGCGGGGTGAACCTGCCGCTCGCCGCCACCGAGGAGCCGGGGCAGGGCGTGCGCTGCGACCACGACGGCGTTGCGCTGCGGCTCGGCCGGCTCTCGTTCTGCGGCGCCGACGGCGCCGAGAGGGTCTTCGCCGCCGATCCCGAGGCCTCGGTCATCGCCTTCGCGCACGGCGCCGAGCGCTATCTCCTCGCGGTGCGCCAGAAGCTGCGCGCCGATGCGGCCGACGTCATCGCCGCGCTCAAGCAGGACGGGTTCGCCATCGAGATCCTGTCCGGCGACCGCGCCCCGGCCGTGGCCCATGCGGCGGCCGCGCTCGGCGTCGAGCGCTGGCACGCCGCCATGACGCCCGCCGACAAGATCGCCCGCATCGCCGCCCTCCAGGCGGAAGGCCGCAACGTCCTCATGGTCGGCGACGGCCTCAACGACGCCCCCTCGCTCGCCGCCGCCGACGCCTCGCTGTCGGTCGCCACCGCCGCCCACCTGACCCAGGCCGCGGCCGACGCCGTCTTCCTCGGCGACAGCCTCGCCCCAGTGGCCGCAGCGGTGGCGATCGCACGCCGGGCGCGCGCGCTGATGCGCGAGAACCTCATGTTCGCCGTCGCCTACAACGCCGTCGCGGTGCCGATCGCGATCTTCGGCTTCGCGAGCCCGCTGGTCGCGGCGCTCGCGATGTCGGGTTCGTCGATCCTCGTCACGGTGAATGCGCTGCGGGCGAAGCCGCCGGCGCGAAGGGAGCGCGACTAATGGAAGTCCTGATCTATCTGGTGCCGATCGCGCTGGGGCTGGGCCTGTTGGGGCTCGGCGCCTTCTTGTGGTCGCTCAAGAGCGGGCAATACGACGACCTCGACGGCGCCGCGTGGCGGGCCGTGATGGATGATGATGACGCGCCGCCGCCGGATGGCGGGCGGCGGCATGAAGGTGTGACGAGCTGAGTGCGTCTTGCCGGTTTGCAATTTGGAAAAGCAGCGAAATTAACAGCGAATGTTTGAGAAATAGCCGGTCGATGGCGTGCAGCGGGCGAGCTGTTTCAATGGCTTGCGGGGAGATTCCCTGTGCGGCCGAACAGGGAAACGAAATCGCCGTAACAGCGAAATAATTCGCTCGGATCAGCGAAATCGCCGAGTTGGAACAGGGAATC
>Ga0209415_10005320_pt1 | contig 23172 bp, 16 predicted proteins | sample PeaSoiSIISIP2007_FD_187696 | JGI IMG/M metagenome (GOLD analysis project Ga0209415, IMG submission 187696) | Peat soil microbial communities from Weissenstadt, Germany - SII-SIP-2007 (SPAdes) (version 2) | ecosystem: Environmental > Terrestrial > Soil > Wetlands > Peat | place: Germany... | reverse complement strand
CTCCTTCCTCCCCAGAAGCCTTAGTCCTCAAACCAAGACTACATGGGTCGATGGAGCCTTCGTTCTTATCCAATCAACTCAAGCCATAAATTGGGTGGGGCCGTTGCGGTGCCCGCGCGCCGAGACCAGGGACACAAGGAACATAGCGCCCTCACGCCACCGGCATACAATACTGTGATGACATCTAAAGCGATTACGCTTGCGCGAGCTGAAAAACGTTGCCCTCCGGGTCGGTTCCGTCGCAGAGCAGGCCCGTGAGTCCAGGGTACGATTTGATTGCGCGCATGGGGACACCCTTGGCGATAAGCTCCACTCGCAACGTCTCCAGGTCCTCATGAACGGCCATGACTAATTTAGCATTGCTGTTTGCCCGCCACGAACTTGTGTCTGAAACTCGAAACGCTTTGCCGACGCGATGAAGCCCCACCTGACAATGCCCTGCCTGCAGCACAGTCCATTCATCTTTGATTTCCTGGACCACCGCTAGCCCCAGCACATCGCGGTAGAATTCTGTCAGCCTCTGAACATCCTGAACGTACAGAACGACGCGGGTAAGAGAGAGTTTCACGGCCGCACCCTCCCCCGCCACTCCAACAGGCGATCGATCAGCGGGCTCACGCGCTTAAAACCCTCCATTGCGACCGAAACCTCAGACAGCAAACTCAAAGACACCACTCTAGTCCTAAAGAATGTGCGTTGAATGGGACACCCGCCGCTCAGGGTCCGCTTCGATCAGGATGACCGCATTCTTGTGCTGCTCGGAACAGGAATCACTAACTCCGATCCCGCATGACCGAAAGGAACCGAACGCTACTTCTCCTTGAACACCACCCAGCCTCCGGCTTTCCCGGCATAAACCCGCATACTGCACTCTTGCGGCGCAATATGGCCCAAGGCTATCTCGAAGGGTTGGGGTTCGGTCAGAGTGCCCGCTTCCATCGGGGCTCGCACCAGGTCTTGCTGCTGGTCATAGGCAGCACCGGCGGCGACAGACTTGTTGACGATCAGGGTCCACGTTTTCTTCCCCGGAATCAAATACAGACTATAGGCGCCTGGCGCAAGCTCAGAGCCTCCGACCGTGATTTCCGTTTGGGTAAACAAGTACATGGGAGAACCGCTAGCCGGCCAGAGCGCGCCCTGCGGCAGTTCCTTCCCTTTGGCCAGCGTCGGAGGCTCGTAACGCACGCTCATCTGTTTCTCATCCTGGAATGTGCATGCGGTGGTCACTGTAGCCGTTGTAGCCGGGTCCTGCTGGGCAAACGCCATGGGGATGGCACCGCTCAACAATGTCAAAACTATCCAAGGCCAGCGCAGCATAGTCTTTTGCCCCTCCAATTCCGCTCCCATTATCACTCGCCCAAGCGTGCAAGAACAGAGAATTTGACGCTGAATAGGATATTGAGCAGGTGCGCGCCTCACGATTTTCGAGATGCGGATCATGGCAGTGGCACACGCCCTCGCGACCAAGCGCCTAGCTTCCATCCCGAATAAATCGGCAGGACGCGATATCGAAAGTCACCTCGCCGATCGCTAGGTTGGTTTGATCGCAGAAGCTCGCGGCGAACTCACAGAATCGCCAGGCATCGGGGAAATTGGAAGCCAAGCCGAACGACACTCGAATCGAACCGGCGCTCTTGTGGCCACGCTGCTGCATGAGTCGCAGGAAACTTTGCAGAGTGATACCCGGTCCTTGCTCGAAGCCGGCTCGCATATCGTCTTCGGTCAACCCTTCGGCGATCTCGCCGGTTCCGGGATTGCAGAAACAGCCCGTGCGCAGGGAAATATTTTCCTTGCTCGCCAACTCCTCGACACGGCGATAGTCGAGGAGATGGCCGTTGGGATCGTAGAAATTCATGGTCACGGTTCCGCCGCGCGCGTGGGTCGTGACCGGCCCGTAGATGCGGATCATGGCGTTGCCGTTCGCATGGCGCAGGGCGAGCAACTCATCGAGCAGCCATCCTGTGAGGCAGCGCACGCGCTCGCCGATTGCATCGATGCCGATGAATTCCAGGTGGCGCAGCCCGATCTCGACCGCCGGGATGGAAAGATAATTCAGCGTGCCGTCCTCGAACGCCGCTTCATTGGGCGCGAGAACATGCGCCTGGCCTCGCACGGAAGCGAAGTTCACCGTCCCGCCGGCAAACCACGGACGCTTCAATTTGCCAAAAGCGGAGCGGCGGATCAGCAAAGCGCCGACCCCGGTCGGATAACCGAACATTTTGTAGAAAGAAAGGCAAACGAATTCCGGACGCACCGCGCCCAGGTCGAGCCGGTTGGTGGGCACGAAGGCGGCCGCGTCCAGCAGAACGTCCCACCCCTTGCTCTGCGCATGCGCGACCAGTTCCAGGGGATGCTTCACACCCGAGAAGTTCGACTGCGCCGGAAAGGCAAACAAGTTGGCCTGAGAGGGATCGGCCCGATCGAGCAGGGCTTCCAACTGCGATTGATCCACGCGCAGGTCAGGCGCAGTCAGCGGTGCATAGTCGATGGCCGCGCTTGCGGCGCGCGCGAACTCACGAATGCCGTTCACCGAATTGTGATTGTCAAAGGTAAGCAGGAGGCGGCTCGCGCGGCTGAATGGGAAAGATTCGCCAATCAGCTTCAGTGCGGCCGTGGCGTTCTGCGTAAACGCAACGATGTAATCATCCGGCGAGGTTTGGAAATACGTCAGCAGGTAGCGCCGCGTGCGCTCGACGTAGTCGGTCATGGCCACCGAGGTGGGATTGGAGGAATGCGGATTGCCTAGAACTGCGGCGCGCAGGATCTCCGCATGCGCCTGTAGCTGCGATTCGCCATACAGAGAGCCGCCCGTATAGTCGAGGTACACCTGGCGATGCTCATCGAGGCGGCGGTATTCGGTGGAGCGCAGCGCATCGAGTACGGCGGTCGCCGGGTAGGAAGGATACCGCGCCAGAAAGTCCGCGTACGCATCCTCGATTCTCATATTGCGCTACTTCGGCTGGGGAACGATGCGCAGATAAGGCCGCGGCGCTTTCCATCCGCCGGGATACTTCTGCTTGGCTTCCTCTTCCGGAACCGAGGGCAGGATGATTACATCTTCGCCCCGCTTCCAGTTCACCGGCGTGGCCACTTTGTGTTTGGCGGTGAGCTGGATGGAATCGAGGACGCGCAGCACCTCATCGAAGTTGCGGCCGGTGCTCATCGGGTAGCTGAGCATCAATTTGATCTTCTTGTCCGGACCGATCACGAACACCGTACGCACGGTCGCGTTCGTGGCCGCGGTGCGGCCTTCGGAACTGTCTCCCGCGTCGGCGGGCAGCATGTCGTAGAGTTTGGCGATCTTCAATTCCGGGTCGCCGATCATGGGATATTTCACCTTATGTCCCTGCGTCTCTTCAATGTCCGCCGCCCACTTTGTGTGGCTGCTCACAGGGTCCACGCTCAGTCCGATGATCTTGGTGTTGCGCTTCTCAAACTCCGGCTGCAGCCCAGCCATGTAGCCCAGTTCCGTGGTGCACACCGGGGTGAAATCCTTGGGATGCGAGAACAAGACCGCCCAGCCGTTGCCGATCCATTCGTGGAAGTTGATCGGACCCTGCGAGGTTTCCGCGGTGAAATTGGGAGCTTCGTCGTTGATGCGCAACATGGATGGCCCTCCTGACGCTGCGGCATTATACATAGGTTGACTGCATTCCTTCCCATCTCAACTCTGCTTAACATCACCCAGATTTGGCGTCCGCAACGGGAGTTGGATCTGCTTTCGAGGCTGAATTGCCGCGGTCATAACGTTTTTCAGCGTGGATTCCTATTATCTAACAATTCGATCAATTACCATCAGAAATGCGACTTTTCATTCCAGGTTTCTCAAGCGTACTATGCCGTTTGCCGCAAAGTATCAGCCGCCATTCGCCCTGAGGGTCGACCTATGTTCCGGCAAGAAAACGATTTCTGAAGCGACCAGGACGTTGCTAAGTGCGGCTTGCGGGCAAGTCGACGCTCTGGCAAATGACCGCGAAAGACTTGACTGCCGCGAACCGGGTCGCCGAGAAGCCGCAGGTTGAGGTGCAAGAAATACCGATCGGCGACGTGCCGCAGACAATTTCGGTGGCGCCGATCAGCGCTAACATTTATCGCTTTCCGGTAGTTCAGGCGCAGTAACGATCCGCGTCCAAGCTACCGCTCTTTATCGGTTAGGATGCCTCATGAAGATGCGCATTTCGTTGTTCGCCGTAACCGCACTGTGGCTTGGTTGCGTGATTGCCGCCGCAGCCCAGCAAGCCGAGCCAAGCGTTCCGGATCGGCTGACAGCAAATATTGATACGCAGCAGACAGCGGAGCCGGTCTCGCAGTATGAGTTCGGCATGTTCATCGAGCACATCGGCTCACTCATCTATCGCAGCCTATGGTCCGAGATGCTGGACGACCGGAAATTCTACTTCCCGATCTCCTCCAAGGAGGCTAAGGCCCCGGCGGGGCCCGGGTTTCCGGGCATGCAGCTTCGCAAATGGCGCCCGGTTGGTCCCGATGAAGTCGTGGTGATGGACAAAGATCATCCCTTCGTCGGCGATCAGAGTCCGCGGATTCAGCTCGATCCCTCTACACCCCACGGCATTCGGCAATCCGGTTTTGCTCTGATCAAGGGCAAGAAATACATGGGTCGAATCTACCTTCGCGGCACCCCGGGTTCGAAGGTGAAAGTCAGTTTGATCTGGGGAGACGGTGCGAAAAACCGGCAGACCATTTCCTTGGTCACCCGGTCTGATGCCTACCAGAAGTTTCCGCTAAGTTTTACTGCGAATGTAGACGCCGCTGAGGGCGCTTTCGAAATCACCGGCACGGGCACTGGCAATTTTCACATCGGCGCTGCCTCATTGATGCCGGCAGACAATGTGCAGGGCTTCCGGCCCGATACAATCGCGCTCTTGCGCCAGCTACACTCCGGCTTCTGGCGCTTGCCCGGCGGCAACTTCCTTTCCGACTGGAGTTGGTACGACTCGGTCGGCGACCCGGACAGGCGCCCGCCCATGTTTGACTATGCCTGGAATGCAATGCAGACGAACGACGTGGGCATGGACGAATTCATGACCCTTTGCAAGCTCATTGGCGTAGAGCCCTATATCACGGTGAACGCGGGATTCGGCGACGCGCACTCAGCGGCGGAAGAAGTTGAGTACCTGAATGGCTCGGTCAACACGCGCCTTGGCGCCATGCGGGCGCGCAACGGGCATCCCGAGCCGTACCATATCAAGTACTGGGACATCGGCAACGAGCCCTATGGCTCATGGCAGCTTGGCCGCACCGATCTGAAATATTACGTTCTCAAGCACAATGAATTCGCGAAAGCGATGCTGAAGGCCGATCCCTCCATCACTCTGATCGCTTCCGGCAACATGCTTGAGGCTATGGATCTCACGGGCGAAATGCGCAGCAAGGATCTCGACAATCTCAAGGCCCTCGAAGGCACACCGCAGGACTGGACCGGCGGTCTCCTCGAGCACAGTTGGGGAAACTTCTCCGGCGTCACCCAGCACTGGTATGCGCAGTCGGGACGGCGCTTCGATCTGCAAAAGGCCAAAGGCCTGCTGCCGGATGCGCCCACGGACGCTGGCTATGACCAGGTTGACCAGACGCCGCTCGAGTACGCGCGCTATCCCGCCAACATCGTGCACCTGAAGGCCCAGGAATGGCGACGATACCAGCAGCGGTTCCCGGCCATGCTCGACAAGAAGATCTTCCTGTCCATCGACGAGTACGCTTACTTCGGAGGAAGCTTTAATCGAACCGCGGATCTCAAGCTGGCCCTCGCCTACGGAATGATTTTTAACGAGATGCTCCGGCACACCGATTTCCTTACAATGTCGGCGCACACCATGGGCGTCTCGACGCTCGACTTCAACGGCGCCACTTCAACCCTCAATACCATCGGACTCCTGTTTAAGATGTACGGCCATCATTTCGTCGGTTCCGTTCCGGTCGCTCTTTCGGGAAACTCTCCGCAGCCGGCGCCCAAGTATCCCGTCGGCGGCGATCAGCCGGAGACCAACTCCGGCAGCCCGACTTATCCGCTCGATATGGTGGCTGCGTTCACGGCAGATCGTAAGTACCTCACGATCGCGATCGTGAATGCGACGGAATCGGAACAGAAGTTCGATTTGAACGTCACCGGAACGCGCCTCCAAGGGCCGTCAACGCTTTGGCGGATGACCGGGAAAACTCTGGAAGCTGCCGATCGCGCAGGGCAAAAGCCGGAAGTCGAGGTGCAAGAAATACCGATCGGCGAGGTGCCGCAGACACTCTCGGTGGCGCCGATCAGCGTTAACATTTATCAGTTTCCGGTGGCGCAAGCGGCACAGTGAAGATGTGATTCGCGCTGCCCAGTCACTGCACAATGCTAAGAATTTATGGAGAACAAGATGACTATGCGAGTGAGGATTTTCGCCCCGTTGGCCGCCCTGATTCTGTTTTTGTTTGCGAACCCTGGGTTGAGCGTCGCACAAGTGCAAACCGAAGTGCCTCCGGTGGTGCCCGGGGCCAAGCCTGTGACCGCGGAGCACATCAAGATTCATGGCACATCGCTCGAAGGCAATCTGGAAGGCGATGCCGTTGACCGCGACGTGTTCGTCTTCCTGCCCCCCAGCTACCAGAAAGACAAGCACCGCCGTTATCCCGTGGTGTACGCGCTGCACGGATATTCCATCGGCGCCGAGCAGTGGACGCACGAGATCCATGTGCCCCAGACCATCGAGGGCGCGTTCGGCCAGGGCGCAAAAGAGATGATCGTGGTGCTGCCGGATTCCAAAACTTTGCACAATGGCTCCATGTATTCGAGTTCGGTCACAACCGGAGACTTTGAGCAGTTCATTGCGCGCGACGTGGTTGCCTACATCGACGCTCACTACCGTACGATTCCGGATCGACGCAGCCGCGGATTGGTGGGCCACTCGATGGGTGGGTACGGCGCGACCCGCATCGGCATGAAGCACCCCGATGTGTTCGGCAGCCTGTACATCATGAGCCCGTGTTGCTTGTCGGCCCGGCCCGCCGGTCCTCCGAACACGGAACTTGAAAAGAGCCTGCAAGAAGTGAAAACTCCCGAAGACTCGGCCAAGCTCCCGTTTTTTGCCCGCGCCCAGCTTGCCACCGCGGCGGCATGGTCGCCTGACCCAAAGAATCCGCCACTCTACCTTGACCTTCCATCGAAAGACGGCGTAGTCCAGCCTGACATCCTGGCAAAATGGGCGGCCAACGCGCCGCTGGCCTTCATCGACCAGTACATCGATAATTTGCGCGAATACCACGGCATTTCCATCGACGTGGGCGACCAGGACGGTCTACGCTTCGATACCGGCAAGCTGCACGATGTTCTCGACAAATATGGAATCGCAAACAGCTTCGAAGTTTTTCCGGGCACTCACACCAGCAAAGTGGCGGACCGCTTCCAAAATCATGTGCTGCCCTTTTTCAGCCAGAATCTTTGCTCTAAGGCAGGCTGCCAATAACCGATAACTCAGCGAAGGATTCGATCGGCGCCCATCGAATAACTATTCGATGCTGATTGAAAGCGGACACCCAACCGGCGAATCTCTGTAGACTATCGACTGAGTAACTGAGGTCTTGAGCTCATGGTCAGGAAATGCGTTCTCATCGCTGTCGCTGTGGCTGGATTGCTATTCTCGCCGCACGGTAGTGCCTTTGCCCAAAGTCCCCCCGCAGCACAAGTCAAGCCGCTCCCGTTTGTCAGTCCGATCTTCGGCGACAACATGGTATTGCAGCGCGGCAAGGCCAATACAATCTGGGGCTGGTCAGACCCGGGCGACAAAATCGAAGTCGAGATTGCCGGCAAGAAAGCGTCGGGTGTTGCGGGAACCGATCGCCGCTGGCAGGTGAAGCTTCAGCCGCCGCCCACCGGCGGTCCCTACAAGATGACGATCAAAGGTCATCAATCGGTGGAGCTTCACAACCTGCTGGTCGGAGATGTGTGGCTGTGCGGAGGCCAATCCAACATGGAGGTGGGCCTGCGCATGGCGCGCAATAGCGATGAGGAAATCAAAGCGGCCAATTACCCGGAGATTCGTTTCTTCACGGTTTCGGGTCACCCTGCCTACCACCATACGGATGTGGTGGATGGAACCTGGAAAGTCGTGTCCCCCGAGACGGCCGTCAGGCTCTCGGCAGTCGCGTACTATTTCGCGCGCAAGGTCCAGCAGGAGATCCATGTTCCGATCGGCCTGGTCGTGGATGCCGTCGGCGGAACTCCCGCGGAAGCTTGGACCAGCGCTGACGCGCTTCGCCCGCTCATGGACTTCGATATTCCGCTAGCGGAACTCGACAAGCTCACTGCCGCAGGCGCGCCCGAATATGGGAACTATGTCATGCACTGGTATGACCAGTATGACATCGGTCTCAGAGGCAACTGGGCGGCTCCGGACTTTGACGATTCGGCGTGGAAGCCCGTCGCCATCCCGGGCGGGTTCTCCGAATTAGGCGTGCCGGAAACGCCCGCAGTGGCCTGGTTCCGGAGAGAGATCGTGCTGCCAGACCCGCTGCCGGCAGGGTACGCTTTGTTGTTTCTGGGCTCCATTGAACGCATGGACACCGCCTACATCAATGGAACCGAGGTCGGCGCCAGCGCCTGGGTAGAGAACCCGCGCGTCTATTTCATCCGCGATGGTGTGCTGAAGCCCAGAAAAAATCTGGTGGCGATTCGCGTCTTCAAGACCAAGCCGCAAGGCGGGTTTCTCGCCAAGCCGGAAGACTTGCGGCTCATGCTCGGAGACAAGACGAGCATTCCGCTGGCAGGCCAGTGGAAAGGTCAGCTGAGTGTCGATGTCAGTCCGCCCCATCCCATGCCCATTGGTTTTGAAAATTGGCCTGTGATTCCGTCCGTGCTTTACCAAGGCATGCTGGCGCCCATTGCGCCGCTTTCCATTACGGGGGCGCTGTGGTACCAGGGTGAGCAGAACTCAGATCGCGGGTTCCAGTACCGCAGAATCCTTCCCGTGACGATTGCCGATTGGCGAAAACTTTTCGGACAGGGCGATTTCCCCTTCTACATCGTAAGCCTGCCGGAGTTCGGGCATCGCAGCCCAACCCCGATTGACGACCCATGGGCCGAAACACGCGAGTCGCAGGCGATTACCGCCGCCCAAGTGCGCAACTCCTGTCTGGCAGTGACCATCGACACCGGAGATCCCGACAATTTACATCCCAAGGACAAACTCCCGGTCGGCGAGCGCCTCGCCTTCTGCGCCTTGGCGAAACACTACCGTAAGCATGTGGCGTATTCGGGCCCAACTCTCGCTTCGGTCAAACGTCTTCCTGGCTCGATCCGGCTGCGCTTCGCTCACACCGATGGCGGCTTGGTTGTGAAAGGATCGAAGTTAGAGGAGTTCTCAATCGCCGGAGCGGACCAGAAATGGTATTGGGCCGATGCACGCATCGAGGGCAATACCGTTGTCGTCTCGTCCCCTTCGGTGCCCAACCCGAAAGAGGTGCGCTATGCGTGGCAGGGCAATCCGGCAGCAACCCTCTTCAACGGCGCCGGATTGCCGGCCGGCCCCTTTAGGACAGATACGTGGCCGGGCATCACCGAGAGCCACCGGCCGTACTGATTCGGCGGAACAGATCGCTGCCACTGCAATGACAATTGCTGGGTTGAGACATTACGCGACACCAAAGAATTTTCTCGTGTTCGTGCTCCTGGCGCTCGGTCTGAGTAGCACAGCGCTTATCGCGCAACAATCGGAACAGCCGCATTCTGGCTGGATCGAGTTCCGTTCTTTTGAATATCGCGGAGAGGACTCCCTGTCGCAGCCAGTCAAGCCCAAAGCGGATGAGTACAGAAGCCCAATCCTCGCCGGCTTTTATCCCGATCCCAGCATTCTGCGAGTCAGCCAAGACTATTACCTGGTCAATTCGAGCTTTGCGTGGTATCCGGGAGTTCCAATCTTCCACAGCCGTGATTTGGTGGATTGGGAACAGATCGGGTTCGTACTCAGCCGGCCCGAGCAGCTGCCGTTGAGCGGCGCCGGCGTTTCCGGTGGGATTTTTGCGCCTAACATCCGCTACCACAATGGCCGCTATTACATGATTACGACCAATGTGAGCGGAGTTGGCAACTTCTACGTAACGGCTGAAAACCCTGCTGGACCATGGTCGAACCCTGTCGCCTTGCCCGAGATTCAAGGGATTGATCCATCCTTCTTTTTCGACGACAACGGTAAAGCATATATCGTTCACAACGGCGTCCCGCCGGACAATAAGCCGCTGTACTCGGGCCATCGCGCACTCTACCTGTTCCCATTCGATGTTGAGTCGGGCAAGGTGAGTGGGCCGGGCAAGATCATCGTGAATGGCGGCACCGATATTGCGAAAAAGCCGGTGTGGATCGAAGGGCCGCACATTTTCAAATGGAAGGGTTTCTATTATTTGATCGCAGCGGAAGGCGGAACCGCGGAACAACACTCCGAGGTTGTATTCCGCAGCCGATCCGTGGATGGTCCTTATGTGTCGTACCCCGGGAATCCAATCCTGACGCAGCGTACTCTGTCTCTGTCGAGACCCGACCCGATCACCTCCACTGGACATGCCGATTTGGTGGAGACACAAAATGGAGAATGGTGGGCCGTGTTTCTAGGCTGCGAGCCCTATGAGGACGATTTCTACAACACCGGACGGGAAACCTTCCTGCTGCCGGTGCGTTGGTCGCACGGATGGCCGGTAATTCTTGATGCCGGCAAGACGGTCCCACGCGTAATCCGCCGGCCCAAACTTCCGGTGCCAGCTGCGCCTGCACAACCAGCGGGACAACCAATGACGGGCCCGTTCCAATGGACGGCGGATTTCACCGGCACACAACTGCCCTATTCGCTGAACACGTTGCGTACGCCGAGCAGCCAGTGGTGGAGTCTGGATGCCAAAGAAGCCGCGTTGTTTCTCGAGCCTCGCGCGGAGGATCTGGACTCCAGGCATGACCCGTCGCTGATTGCCCGCCGCCAACAACACGCCAACTTCTCGTCCAGCTTGCAAGTACACTTCGGAGTAAACGACAAACCATCGGACGCGGGCCTGGTTGCATTTCAGAACGAAACGCATTCCTTTTTCCTGGGCGTACACTTAACCCCGGGCGGACAGCGGGCCTTATTCCTGGAAAGGCGAAACGGTGACGTTTCCCAGGTCGCTGCCGCGAATCTTACCGGCGATGTTCATGATGTGACGCTAAGAATAGAAGGCGCGGGAGCACGCTACCGCTTTTCCTATCAGGCGGGGAGCGGGGGTTGGGTACAGCTGGGCGGCAATCAGGACGGAACGATTCTCAGCACCAAGAAAGCCGGTGGTTTCGTGGGCACATACATTGGCATGTTCACGCGATCATTGCCGGATTCGAAATAGCGCGCAGGGCGCGGCCGCCGTATTGGATGGTAAGTGGGCCGCAGGGTGTGGTTTTTTAGCTTGATGGAGGAGGTCTTACCTTGGAGAAAATCAGTCGCCGTAAGTTCGTCGCCACTGCCGCTGCGGCCGCGGGAGCCGCTGCGATCCTTCCAACTACCACACTTGAACTCCAGGCGCAGATTCCCGGTGTTGCTTCCTCGGCCGCTCTGAAACAGGGCGATCACGAGGCCGTGCGGCTGCGAGCAGTCCCATTTCCGATGAAAGAGGTACGGCTCGGACCGGGAGCTTTTCGCGCGGCGGCGGAAGCCAATTCCCTTTACTTGAAAACGCTGCCTCCCGATCGGTTGCTCCATACATTCCGTTTAACCGCAGGACTGCCTTCCTCGGCGGAACCGCTGGGTGACTGGGAAAAACCCGATTGTGAGCTGCGCGGCCATTTCGCGGGCGGCCACTATTTGTCGGCTTGCGCGCTCGCGTTTGCCAGCTCGGGGGATGAAGGACTTAAGCGCAACGCCGATCTGGTGGTGGGCGAACTCGCCAAATGCCAGTCGCAGAGCGGTTATCTCAGCGCCTTTCCACAGGAGCTCTTCGACCGGCTGCGCGATGGCGTGAACGTATGGGCGCCGTTCTATACCATCCACAAAATTATGGCCGGCCATCTGGATATGTACGTGCTCGCCGGCAATCAGCAGGCCTTGGACACGGTCGAGAAGATGGCGCATTGGGTGCACAGTTGGTCCCACCCATTGAGCGAAGAACAAATGCAGCGCGTGCTCCTGGTGGAATACGGCGGCATGGGCGAAGTACTGGCCAATCTCTACGGCGTCACAGGGAAAGGCCAGTATCTGGAACTGGCGCAGCGCTTCAACAAGAAGTGGTTCTACGATCCGCTAGCCGCGCACCGCGACGAACTGAAGGGGCTGCATGTGAATACGCACGTTCCGCAGGTTATCGCGGCGGCGCGCCTGTACGAGTTCACTGGCAACGAGCGCTATTGGAACATCGCCAGCTACTTCTGGGACGAGGTCACCAGTGAGCGCTGTTACTGCACCGGCGGGACCAGCAACTTCGAGCTGTGGCGGTCGGACCCAGGCGTGCTTTCAACCCAAATCAGCTCTGAAACCACGGAAGACTGCTGTGCATACAACATGATGAAGCTGACGCGGCACTTGTTCGCCTGGTCGCCGCAAGCACGTTACATGGACTACTACGAGCGCACCCTCTTCAATCACCGCATGGGCACGATTGACCCGGAGACGGGCACAACCGTCTACTACCTGCCTTTAGGAAACGGCTACTCCAAGATTTACGCCCCTGCTTTCGATTCCTTCTGGTGCTGCAACGGCACGGGCGCCGAGGAGTTCGCCAAGTTGACCGACACCATCTATTTTCATGACGACGATTCCATCTTCGTGAATCTCTACATTGCGTCGGAGGTGAACTGGGCGGAAAAAGGCGTCCGTGTGACGCAGCAAACCTCATTTCCGGACGAGCAAGGAACCACTCTGTTGATCTCCGCCGACAAACCTGTCAATGTTGATTTGAAGTTGCGCGTGCCCTACTGGGCGAAAAGCGGCAGCGTAAAGGTCAATGGGCGTGTGCTGCCGGTTTTTGCCGATGCATCCAGCTACCTGGTCCTGCGCGGGCCATGGAAGGCCGGCGATCGCGTGGAACTGAGCCTGCCTATGCATCTGCATGCCGCGCCTACGCCCGACAATGCAAATCTGCAGGCGGCGATGTATGGTCCGCTGGTCTTAGCGGCGCGGTTCGAGGAAGAGCCCAAAGAAGACTGGTACAGGCCTTTTCGAGCCGAAGAGAAGATGGCTCCCCGTCCGACGCTGCAATTCGGCGGGAAAGTCGACGATCCGGCTACTTGGCTTGAACCTACCGAAGGGAAGCTGGCCTTCAAGGCCAAGGCTGCAGATCAAAGCGTACCGTTTGTGCCGCTGTCAGGCATCGTCCACGAACGCTATTCCGTGTACAACGAAGTTCATGAGGACGCTTCCTGAGGGAAAAGGCACAGGCTTGCGTCGAAGTCGACGATCTTGCGGATGCCCAGTAACGATTGTTGTCTCCAACGAGATGGCACAACTGGGGCCATTTGGCCCCGCTGCACAGCGAAAGTTAGGTACCGATCCATATTCCGGGAGAAAAACCAATGGCTTTTGCACTTGCTGTGAAATCAGAACCGAAACATTCATTCAGAATGCTGGTGCGAAGGTTGTCGCTCGCCATCTGGCCGCTTCTGTTTAGTGTCGCCATCATCACCATAGCCCTGACTGCGTCCGCTTTGGCCGCGGACAAGGTCGAATTGTCCGTCGACCTCTCGCAACCCGGTCCCACGATCAGCCGCTACATTTTCGGCCAGTTCGCGGAGCATCTGGGCCACGGCATTTATGACGGCATTTGGGTCGGTCCAGATTCCAAAATCCCCAACACCCGCGGCATCCGCAACGACGTAGTCGCGGCGCTAAAAGCCATTAAGGTGCCCGACATTCGCTGGCCCGGAGGCTGCTTCGCTGACGACTATCACTGGCGCGACGGCGTCGGCCCAAAGCGGACGGTTACCCTGAATTCCAACTGGGGCGGAGTGACCGAGCCGAACAGCTTCGGCACGCATGAGTTCATGGACTTCATCGGCCAGATCGGGAGCGAAGCGTACGTTTCGATCAACCTCGGCTCCGGAACCGTCAAGGAAGCCGCGGACTGGCTGGGATATATGACGGCCCCCCTGCCGACGACGCTGGCGCAGGAACGCGCCGCCAATGGGCATCCCGCGCCGTTCAAGGTCGGCTTCCTGGGGATCGGCAACGAAAGTTGGGATTGCGGCGGCAACATGACGCCGGACTACTACGTGGACCAGCTCAAGGATTACAGCCACTTTGTTCGAAACTTCAATCCAGACCAGCAAGGCCAGCAGCCCATGCTGAAAATTGCCGTCGGCCCGGGCGGCGGCGGACCGGAATGGACCGCATGGACAGAGGCTGTGATGAAGGCCTACCAGCACCACCACTGGAGCTGGGACATCAATGGCCTTTCCATGCACAATTACACGGTCGTCAACTGGGATCGAAAGTTCGCATCCACAGGTTTCGGCGAGGCCGAGTACGCAAGGATTCTGAAAGCCACGCTGGGAATGGAGGACCTCATCCGGACGCATTCGGCCATCATGGACGCCTACGACCCGCAAAGGAAAGTCACGCTCGTAGTCGATGAATGGGGAGGATGGTATGCACCATTGCCCGGAAGCAATCCGGGGTTTCTGGCGCAGCAAAACAGTCAGCGTGATGCCATCCTCGCGGCGCTGAACCTGAACATCTTTGCCCGCCATGCCGACCGCGTGCGTATGGCCAATATCGCCCAGATGATCAACGTCCTACAGGCCATGATCATCACGGATAAGGAAAAGATGGTCCTGACTCCGACTTACCACGTCTTTAAGATGTACGTGCCGTTCCAAGACGCGACTTTTGTTCCCGTCACTTTCGACGCCGGCACCTACAAGAACGGCGACATCACCCTGCCCCGCGTGGATGCCATCGCGGCGAAAGACGCGAGTGGCAAACTGTGGTTGGAAATCACCAATCTCGATCCCAATCAGGCGGTCGAAATCGATGCCGGCTTCGCGGGCATAACCGCGAAGTCTGCGGCCGGGGAAACCCTGACCGCGCCTAAGGTTGACAGCGTCAACACATTCGAGGCGCCCAATACGGTCCTGCCGAAACCTATTTCCGCGGAAGTTCAGGACGGAAAGCTGATTCTGCAGCTGGAACCCATGTCGGTGACTGTGGTCGCGGTTGAACAATGAAGGGCGGACAAACTGCTCTCCGCGACGATCTGACAAAAATCGGCTTCCAGGGAGTCTGTGGATGGAAAGAAAGACCTTTTTAGTTCTCCCGCTTCTGCTGCTGGCAGCCGTGGCGCTGCCAGCCCAGCAAAGCGTCACAATCAAGGTTCATCTTTCCCAAGCGGTTGGGTCCTTCCAACCGGTGTGGGCATGGGTGGGGCACGACGAGCCGAACTACACCTACAGCGCGGAAGGGCTCCAACTTCTGACGCAACTGTCCAGCCTCAGTTCTTATCCCATCCACGATCGAACACACAACCTACTCACATCTGGCGATGGCACGCCCCGGCTGAAGTGGGGATCCACCAACGCCTTCACTCGCGATGCCAACGGCAAACCGGATTACAACTGGACCATCATCGACAAGATTTTTGACGCATACAAAGCCAAGGGAGTGAAGCCATTGGTTGAGATCGGGTTCATGCCCGAAGCGCTTTCAACTCATCCTCAACCATACGAGCATCATTGGCCGCAGCCTCCGTTTGGCACCGGCTGGGCCTATCCGCCGACGAATTATCAGGAGTGGTCGGACCTCATCTATAGCTGGGTGCGGCATATGGTGGAGCGCTACGGTAGCGACGAAGTCGCGAAATGGGAGTGGGAGGTCTGGAACGAGCCGGACATCAGTTATTGGCAGGGAACCTTTGACGAATACTGCAAGTTCTACGATTACACCGTCGCCGCAGTGAAGCGCGCTCTGCCTGGCGCGCGGGTTGGAGGTCCCGCGACAACGGGCCCCGCGAATCAACGGGCCGCCGACTTCCTGCGCAATTTCCTGGAGCACTGCGCAAGCGGACAAAACTATGCGACGGGAAAGAAGGGTGCTCCTCTCGATTTCATCTCCTTTCACGCGAAGGGAGTGTCAACCTTTTCCGATGGCCAGGTGGAGTTAAACCTTGGGCACAATCTGCGAGACATCGATCAGGGATTCGCAATCATCGAAAAGTTCCCAGCCGTGCGCCGGCTTCCGGTGATTCTCAGTGAGTCTGACCCGGAGGGTTGTGCCGCTTGCGACGCCACGTCGCACCCGCAGAATGGGTATCGGCTGAGCTCGCAGTATGCTAGTTATGAAGCGGACCTGATGAGCGGCACTCTGGCTCTGGCACAGCGGCACCACATCAACGTGGAAGGCGCGATTAGCTGGGCGTTCGCATTCCCCGGTCAGCCGATCTTCGCCGGGTTGCGAGCACTCACCACCCATGAGATTGACTTGCCGCTGATGAATCTTTTTCGTATGTTCGGCCAGATGAACGGAGAGCGGGTCGCCGCCGAAAGCAATGGTGCACTTGACCTGGATAGCGTCCTGCAGTCCAGTGTCCGCGATCACGCGGACGTTAATGTGATCGCGACCCGCAACGATCACCGCGTAAACGTGCTTGTCTGGAATTACCACGATGATTCCGGTCCCGCGGCTCCAGTCCAAATCGATCTCACGCTGGAAGGTCTTTCGCACGGGATAACGCAGTTATTGCTCGAGCACTGGCGCGTGGATCATGACCACAGCAACGCCTACACCGCCTGGCTGGCCATGGGATCGCCGCAGGCTCCTTCGGCTGATCAAGAAGAGCAACTGAAAGCGGCGGGGCAGCTTGAATTGCTCGAGTCGCCGCGCTGGATTGCAGTGGAAGGGGGCGCGCTTCACCTGACCTTCACTGAACCCAGGCAGGGGGTGTCCCTGCTGGATTTCACCTGGTAGCGCCTTCGTCGGGAAGTAAGCCTTCTAGATCAATTCCAATTCGCGATTGATGCCGAGTAATTGAGCAAGAGCATAAAGTTCCGTGCTGCCTGGGCTCAGATCCTTGCAAACAATATTGAGGCGAACCTCTCGGATGCCGCCAACCGGCATGCGCAGCGGAAGCAATTCGCCGCTGTCCAGGTAGGGCTGGATGCGGTAAGCCGGCAGCCAGCCAAAACAAAGCCCGCTGCGAACCGCGTCAATCGCGGCCTCTATCGTAGTGACCGACAAGAAGCGCTGAGCCGGACTACGGGGCTGGCGCTTAGGAATGCCGGCCGCGACTCCTTCGATGGTCACGACCGTGTGCCGAGTCAGGTCGACCCGAGATAACGGCCGGGGAAGCGCGTGGAGCGGATGATCCCTCCGGGCGACGGCGAGCATCCTGATTTCCAGAATCGGTTTAACGTAATACTCGCGAGTCATCAGGGCCGCCAGGCAAAAGTGGGCGCGATGGGCGGAGAATTCAGATTCCGGAGAGAGAAAAGTCGCTTGCCGGAGTTTCGGGTGAACATAGGGGAATCGCCGGGTGAATTCGGTGAGGACCGCAAAGAGCCGGTCGTTGGGAAAGATGCTGTCCACCGACAATCGAATCTCCGATTCGCCGCCCGAGGCCAGCGAGCGAGCCCTCTGCTCAAGCTGATGAAAACCGGCCAAATGGGGTTCGGCTTCGGCAAGCAGTACACGGCCCTCTTCCGTCAACTGGGCTTTTCTGCCTTTCAACTGCAGCAACTTGATTCCCAGGCGTTCCTGAAGTCGAGCGACAGCGTAGCTGATGGTGGATTGAGAACGATTGAGCTGTTCCGCCGCAGGCGCAAAGCCGCCCAACTGAACCACGGCTTGCAGGATTTCCCATTCGTCGAGAGTGGTGTTCATAAGTAAAATATATCTAACAATTCGATGTATTCGAGCCAAAAATACGACTTTCACTTCGATATTCCCTGAGCGTAGTATCCATTGTTCAAAAACAAAAGGCATGGAGTTGGGTGCTTGTTCAGCGGCGCGAGAAAACGATTTCTCGGTTGCGCGTCCCTTTCTAAGTCAAGTGCGAAGCTCAGTCGTATGGATAAGTGTGGCGAGGTTGAATCCAGAACGGAACGAGGAGGCAAAAAATGAAGCAGGTCGGAATCGCGGTGCTGCTGTTCACGAGTTTTTGTTGGGCGCAGCAACCGGACAGCTTTCAGCCCGCTGCAACCAACGTTTGGGATGCCGCATATCCCCGCGTTGATGGCGCCGGCAAGGCGCAGTTTCGCGTGAAGGCTCCGGACGCCACCAAGGTGCGGCTAAATTTTTGGAGCGGCCCGAAACTGGACATGGAGAAGCAGGCGGACGGATTCTGGACCGTCACCACCCCGCCCCTTGTTCCCGGCTTCCACTATTACACGTTGATCATCGACGGCGCCGAGGTCAGCGACCCCAACAGTCATGCGTTTTTTGGGGGAGGCAAGGATGCAAGTGGAATCGAAATTCCGGAACCAGGAACCACTTTCTATTCGGCTCAGGATGTTCCCCACGGGCAGGTTCGCGAAATTTGGTATGACTCGAAGGTGACGGGCAGCTGGCGGCACGCGCTGGTCTATCTTCCGCCGAATTATGATACCCAGACGAACGTTCGCTATCCGGTGTTCTACTTGCAGCATGGCGGCGGCGAAGACGAGACCGGGTGGATCAAACAAGGTCACGCTAATTTCATTCTCGATAATCTGATCGCGGCCGGAAACTGCAAGCCGATGATCCTCGTGATGGCTTATGGCTACGCGCGGCGCGCCGGCCAACCCGCGCCCGATTTGACGGGAAAGCCGTTTGGCTCGCCGGAGATGATGAAGGCCATGCGGGAGATGAGCGCGGCATTTGAGGATGATCTGACCCAGGCCTTGGTCCCATACGTCGATTCGCATTTCCGGACCATTGCGAATCGCGATAACCGCGCCATGGCCGGTCTGTCCATGGGCGGGATGCAAACCTTCCAGGTCACCTTCGATCACTTGGAAATGTTCTCCTATATTGGCGGGTTCAGTGGGGCGGGCGGGCCGCAGGTTCTTGGCAGCCAGAGCCTGGATGTGAAAACCGACTACAATGGCGCGATGGCTGACCCGGCGGCCTTCGCCAAGAGGGTGCATTTGCTCTGGCTGGGCGTCGGGACCGAGGAGCCGGACATGATGCGTACGGGAATCAAGAAGCTGCACACATCGCTCGATGAAGCGAACATCAAGCATATCTTTTACGAATCGCCGGGCACGTCGCACGAATGGCAGACGTGGCGTCGCGATCTCAAAGATTTCGCACCAAGGCTCTTCTAAACTGAGCGAGCACAGGGCGCCGCTCTCTAACTCTGGTCTTCGGCGAAGTTCATGTGTTGTTAGGCAACGCGGGGTTATGGCAGGCGGTGACTTGGCTTGCCGACCCGCGCGTGTCCCCGGTCCAAATTAGGAGGCGTCATACCGTGAATTCGAGAGTCCCGAGTTCAAGTCTTACCAAGCAGGTGCTGCTGCTGGCGGTGCTTTTTTCTTCGTCTTTCTCTCTTGCTCAATCTCAACCGGTGCATGCGTCCATTGACGCCTCGAAAACCGGCCCTCCGATCTCGAAATACATTTATGGGCAGTTTCTGGAGCATGGAGGAAACATCGTCAACGAAGGCGTGTGGGCGGAAATGCTGGACGATCGGAAATTTTACTATCCGATTACCTCGAAACCGCCGGAGCAACCTGCAGCCCCAGCTCCAGGGCGGAGGTTCCGCCCGGCTCCGCGGCGCTGGGTGCCGATTGGCGGCGACGAATTCATCACCATGGATGCCAAGAATCCATACACCGGCGAGCACTCTCCGCTGGTCAAACTCGACAAGACGGACCCACACGGATTTCGGCAATCCGGGCTTGCCGTGCGCAAAGGAAAATCGTACGTAGGCCGCGTGGTCCTGGCCGGCAAGCCGGGCGCGGTCGTGAAGGTGAGTCTGGTATGGGGTAAAGATGCAAACGATCACCAGACGGTGGTCATTCGCACCCTTGGGTTTGAGTATCGCAAATTCCCGTTGCGGTTCCAGGCTCAAGCCGACAGTGACGAAGCGGCTGTGGAAATCACCGGTACTGGCACGGGCGAATTTCACGTGGGAGCGGCTTCGCTGATGCCTGCGGATAACGTGCAAGGCTTTCGCGCTGAAGTCGTCGCAGCGCTCAAGCAACTGCACTTTGGCGTCCTGCGATTTCCCGGAGGCAACTTTGTCTCGGCTTACGAATGGCGCAACGGGGTCGGAGAAATCGACAAGCGGCCGCCCATCTATGATCCGGTCTGGCACGCTGTGCAGCCGAATGATGTAGGCACGGACGAATTCATCACGCTCTGCCGGCTGTTGGATGTGGAGCCTTACATCACGGTCAACGCCGGTTTCGGCGACGCATGGTCCGCGAAAGAGCTGGTCGAATACACCAACGGAGCGGCCACCACGCCGATGGGAAAATGGCGCGCGGCCAATGGTCACCCGCAGCCCTACCACGTTAAATTCTGGGGCATCGGCAACGAGCCCTGGGGCGACTACCAGATGGGCGCTATGTCGCTGCCGCAGTTCGAGATTAAGCACAACCTGTTTGCCAAAGCCATGCGGCAGGTCGACCCCTCGATCAAGCTGATTGCCGGCGGCGCCATGCCCGACGTCATGGAGGGAGCAAATCAGGCAAAACGCATCAACGGACAGTATGTTCCCGACTATCTTTCGCCGGCGGACTGGAGCGGAAACCTTCTTCTCCATGATCTCGACAACATCGACATGCTCAGCGAGCACTACTACGCCTCCGGCACGCAGCACACCGATATGAAGCTGGAGAAGAAGGTCCCGATCACCCCCCCGCTAACCTTGATTGAGTGGGAGCGCGAGGCGGCGACGCAGGTCCGCGCCAAATACGAACATTACCAGGAATACTTGAAGCGCATTCCCGCGCTGCGAGCGAAGCCCGTCCCCGTTGCGATCGACGAATGGGCCTACACGGGCGGCGGGCCGGGCTCATACAAAGTTGTGCCTGCATATGCCTGGGCTTTTCACGAGATGTTTCGGCACTCGGATATTTTCCAGCTCGGCGCGTTCACCTTCGCGACCGCGATGATGAGCGAGAACCGTACCGAAGCGGTTCTGAATCCGACAGGCCTTCTGTTCAAGATGTATCGCGACCATTTCGGCACGATTCCCGTGGAGGTTTCCGGCGATTCGCCGCAGCCTAAGCCGGCTTTCCCCGCCGGTGGCGACCAGCCCGCGGTGAATCCGGGCAGCGACACCTATCCTCTGGATGTGAGCGCGGCTCTCAGTGAGGATCGCAAAACGTTGACGTTCGCGGTGCTGAATCCCTCCGATTCCGAGCAGCACATGAATCTTTCGATCAGCGGGACAAAGCTTTCAAGCCAGGGTCATCTCTGGCGCATGGCCCCGTCAAGCGTGGACGCAACCATCGTGGTGGGACAAAAGCCGGGAGTGGAAGTGGAGGAGCAGGAACTGACATCCGTGCCCGACGCGATGTCCGTGCCTCCGTTTAGCGTCAACATCTACTCATTTCCGGTGCAGCAATAGCGGCGCTTTAGGCGGGCAGAGCGTCCAGGCCGCCAAACAACAGGATCGCCGCGTCGGGCGCCCATGTCTCAACATTCAGGAGCCGGGGTTGGTCGTCCAGAGCGCTGGCCATATGTGGTCCTATTCCGGCCGCGCCTACGATCCTGAATTGTTGCCAGCAGGAGTTAGCGCTGACGACATACGGTAGAGCAGGCGCTTGGCAAAGAATGTCGATCCGCTTCCCGTAGCAAGGTCGAGTCTTCTGGTCGGCCGCTTTTAGAGTCCCGCGAACCCATAAGCAGCCCTAGCCCAGGTCTGGAAAACCGCGAGACCGGGGGCACCCGGTTCTCGACCGAGCCCGCCGCGGAAACGATCAGAAGGTGAAACGACCACCGACTGTCGGAGCAAGGTTGTTGTTGGAGTTATAGGGGACTCCGGGGCCATGGGGGATGGCGATGGCCAGACCGCCGCTCACGTAGGAATACGCAATTCCGGCAAAAGCGTCCAAACGCTTGGTGAAGTGATGATCCGCATAGAACGATCCCTCGTTGAGGGTGCCAGCGCAGGAACTGCGGAAACCGGCTGAGGCCGAGCAGGTCGACGGAACACGGAAATCGTTCTGCCGCTGTTGATACCAGGATAACGTGAAGTCGGTTTTGCTGCGGTAGGTGTACTTCACGCCCGTCCACCAGATCTGCACCAACTTTTCAGAATCAAGATTGTCGTCCTCGACCCCGCTCATGATGTAACCGCCCTGGTCCGAGGCGCCCACGCCCAACGGGTCCGAGGGGTTGTTCTGCCAGATGTATTCGTAGCCGGCAAAAAATTTGAACGGGTCCCACATATACTTGGCGGCGACCATGACTGCGTTGTTGTCGGTCACGATGCCATATACGGTGCCGTTCGGGTCGATCAGATTGGCCCCCATGATTTGGTTTGTGTTGATGCTGTCCGTGGTCGACTGAAATGACTGTGTCGGACTCTGAGGCCCCAGCAAGGGATTCAATACGCTGATTGCCTGGTTGTAATGCTGGAAGACGGCGTCGGCGGAGAACTTGCCGTAGTCGCCGCCGACGTCGAATCCATAGGCGTTGTTATGCGCCGATTCCGGCGTACAGTTGACGGCAGTCCAGCCTGCGACGGCCGAGTAGCAACCGCCAGAACCATCGGCGAATTTATACATCGCGCCGAAATGGACCGGGCCATAAGTAAGGCGATACTTCAACGCGTCGTCCCAACGGGTGTCCTCGGTGTCACCGCCGCCGGCCATCGTGCCGTTATACCCGATGTACGAAAAGGCGTAGCTGCCGCCTGCCGGATCGTAACGGAGCATCGCATCGGTGCCGAGAGCGCGCTGACGACCGAAGGTCAGTGTGCCGAAATGCACGGACGATATGCCGGCGTAGAATTCGTCGTTGAAGGGCTGGCCCGCGCGCGCGCCGTCGATGGCCATCGAATAGCTGCTCCGGGGGAGGCCGTTGTTGATGATGTCGGTTTTTGACGCGTTGGCGAGCAGGCCGGACTGCGGATTGATGCCAGTGGAGGCGTTGAACACAACGGACCAGCCAGGCCGAAACTCTTCCTTACCCCTGATGCCCAGACCCGTCTGCGACAGGTTGTTGGGTGCGATGAGGAATCGATGTTGATAGCCGTTTCGGTTCACCAGAGATTCGCCTTCATAGTTATAGCCGTTTTCCGGTAAGCCGTGGC
>Ga0209415_10005318_pt1 | contig 23176 bp, 17 predicted proteins | sample PeaSoiSIISIP2007_FD_187696 | JGI IMG/M metagenome (GOLD analysis project Ga0209415, IMG submission 187696) | Peat soil microbial communities from Weissenstadt, Germany - SII-SIP-2007 (SPAdes) (version 2) | ecosystem: Environmental > Terrestrial > Soil > Wetlands > Peat | place: Germany... | reverse complement strand
TTTCATGCCGCATCTTTGGATGTTTCTCCTCCAGTCGTTGACTCCGCCTGGCCACGAGGTATTGCTGATCGACGGCAACGCCCAACCGCTGGATGAAGCCGGAATCGCGCAGTATGTTCGCGACCAAAACATCGCTCTTGTGGGAATTGGCGCGATGACCCGGATGATCGCGAAAGCGTACCGGATGGCGGATGCGGTGCGTGCGGTGGGTGTGCCGGTCGTGATGGGTGGCCCCCATGTCACCGAAATGGCCGATGAAGCCCTGGGGCGAGCTGGCGGTGCGCGACACGCGGACGCGGTGGCCCTCGGTGAAGCCGATGAAACCTGGCCAAGGATCGTCGAGGATGCCGCGCACGGCACGCTGCAGGAAATCTACGCTCCGGTGGATGAATTCGGCCAGGAGCGCAAACCAAGTCTGCAATCGTATCCGCTGATTCCCTGGGACAAAATCAATCTCGATCAGTTCAATTTGGTTCCGAAGATGGCGACGCGAGCCCTGCAGCGCGTCGGGGAAGGCTGGGGCACGTTTCGCATCATTCCGATGGAGTCGGGGCGCGGGTGTCCGTATGGCTGCGAGTTCTGCACGGTAACCGGTTTTTTCGGCGACTCGATCCGGTTCCGGACGAACGAAAGCGTGGTGAATGAATTATTACTGCTGAAAGCGCAAGCCCGGAGCGAGCGCGGCCAGATGGCCGTGTTTTTCATCGATGACAATTTCGCGATCAATGTGAAGCGGACGAAATCGTTGCTGCGCGACATCATCGCCGCCGGCGCTCAAGTGAATTGGGTCGCGCAAATTAGTGCAAATCTATTGCGTGACGAGGAGCTTATTGATCTCATCGCGGCCTCCGGCGGCAAGTGGATCTTCATCGGGATGGAATCCATTGACCCTGCGAATCTGGCCGCCGTGAATAAAGGGTTCAACAAGCCGGGCGAGTATGCGGTCGTGCTGGAGAGACTCGCGCTGCGAAACGTCTATGCGATCACTTCCTTCATTTTCGGCATGGACAACGACACGACAGGGGTCGCCGAGAGAACGCTTCAGGAGATCCGCACGTGGCCGCCAGGCCTGCCCATTTTTGGTTTGCTCACGCCGTTACCGGCGACGCCGCTATACAAGAGGCTCGAGGCCGCGGGGCGGCTGACGCGTCCGAAACACTGGCAGGAGTTCATCCCTTTTGAGATGGCGCATACCCCATCGAAAATGACCATCGCCGAAGCACACGCGGAAGTGAAATACGGGTGGGCCAGTTCGTACAGTCCGGAGGCCATGGCTCAGGCTGTAGAGTCGCTCCGCGACAAGCCGTTGGGCTATCGCATAAACATTTTCATCGCCCGAATGTGTTTTCGTGGAATCTATTTCCCGCTAATGGGACCTTGGGCGTGGACGAAATTGATTTTTCAGAACCGCCGCACAATCTTCAGCCTGGTGCGCGCGGGCTTCGCCGCCTGGCGCGACTCTCCCGTCGCCACTGCGCCCGGCGCAGCGCGGGTTCCACCGCCGCTTCCGACCGACGTCACGGGGCTGTGACTCCACAGCTGCGCGATGCAGCCTGCAGCGCTATGGGACTAGCCCGAGAGACCCTGGGGATGAATTTGTAAGAAGTGAGAATTAGTGGAGGATTATTCGGTGTCGCGGCGGAAGCGCTCTTCGGTTTCTTTGACCAAGGCGTTGAGATTCTCTTTCGCGCGTTCGTTCAGAATGGCGGCGGTGGTGACCAGCCAGGAATTTGCGACATTTTCGAGACGCTTTTTGAATTCTTCCACGGCGGCGTCCGCGGGCTGGTTCCAATCCGGACGCGAAAGGGGAGCGCCATCTTGCAAAGAGGATTGAGCACCCGCAGCCGGTGAGCTGGCCGCGCTGAACTCCTGCATTCGCTGTTCCAACTGGGCGATTTCCCGGCGAAGCTCCGCGGCGGCGGTTTCCACCATCTGTTGCAAAACTTCCTGAGACCGCACGGTCGAGCTGTTCGCGGCGTCATCGAGTTGCGCCTGCGTGTGCTCGACGTAGCTGCGGCTATAGTGATCGAGCTGGCCGGCGAAGCGGGACGAAACCTCCGCGGCTTTCTCGCCAAGGGTCTTCGCGGCTAAATCGGTGGCGCGTTCAATGGTCAGCCCGACCTGATTTTCGATCCTCTTGGAGTGCCACTTCAGATCCTCGTTGGTTGTCTTGCGAAGGGCGTCGAGCCGTTCTCCCGCTTCTTCGAGCCCGGTCGTGCCGCTTTGGAGGTCGCTGAGCAGCAGACGCGCCTTGCTCATCTCGGCATCGAGGCTCGCGCACAGCGTGCCGATCATGTTCTCGGCCTCCACGCGGGCGCGCTCGAAGGAGTCGTTGTGAGCGGTGGCGAGCTTGGCCGATTGCAGACAAAACCGCTCGATCGCCTCGCGCACGTGCTCGTCGAACTGCGTCGTGGCGGCCTGCGAAGCGGACTCGACGCCAGCTTCCAATGCCAACTGGATGCGGGGCTGGGCCTTTTCAAGAGAGTTCTGAATCTGCTCTTCAGAGGCTTTCTGAATTGTCCCGGCGATCCCAGAGAGTTCGTCGCACAAGCTTTCAGCCCGCTCCACGACGTCCGCCAATTGGCGAATCGCTTCGCTGGTGCGAGCCTCATTCTCCTGCGCGGTTTCTTCGATTTGGTGCCTGGCCTCCGAAACAATTCGCGAGATCTGCAGCGCCAGAGAATTTCGGTCACGCGTTTCTTCGGGCTCGGGCGGCAGATCCGTCTCGGCAGGACGCTGGATCTCGCTGCGAAGGGGCTCGGGCGTAGTCGGTGGAGGCGGCGCGACGACTTTCAAGGCAGGCGGCGGTTGCGTCGCGGGAGTGGTCGTCTCACTAAAGGGCTCGCCCGGGACCGGCGGCTCTGACACAGCCATGCGATCCTCAGGGTAGGGAAACCAGTCCTCCGGCGGAAACGCCATGCCCCACACGTTTCCCGGAATTTCGAGTTCGGCGCCGATTTGAATGCGCTCGTGTCCGGTGCGCGCCGGCGTTACCCAACTCACACGGGCGCGCACAATCCGGGGAGTGTGGCCCGGCGTGCGATGCGGAATCTCCAGCGAAATCCAGGTGTTCAGCGGGATCGCGTGCTTGGACTGGAAGCGGCAGCCGTAACAATTAATTGAACCCGTGGAGGTGTGCTCCACGAAGGCCTGTCCCTGCGCATCCGTGCCTCGAACAATGATCGGCAACGCCTGTGCGACGCGCGTGCTCCTGCGCCGCCTCGCGTTCGCGTCCCGATCTCGCACAAATTCACCCACGTGGAATGACCCGATTCTCAGGCTATCACTTGCAGCGGCGCGGAAGGACGCCAACTGAGGGCTCGTTGGCTAATTCGTTAAGATTCGGCCACACGGGGTGCGAGGGGCGGTCGCAGGTGGTGCGGTAGCGAAAAAGCTAGAGAAGACCGAAAGGGCCGCAGGCCTATCCGCGAAAAGGAATTTCTCTCAGTAGCGGCCGCGGGTATTGTCGCCCCAGGCGCGGAGGCGGCGGACGGCATCGATGAGCGCGTCCACGTCTTCGGCCGTGTTGTAGAGAGCCAGCGACGGGCGGACCGTCGTCTCGACGCCGAAGCGGCGCAGGATCGGCTGGGCGCAGTGATGGCCGGCGCGAACGGCGATGCCCTCGAGGTCGAGCGCGGCGCCGATGTCCTCGGTGCGGAAGCCATCCACGACGAACGAGATCACGCCCGCTTTTTCGGGCGCGGTGCCGATGAGGCGCAGCCCCGGAATGGTGAGCAGGCCTTTCGTCATGCGCTCGAGCAAATCGTGTTCGTGCCGCGCGACGTTCTCGATGCCCAACTGCTGCAAATAATCGAGCGCGGCGCCCAGTCCGACGGCGTCCGCGATGTTGCCGGTGCCGGCCTCGAATCGCGCGGGCGGATTCTGGAAGCCGGATTTCTCGAAGGTGACGTCGGTAATCATGTTGCCGCCGCCCTGCCAGGGCGGGGAAGCTTCGAGCACGTCCGGCTTGCCGTACACCACGCCGATGCCGGTGGGCCCGAACACTTTGTGGCCGGAGAAAACGTAAAAGTCGCAATCGAGCGCCTGCACGTCCACGCGCATGTGCGAAACAGCCTGCGCACCGTCCACCAGCACTTTCGCGCCGTAGCGATGCGCCATCTGCACCATTTGATGAACCGGCGTGACCGTGCCGAGCGCGTTCGAAACTTGCGTGAAGGCCACCATCCGCGTGCGGGGCCCGAGCAGCTTTTCGTACTCGTCGAGCAGAACTTGGCCGCTGTCGTCCACCGGGGCGACGCGGATCTTCGCGCCCTTTTCGGCGGCGAGCAATTGCCACGGCACGATATTGGAGTGGTGCTCGAGCCAGGTAAGAACGATTTCGTCGTCTTTGCCGATGTGGCGGCGGCCCCAGCTCTGCGCCACCAGATTGATCGCTTCCGTGGCCCCGCGCACGAAAACGATCTCGCGCGTGGAAGAAGCGTTGAGGAAGCGACGGACTTTTTCGCGGGCGGCTTCGTAGGCGTCCGTGGCGCGGGCGGCAAGTGCGTGCGCGGCGCGGTGGATATTGGAATTTTCCGTTTCGTAGAAACGCGAAATTCTGTCGATCACGGCCTGCGGCTTCTGCGTGGTGGCGGCGTTGTCCAGCCAGATGAGTGGTTTGCCGTGCACGCGCTGCCGCAAAATCGGGAAATCACGCCGCGCCGTGTACGCGTCGAAAAGGCCCGGCGCCAATTTCAGATGGGGCAGGGAGCCCTCGCGAAACTTGTAATTCTTGTAGGGATCGAAGCGAACCGGCGGCGTAGTGAGTTTGGAGGCGGCAGCCTCCTGCGACTGGGGCTGCGGCTCGTTGAGAAAATAAAATGAGGAGCCCGGGTCGAGGCGCGAATCGAGAAAATTCAAATCGAGCAGGGAATCGGGGACGGTCCCAAATCCAAGCAGCGGATCGAGCGAAGCCGTCCAGTCGCCCGCAGGCTCGGATGGAAAAGACGCCGCGCTTCCGGAACGTGATGCGGCGCTCGTCAACGCCTGAGCCTCATTCGGCACGCCTTGCGCCGCGGCATCGGTGGAAACCGGCATAGCGACGCCGGGGGCAGGGGCGCCAAAACCAGAGGAAGCGGGGGCGGGAGTCGTAAAGAGATCCGCGCTTTCACGTGGCAGCGCGGCTTCCGGCGCGGCAAAGTTCGCGTTCGGCCACGCCTTGAAAAACTCGTTGGCCATGCGCTCGATCGCGGCCGGGTCAGCGGACAACGATTCCACTGCGGCTGCGAAGGCGCTCGCAACGCCCGCCGTCGAGTCATTCGCCGCGCCCGCGCGATTCGCCGGTGCGGGCCCCGGAAGCGATGGATCGCGCTCGCTCATTTGGAGTCGTGGTAGCGGCCGACTTCGACGTTCTCGAGCACGCCCAGCGCGTCTTCGGTCAGCACCGCGGCCGAGCAATAAAGCGAGACGAGGTACGACGCGATCGAATTGCGGTTGATGCCCATGTAACGCACCGAAAGGCCGGGCGTCTGTTCGCCGGGCAGGCCGGGTTGGAAAAGTCCCACCACGCCTTGCTTCTTCTCGCCGACGCGTAGCAAAAGAATGTTCGTCTTGCCGTCTTTGCCTTCGATCACGAGTTTGTCCGTCGGAATCAGCGGCAGGCCGCGCCAGGTCAGGAACGGCGAGCCGAACATCGTCACCGTCGGAGGCGGAACGCCGCGCATCGTGCACTCGCGTCCGAACGCCGCGATGGCGCGGGGATGCGCGAGGAAAAATGCCGGCTCTTTCCACACGCGGGCGATCAGTTCGTCGAGATCGTCGGGCGTCGGCGCGCCATGGCGTGGCTTCACTTTCATCGCGGGCGCCACGTTGTTGAGCAAGCCGTAATCGGGGTTATTGATCAGCTCGCCCTCCTGCCGCTCCTTCACGCTCTCGACGGTGAGGCGAATCTGTTCGCGAATCTGATCGTGCGGCTTGCTGTAGAGATCGGAGACGCGCGTGTGCACGTCGAGCACGGCGGAGATGCTGCTGAGCGTCAATTCGCGCGGCTTCTCGGCGTAATCGACGAACGTCTCGGGCAATTCGCGCTCGTCGCGCGAGCCGCAAGTGACCTCGACGGGCGCGTCGCTGCGCACCCGGTTCACGCGGAATGTGCCGGCCTCGACCGGCAACCACTGCAGCAGCGCCACGAGCCAGCGCGGCGTGATGGCCGCCATCTGCGGGACGGTCTTGGTGGTATTGGCGAGCTGGCGCGCGGCTGCATCGCCCAGCGCGCGGCGAACATCTTTATTTTCGGCCACGGAATCTCCTGTGAAAGAAAGCTGACTTTTTGCCGTGAAAGCGTACCCCAATTTACGGCGCGGGGCAAACGAAGCGGAATATTTCGGCGGGAATTCTGTCTCGAGCGTTCAAAAAAGTTTGACGGCGAGCGAAACGGGGCGCGAGCCTACGGGCACCAGCGTTAGCAGACTCGCGGTCCGCACGCCGATTACGGCGACGTCGCTCGACTGCTCGTTGGCCACCAGCAGCAAATCGCCACTGGGATCGAAAATGCATGCCCCAGGCCGCCGCCCGACCGGAATGAGCGCGGTGAGGTGGCGGGTGTCCGTCTCCATGGCGGTCACGCGGCCGACGGCGGCGTCCGTGACGTACAGCGTCTCGCCATCGGGGGAGACCGCGGCCGAAGCAGGCTGATTGCCCAGTAGGATTGAATCGCCCACCTCAATCGTCCACGTGTTTACGACTTCCAGCCCGTGCGAGTCGGGCACGATGGCATAGAGCTCGCCGCCGTCAGGTTTCAGCGCGAGATTTGTGGCGGCGCCGTCGAGCTGAAGATTCGCGAGCAACGCGGGATGCCGCAAATCCACCACGGAGATTTCGCGCGACGCCGGGGCCGCGACGAACGCAAGCGAGCTATCGGGCAGCACGACGATTTGCTCCGGGCCATGAGCCACGCCCACCGTGGCGACGACGGCGAGCGTGCGTGCGTCGAATATTTCGAGCGTGCCGTCGTCACGATTCGGCACGAGAACTTTCGCGCCGTCCGGCGTGACGCGCGCGAGCCACGGCCGATTCCCCGTGCGGGCGCGTCCCACGATTTGCGCGGTGACGCAATCCACCGCCACAAGCGAGTTCGAGCCGGAAGCGGCGACGTAGGCGCGCGAGCCGTCGGGCGAAAAATCCAGCGCGAAGGGTTGCGCCCCAACGGAAACGCGCGCGGCGACGCGGCTCTGCTTGGCATCGATCACAAAAAGCGTGCCCGCGCCGGTGGCCACGCCCCAGATCTCCTTGCGCGTCGGGTGGGCGCGCAGACCGGAAGGCGAGGGCCCGACCGGAATCGTCGCCACCGTGCGCAATTTTGCGAGGTCAATGACGGAGACGGTGCCGTCGTCGGCGTTGGCCGCGTAGGCATAAAGGTGAGCGCCCGGACGAAGCAGAGCCGGCAGATGCTCCAGGGCGATCTCGCGGGCCGCGAACGCCCCGAGCACGACGAAGATGAAGATGAGCCTGATGTTTAATTTGCGCGCCATCTGCGAACTCGAACTTCAGGGGCTGAAGCCTCCTATCCTGCGGCCGCATTCGCCGGGGCTAAAGCCTGCCTGCCGGCAGGCAGGTCCCGGCCTCCTAAGCGGCCGGCAGATTCTATCAGTTAGGAGTCGAGCGTGAGATGCTTGACGAAACGTACGCGCCTTCACTACGGCTTGCTCAAGGAATCCAGCCAATTCAGCACCGCCGTCTCAAGGGCGATGCGATGATCTGAGTAGGTATGGTCGGTGGGGAAGTGAATCGCCGTGACGCTGGCATCGCCGGCTTTCTTGAGCGCGTCCACAAGGGCGTTGTTCGTTGGGGCCAGGCCATCGTCCGACGTGACCACCAGCACCGGGCGCGAGGCCAGCTTCGGCGCGTTGCTGACGAAATCCCAGCGCGCCTGATTCGCCATGGCGTCGCGCGCCAGACTCTCCGGCGTGCAGCCCGCCAGCGGCGCCATGCCCGACTTCTTCAGAGCGGCCGCGACATTCGCCAACGTGAGCGTATGGTTGTTGCCGAGCGGCCAGGTGTCCAATCCGCCGAGATTTGCCGAGGAGATCATGCCCACCGCTTCGACGGTGGGGTCCAGCACGCCGGCATAGTTCGCCATGAAGCCGCCCATGCTGTGGCCGATGAGCACGATGTGCGCGGGATCCGCGCGCAGCGCCTTGGCATTCGCCGCATCGCGCATGTAGGCGATCGCGGCTTGCGTATCTTCAATGCAGTGCGTGAATGAGAAATCTCCGGGCGAGCCCCAGGAGCCGCGATAGTCGAAGTACAGAACGTCCCAGCCGTCGCGGCGAATCGCCTGCGCGAGATCGAGGTTCTTCTCATTGCCCGGATAGCCGTGCAGAAGAATTACGATGGGATGCGGCCCGGCCCCGGCGGCGATATAGACGATGGCATTGAGCAGCGCGCCGTGACTCGGAAGCTGCATCGCCACCATCGAAGCGGGATTGGCTTTGTCGGGAGCGGGATCCGTCGCGATGGCCGCCGGAGCTTGCTGCGCCCGAGCGCAGGGCGACAGAGCAATCGTTAGGACAGCAAGCAGAAAACTTGCGCAAAGCATGCAAATGCGTCGTGGCATGGTTTGATTGTTCTGTGCCTACGAAGAGAAGTCAACCAGAGTTTCGGTAGTAGGCGACTTTGATTTTCTGCAAACTAGATAAGCCTGCAGCAGCAGTACAGAAACTGCTGCGTCGTCCCGAAGGGAGTTTGGTGCAATTCCTTGGAACTTTCGATGAGCTTAAACCGCTCGCCGAACTCGCCGTGCAGGGAGTTGGCGTCGTACCGTGCCACTTCCAGTCCACTGCATTTGGTAGGTCCTTCGGGTCCGAATGTGCTCACAATCACATGGCCGCCGGGCCTCACTGCTCTCGCAGCAAGCTGGACATAAGCGTCTCGCTGCTCCGGTGCGATTAAAAAATGAAACACGGCGCGGTCATGCCATACGTCTAAGGAATGGGCTGGTAGCCCCACTTGAGTGACATCAGCGCAAATCCAATGAATCCGTGCTCCTGCTTCCCCGAGTCCTGCTTGCTTTGCCTGCAGAGCGGTCTGCGAGATATCCAAGACAGTCAAGTTGTGGTATCCACGCGCCAGAAGATCATCCACTAAGGTTGATTCTCCACCTCCGATATCGATGATGCAGGCTGTACGGTCAGGCGAAGCTGATTCGATCATCTCGAGCGAACGATCCAAATGCGGGCGGTACCAGCTCACAGCATCAGGAGCTTTCGTCCTGTATATTTTTTCCCAGTGAGAGCTAGCGTCCATATCGTATGCAATCTTATCACTCAGGCCCCGTTTCTCCCCTCCGCTCGTGCTCTCCCCACAACACAAGGAATATAGATAGCTCACTACCGGAGTTTCGGATTAATCCGCCGGAAGTCGCGGATTAATTCACTGTGCGGTGAAGGACGGCTGCGATTTGGCGGACCTCTTCGACGAGCTGGCGATACTCGTCGGGAAGGATCGATTGGACGCCGTCGGAGAGCGCGTGATCGGGCGAATGGTGCACCTCAATCATGAGGCCATCCGCGCCGACCGCGACGGCCGCGCGAGAGAGCGGCAACACCTTGTGGCGCTTGCCGGTGCCGTGGCTGGGGTCCACGATGATGGGCAAGTGGCTGCGCACTTTCACGGCGGGGACGACCGTGAGATCGAGCGTGTTGCGCGAGTGGTCCGCAAACGTGCGCACGCCGCGCTCACAAAGGATGATGTTGGGATTGCCGGAGGCGGCGATATATTCCGCGGCCATCAGGAATTCGTCGAGCGTGGCGGATAGCCCGCGCTTGAGCATGACCGGTTTGCGCGCGTGTCCCACGCGCTTGAGCAGCGAATAATTCTGCATGTTGCGCGCGCCAATCTGAATCACGTCGGCGTACTGCTCGACCAGATCGAGGGTTTCCTGGTCCATCGCCTCGGTGACGATGGCCATGCCGAATCGTTCGCGCACTTCCTTGAGGATTTGAAGTCCGGCTTCGCCCAGGCCCTGAAAACTGTAGGGCGAGGTGCGCGGCTTGAAGGCGCCGCCGCGAAACAATTTCACTCCCGCTTTTGCCAGCGGCTCAGCGATGGCAAAAATCTGCTCGCGCGTCTCGACCGCGCATGGCCCGGCGATCATGGCGACGGCGTTGCCGCCGATGCTCACTTCGCCCGCGTGAGCGGGGACGCGAATCACCGTGTCTTCCGGCTTGAATTCGCGGCTGACCAGCTTGTACGGCTTGCCAACGACGATGACTTCCGCGACGCCGTTCAACGATTCCAGCGCGCCGACGTCCACCGCCCGCGTGTCCCCCGTGATGCCGATGACGGTCTTGAACGCGCCAAAGATCGGGTGCGCCTCGAAGCCCAGCTCCTCGATGCGGTCGCAGACGGCCTTGGCCTGCTCCTTCGGCGCACCAGTTTGCATCACGACCAACATGAAGGATTCCCCCTCGCCCGGCGTGCCCGGTACGGCTCAGGCTGCTTAAAAGCGCGTGGCCGAAAATCGCAGTTTACTTCAATCGCAGCCAATGCTGCAAATTAGGGCGCTTGACCCGAGTTGGTATAATTGTTGAGAAAAGGAATAGCAGACCGCGCGCAAGATCGCGACGCGAATATGGCGAAGACCGTTGAAATCGGGATCATCGGGGACTTCAACCGCGACTCTCACCCGCATTGGGCGATTGAGGCCGCGCTCCATCACTCGGCGGCGCTACTCGGAGTCGCCTTGCGGCTGCGCTGGCTACCTACGCCGGAGATCACGAAGCGGGGTCGGGAAGCCCTGCTCGGCAGCTTCGACGGCCTGTGGGCCGCGCCCGGAAGCCCGTACGCAAGCTTCGATGGCATGCTGGCTGCGGTCGAATTTGCGCGCAAAAGCTCGAAACCGTTCCACGGCACCTGCGGCGGCTTCCAGTATTCGCTGATCGAGTTCACCCGCAATGTACTCGGCCTGAAGGATGCGGACTCCGCCGAGAACAATCCCAGCGGCAAGAACATCGTCATCACTCCAGTCGCGTGCCCGTTACCCGGTCGTCATCCCGGCGGGCCAAAAATGTCCGGCGACGACGCGATCCGCCCCGTGTCGGCAACGCTGCTGGCGAAGCTCTGCGGCGAGCGGGAATTACGCGGCGAGTATTTCTGCAATTTCGAGGTCAATAGCGACTACATTCCGCGCTGGGAAGCCGCCGGTCTTCGCATGGCCGGCCGCGGCCCGCAAGGCGAAATGCGCGCCTTCGACCTCCCGGTCAAGCGCTTCCACCTCGCGACGCTCTTCCAGCCGCAGCTCTCCTCCACCATCGAACAGCCGCACCCCGTCGTGACCGGTTTCCTCCGGGCCTGCCTCGAATAAGGCCCATCGCGAGGCGTCACAAAGCCTTTGCGGGACCGCGTACCATCCGCTACAATGGACTTGCTCGCAACGTGCTCGCCGTTGGCGCTCACCCAATTTAGGAATGCCGGAAGCATCACACACACCCGAACCGTTATACGACCTGGAAGACGAATATCGTCCGGAACCCGAGCCCGAGCCGCAGCCCCCGGCTTGGCAAGATGGCTCACTCCGCATCGGCATCCATACCTCCATCGCGGGCGATATCACCAACGCCCTCGATTCCGCCCAAAAATTAGGCTGTAACGCGCTGCAAATTTTCTCCACCAGCCCGCGCATGTGGCCCCGGCCGGGTTCACGCGTCCTGGACGTGGACGCGACGCGTTTCCGCGCCCGCCGCGAGGAATTAGCGCTCGGCCCGCTGGTAATCCACTGCAATTACCTGATCAATATGGCCTCGTCCGAGCCCGTGATGCGCACCCGCGCGATTCAAGCTTTTCACGAGGAAATCGTGCGCGGAATGGCGCTCGGCGCGGATTTTCTGGTGTTGCATCCGGGTTCGGCGCTCGGCGGAGCAATTGAGCCCGCGATCGCCCGCATCGCCCACGGACTGCGGCAAGCTGCGCGCGGATTGCGCATGGGCGGTCTGCGGATTCTGATCGAGAATACTTCCGGAATGGGCGCGGCCGTCGGTTCCAGGTTCGGCGAAATTCGCGCCATCTTCGACGCCGCGCCGGATTTGTCGCTCGGCTGCTGCGTGGATACGGCGCACACGCTCGAAGCGGGCTACGAAATCCGCACCGCGGATGGCCTCGAGAAAACCTTCGACGCCATCGAAAGCACCGTCGGCCTTGCGAACGTAGCCGTGATTCATGTGAACGATTCCAAAACGCCGCTCGGCTCCCGCGTGGATCGGCATCAGCACCTCGGGCGCGGCACCATCGGCCTCCAGGCCTTCGCGCGCATCCTGACGCATCCGCGCCTCGGCCCGCTGCCGCCGGCGGGTTTGCTGGGCCGCGCGTTCATTCTGGAAACGCCGATCGACCGCCCGGGCGACGATCGCAGAAACGTCCGGGAGCTTTGGAAACTTTCGGGCGCGCCGGCCGATCTGATTCCGAAGGCCCAGAAGGATTTTTCGATGTTTCGCAGCGAGCGCGCAGCGGCGGCGAAGTCCGGAGGTGCGCGCGCGGGAAAGACCGCCGCCAGAAGCAAGAAGAAACGCTCGCGCACAGCGGCGCGTCGTAAGAAGTAAATGTGCTGCCGCATGTAATTTAGTGCGGGAAATCAGAAACAGGACAACCGGAGAACCGTGGCCGATTACGAACCGCAGGCGATCGAACAAAAATGGCGCGAACGCTGGGAGCGCGAGGGCGCGTTCCGCGCAGAAATGGATCCCGCCCGGCCGAAGTATTACCTGCTGGAGATGCTGCCGTACCCTTCCGGCACGCTGCACATGGGCCACATGCGCAATTACACCATCGGCGATTCCGTGGCCCGTTACAAACGCACGCGCGGATTCAACGTGCTGCATCCGATCGGCTGGGACGCCTTCGGTCTGCCCGCGGAAAACGCCGCCATCAAGCGCGGAATCGCGCCGCGCGAATGGACCAACGCCAACATCGCGCAGATGAAGGCCGTGTGCCACCGTTTCGGCTTTAGCTATGACTGGGCGCGCGAACTTTCCACTTGCGAGCCGGAATACTATCGCTGGAATCAGTGGTTTTTTCTGCGGATGCTCGAGCGCGGCCTCGCCTATCGCAAACGCAGCCGCGTGAACTGGTGCCCTCTGTGCCAGACCGTCCTCGCCAACGAGCAAGTGATCGATGGCTGTTGCTGGCAGCACGACACGACGCCCGTCGAAGCCAAAGAAATCGAACAGTGGTTCTTGCGCACCACGCAGTATGCCGACGCGCTTCTCGATGGCCTGAACGAATTGCAAGGCAGTTGGCCGGATCGCGTCATCACCATGCAGCGCAATTGGATCGGCAAGTCGCGCGGCGCGCGCGTGAAGTTCGCGATCGTCGGCGCAGGCGATTCCATCGAAGTCTTCACCACGCGAATTGATACTATCTATGGCGTCTCCGCGTTGATCCTCGCTCCCGAACATCCGCTGGTCGAAAAATTAATCTCGGGCCTCGCGGGCCACGGCGCGATCGAAAAGCAAATCGAGCGCCTCCGCAAACGCAGCGTGAAGACCGCCGAACTCGCAACGGCCGAAAAAGAGGGATTCTTCCTCGGCCGCTTCGCCAAGAATCCGTTCGACGGCTCCGAAGTGCCCATCTGGGTCGCCAACTTCGTGCTGATGGGGTACGGCACGGGCGCGGTGATGTGCGTGCCCGCGCACGATGAGCGTGATTTCGAGTTTGCGAGCAAGTATCACCTGCCGAAAAAAATCGTCGTGCAGCCGGCGAACGGCGCTGCGCTGGCCGCCGCTACGCTCGATGCGGCGTTCACCGACTACGGCGTCTCTGCCAATTCCGGAAAATATTCCGGCGCAAAGACGGAGGCCGCCATCGAACGCATGATTGCGGACGCGGAAGCTGACGCCTTCGGCAAAGGCGAAACGATTTATCGTCTCAAAGATTGGGGCGTCTCTCGCCAGCGCTATTGGGGCACGCCGATCCCCGTCGTGTATTGCGAGAAGGACGGCATCATCGCCGTTCCCGATTCCGATTTGCCCGTGCGCTTGCCGGAAAATGTGACGCTCACCGGGCAGGGCCAGTCGCCGCTGGCCACGGTTCCGGAATTTGCGAATACCAAGTGTCCGAAATGCGACGGCCCAGCGCGCCGCGAAACCGACACGATGGACACCTTCTTCGATTCCTCTTGGTATTTTTATCGCTACACCGATCCGCACAACGATCGCGCGCCCTTCGGCAGGGAAGAGGCGCGCTACTGGTTTCCGATCGATCAGTACATCGGCGGCATCGAACACGCGATTCTGCACCTCATCTACTCGCGCTTTTTTTGCAAAGTCATGGGCGATCTGGGACTGGTGAGTCATCGCGAGCCGGTGCTGCGCCTCTTTTCGCAGGGCATGGTGCTGAAGGACGGCGCCAAGATGTCCAAATCGAAAGGCAATGTGGTCGGCGCCATCGATATGGCGGAAAAGTATGGCTGCGACACCGCGCGGCTCTACTCGCTCTTCGCGGCGCCGCCCGAGCGCGATCTCGAATGGAGCGAGCAGGGCATCGAAGGCTGCGCGCGCTTCCTAAGCCGCGTCTACCGCCTGGTCGCGCGCCACGCACCCGCTCTGGGACCGGCGACGAGTGCGAGCGTCAACGTGGCAACCTCCGGCTCGGGCACTTCGGATGCTCCATCCGCAAAGGAAAAATTGCTGCGCCGCAAAGCGCATCAGACACTACGCCGCGTGACGAATGATTTCGACGCGCGCTGGCACTTCAACAGCTCGATCGCGCTGATTATGGAGCTGGTCAATCTCATCCATGCGCAGGAGCCGCTCGCCGAAGGCGCGCGGCCCGAAGTCGTCCGCGAAACGCTGGAGCTCATGACGCTGATGCTCTCGCCCATGGTGCCGCACCTGGCCGAAGAGCTTTGGGAGATGCTGGGGCACGCAGAAGGGCTCGCGAAAGTCGCCTGGCCGCAGTACGTCCCGCAACTCGCCGCCGAAGAGCAAGTGGAGATCGTAATTCAGATCAATGGACGCGTCCGCGATAAGATTCTCGTGGAACCCGGCCTGAGCGAAGAAGAGTTGCTCGTGCGCGTCGGTGCGGAACCGCACGTGGGCGAGCTGCTGAAGGGCCTGCACATGGTCAAGCGGATCGTGGTTCCAAACAAGCTTGTTAATTTTGTGCTTCGTTAGCGGGTCCGGTGGCCATCGCCGGAATGATTCGATTTGGGGGAAGGGAATGAGCGACCGCGGCGGAATCGTCGTGTTGGATTTCGGCGGGCAGTACACGCAGCTGATCGCGCGCCGGATTCGCGAGCAGCAGGTCTTCTCTGCGATTCTCCCGTGCAACGCGCCGGTCGAAAAAATCAAGCAGCTGGAGCCGTCGGGCGTCGTCCTCTCCGGCGGCCCGAGTTCGGTCTATGACGGTGACGCGCCTGTCTGCGACGAACGCGTCCTGAATCTCGGAATTCCCGTTCTCGGAATCTGTTACGGCTTGCAGTGGATCACCTACAAGCTCGGCGGACGCGTTGAGCCCGCCGAGCGGCGCGAGTACGGCCGCGCGGAACTTCACATTCTCAATGGCTCTCCGCTTTTCTCCGGTTTGCCCGCGCATCTCCGCATTTGGAATAGCCACGGCGACAACGTTCGGGCGCTGCCGCCCGGATTCCGCGTCACCGGCGAGACGGGCAACGCCGTGTCCGCGGCGGAGGACCCCGAGCGCCGCATCTACGCCGTGCAATTTCACCCCGAAGTTCTCCACACCGAGCGCGGCACGGACATCCTGCGCAACTTTGTGTTCGGCATTTGCCACGCGAAGCTAAGCTGGAGCGGCGCCGGGTTTATTGCGGACACGGTTGAAAAGATCCGCGCCCAGGTGGGCGGCGCCAAAGTAATCTGCGCCCTCAGTGGCGGTGTGGATTCCGCGGTCGCGGCTGCGCTCGTTCATCGTGCCATCGGCGATCGCCTGACGAATGTTTTCGTGGACACGGGCCTGCTGCGCAAGAACGAATACGCCGAGACGCTTTCCCTCCTTCGCGGCCGCTTGGGGCTTTCCGTGATCGGCGTCGACGCGTCCGAGAAATTTCTCACGCGGCTTGCGGGCGTTGAGGATCCCGAAACGAAGCGCAAGATCATCGGCGCCGAGTTTATTTTCGTGTTCGCGGAGCAGGCGCGCGCGGCGGGCGGTGTCAAATTCCTGGTGCAGGGCACGCTTTACCCGGATGTTATCGAATCAGTACCGGTCCGCGGCCCGTCGTCCACGATCAAGTCTCATCACAACGTCGGCGGCTTGCCTCCCGATTTGCCTTTTGCGCTGGTCGAGCCCTTGCGCGAACTTTTCAAGGATGAGGTGCGCCGCATCGGCCGCGAACTGGGCCTGCCGGAGGAAATGTTGAAAAAACATCCCTTTCCGGGTCCGGGCCTTGCCGTCCGCATTCTAGGTGAGATCACTCCGCAGCGGCTCGCCACTCTGCGGGACGCCGACGCTATCGTCGTTGAAGAAATTCGCCGCGCCGGCTTATACGAGAAAACGTGGCAGGCGTTCGCAGTTCTTTTGCCGGTGCGCAGCGTGGGCGTAATGGGAGATTCGCGCAGTTACGGCAACGCCGTGGCAGTGCGGGTGGTGGAATCGGAAGACGCCATGACCGCCGACTGGTCGCGCTTACCCGCCGAACTCCTGGAACGCATCTCAACTCGCATCGTCAACGAAGTCGCAGACGTCAACCGCGTCGTTTACGACATCAGTTCCAAGCCGCCCAGCACAATCGAGTGGGAGTAACGCGCGCGGAAAACGCGAAGCTGCGAGTTTGGCAGCAAAATATCGTTTTTGGCGAATTGTTCCGAAACGGGAAGAACCCTACTGAAGACAACCCTGCTTCGATCTAGGGCCGCACCTCTGTTCGGCGAACTCGGGTCGAACCCGGCCCTGGACCGTAGCAAGACTGAACTACCGTACGGCAGCGGCGCGCATTTCCCTGAAGACTGCGCGCCGGAGGAACTAGCGGTTGGACATTTTCTGAGCCACAAAGAAAAGCAAGCGCCGGTCGCCTTCATCAATGCGGCCAAGCAGCCTGCGGAAGCGGTTCAGAAAACGAGCATCCTTGCCCCGGCTGCCCCATGCGATATCATCCGCGGACTTGCGTTTCGGAAGATTGGGCAGCTCGGGCGGTTCCTCGCCGTCGTAAAAGAGTTGATAGAGAGGCACTTCGAGAGCGCGCGCGAGTTTTTCCAGGGTTTCAATGGCCGGTACAGTATGGCCATTCTCGACGCGGGAAATGTAGCAACGAAGCAATCCCGTGCGCTTCTCGATGTCGCCTTGTGAAAGTTTCTTTTCTTCGCGCAGGGCGCGAAGACGGTCACCAATAATCATGTGTGAATTGTTACATGAGCCTATCATCTCCTGCAAGCAGAAAGTATGATGTCCCCTGTGGAAAGCTTGTAACCGGAAGGCGATGGCATACGTCCCAAAAACAGCGGAAGAGCCCCCTGCGTCTCCGGGGGATCGCGCCGCGCTGAAGCTCGCGGCGGCGAAAGCCGAGCGGGAACTCGTCCTTCGCGCGCAGCGTGGCGACTCCGCCGCGTACGAAGAGCTGGTGCGGATTCACCAGCAGCGGGTTCTGGCCGTGGTGGGCGGAATCCTAAGGAGGAGAGAAGACGCCGAAGACGTTGCGCAGCAGGCCTTGGCCAAAGCCTACTTCTCGCTGCGCAGGTTCGATCTTCGGTCGGCGTTCGGCACGTGGCTTTACAAAATTGCGGTGAACGAATGCTGGGATTATCTCCGCAAGAAAAAAGTCCGTCGGCTCGTCTACGAATCGGATTTGAGCGAGGACCAGCTCCATCAAGTAGCCACGGCCAGCGAATCGCTCGGACAAGAGTTGCGCCCGCGGGAAAACACGGCCCTGCGGCTCGAGCAGCGGCAACTGCTCGACGAATTGCTCGGCGAATTGGATGAGAAGGACCGGCTGATGCTGGTAATGAAGGAAGTGGAAGGTTTTTCGGTGGACGAAATTGGGGAAGTCTTGGGACTGAACGTAAATACCGTGAAAGTGCGGTTGTTTCGCGCTCGGGGACGGTTGGTCGAGCTGCACCGCCGGCGCCACAAGAAGCGCCAAACGGACCCCGCGATGGGACGTTCGGCGGCGGGATCGCACTAGGGCGGGATTTAGGGTTCGGAGCTCAGAGGAGGAATCCACGTGAAGGAAGAGCAGGAAATCAGGCCCGCTTGCCGCGCCTACGAGGGCCGCTTGGAGAGCGCGTTGGAGGGCCGACCGGACGCGGAACTCACGGCGCACCTGGAGACGTGTGCGGGTTGCCGCGCGGCGCTCGATCGCGCGCGCGAAACCGGCGAGTGGATACGCGCGACGCTGGTCCCCGCTCCGGATCCCGGGACTTGGTTTGCAACCCGCGTGATGGCTCGAATCCGCGAAGAACAGCGGAGGCGCGCGGCCGCGCCGATTTCGGGGATGATCGAATCGTTGGCCTCGCGGCTGGCCATCGGCGCAGCCGTGGTCTTGATTGCCCTCGGCACCTACGTCTACACCTCTTCTCCGCAACAGGTTCCCGCTACCAACGGACAGACCGAGCTCACCTCGGAATTCCCGCAGCAGCCCGCGCATCCCGCGGATAAGGACGAGGTCTTGGCTTCGCTCTCCGGTGAGAACTATGGATACTGAATCGCAGGAAACGCGCCCGTCAAATCGCAAAGCAATCGCTTGGCTGCTGGTGGTTTTCGTTCTCGGGATTGCCCTGGGCGTCCTGGGCACTTACATCGTCACGACCCGCGTGTTCGCACACGGACAGCCGCCCCACGATCCCGCCGCTTTGCGCGCGCATTATATCGATCGCTTGAATCACGAGTTGAATCTCACTCCGGACGAGCAGAAGCAGATTGACGCGATTCTCACGAATCTCCAGGCTCGCTTCGACGCCATCCACCAGTCCGTCGTGCCGCAGTACGACGACGCGCGCAAGGCTGGTCGCGAGCAGATTCGCCAGCTGTTGACGCCCGAGCAGCAACCCAAATTTGATGATTTCCTCCGCCGCTTGGATGAAGGACGCAAGAATCACCCGCCCGGCGGCCCTGGCGGTGATTAATCCCGGCAGCCGGTCCTCGCGACACTTGAAATGAAGCGAGGGGCGGCGTCGCGCGCGATTGCGCACGGCGCGGCCCGAAGTATAATTCCCGCGCGAGCTGGAGCGAGGTTCCCGTAAGGACAGGTCCGACTGATGGCTGAATCGCCCGTAACCGTCCTCGATACCGGCAAACCACCCGCCCCCGCCGAGGCCGTAATCCGTCTGGAAAATGTATTCAAGACGTATGACTTGGGCGAAGTGCAGGTTCACGCCCTTCGCGGTGTCAGCTTCATGGTGCAGACCGGCGAATTTGTCGCGGTGATGGGCGCGTCCGGTTCCGGCAAATCCACGCTGATGAATATCCTCGGCTGCCTCGATCGGCCCACACGCGGGAGTTACTTCCTCGATGGGATCGACGTCTCCGGAATGTCCAAGACGGACCTCGCGCATATTCGCAATCGGAAGCTTGGCTTCGTCTTCCAGCAATTCAATTTGCTTTCGCGCACTTCGGCGCTGGAAAACGTCGCGCTGCCCACCGTCTATGCCGGTCTGCCCCAAGCCGAACGCGAGAAACGCGCGCAGGAAGCGCTCGAACGCGTCGGACTCGCCGACCGCGCCGACCATCATCCCAGCCAGCTCTCCGGCGGCCAGCAGCAGCGCGTGGCCATCGCCCGCGCGCTGGTGAATCGCCCCGCAATTTTGCTCGCTGATGAACCTACGGGGAATCTCGACAGCCGCACCTCGGTCGAGATCATGGAGATTTTGCAGAGTCTGAATGAAGAGCAGGGGTTGACCGTCGTTCTGGTCACGCACGAGCCGGACATCGCCCTTTACACCAAGCGCATGCTGGAATTCCGCGACGGCAAACTCCGCCGCGACGCCCTCGTCACCGGACGCCTCTCCGCCCGCGATGTACTACCCAATCTTCCCACCGCCGACGAGTTGGATCTCCCTATCGCCGCCGCGCCGGCCGAGCCTCCCAAGCCTGGTCAGGATTAATCAAATTTCTTATAGTCGAGCCGTATTTCGCGCTAGGATGCGCACATGCCGAAAAACTCCCGTTTATTCACGCTGATCGCCAGCGCTGCGATGGCTGTTGTAATCGTTCCCCAAGCCCGTCCACAAACTCCCGCGCCCGCGCCGCCCCAAGCGCCTCCCGGTTTCGATCTCGCGTTTGCGATGAACGCCCTTTACGGCGATTACGATGCCGCGCACGGAACGTCCACTTCGACCGCGGACGTGAGCGGACCGGAGTTCATAAATTATCCGGCCGGGCAAAAAATCACCGTGAAGCCTTTCTTCGCCGCAGCATCTTCGATTACCGGCGAAGTTTTCGTTGCCACATATTCCGTACCCGCCACGGGCGAGTTCGATTGTCACGCCTGCGAACCGCTGTTGGGCTTTGCGGTGTTTCAAAAGTCGGGCGCTACGTGGAAGATCGAAGGTTCCGAAAAGCCGGACCTCATCTTTGGCGAATACGGGAATCCTCCCACCGCGCAGCTTTTCCAATTTGGCGAACACCACAGCGGAATTCAATTGAGCAATACGGACGGCGGGCAGGGAGTTCTGGATACAGAAGTGATGCTGCTCGTTCCGTGGAACGGCGGGTTCAGTCAGGCGTGGTCGGGGCTGGTCTCCTCCGATGATTCGATGTACTGCGGCGCGCAAACGCCGTCGCCATGCTACGGCTACAAGGTCGATCTGAAATTCATGAAGGGCGCCAATCCCGAATACGACGATCTGATCGTCACGACGTCAGGCACGGACCTCACGGACGACGCTACGCCCGTGGTTAAAAACGTCGCCGGCGTGGTGCACCTGCGATTCGCGGATGCGAAGTACGTCCCGGCGAAGTAGGACAAATCCTCGGGCCGCGCGGGCGCTCCAGTTAATCCTAAAAGGGAATATCCTCGTCGCCGACTTCCGGCGCGTGTCCCTCATCCGCGGCTGGCGCCTGGTTTTCACTATCGTAGTTCGATCCGCCACCGCCGCCGCCCATTGTGGCGCCTGCTCCCGCCCGCGCAGCTGCGGCCTCTGAATCCGCGCGCGAACCCAGCATCTTCATTTCGTTGCAGACGATGTCAAAGCCGTAGCGCTTCTGCTGTGTCTGCTTGTCTTCCCACTGGCGCGACTGGATGCGGCCCTCGACGTAGATTTGCGCGCCTTTCTTCAGATACTGTTGCGCGATTTCTGCCAGCTTTCCCCACATGACGATGCGGTGCCATTCTGTTCGCTTCTGCCGTTCGCCGTTGCGGTCCTTGAAAGTTTCGTCGGTGGCCAGCGAGAAGTTGCAGACTGCTTGTCCTCCCGAGGTGTATCGCGTCTCGGGGTCCTTCCCCAGCCTTCCGACCAAAATGACTTTGTTGACCGACATACGTTCTCCTTATTCTTCGTTCTTCTGCGGGGAGTGTATCAGGTTGTGCGCGAAGATAGCACGCGCCGCCCACCCGCGCCAATACTAACTCCCAGGACGATTGGTGGCATTCCTAGGGCGCGCGGCGCGAAAAGCAGGTCACCCGGAAAGTCAAAGGCCCGGCCACCCACGAAACTTACTTCTCAGTGGCCGTCGCAGGCCGCCATTCCCAAAATGGCTGTCCGCGTGAAAACCACGACCCTGCCCTGGCTCAATGCGGCGAATATACCGGGGGCTACTGAGGTCAGCGCCTCGCCTTCCGCAGGCAGACGTGCGACTTCTGAGAGGCGCCAAGCGCCGTCGGAGGCCCGGCCGACGCGCAGGACATAGCCGTCAGTCAGCCCCATATGGGACACACCGAAGAGCACCATTGCGCTGTCATCGTCACTTTCCATTTCCACGACATTGTCTCGATAAATGAGCTCCGATTTTAGGTGGAGGCCAGCCCTTTCCCACGCCAGCGTGCCGCCCCACTCTCCCTGATTGGTTCCTTTCAGCTTGCCTCCTTGGAACGGCAGCGATGTGTATCGCTCCCTGTCGCCCAATGGTTGCCGCAACACGAACGAGACATTCTTCCACGTCCAACGATGACCGGCGCAGGGCGGAGTCACTCCAAGCACTGCACGATCGATTTCGAAGGGCGCAACGGGTCCGCTTAGCCGGCCTTCCGGTGACAGGAGCGCCGAAATGGCGCGGTTCGCCTCTTCCCGAACCTCCGGAAGCCAGTGGGTAGAAGCGACCGCCTGTAGCTCGGGCACCGCGTCCTTGTCGCCAAGCCAGCCGATGCTGCGCGCGGCAGCGTACGTAACCCGCCAATCTGGCGAAGAGAGCGCCGCAACGATCTGTGGCAAAGCAGGTGAGTACCCGATCGCCGCCATGGTCGTGATCCCATACTCCTTTTCGGCTCCGTTCATGGACGAGAGGAATGGTAGAAGGTCCTGTCCCACGTCTTTCGCATCTTCCCCATAAGCAGCGATTTCCCGCAAGCACATCAGGGCACCAAGAGCAAGGGAATCAAATTGCTCGGCTCTTGGGCGGCAAGACGCAGCGACCTGATGGATCACAGTTTGGTTGTGGGTTGCTCTCAGCGTGAGATACACCTCGGTGCGAAGTTCGGCCTCGGGGCTCGACAAGAGCCCAGTCAGGCTCGCCGCCGCGTCTCTCGCTTTGTCCCCCAAAGCCGCAATTCCGCGCAAAGCCGCCAGACGAATTCTAAGGGGTTGGCTTTGGTCAGCAGCACACTGCGCCCAACGGGACGCGACGGGCAAGACAGTACTGTCCATCTCACTTAGGACACGCTGTGCCGGCTTTGCCGTTTCCTCGTCTTCAAGGAGCGGGAACAGAAACGGGACTGCCTCTGATCCAAGGTGAGCAAGTACAAAATTAGTTTGATTTTCACTCCCTTTGGGAAGGTCTTCTACCAGAACCCGTATGGCTTCGGGGGTACCGATTTCGCCCAGCGGTCTTGCCAACCACCCTCCCGGATCTTTGAGTAGGGCTGAGCGAAGCTCCGGTACGTCTGCCGGGGCCCACGACCATCCGTCGGCGAGAATTGCCCCCGCGAGGTTTCGCCAACCGACGTCATTCCCGGCAGCACGCCGCAAGAGTTCGTGCCTTGCCGAATCTCCAAATTGTTGCAGTATTCCCCTGAGCTCTTTCTCTCTGGGCCCAATCGAACCATCTGCCGCAGAAGCCACGCCGTCCAATAACTTTAGGCACGCGGTAATCGATGGGCAGGAGTGCATCCCCGGGGGCAATTGCGCCCCCCGCCCAGGCCAGG
>Ga0209415_10005317_pt1 | contig 23176 bp, 13 predicted proteins | sample PeaSoiSIISIP2007_FD_187696 | JGI IMG/M metagenome (GOLD analysis project Ga0209415, IMG submission 187696) | Peat soil microbial communities from Weissenstadt, Germany - SII-SIP-2007 (SPAdes) (version 2) | ecosystem: Environmental > Terrestrial > Soil > Wetlands > Peat | place: Germany... | reverse complement strand
GGCTTCTTTGGACCATAAGAATCCGAACTTGCCCCCACGCGAAGACGACGACGACCGCATTTATCGCACGACTAACGGAGGCCAGAGTTGGACTGACATCAGTTCAAAATCCCACCGCGATGCCTCGGCTTCGCCCTATGTGGCTTGGGCGGGAGTGTATGATGGCGCCGCTGAGAAGCCCGAGCCATCGGTTGGCTGGTGGATTGATACGCTGGCCATTGATCCATTTGATTCCAAGCACGTTTGCTATGCCACCGGCGCAACCATCTGGAACACGGTGGACATGAATAACGCCGATTCCGGGGGCGACACTCATTGGAGGATTTGGGCGGACGGGATCGAGGAGACCGCCATTCTCAACGTCATCAGCCCAACGGGCGGGGCGCACCTGATCAGCGGCTTTGGAGATATAAGCGGCTTCACGCACGATGATCTGGATGTCAGTCCCCCGCAGGGACCGAATCGGCATCCGCTGTTTGCCAACAACTCGTGGCTGGATTTCGCCGAGAAAAATCCCAGCGTTGTCGTCCGAATGGGAAGCCGTCCGTTTCACCCCCCCGACGAGGGCACAATGGCCTACTCCTTGGACGGTGGACACAATTGGAAGCCTTTCACGCTCGGCGGAGACGCTGCCACCGGCGACAGGCGGGGCGGAGGCGGGCGGGTGATTCTGTCAGCGGATGGGTTGGTGTTCATGAGCACCGGTGGAACCCCGCGAATCTCCACCGACCGGGGCGCGACCTGGAAGGAGGTGGCGGGCCTGCCTTCAGGCATCAACCCCATCGCCGACCGCTCCAACCCCGCGAAGTTTTACGGTTTGGATTCCGCGGCGCATCGAATGTATCTGAGCACCGACGGCGGAGCGACGTTCACGAACAGCTACGAAGTCACCGGCCTGCCCGCCCCGGGAGGTAGCGGCGGTCGCGGAGGACGTGGCGGCAGCCGTTTGGTCGCTGTGGGGGGTAAAGAGGGAGACCTTTGGATGGTTGGGCAAGTGCTCTGCCATTCGAGCGATGGAGGCCGGACCTTTAAGGAAATCCCCAACCACCCGCCCATCGGCCAGTTGAGCTTCGGCAAAGCCTCGCCGGGGAAAGACCATCCCGCCATTTTCGTGGCCGCCGCCGGCGGGGGCGGCGCGGCGGCGGGACTTTACCGTTCCGATGACGAAGGCGCCACGTGGGTACGCATCAACGATGCGAAGCATCAATGGGGCAACCGCTTCGAGTGCATCGCGGGCGACCCGCGCATTTATGGACGTGTGTACGTCGGCACCAATGGCCGTGGGATTCTCTACGGCGACATCGCTAATTGAGTCATTAAACCAATAGTCAAACGAATATGAAGCCTGAAATCAGCAAACGCTCATGCGGCCGGCTTTGCGCCGTGGCCTTGGCCAGTCTTGGCCTGGTTCTGACCGGCGGTCAGACCCCGGCGGTGGCCGCGCACGCGTTGCCCTGGGTTGTTTCTACCAACGGACACCACGCCCTGTTCGTGGATGGCGCGCCCTTCCTCATGCTGGGCGCCCAATGCCATAATTCGAGCGCGTGGCCGGCCACCCTCCCCAAGGTCTGGGCGGCTATTGATGATCTCCACGCCAACACGCTTGAAATCCCGATCTATTGGGAACAGTTCGAGCCGGAACCGGGCAAGTTCGACCCCTCGATTGTTGACTTGATCATCAAGGGCGCCCGGGAGCACGACGTACGCCTGGTTTTCCTCTGGTTCGGCACCTGGAAGAACGGCAGCGGCCACTACATCCCGCTCTGGGCCAAAAGCCGGCCGGAGATGTTCACTCACATCACCGGCAATCGCGGCCGGTCCGTGGATTCCCCCTCGCCACTGGCCGAGGCGTGCATGAAGGCGGACAAAAAAGCATTCAGCGCCCTGATGCGTCACCTCAAGTCCGTCGACCCCGTTCACACGGTCATCATGATCCAGGTCGAAAATGAGCCGGGAGCCTGGGGCAGCATCCGTGACTACTCACCGGAGGCGGAAAAGGTGTTTGCCGCGCCGGTGCCGACCGAGTTCTTGAAGGCGCTGGGCGGCAGAAATGGGGCCAACAGCGCCGGCGGGAACTGGCGGGCGGTGTTCGGCGACAACGCCGATGAGTATTTTCACGCCTACTGCGTGGCCCATTACATCGGCCAGGTGGCCGCGGCCGGCAAGGCCGAATATCCGTTGCCTATGTACGTCAACGCCGCCTTGCGCGATCCCCTGACCAATCCCCGGGCCGGGACCTACGAAAGCGGGGGGGCGACCGACAATGTCCTGGACATTTGGAAGGCGGCCGCTCCCGCCATTGATATTCTCTGTCCCGACATCTACATGAATGACAGCGCGAAATACCTGGCGGTGCTGGACCACTATTCGCGGCCCGACAATGCCCTGTTTGTCCCGGAAACCGGCGGAGGCGGCCCCGGCAGCCGGATGTGCTTTGCCGCGCTGGGGCACGGCGCCATTGGCTGGTCGCCTTTTGGCCTCGACTACACGCGGGCAACGCCGGAATCCATTGCCCCGGTCGGGATGAACTACCGGTTGCTTGAACCCATCATGCGCGAAGTGGCGCGGCTTAATTTCGAAGGCAAAGTCAAGGCGGTCGAAGAGGAAGCGGACCAAACGAACGCCACGCTCGGTTTTGGAGCGTGGAGCGCCATCATCAACTTCCGGCCCGCAGGACGCCGTCCGGGTGGTTTTGGCGCCGGCCCCGGTCCGACGGCGCCGGCAAGCTCAACCGCAACCAACAACGCGGCCGGCGGGACGGGCGGCCCTCGTGGGGCCGGCCCGGATGCAGGAGAAGCCGCCCCGCCCCCGCCCACGGGACGTGCCCTGGTTGCGCAAATCAACGAGAACCAATTCTTCATCACCGGCAGTTCCTGCACCATCGAGTTCAAGCCGGCGTCCGGCGCGCATCGCGACTGGCTCCGGGTCGAGGAAGCCGAGCCATTGGCCAGGAAGCCCAGCGCTTCACACAATGGGCGTGACTGCTCGCCCGCTTCCGCCTTCCGTGTGGCCCGCATTCTAAACGGAGACGAGACTGACCATGCCCTGCCACTCGGCACGACTCCGCAAACATTGCGTGTCACGCTGGGCACCTATTGATCCGCGATCAAACTGAAGATCCACCTATGAAAAACACCCTCATCAAACCAGCCCGGCTGTTCACCGCTCTGGTATTCCTCTGTTCGGTCGTAGCGGTCCAAGCCGGCGGTTACACCAACCTGAGCATCGCCGTCTATTTCCGCTACCAGGAGGTCCACTCCATCCCGGCCAGCCTTGACCGTTTCTCCAACCAATGGGCGAACGTGGAAAAGCAAGTCCGGGTGGACAAGGTCTATCTCGAGACCACGCGCAATACGCAACTGGCCACCGAGGCCGAGGTGACCACGCTGAAGAAGTTCTTCAACGACCGGGGAATCAAGACCTCCGGTGGCCTGGGCCTGACCGCCAATGAACCCAACCAGTTCCAATCTTACTGCTATAGCACACCCGAGGACCGCGAGAAGGTCAAGGCCATGACCGAGTTTACCGCCCGGCACTTCGACGAGATCATCCTGGACGATTTCTTTTTCTCGAACTGCAAATGCGACCGATGCATCGCCGCCAAGGGCGACAAGAGCTGGACCCGGTTCCGGACCGAGCAATTGGACGACGTGTCACGCGACTTGATCATTGGCCCGGCCAAGGCGATCAACCCCAAGGTGCGGCTCATCATCAAGTACCCGAACTGGTACGAGAGCTTCCAGGGTTTGGGCTACGACCTCGCGGTCGAGCCGAAGCTGTACGATGCCATCTACACCGGCACCGAGACGCGCGACGCCAATTCCGGCCAGCGCCTCCAGTCCTACCAGAGCTACCTTCAGACGCAGTTCTTCAACAACATCAAGCCCGGCGGCAACCAGGGCGGCTGGATCGACGGCGGTCGGGATGTCGAACGTTACGCCGAGCAGATGTGGGACACCTTCTTCGCCAAGGTCCCCGAAATCATGCTGTTCAACTCCATGCAAATCGCGGCTCCTCTGAACACCGGCAACCGGGGAAGCGAGCCGGATACCAACGTCAGCCTGAGTATCGTCACTCTCACGGCCCCCATTCCGCAGCCTGACGGCTCGACCTACACGCCGAACATGGTGGCTCGAATCGCCGGCTGCTCTGCCGAGTTACTCGATCGTTTCCTGGGCAAACTCGGCAAGCCCGTTGGCATCGCCACTTACAAGCCCTGCAACTCGATCGGCGAACCGTATCTCCCGAATTACCTGGGCATGGTCGGCGTGCCGATTCACCTGGTCCCTAAATTCCCGACCAACGCCCCCGCCATCTTTCTTACGGCGGCATCGAGTTTCGACCAGGACCTCGTCGCCAAGACCAAGAGGTTCGTGCAAGCCGGGGGACGGGTCATCGCCACGACAGCTTTGATTGAGGCGCTGGGCGAGAAAGGTTTTCAGGACATCGCCGAAGTCCAAGCCGCCGGCCGCCGCGTTGTCGCCACGCGCTTTGGCCGCGGACGCGGCTTCGGAGCGGCCCCGGCCCCGGCTTCCGAACCAGACCTGAACGTTCTCCTGCCTCAAATCCGCCGCTTCGAGAACGACAACCGGCTGGTCATCAACTTCAACACCGCCCTCTCCGGCTATCCCATGGCCGTCTCGTGCGCTTATGGCCGAGGCACGTTCTCGGTATTGGCCATCCCCGATGATTTCGCCGACCTCTACCGCCTGCCCCAGAGCGTCCTCAATCAGATCCGCGCGCTCCTTGGCCGGGACGTGTTCGTGAATCTCGATGCTCCCGATCACGTCAGCCTTTTTGCTTACGACAACCGGACGTTCATCCTCCAAAACTTTCGGCCGCAGCCCGTCAGCGCGCGCGTCTCGGTTGTCCGCGCCACCCGCCTGCATGACTTGCTGTCCGACCAGACCCTCGCCGGGTCCGAGGACCGCGGTGGTCAGGGCGGACGCGGCGGATTTGGCGGCGCCGGCGGGGGCACCTCATTCCAGGTCCCAGTTCCAGGCCACTCATTCCGCGTGTTTGCTGCTGAATAGTGCCAGACGCATTCTCTATGTCAGGTTTTTGCGCTTCATGCGGGAATAGAAATAGTATGGAACGTTGTACTCGACAGCTCGCCGGCGGAGCGTCATCAACCGCTATGAACCTCACGACCCGTATCGGCATTTCCCTCCTAATTGCCTTCGGCACCCTCTGTTCGCCGGTGCAGATCGGAGCAACCGGATCGGCCTTTGGCGCTTCTGCTTCGGAAATTCCTCACTTGCAGAGGCATGGCACGGCCACCCAACTGATCGTGGATGGCAAGCCGTTCCTGATGCTCGCGGGAGAATTACACAACAACACCGCTACCAGCCTCGAGTACATCAGGCCGATATGGCCTAGGCTCGTCCAAGCCAATTTCAACACCGCCCTGGTGGGCGTTTCCTGGAACCAGGTCGAACCGCAGGAAGGGAAGTTCGACTTCAAAGTGCTGGACGGTGTGCTCCAGGGAGCACGGAGGTACAACCTGCGCCTCGTGCTTCTCTGGTTCGGGAGCTGGAAAAACAGTCTGTCCAGCTACGCGCCCGACTGGGTGAAGCGGGACTTCAGGCGGTTCCCGCGTGCCCAGTTCGAAGGGGGCATTAGCATCGAAGAACTCAGCACCCTGAGCCAGGCAAACCGGGACGCCGATGCTCGCGCCTTTGCGGCCCTGATGCGGCATGTCAGGGAAGTGGATGGCCGGCGGCACACGGTCATCATGATCCAGGTCGAGAACGAAGTGGGAATGCACACGGTCTCGCGCGACCACTCGCCCGCCGCCGATCAGGCTCTTGGCGGGCCGGTGCCCAAGGAACTGATGGACTACCTTCAGCAGCACAACGACGCCCTGATCCCCGAGTTTCGCCAGGTGTGGGCTGCCAACGGCTTCAAGACCTCCGGGACCTGGGAGGAGGTGTTCGGCCCGGGCGCCGGGACGGAGGGAATCTTCATGGCCTGGAACTATGCGCGCTACATCGGCCGGGTGGTGGAGGCGGGAAAGGCCGAATATCCGCTGCCGATGTTCGTGAACGCGGCGATGTATGCAGTTGTGAAGGACCAGTTTACACCCAGCCGCGGCCGCCCTTGGGACCTGGTAATGGACATCTGGCGAGCCGGTGGCCCTAAAATCGACATTCTCTCGCCTGACATCTATAGCATGGGCGACTACGCGGCTTTTTGCGCAAAATACACCCAAGCGGGCAACCCGCTGCTCATCCCCGAGACGAGCAGCGGGCCGGGATGCGCGGCCAGGGCGATATATGCTTTCGGACGATACGACGCCATCGGCTTCTCGCCGTTTGGCGTTGACAGGTTGGGTAAGGAATCGGAGCTCGCCGGCGTCTATGGTCTCCTCTCGAAACTGGCGCCCCTTATCCTGGAACACCAGGGCAACGGCACGATGTCCGCCGTCCTGCTGCGCACGAACGACCCGCCTCAGAAGGTCAAGGTGGGGAATTACACGCTCGAAGTCACGCCTGCGAGACCCCGAGGCGCGTCTGGCACAACGCCTCCTCAGCAAAGCGCGCCCTCAGTGGCGTTGTTCATTGCGACGGGGCCTGACGAGTGCTTCGTGGTGGGCAACGGCGCAAGGGCCACCTTTTCTTCCAACACACCCGGCACCGCGCTCGCCGGAATGGGCACGGTGGAAGAAGGCACGTTTGTTAACGGCCGCTGGGTTCCCGGCCGCTGGCTCGCGGGGGACGACACCGAGCAGGGGGATTATCTGTTCCTGCGGAATATGGGCATCCTGCGCGTGACGGTGTACCGCTACCGCTGACCCAGGAAGCTCCACCCATGATTCACGACCCGTCACGACTCGCATCGGTTCTGCACGCTCTGAATCTCAGCGCCGCGCTCAGCTTCGCTTCCGCCGCCTTGGCTGGAGCCGAGCCTGCCCCCAGCCCCCGAGAGATCATTCCCCTCGATAACGGCTGGCGCTTCCACCTTGGTGATGACCCGGCTGCCTGTCGGCCCGACTTCGACGACACAAGCTGGCGCACCCTCGACGTGCCCCACGACTGGAGCATCGAAGGTCCCGTGAACCCGCCGCCGGAGGGCGAGGGTAATGGCGGCTATTTCTCGCACGGCATCGGCTGGTATCGGAATAGCTTCACGCTTCCGCCCACTGCCAGCAAGAAGGTCGTCATCGAGTTTGACGGGGTCTATATGAACAGCGAGGTCTGGATCAACGGCCAGTTGCTCGGACGCCGGCCCTACGGCTTCATCGGGTTCCGCTACGATCTCACCCAGTTTCTCAAAACGAACTCCTCCCGCAACCTCCTGGCTGTTCGCGTGGATGATTCGGCCGAACCGTCCCTGCGCTGGTATGCCGGCTCGGGAATCTACCGGCACGTGCGCCTGATCGCCACCAGCTATACACATTTCCGGCTCGGTGGCGGCATCAGCATCACCACGCCTGAGGTCTCCTCGGAGCAAGCCACGGTCCAGACGAGTTATACTATTGACGCGCATTTCTTCACGGACGAGGAACGCCTGGCCTGGGCCAAGGATGTCTGGAAGGCGCGCCCCACGAACCGCGAAGTCCTTCTGCGCAGCAGCGTGCTGGCTCCTGATGGCACGGTGGTCGCCAGCACTGAATCGAGGCTCACGCTCGATAACATGCACCCCGGCCAGCGCGCCACGCAGCGGCTTAGGGTGCCCAAGCCCCGCCTCTGGTCCGACCGCACGCCGGAGCTCTACCGACTGCGCAGCACCCTGACGCTGGACGCTCAGGCGCTCGACGAAACCACGACCACATTCGGCATCCGCAAGCTCGAGTTCGATCCCGACCGCGGGCTGTTCGTCAACAGCAAGCCCGTCAAACTCAAGGGCGTCTGCCTGCACCAGGACGCCGGCTCCTTCGGCAACGCCGTGCCGACCGCCGTCTGGACCTTGCGCCTGGCCCGCCTCAAGGAGATGGGCTGCAACGCTGTTCGCACCAGCCATCATCCCTTCGCCCCCGAGTTTTACGACCTGTGCGATCAGCTTGGGTTTTACGTCTTCGATGAGGCCTTCGATGAATGGACCCGCGACTGGCCTTACAATTTCTCCGAGAACCCCCGCGGCAAGGCGAAGTACGGCTACCATCTTTATTTCGAGCAGTGGCACGACACCGACCTGCGCGCCATGTTGCGCCGCGACCGCAACCACCCCAGCGTTATCCTCTACAGCATCGGCAACGAGATTCCCAACCAGCTTGATCGTGACGGCGCGAAAATGGCGCGTGAGTTGATCGCCATCTGCCACGAAGAGGACCCCACCCGTCCGGCTACCTCCGCTTGCGACCAGTCCTATGTTTCCTCGCGAAACGGCTTCATGGATGCCCTGGACCTTGCCGGCTACAATTATATCGACCGCCTTTACGGCACCAACACCTACGTTCCTGAGCGAGCGCGCTTCCCCCACCGCCTCTGCCTGGGCACGGAGACTGGTTCGGCCCTCCACTACTGGCTTGGGGTTCGCGATCATGACTATGTGATCGGCGAGTTCATCTGGACCGGCATCGACTATCTCGGGGAGGCCGGCAGATTTCCCAGCCGAGGCAATGGTTCCGGCTTCATCGACCTCGCCGGAGGAAGGAAGCCCGGGTTCTATCAACGCGCCGCCTACTGGCGCGACGATGCCGTGTTGCAGATCCTGGTTTTCAATGCCCAGAATCCCGATAACTCGAGGCGTGGGCGGCTATCACTCAGCAAGTGGAACTGGCCGGCTGACTCCCAGCTCACCGTCCGTGCCGTCGCCAATTGCGAGGAAGTCGAACTGTTCCTCAATGATCGCTCCCAGGGGCGCCAGGCGATCCCGCGCGATGTCTATGCCAGCGACTGGAGCGTGGCCTACGCTCCGGGGGTGCTCTCGGCCGTCGGCTACCACGCAGGCCGGCAGGTCGCGTCACAGAAATTGGTCACGACGGGCACACCCGCGCGGCTCCAGGTCACGCAGGTCCTTTCACCCATCTCCAGCGATATTGCGTTTTACGAAATCACCGTCGTGGACGAGGCCGGCTTGACCGTCCACGACGCGACGCCTGCGGTCACCGTGCGCGTGGAAGGCGCCGGTCGCCTGATCGGCCTCGACACCGGCGACCTCGGCTACGACGGTCGCTTCAAGACCGACACGCGCAAGGCCTACCAGGGCCGGCTCCTCGCCACGGTGCAGCGGACCACCCCGACGGGGCAGGTCCGCCTTACCGCCGCCGCACCGGGAATGCCAACCGCCGAAAAAAGAGGCAATGAATGAACGAGCGGCGCTTTAAAGGACTATTGCTGGTTAACCAACCCACAGGAGGAAGGTCATGAATATGTCCTGCAATTACTGGACCGCTGGCGTTCTCACCGGGGTTCTCTTGTTCTCATGCTCACCAGCTAAAGCGGTGGTGGCCGGGGCGGCACGCGAGGTCCGTTCGCCCGATGGGAGGATCGCCATTACCATTCACACCGATGCTCCTCTCGGTTACAGCATCACGGTGGACGGCAAACCGGTGTTGGTGCGGTCCAGGCTAGGGCTGGAACTGGCTGGCAACGTGAAGCTGGGGGAGCAACCCCTGGTGCAGAGCGAGGAGCGAAAATCGGCCGACACGCATTGGGAAAATCAGTTCGGCAAAAACCGCGACGTGCGGGACCATTACAACGAGTTAACCCTCTCGTTGAAGGAAGGCGGTCGCACGTTTGGCGTGGCCGCCCGGGCGTACGACGACGGCGTGGCCTTCCGCCTGGTTCTTCCCCGGCAGCCCGGGATGGATTCTTTCGTCGTCACCCGCGACGGGACGGAGTTCACTTTTGCCGACGACCACCAGGTCTGGGCGGGTTGGAACAACGCGGAGGGCCCCAGCCGCCCCGAAGGCGGCTTCGTCGGCTCGCAGGAATGGCGATACCTGCCCAGCAAGCTTTCGGCGCTGAATCCCAATTTCAAGCATGGACTGCCGTTCTTGGTCCAAACACCCGCAGCGTACGTCGCCATTACTGAGTCCGACCTGCTCGATTGGTCCGCCATGTGGCTGGCGCCCAAGGCCGGCGCCAGGTTTACGCTCGAGACGCAGCTCGCTCCGCCAATACCCGCGCGGCCCTGGCCGTCCCGCCGGCCATCGGCAACAAATGCGGCAGCGGTGAGCACAGCGCCGGCACCGAGCGGCGAGGTTCAGGAAGGCCTGGTCCAGGCCAGGACTCCCCACCATTCTCCCTGGCGAACGTTCATCATCGGTCGCCAGCCGTGCGATCTCATTCAGAGCGACCTGGTGCTCAACCTCGCCACCCCAAGCAAACTCGCCGACGTTTCCTGGATCAAGCCGGGCATGTCGTCCTGGGGAACCTGGTGGCCCAACATGGGAAGAAACGACCTCCCCACGCTCAAACAGTTCATTCAGCTTGCCGCCGACATGGGTTGGCCGTATCAATTGTCGGAAATCGGAGACAAGTCGATTGTGCCTGAGTTGGTCGCCTTTGGGAAGGAAAGGGGAGTGCGCATCTGGTTGTGGTTCCATTTCAATGACTTTATCGACAGCGCCGTTTATAAAAGAGACTTTCCCATGTATGCGAAGTGGGGCATTGCGGGACTGAAGATAGACTTTATCGATCGTGACGACCAGTGGGTGGTCAACTGGTACGAGGATATCGCCAGGACGGCGGCCGAGAACCACTTGCTCATCGACTTCCACGGCGCCTACAAGCCCACCGGCCTGGAGCGCACCTGGCCCAACCAGATCACGCGCGAGGGCATCCAGGGCAATGAATACAATAAGTGGAGCGCCAAAGAAACGCCCGAACACCGCGCTACGCTGCCCTTCACGCGTGGGGTGGCCGGTCCGGGCGACTATACACCCGGCGGCTTTGCCAACCGGCAGCCATCGCAGTTCCGCAGCGGTGCGCGGCCCACCCAAACGCAAGGCACGCGTGCCAGCGAACTGGCGATGTTCATCCTCATCCAAAGCCCGTTCACCGTCGCTTGCGATTCGCCTGCCGACTACAAGGATGCGGATGGCAACTACCTGTGCGGGATGGATTTCCTCAAGGGCTTGCCGACCGTCTGGGACGAGACCCGCGGCCTGGCCGGCGAGGTGGGGAAATACGTGGTCGAGGCGCGGCGCCACGGCAAGAACTGGTACCTGGCCGCGATCACTGACCGCAATGCCCGTGAATTGGCGGTGCCGCTGAGCTTCCTCGGCGCGGGCGATTGGAAAGTGACCCTGTGGGAAGACGCGCCCGATAGCGACCAGAATGCTGAGCACCTGGTCAGGCGCGAAGAAACCGCGTGCCCATCCGACACGCTGCAAATGAAATTGGCGCCCTCGGGTGGAACCGTCGCCATCTTCTCGCCCGCGAAGTGAGCCACCACCTGCGACACTCGACCTCCATCAACGCCATGAAACATCTCCTGATCCTCGCCTTCTGCCTGGGTTGGTCACTGGCGGCCAACGCGGAACTTGCGCTCAAGGAAATCCGCACCGCTTCGAAAGGCGTGCTTGTCGCCTATTTCAAGAGCACGAAGATTGACGCCAATGAAGTGAACACCACCAACCTGGCATCCTGGAAGCTCAACGGCCAACCCGTGGCGGCCATCAACAAGTTTGTCACCGAGGCCGACGCTTGCGACCACCACATCTACCTCCAGGTCCCCACGCTGGTCAGCGGGACGACCTACACGCTGCAGACGCCCCACGGCGAGAAAACCTTCGTCTTCGACGACCGAACCACCTTCTGCGAGTCCATCAAGTCCAATCAGAGCGGTTACAGCGCCCTGTCAAAGGTGCGCTACGCCAACTTCGCCATCTGGCTCGGCGACGGCGGGGCCAGGCAAATCAGCGGGGACCTGCCCGCTTATTCGGTCTTCAAGCTGGCCGATGGCGCCATCATCGCGCGCGGCACCTTGCAGTCGCTCGGCCAAGACGCCTCATCGGGCGATTTCGTCTATCGCATCGATTTGTCGGCGGTCCCGGAAGGCGGCCCCTATAAGATCGCCGTCCACGGCTATGGTTGTTCGTATCCCTTCGGCGTCGGCGGTGATTTCTCGCGGCGGCTTGGCTATGTATCGTTCCGGTCCCTGTACCACCAGCGTTGCGGCTGCCCCATCGTGGAGCCCTACGCCTGGAACATCAAGGCGGACCCCTGCCATACCACGATCTGGCAGGTCAATGGTCCCATCGCCGAAGCCAGCCTGGTCGTCACGGGCAATGAACCCAGCTTCACTGCTTATGGCGGTTACCACGATGCCGGCGACGCGGACCGCCGCACCTATCACATGGACGTGCCGGTTACGCTGATGACAACCTACGAAGCCTTCCCGCAAATGTTCACCGATGATCAGTTTAATATCCCCGACAAGTTCGACGAGAAGTTCCATATCCTGGGCAAAGGCAACGGCGTTCCCGACATCCTCGACGAAGCCCTCTGGGGCGCGATGTTCTGGGAGTACATGCAGGAGACCAACGGCGCGATCCACTGGGGCACCGAAACCAAGGGTTATTCCCCTTTCACGACTTACCAAAACGACCCCACGCGCTTCGGCACCGAGGTGTTGGACGCCCGCTCGGCCAGTTTCGCGTCCGGGATGTTCATGCACGTGGCCCGCCTGATCAAGCCATACAACGCGGCCCGCTCGCAGGAACTGCAAAAGCACGCGGAAATGGCGTTTGCCGCGGCCGGCGACGCCGTCCGCCCGATGCACAAGCTCTACTACGCCGTCCAGAAGTACCTGCTGACCGGAGACGAGGCCGCCCACCAGATGGTCAAGGACCTGTCGCCCAACGCCAGCGGTTACGCCAACAACTACAACGGCGCCCCGGAATCGTTTGCCAACAATGGCTGGCTGGCTTCTTTCTTCTACTCCTACATCGTGGCGAAAGACCGGCCCACCGACCCGGCGGTCGTGAATCAGTTTAAGGCCGCCCTCAAGGCCGCCGCCGACAAGGAAATCGGCTACCTGGCCGCCAATGCCTACCCGGTAGGCACGCCGGCGAATCTCCGCTGGTGGGGCAGCAACACGGCCCAGGGCCAATACGCCTATCCCTGCTTGCTGTATTGGTCCCTGGCCAAGGCACAGAAGTACATTGATGCCGTCAGCCAGTTGATGGACTACGCCCAGGGCCTCAATCCCCTAGGCAAGTGCTACATGACCGGCACCGGGTTCAACCGCGTCCACAATCCCCACGACCGCGAATCGGCCTATACCAAGCGCCAGGGCTGGGGCCCGCGCCCGGGGATTCTGGTCTTCGGTCCCGGCGGCAGCGGCCGCGGCGTGTCGGTTCCCCCCGTCAGCAGCCTCCCCCGCGAACGCCGGTACATCGACAATCTGGGCTCCATTCAGTGGAGCGAGTTTACCGTCTATCAGAGCCTCTGTTTCCCCTCCGCCGTTTATCCGGTGCTGGCCCAAGGCGGAAAATACAACGCCCGCGTCGATCCCTTCACCCCGGGACAAAAGTGATCAAAACCCATGAGAAACCGACACATGAACACAATGCTGCAAAAATGGACCTATCCCCTCGGCCTGTTGCTGGCTCTGGCCGCTGCCGCCGTCGCGGGATCGAAAGACCAAACGCTGGACATCTACTGGGTGGACGTGGAGGGCGGCGGCGGCACGCTCGTCGTCACGCCGGCCGGCGAGGCCATTGAAGTGGATAGCGGCGTGCCGGGTGATCGTGACGCGGGTCGCATCCATCGCGTGGTGACCCAGGCGGCGGGTTTGGACCACCTCGACCATCTGCTCACAACCCACTTCGATATGGACCATTACGGCGGCGCGCCAAACCTCGCCCGGCTGTTGCCCATCCGCGAACTCTGGGACAACGGCATTCCGACCAAAGACCCCGGTGGCCGCGATGACGCGCGGTTCCTGGAGCGTGTGAAGCCTTACCGCGAAATGAACGTCGGCCAACGCCATATCATTGTCCCGGGCGATCTCCTTCCGCTCAAACAACCCGATAACCCCGGCACCGCCCGCGTCGCCATCCGCTGCCTGGCCGCCAGGCAGCAGTTCATCAAAGAGGCCGTGGACGGGAACACCCGGCCGAATCCCGTGTGCGGTGACGCGCCCGAAAAGCCGCGGGTGGGCGACGACAACCCCAACAGCGTCGTGTTGCTCCTCAGCTTCGGTCCGTTCCGCTTCTTCGACGCCGCGGACTTGCTGTGGCCCTTCGAGAAAGAACTGGTTTGTCCCGTCAACCTCGTCGGCCAGGTGGACGTGTTCCAGGTCACCCACCACGGGCTCGACCGCAGCAACCACCCCTTCCTCGTGCGCAGTCTCGCCCCCACCGTGAGCGTCATGGTCAACGGCCCGACCAAGGGCTGCGAACCCGAAACGTTCGCCACGCTCAAGGCCACGCCCTCCATCCAGGCCATGTACCAACTCCACAAGAACCTGCGCAGCGACAGCCAGAACAACACCACTGACGATTGCATCGCGAACCTCGAAAGAAATTGCGTCGCCAACTACATCAAACTCTCCGTGGCGCCTGACGGCCAGAGCTACGTTGTGAGCATCCCGGCAACCGGCTACCAGAAGACCTTCCGGACCCGGAGCCCGCAGAAGTAACACGTCCGCCGGACGCCGATTAAGCAACACACACCCAGTCCGCTCGATGCCAAGAAAGGAACCGTTCCACTATGAATCATTACCCTCATCAGCATAATCCTCTCGACCGCCGGAGCTTCTTCAAGACCTCGCTGCTGGGCGGCGTCGCGCTGGCTCTGCCCTGGAGCGCCCGCCGTGTCTTGGCCGCGGCAACCCAACCGGCCACCGAACCCGCCACTGGCCCCGTCTCTACGCTTGGACGGACCAGTCGTGTGGTCCTGACGGCTGGCGAGGATCTCGCCGACCTGGCCTTCCAGGCTCTCAAACCCTTCTCGCAACAAATCGCCGCAGCGATCGGCGACCAGCGGGTCATCCTCAAGCCCAACAATGTGGTTATCGATCGACCGCTGGCCGCCAGCGACGCCAAGAACCTGGAGGGCATCCTTGAATTCCTCAAGTCCATTGCCAAGGCTGGCAATGTGGTGATCGCTGAGTCACCCGCCGGGGGCTCCGTTTTCGAGGGGTTTGCCAATTACGGCTACGACAAGGTGGCTGCAAAATACGGCGCGAAATTGATGGACCTGGACAAGGACGACTTCGAAACGCTCTACTGCTTTGACGAAAAGGACTTCCGTCCGCACGCCTGCCGCATGGCCAAGACCCTGCTGGACCCGAACAGTTTTGTTATTTCGGCGGCCAAGTTCAAAACCCATGACCGTGTCGTGGCCACGCTGTCGCTGAAGAACATCGTGGTCGGCGCGGCGATCAAGCGGAGCGGGGGCGAGCGGCCGGGGGGCGGGCGCTGGGGCAACAGCGACAAGCCGGTCACCCATGGCAGCGGTTACCGCGGCATCAACTACAACCTGTTCAGCCTCGCCTCGCGGCTACACCCGCACCTGGCAGTGATCGACGGCTACGAGGGGATGGAAGGCGACGGCCCGGCCGGCGGCACGCCGGTCAATTCACGCGTCTGCGTGGCCAGCCCGGACTGGCTGGCCGCCGACCGTGTCGCTCTGGAACTGATGGGGATCGATTTCGCGAAAGTCGGTTACCTGAATTATTGCGCCCAGGCTGGGCTGGGGCAGAGCGACCTTAGCAAAATCGAGATCGTGGGCCCTGCTCTCAGGGAGCACATCAAGCCCTACAAGATGGCACGCAGCTTCGACCAACAACTGATCTGGATGAAGCCGGTCACTAATGGATGAGGCAGCGGTATCGTCAGTCAAAGAGTCGAAGCCAACAGCCGAATTGGCGGCACCAGGGAACTGCTCGGGCGGAAAGTCCTTTTCTAACGCCGGATTTGGCGGACAGATGTTTTAAATTAGTGAATGCGACCGGGAAAAGGCGAGTTGGCGACCCTCTCCGTTTATGGCGAAGGACAAGCTCACCGGGTGTTCCACCGGCGGGCAGGCGAGGAGGCGAAGCCCGGCGCGGAGCTCGGTTTAGGGCTGCGGCGCTCGGGCTGATGCTCCTCGGGCTGTGGACACAAGGGTCCGCGGCTGGGGCAGCCGGCGATGCGAGCGAATTCATCAACGTAGAGCGACTGTCGGCCCGGGTGATGGTGGCCCGTTGGATGGGGATGGATCGGTGGTGCAACCTGACCGCGATCCGGACCACCAAAGGGCTGGTCGTCATCGACACGGAGATGTCGCCGCGCACCGTGGCCCCAATCAAAGAGCTGTTCGAGCATGCCTTCGGGCGCAGCAATTGGGTCTATGTCATCAGCACGCACGGCCACGACACCCATGCCGGGGGCACCGGCTTGCTCAAAGGAGCCACCGTTGTCGGGCACGACAATTTGCCGGAGGACAGGCGGTGGATCGTCCGGCGGCAGACCGATCCCGGCTGGCGGAGCCGGGACCTCGGCCGGGCTGAGCAGTACATGCAGACCCTGGAGGCGGGATTGCCGCAAGTGGCCGCCCGCAGTGCCGCCGAAGCCCGATTGGTTCGCGCGGAACACAAGTTTTGGGAACTCCACGGCCAGGACTTGCGCGAGGGCTATCCGGTGGTCAAGCCGTCCCTGACCTTCAGTGATCGCTGCACTCTGGACCTGGGGGACCTGCAGGTGCATCTGGTGTTCTACGGCAAGGGCCACAGCTCGTCAGACACCCTCATCTACGTGCCGCAGGAACGGCTGCTGGTCACCGGCGGAGCGGTGCCGCGGGCTCACTTTCCCGAGATCAGCGAGCGCTGCGCGCTGGACGACGTGCGCCGGTCCCTGGCGGCGCTGAACCAGTTCCTGGCGCTTGGGGTGCACCTCGATCACGTCGTCTCCGGGCATGGCCCGCCGTTGGTGAAGCAGGACCTGGCGCTGTTGCGGGATTACTATCAAAAAATGCTCGCGGGTGTCGGCGCGGCCCAGCGCGGGCATCTCGCCTTGGACCAAGTCCAAGCGCGGCTCGCCGCCGACCGCTTTCCCGCCTTGCAAGAGGCTCCGCCGGGCGGCACGCACGAGCGCAATGTCCGCAATCTATGGCGGCTCCTGCAGGACAAGCAATAAGCGCCTATGAGTGCGGGCCAAAACCAACTTACGCTCACCCGTGTAGCGTCAATGAAAGAGCGGCGTGAAAGAAGGATATTCTTATGAATAGTCTGCGTCCAATGAGACTGGCGGCTTTTCTGTGGACTCTGGCTTTGCCCGCATTCGGGCAGTACTCGGCTCGTCAGGGAGGGGACGTTGTTCGCCTGGAGGACGCCAAGAGCCAAACGGTGGTCTCCGTGATGCCTTCACGTGGCAACAACGCCTTTGAGATGAAGGTGAAGGGGAACAATGTGCTGCAATTCCCCTTCGCCTCGGCCGCTGAATTCAAGGGCCGGGGGAGCTTTAGCGGCATTCCCTTCCTGGCCCCGTGGGCCAACCGGCTCGACGAAATGGCGTTCTATGCGAATGGGAAGAAGTATATGCTCAACGCGGGGTTGGGCAATGTCCGGGGTCCGATCCCCATGCATGGGTTCCTCGCGACGGCCCCGTGGGAGGTGGTGGAGGTCAAAGCCGACCAGGAGGCGGCATGGGTGACCAGCCGTCTCGAGGTTTACCGGCAGCCCGATTGGATGGCGCAGTTTCCCTTCGCTCACACGATCGAAATGACCTGCCGATTGAAAGACGGCACCCTCGAAGTGGCCGTAAAGCTCAACAACCTGAGCGCCGCGCCCATGCCGGTGGCCATCGGATTCCATCCCTACTTTCAGGTCAATGACGCTCCGCGCGACGATTGGACGTTCTCGGTCGGCGCGAAAACGCATTGGGTCGCGAGGCAAAACATCCCGACGGGAGAGACGGAACCGATCGAGAAGGTGATTCCCAGCCCCATGGGCGCCTCGCTAAAAGGCATGAAGCTCGACGACGTATTCGGCGACTTGATCCGGGACCCGTCCGGCAAGGCGACCATGTGGGTCCAGGGCAAGTCCGAGAAGGTGGAAGTGGTGTTCGGCCCGAAATACCACGCGGCGGTGGTGTGGTTTCCGGCGGGACCCGGGCAGGACTTCATCTGCTTTGAGCCGATGGCTGGAATCACCGACTCGATGAACCTGGCGCAGAAGGGCCTCTATAAGGATCTGCAATATATCCCGCCGGGCCAGAGCTGGCAGGAGAGCTTCTGGATCAAGCCCAGCGGTTTCTGAGGCGCGCGACTCCGTCATCGGACACTCCAACTGGAATCGGCCAAGAAACACGAAGAGGAGACAGAAAGTGAATAAAGCGCTTGCGAATCGCCGCCATCGAGATGCAGCACGCCTCCGGGCGAGCTGGTTCAGCGGCTCATGTCGTAAAGCCGAAAGGAATCATACCAGGAAGCCCACAAACCACAGCCTGTCGACCTTTGACCAGAAGGTGCAGGTCTCTCTTTGACACCCCCACAGCGCCCGCTATACTCGTCTTCATGCGATATGGACGGCATCCGCTCTTCGTTCTCGCGCATGGTCTCCAAGAATACGCTCGATAGGTTTGCCGCCTGCAAAGAGACGTTTGGGTTCCTGGTCGTCCTTGGCGCGGCCGCCGCGCTTTACCTGTACCATCTGGGGTTCAGCGATATTTGGGCGGACGAGGCCTTCACGAAAGGGACAATCAGGCATCCGCTGCGGGACGTGCTACGGCTTGTGGCCGACGATTTTCATCCGCCGCTCTACTTTCTCGCGCTCAAGTTCTTCACCGGCGGCGTCGGGAATACCGACCGGACGATCCGTCTGTTCTCCGTTCTCGGCGCACTCAGCACCCTGGTGCTTGGCTACACCGCCGGCCGGCGCGTGTTCGGCAAATCGGGCGCGGTCTGCCTTTGCCTCCTGCTCGTGGCCCTGCCCATGCCGGGCCTGTATTCTCACATGGCGCGAATGTACACCTGGACGGCCTTTGTCACCACGGGCGTTTTCTTCTATACCGTCTTATACGCAAGGGACGCCCGCAAAGCCGATTTGGCGCGGCTGGGCCTCTTTTGGTTGATGGCCGCTTACATCCACTACTACTGCCTGATCGCCGCCCTTTGGAGTGGTTTGGCCTTGCTCGTCGTCTGCTTCGCCAAGAGGCTTCCGGCCTGGCGCGCGGTGGCGGTGATGGGCGCCGCGGTGTTTCTGCTGTTTTTGCCCTGGCTTCTCGTGCTGCTTTCGCAGGTGCGGGCAGTTCACAAGGATTACTGGATTCCGGCCGTCTCGTGGTCCACGCTGCTGACCTGCTATGCGCAGCCGTCCGGAGGCCTTTTCCGATTCTATCCCCACTCTTACGTGCTGCTGGCCATTATGGGTGTATTGACGATAGCTACCGTATGCCGGTGGGCGGTTTCCCCCAATGGCGAGCATCAATTGCCGCTGGGCCTTTCGCTGCTGGTATTCAACGCCACGATCCTGACGGCCATGACGGTGTCCGTGCTGGTGAAACCGATCCTGTATCCCCGCTACATCATGACCGTCGCCCCGCTGCTGTTGATTCCCCCGCTCCTGGCCTTGACAAGCTGGAGGCGGACCTGGCTCAAAGCCCTGGTGCTGGGCGGGATTGTATATTGCGGGGGCTTCATTGTTCTCGCCGAGTCCACTTTCTCCTGGGGGCCGTATCAACAGGCTCTTCGGCAGTTGTCCAAGGCGCATCCCGAAGTGAGGAGGATCCTGCACGTCACGGAACTTACCGCCGGACCGTTGGCGGAGTACGGCCGCGGCGGCCCCTGGAGCCAAGGCTACTTCAAGAACGACCGGTCCTCCTGGTACTCGAATATGGAGGCGTTGGACGGGATGACTTCGCTCACGCGCCTAAGCGATTGGGTCAAGCGCGAGGAGATCTTCTGTCTGGTCGTGTTTGACAAGCTCCCATTAAACCGGGCGAATATCGACCTTCTGCTGGCCCAATGCCAAATTGTTGCGGTCGATGATGTGGTGGATGAAAAGCCGTATTCCGGCGCGAAGCTCAAGCTCTATGTCCTGAGGTCCAACGGCCCATAGTTAGGCAGGCACCCTACTGGAGGGAATGGGCGTTCCTGCTGGCCCCTGGTGGTCCCGAACGCGTGCGGGGTGTCCGTGAGGGCTGGGGGAGCGGGTCCAGAGTTTTCCCGGGGCAGCTGGACCTGGAGAAAGCTGCAGGGCTGCTGGTCGAAGCGGAACCCCGGGCGAAACGCAGCTCGTAGCCTTTTTGCGCAAGGAGAAGCCGAGGCTAGAAGACGCGAGGGTCGGCTTCCGACCCTCGCCTCCTGCAGCCAAGAGAGGGCCTATGGAGATGCTCAACCAACACAAGTCGCTTATGGCGAGTGTTTCGGGCGCGAAATCGCGACCAGACCTTTACGCGCTGAACTCCAAGTCCGGGTGGCACAGCATCTTCGCTCATGAGGCAAGGCGTTCGTTTTTCCCTGCTGCAGCTCGCCCTGATTTCATTGGATGCACTCCTGGGCACAGTTCAAGGCACAGCTTGGGATGAGAGAATGGGAAAGGCGCGTCTCAGCACCGATATGGGCGTGCCTTTGGTTCTTGTCGATCGCGGGTGAGGTCTTGCTTCAGCCTTCTCCGTGCAGGTCTTTCGGGCGCAGTTGCCCTTGGCTCCCATTTCCGCCGGTTCGGCCTATCGGGGACCTCAACTTCGAAACGTTTTGAATCATGTCCCGCGTATAAAAAGAGGGCCGGCCTCTGATCGAAGCCCACCCCGCTCACGGCCCCGGGGAGGTCATCAAGTGAACCCGTCCAGGGTCATCTGTTGGGGTGGAGGATCCGACTTATTCCCGGGTCGGAGGCCAACCAATCGCCGCGTCGCGCAGCAGATCAATTCCACCATCTCGGTGAAAGTCATCGAGCCATCGCCCACCTTCGTATCCCTGTCCGTTTCAGGCTCTTTCCCCTCCGGGAGGATGCCGAGTTGGCTGAAGACCGCCTTCTTGACGTTGTGCTCGTCAGCACGGTCGTAGGCCTCATTGGCCTTCTTGCTCTTCTGGCACATGCGCGCCATCACCCATTCGCTCGTGACACCGTCCATTTTCAGCGCGTTATTGTTGGTGATCCGAAACACGTGGTAGCGGACGGTGTGGAACCTGCTGCCCGAGGGGCGGGTCACCCACTCCCCGATCCCCGCCCGCTCCACCAGGGCGCCGATCGCATCGTCGGCCGCGGTCAAGGCCGACTTGTGGTCGGCGGCGCTGACCTCCGGGCCCGAGGGCACGCCCAGCGACGGCATCAGGAACCTGGCCTCGCCGCGCATGAGCCTGTGGTCGAGCCTGGCCGGGTGGTGGTGGGCAAGAAACTCCCGGAGGAACCCCACCGTATTGGGAAACAGGTAGACGGTGTGCCAGACGTCCGACTTTTCCACCCAGAACTCGATCTTGCCCTGCTCCAGGTCCACCCTCGGCACCTCCATCCCAAAAGCATCCCCGATGCGCGCGCCGGTGTCCAGTCCGACGACGATCGCGACCAACTCATCCACGGTCGCCGCGTCCACCAACCTCATTCCCTCGGCCTTCGACAAGGCCACGCGCTTCTTGACCTTCTCCTTGACCCGGGGCTTGGGCTCCCTCACGAGCACTCCCGTCACCGGGTTGTGCCTGACCAACCCATCCTGTATAGTCTCCTCCCAGAGCAGGTGCAGCACCTCCAACCTCTGCCTGACCGTCCCGGGCGCCTGGCCCTTGGCGAGGTAGAAGTCGCGGTAGCCTGCCACCATTGGCCGGGTCAAATCCTCCAGCGGGATACCCACGCCACCCACTGAGCCGAGTTGGTCCAGGTAGGCGTCGAAGCTCCGGAGTGCACTCCTGCGGTTGATGTAGGTTTCGTACCCCATCGCCTTGGTCCGGGCCAGGAATGCGTCTCGGGCGCCCTGGTACGTCGCCACCGGGGTGGTGTCTCCGCCGATCAGGCGCGACATCTCGGCAGAGACTCGCCTGACCCTGGCTTGGCAGAGGCCGGGCTGGCCCTCCAGATGGGCCTGGAGCGCCCAGCCCGCCAGAATCGCCTCGGCCTGCCCCTTGTCCTTCGTCTTGGTGGAGCGCTGGACCTCAACCCCGGACTTGTTCAGGTACCGGGCCTGCCAGAACGGTGATCGCCGGATCTTGATGAGACAACCCATGCTCATAAATATTAGATTTCCTTTCTATTTGATGTGGCCCCCGGCCATGAACCCGCGTGGCCGGACGGGGGATGGGCGCTACGCGGCACAAGGCTAAGGCCGGCGTGGAGGGAGTGCCCGGAGGTGCAAGAAGTCTCAGGGAAAAGTCTCAGGAAACCGACCCGTTTTCGCCAGGTGGCGGCGGGGGCGGGGTCCTGCCGGACGCCTTGGAGATGCGGCCGGACGCCGCCATTCCAAACCGCGCCAAACGAAAAAAGTAGAAAGATGAAAACCAGCCGCCACTCAGATACCCCTGTAAACGACCCCGTGTTAATCACGGTGCTCAGCCTCGACACCCGCTGGGTCGCCCGTTGCCCGGTTCGCGATCTGGCGTGGGCTCAACTTGCCCGACTTGTGCGATCCGGGAATCCGCGATCATTCTCAACGGAGCCGCCGTCAAAGAACTGGTCCCCGACCACGCTGGCCATTCTCAAAGACTTCGCGGCGAGAAGGACAGCGTGGGGAAATCCCTCGTGGCGAAAATCCTCGCGCAATACCTGATTGATCAGCAACAGCCGTTCCTCGGTTTTGACACCGATCGTTGGCATGGCTTTCGTGGAGGGCATCAGCGGGGCGGACGCCGCATTGCTGGCCCGGGTTCACTGAAAAGCCAGCGCCGCCCCCAATTCCGCGAAAAGGAGTCGCTGATGCCGGGAATGGCAGCCACTGGGTTGGTGCTGATGTCGCCCCGTCTGGCTGCTTGCGCGTGGTTGCTTTCCGGGGCACTTTCCAGTGTGAAGTGGACGCCGCTATCGTTGGTTATGTTCGTCGGGACGCCCCGGCCGCGCATCTGCTCCCTCTGTGCCGCGATGAGCCTGTTCACCTGCAACTGCGGCGCCCAGTTTCGTTTCCAGCGGCCTTTCAACCAGGGTTACGAAGGACCGATGGTCCAGACCGAGGGCGGCCAGTGGGTAAACGAGGACACCGTCCGGACCGCTCGGGAGACCTTGCCCCACAGCATAGACCTGCCTCCTTGGACCAACACCCCGGGCTTCGAACACGACGTGTTCGTCTTCACCCGCATCATTTACCCGCCAGCACCCAACGGGCGCAGCTGGCTCGGCTGGGTCAACGATTACCCCGATGCCGACTTGAATCTCT
>Ga0209415_10005315_pt1 | contig 23180 bp, 22 predicted proteins | sample PeaSoiSIISIP2007_FD_187696 | JGI IMG/M metagenome (GOLD analysis project Ga0209415, IMG submission 187696) | Peat soil microbial communities from Weissenstadt, Germany - SII-SIP-2007 (SPAdes) (version 2) | ecosystem: Environmental > Terrestrial > Soil > Wetlands > Peat | place: Germany... | reverse complement strand
CAGGAAGCCCGGGCCAGCGCGCGTCCCCTGCCTTTCGACCTCTACGAAGAGATAGCGACGGACAAGACCGCGGTCCTCTTTTCCGCATGCTGCAGGACCGCCGCGCTGCTCGGGGAGGCGGCCGGGGACACGGTGGCCAGGCTGAGCGGCCTTGGCCTGGACTTCGGCCTCACATTCCAGATGATAGATGACGTGATGGACCAGGATCATGGGCTGGAGTCCGCCGTGGACCTCCGCGCAAAAGCCCTGCGGCACGCGCAGAGCGCGCAAGAGGGGATTGCGTCCCTTCCGGATACGAGATACCGCAAAAGCCTTCACGATCTCCTCGATTACGTGATTGCGCAAGCGATTCCTTGACTCCGCGCCGCCGCGTGAATAGATTTTAGGCGATTACCGCCACGGCTTCATCGTGGCATCGTCGAACGTCGATCGCACGCAGAATGCCACGGCGAAGCCGTGGTCGCGCGGAGAGCAAATGAACGCACTGCTGTCGCTGGCTGCCTACCTTGCCGTGGTGATCGTGCTCGTCGGGCTTCTCATGGTGGTGACGCACCTCTCGGGAGAGCGGCACCTCCAGAAGGGGACCGCTGACCCCTACGAATCCGGCGTGACGCCCACCGGTTCCGCCCGGCTTCGCTTTTCGGCGGATTTCTATCTTGTATCGATGTTCTTCGTCATCTTCGACGTCTCCGCTGTCTTCCTCTTTGCCTGGGCTGTTGCGGTGCGCCAGCTGGGCTGGGTGGGCTATGCGGCCATCCTCGTGTTCATGATCGAGACAGTGGTCGGGCTTGCATACCTGTGGAGGATGGGCGCTTTCGCCTGGGGAGCGCGCAGGCTTCGCGAGCACCGGGAAAGGCATGGGGTGAGCAGTGCACGCTGAATCAGCGGGAGTCCGGGCATCGACGTACGGAGACCTGTACCTTGCCCGCAGGGCAGACCTCCTGGCATGGAGCCGCAAGTACTCCATCTGGCCCTTCAATTTCGGCCTCTCCTGCTGCTACGTGGAGATGGCAACCTCCATCACGAGCAAGTACGACATCGCACGGTTCGGGTCGGAAATCATCCGCGGATCCCCCCGGGAGGCGGACCTGATGGTGGTTGCCGGCACCGTGTTCGTGAAGATGGCCCCCCTGGTCCTCCACATGTACGAGCAGATGATGGAGCCCCGCTGGGTCATCTGCATGGGTTCCTGCGCCGGCTCAGGGGGCATGTACGACATCTACAGCGTCGTGCAGGGAGTCGATACTTTCCTTCCCGTCGACGTCTATGTACAGGGCTGCCCGCCGAGCCCTGATGCATTCATCCGCGGCCTCGTCCTCCTGGGAGAAGCTGTGGCCAGCGAGAAGCGGCCCCTTTCCTGGCTGGTGGGACCGCAGGGGGTCGTCCGGTCCGCCAAGCCGTCCCTCCGGGACGCCATGAGGCCCGAGCGGCAGAAGCAGACGGATCTTCGATCGCCGGACGGGCTGTAGCCCGCGCTCAAAGGAAGGAAAGTTCATGGATCAAGGGGTTCTGCAGGAGCTCGCTGATCGCTTCGGCCAGGCGGCCGTTCTTGCCCAGCCCACGAGGGATGGCATCCCGACCGCGTGGGTGAGCTCCGAGCTCCTGGCAGCTGTCCTTCGCTACCTGAAGAGCTCGCCGAAGGGTGCCTACCCGATGTTGTGGGACATCACGGCCATTGATGAGCGGACACGGGTGCACCGGGAAGGCCAGCCGCCCTCCGACTTCACCGTCGTTTACCATCTGCTGTCCCTGGAGCGCAACCAGGACGTCCGGATCAAGGTTGCCCTTTCCGGCGAGCACCCCTCCATCGGCTCGGTGACTACCGTGTACTCCAACGCGGACTGGTACGAGCGCGAGGTCTGGGACATGTTCGGCATCACGTTCGACGGCCATCCCCACCCCTTCCGCATCCTGATGCCGCCCTGGTGGGAAGGCCACCCCCTGCGCAAGGAGCACCCGGCGCGGGCAACCGAGATGGGACCATTCCAGATGTCCAGCGAGGACGCCGCCCGGATGCTTTCCATGATGGAGTTCCGTCCCGAGGACTGGGGCATGAAGCGGGAAAGCCAGGAGCACGAGTTCATGTTCCTGAACTTCGGGCCCCAGCACCCGTCCACGCACGGGGTCCTTCGCTTCGTCACGCAGCTGGACGGAGAAGAGATCGTGGATGTCGTGCCGGAGATTGGTTTCCATCACCGCGGCGCGGAAAAAATGGGAGAACGCCAGAGCTGGCACACCTACATCCCCTACACTGACCGCATCGACTACCTGGGCGGCGTGCTGAACAATTTCCCCTACGTCCTGGCGGTCGAGACCCTCGCGGGAATCACGGTCCCCGACAGGGCGAAGGTGATCCGGATCATGATGGCGGAGATCTTCCGCATCATCAGCCATCTCGTCTACTTCGGCACCTTCACCGCGGATCTCGGCCAGATGTCCATGGTATTCTGGATGTTCACTGACCGGGAGCGCGCGTTCGACATTGTGGAGGCGGTCACCGGCGGTCGGATGCACCCCGCATGGTTTCGAATCGGCGGGGTAGCCCAGGACCTCCCGACCGGCTGGGACACCATGGTGCGGGACTTCTGCGCTTACATGCACAAGAGGCTGAGGGACTACGACGCCTCCGTCATGAAGAACCGGATTGTGAAGGCCCGCATGGTCGGGATTGGCACGGTGAGCGCCCGGGAGGCGCTGGAGTGGGGCGCCACGGGCCCGTTCCTGCGGGGAAGCGGCGTGAGCTACGACATCCGCAAGAACCGTCCCTACGGCGGCTACGATATGTTCCAGTTCGATGTGCCCACAGCAACGCACGGGGACTCCTATGACCGCCTCGCGGTGCACGTGGAGGAGATGCACCAGAGCCTGCGGATCATCGAGCAATGCCTCGCCGGCATGCCTGGCGGACCCTACAAGTCGGACCACCCCCTGGCCACTCCGCCGCGCAAGGAGCGCACGATGCACGACATCGAAACGCTCATCAATCATTTCCTCGGCGTGAGCTGGGGTCCCGTGATACCTCCCGGGGAAGCGACCTTCGTGACCGAGGGATCCAAGGGAAACCATGGCTATTATCTTGTCAGCGACGGGGGCACCATGAGCTATCGGACCCGCATCAGAACGCCGTCATTCGCGCACATCCAGATGGTGCCCATGATGAGCCGCGGGCTGACGGTGCCGGATCTCGTGACCATTCTCGGGAGCATCGACTACGTGCTCGCAGACCTGGACCGGTAGGGGAATGAGAAGGACATGCTGAGCGAGAAGGAAAGACAGCTCATTGAGGCGGAAACGCGGCACCACGAGCAGAAACGGGGAGCGGTCTCCGAGGCGCTCATGATCCTCCAGGAAAGCCGGGGCTGGGTTTCCTCCGAGGCGATATCCGACGTTGCTGAAGCGCTCGGGATGACGGTTGAGGAGGTGGACGGGATTGCGACCTTCTACGACCTCGTGTTCCGCAGCCCCGTGGGAAAGCACGTGATCATGGTGTGCGACAGCGTGAGCTGTTTCGTCATGGGAGAGCAGCGGATCTCGGACCACCTGCGCACACGCCTGGGCGTGGAGATGGGCGGCACGACCGCGGACGGGATGTTCACGCTCATCCCTGTCGGCTGCCTCGGCGCATGCGACAGGGGGCCCGCCCTGCTGGTGGACGGTGAGATCCATGAGGACATCACGCCCGAGCGGGCGGATGAGATCATTGCCAGATGCAGAAAGGAATCCGATGCCCACACCGCTCACGGCTGATATCCGGCCTGACCGCTCCTACCTGGATGTGCGCGCCTATGAAGCCGCCGGCGGATACCAGGGGCTTCGCAAGGCGCTGGGGGCAAGTCCGCAGGACGTCCAGCAGACCGTGATAAAGTCCGGCCTGCGCGGCAGGGGCGGCGCGGGGTTCCCCACGGGACAGAAGTGGAGCTTCGTCCCCATGGATGACACGGCGGGACACCGCTATGTCGTGGTCAACGCTGACGAGAAAGAGCCGGGCACCATGAAGGACCGTCTCCTCCTGGAAGGCAACACGCATCAGCTCATCGAGGGGACCATCATCGCCGCGTGGGCCGTCAAGGCTGACATCGCCTACATCTTCCTGCGGCGCGAATATACAGCAGCGGCCAGAAACATTGAGAAAGCCATTGCGGAAGCGTACCAGCGCGGCTACCTCGGAAAAGGAATCCTGGGCTCCTCATGGGGCCTGGAGATGCGGCTGCACCTGAGCGCCGGCAGGTACATGTGCGGTGAGGAAACAGGGCTTCTGAATGCGCTGGAGGGACGGCGCGCAATACCGCGCAACAAGCCGCCGTTCCCCCAGGTGAGCGGTTTGTGGGGCAGGCCGACAGTTGTCAACAACGTGGAGACGCTGAGCAACGTCCCCCATATCCTTCGAGAGGGCCCGGACTGGTACAAGACGCTGAGCGCCTCTCCTGACGCGGGAACGAAGATATACGGTGTGAGCGGCAAAGTGAAGAAGCCGGGCCTCTGGGAGCTCCCCATGGGCACGACGCTGCGGGAGATCATCTACGAGCACGCCGGGGGGATGGCGGACGGGCTCTCGCTGCGCGGCCTCATCCCGGGAGGCGCATCCACGGATTTTCTCACCGCGGACCAGCTGGATGTGAAAATGGATTTCGATTCCGTGGCCAAGGCGGGGAGCCGGCTCGGGACAGGCACAGTGGTCGTCCTGGACCATCGCACCTGCCCCATCGGGATGCTGCTCAGCCTGGAGAAGTTCTTCGCCCGCGAGTCCTGCGGATGGTGCACCCCCTGCCGTGAAGGCCTTCCGTGGGTCGCGCGGATCCTCCAGGCCCTGGAAGATGGCACGGGGGAGCAGCGGGACATCGAGATTCTTGAACAGCACGGGAGGCTCCTCGGCCCCGGCCGTACGTTCTGCGCCCTGGCCCCGGGGGCCGTGGAGCCTCTGCAGAGCGCGCTGCGGCTCTTCCGCGAAGACTTCGACGCCCATGTCCGCCAGAAGAGGTGCCCCTTCAAATGAAGCAACTGGCCATAACGATCGATGGACGCAGGTACGAGGTGGAGGGTGAGGGCAAGAACCTCCTCCACGTGTGCCTCTCCCTTGGTTTCAATCTCCCCTATTTTTGCTGGCATCCCGCGCTGCACTCCGTGGGCGCCTGCCGGCAGTGCGCGGTCAAGGTGTTCCGTGACGCCGCCGACACCCGGGGACGCATCGTCATGTCCTGTATGACGCCGGTCACCGACGGGATGCGCGTCGCCGTGGATGATCCCGAGGCCTCGGAGATGCGGGCACGAGTCACAGAGTGGCTCATGGTGAACCATCCCCATGACTGCCCCATCTGCGACGAGGGCGGGGAATGTCACCTGCAGGACATGACCGTCATGACCGGCCACACGTACCGCCGCTACCGGTTCACAAAGCGCACGCACAGGAACCAGGACCTGGGGCCCTTTCTCAACCATGAGATGAACAGGTGCATCCAGTGCTACCGGTGCATCCGCTTCTACAGGGACTTCGCAGGCGGACGGGACCTGGAGGTCCTGGGCGCCCATGACAACGTCTACTTCGGACGCCATGAGGATGGCGTGCTGGAGAACGAGTTCAGCGGGAATCTCGTGGAGGTCTGCCCCACGGGGGTGTTCACGGACAAGACGCTGCGCGAGCATTACACGCGCAAATGGGACCTGCAGACGGCACCCTCGGTCTGCACGCTGTGCGCGGTGGGTTGCAACACCATCCCCGGCGAGCGCTACGGAATGCTGCGGCGCGTGCGCACACGATACAACGGCGAGGTCAACGGATACTTCCTCTGTGACCGCGGCCGCTACGGATACGAGTTCGTGAACGGAACGCTCCGGATCAGGCAGGCCATGGTCCGCGCGGGGGGCGCGCTCACGGCGGCCGCGCCGGCTGAGGCGTTCACCCAGGCGGCGCAGGCGGTGAAGAGCGGGCGGCTGATCGGGATCGGTTCCGCCCGGGCTTCGGTTGAGACCAATTTCGCCCTTCGGGAGCTGGTGGGACCGCAGAACTTCTACGCGGGGTCAAGCGACTCCAGGTTTGACCTCCTGCGCCGGATGCTGGAGAGCCTGGTGGACGGCCCGGCGCCCAGCGCCTCCTTGCGGGATGCCGGCGCCTCAGACGCCGTGATGGTGCTCGGAGAGGACGTGTGGAACACGGCCCCCATCCTTGCCCTCACCCTCAGACAGGCCGCCGCGAACGTTCCGGTTGCTACGGCCATGAAGCAGAAGCGCATCAACAGGTGGGAAGATGCTGCGCTCCGCGAAGCGACGCATGACAAGAGAGGCCCGTTCTTTGTTGCGACGGTGGAGCCCACGGAGCTGGACAGCGTTGCCGCCGAAAGCTTCCACGCCGCGCCACGGGAGATTGCGCGCCTTGGGTTTGCCGTGGCCCACGAGATAGACCGCGCGGCCCCCGCCGTGGACGGCATAAGCGACGAAACGCGCCTGCTTGCCCAGCGGGTTGCACGCGCTTTCATGCTCTCTGAGAAGCCCCTCGTGGTCAGCGGGTGCAGCCTGGGCAGCCCCGAGATCATCCAGGCATCCGCAAACCTCTGCCGCGCCCTCAAGGCCGCCGGCAAGAGCCCGCGGATGAGCATGGTCTTTCCCGAAGCCAACAGCTTTGCCGTGGCAATGATGGCCCGCGGCGGCATCGAGTCCGCCCGCAAGGCAGTCCGTGAATCAGCAGGCGTCACGCTTGTTGTGGCGGAGAACGACCTCTTCCGCGAGGTTGACGCGGCCACTGCCGGTTCTCTCCTGGCCGGCGCGGCGCACGTGATAACCCTCGATCACACCGCCAACCCGACTACGGAAAGATCCGAAATCCTCCTTCCGTCTACTACATACGCCGAATCCAGCGGGACGCTTGTGTCTCTGGAGGGCCGGGCGCAGCGGTTCTTTGCCGTCTTTCCGCCCATCGAGCCGGCCAGGGATGCGTGGATGTGGCTGGGAGAGCTTGCCTCCGCCGCCGGGCAGCGCCCCGGTGCCTGGGAGAACCTTGACGCCCTCCTTTCCGAGATCGCCGCAAAGCTGCCCGAGCTTGCGAAGGTCCGGGAAGCCGCGCCGCAGGCGAGCTTCCGAATGGTCGGCCAGGCCATCCCCCGAAAGAGCCACCGGGAGACCGGCCGAACGGCAGTCACCGCGAATATCAACCTCCACGAGCCCAAGCCCGCGCAGGACGTGAGCTCCCCCCTTGCATTCACCATGGAAGGGCGCCTCACGCAGCCGCCATCGAGTCTCATCCCGAGGTTCTGGTCCCCGGGGTGGAACTCGGACCAGTCTCTCAACAAGTTCCAGATCGAAGTGGGCGGTCCTTTGCGCGGCGGAGATCCCGGCCTGCGCCTGGTTGAGCCGCCGGCCCAGGCCGGGGGAAGCTATTTCTCCCCTCCCCCGCCAAGCGCCGCCGGCGCGCCGGGACAGCTTCTCCTTGTCGCCCGGCACCATGTATTCGGCTCGGAGGAGCTGTCGGTGCTTTCCCGGGGGATCGCATCGCGGACGCCGGCTCCCTGCATTGCTGTTTGCGCGGCAGACGCCGCGGCGCTGGGGCTTGCCGAAGGGCAACGGGCGCAGGTGGCAATTCGGGACGGCCAGGGGGAGACGGTCTCCGCAACGCTCCCCGTCGTAGTGCGGGACCTGCCTCCGGGAGTGGCGAGCGTTCCCTGGGGAGTGCCAGGGATGCCCATCAGGGAGCTGCCGGCCCTCGTGCGCGTGACGGGGATCCGAGGAGGCGCACAGTGAGCGTTGCAGCTCTCGCCGTCGTCGTGATCCTCGGGGTCATCATCGGCGTCATGCTCATGGCCGCGGGAGTGATCTGGGTGGAGCGGCGCCTCCTGGGCTTCTTCCAGGAGAGATACGGACCAAACCGGGCCGGACCATTCGGAGTCCTCCAGGTGGTCGCGGACATGATCAAGATCTTCACCAAGGAGAACTGGATCCCTCCCTTTGCCGACAAGGCCGTGTTCGTCATTGCCCCTGCCATCATCATGATCACCACCCTGGCCTCTTTTGCCGTCATCCCGATTGCCCCTGCCATCCTGGTTTCCGACCTGGACATCGGCCTCCTCTTTTTCCTTGCCATGTCTTCTTTCGCGGTCTACAGCGTCGCCCTGGCCGGGTGGTCCTCCAACAACAAGTACAGTCTCCTCGGCAGCATCCGCGCCGTGGGCCAGATGGTGAGCTACGAGGTGTTCATGGGCATCTCCCTCATGGGAGTGGTCGTGATGACGGGCTCTTTCAGCCTCAACACCATCGTGGCGGCGCAGCGCGGCCTGTGGTTCGTGGTGCCGCAGTTCGTGGGCTTCGTCGTGTTCTTCATCGCGGGGCTCGCGGAAACGCGGCGGCTTCCCTTCGACCTGCCTGAGGCGGAGAGCGAGCTGGTGGCCGGCTACCATACCGAATACTCCGGCTTCAAGTTCGCCATGTTCTATGTCGGTGAGTACATCGGGATCACGCTGATCTCCATGATGATCGTGACGCTGTTCTTCGGCGGGTGGCAGGGCCCCTTCCTTCCGCCCATCGTCTGGTTCCTCCTGAAGACGGGGGCGTTCATCTCGTTTTTCATCCTTGTGCGGGCGGCCCTTCCCCGGCCCCGCTACGATCAGCTTCTTGCGTTCGGCTGGAAGGTCATGCTTCCGCTCTCGCTTTTGAACCTTGCGGTGACCGGCGCCGTGGTACTGGCCGCCGGTCGATAGAGAACCGCGCCCCCGGGGGCGCAGAGGTCAGGCGCTCCGCGCGGGGCGCCCGAAGGAGTCTGGTGTCATGTGGAGCATCCTGAGGACCCTGTGGGTCACTTTCCGCCACGCCTTTCACAAGAGGGTGACAGTTCTGTATCCCGAGAAGAAGCGCACGCTTCCCGCGCGGTGGCGGGGCCGCATCGTTCTGACCAGAGACCCCGACGGGGAAGAACGCTGCGTGGCCTGCTACCTTTGTGCGGTGGCGTGCCCGGTGTCCTGCATTTCGCTGCAGGCGGCAATCGACGAGAAAGGCCGGAGATATCCTGACTTCTTCCGGATCAATTTCTCCCGCTGCATCTATTGCGGGTTCTGCGAGGAAGCCTGCCCGACGTTCGCCATCCAGCTCACTCCTGACTACGAGATGGCCGAGTACGACCGCAGGAACCTCGTCTACGAGAAGGAAGACCTCCTCATCTCGGGCCAGGGCAAGTATCCCGGCTACAATTTCTACAAGGTTTCCGGGATGGAGGTGAGCGGCAAGGGCAAGGGAGAGGCGGAGAATGAGCGGCCGCCGGTGAACCTGAGGAGCCTCCTGCCGTGAACCTCGTCTATGCGGCAAGCGCGTGCGTGGCAATCGCGGCCACGATCATGGTCATCACGAGGCGAAACGCCGTCCATGCGCTGCTCTACCTCGTGGTCTCGCTCCTGGCGGTGGCGGTGATCATGCTCCTCCTGGGGGCGGCATTCGTGGCTGCCCTGGAGGTCATCATCTACGCCGGGGCCATCATGGTGCTGTTCGTCTTCGTGATCATGCTGATCGGTCCGCGCAACGACACCGTGAGCGCCCGCGACTGGATCGGGCCCGTCATTCTTGGCCTGATCCTCCTTGCCGAGCTCCTCTACATCATTGCCGCCGGACCTTTCGCCCCTCTTGCGGTAAAGGAGGTAGACCCCCGGCAGGTAGGCATTGCGCTCCTGGGACCGTACCTCATCGGCGTCGAGGTGACGGCATTTCTCCTCCTTGCCGGGCTTGTCGGCGCGTTCCACCTCGGGCGTCGTCTTGCCGTCACACTGGGACGAAAGGGGGACTAGATGGCTTCCGTTCCCTTTGAATACGGGCTTGCGGTCGCCGGCGTGCTTTTCGTCCTGGGCCTCACCGGGGTGCTCGTGCGGCGCAACCTGCTCTTCATCCTCCTCTGCGTGGAGATCATGCTCAACGCGGCAGGGCTCGCTTTCATCGTGGCAGGGGCGCGATGGGGACAGCCTGACGGCCAGGTCATGTTCATCTTCCTTCTTTCCATGGCGGCGGCGGAAGTAGCCGTTGGTCTTGCCCTCATCCTTCTCCTGTACAGCCGCAGGAAGGACCTGGACTCCGACGCCCTGGGAATGGGCGGGGCAACCACCCCCGGCGGGTCACCCGGGACTGCCAGGCCCGCCAGTCCCGTTGGCGCGGCACGGGCGCGTCCCCCCGCGGTGGGAGTCCCGCAGGGAGGGACACGGAGATGAGCTGGATGTGGCTGATCCCGGCGTTTCCCCTTCTCGGGTTCCTGATCCTTGCCGTGCTCGGGCGCCGCATGGGCGCGGCGGCGGTGGCGGCAGTCGGCACGGGCTCCGTCGGGCTTTCGATGCTTGCGGCAATTGCCGCGGTCTGGCTCTTCTGGGTCTCCCCGCCGGCCGGCGGATCGGTGACCCTCACACTGTGGGAGTGGGTGAATGCCGGCGGCTTTGCTCCCAGTGTTTCCCTCACGCTGGACGCTCTCTCTGCGGTCATGATCCTGGTCGTCACCGTCATCGGGTTCCTGATCCATCTGTACTCGGTGCGTTTCATGGCGGGTGAAGAAGGCTACAGCCGGTTCTTTGCGTACATGAACCTGTTTGTCGGCTCCATGCTCCTGCTCGTTCTTGCGGGCAACCTGCTGCTGCTGTACCTGGGCTGGGAAGGCGTCGGGTTGTGCAGCTACCTGCTCATCGGCTTCTGGTACACGGATCCCGAGAACGGAAGGTCCGCCCGCAAGGCGTTCATTGTCACGCGGGTGGGCGATGTGGCCCTGGTGATCGGGCTCTTCCTGATCGCGACGAACCTCGGCAGCCTGGACATCCAGGAAGTGGCGCGCAAGGCAACCGCCGCCTGGGCCCCTGGCTCGGCAATTGCCGTTGCCGCGGCAGCCCTGATCCTGGGCGGCGCGGTGGGCAAGTCCGCCCAGCTGCCGCTGCACACCTGGCTTCCTGACGCCATGGCAGGCCCATCACCTGTCAGCGCCCTCATCCACGCCGCCACGATGGTGACAGCGGGCGTCTACCTCATCGCGAGAACGCACGCGCTGTTCGCCCTGGCTCCTGCCGTGATGACGGCAACCGCCATCATCGGCCTGGCGGGCGTGCTCGTCGCCGGGTTCAGCGCGCTGGCCCAGACCAACATCAAGCGGGTGCTCGCATACTCCACCATGAGCCAGCTCGGCTACATGTTCCTTGCCCTCGGAGTCGGCGCGTGGTCAGGAGCCATCTTCCACCTCGTGACCCATGCGTTCTTCAAGTCACTCCTCTTCCTTGCCGCCGGAGTCGTGATCCTCGCCATGAACCACGAGCACGACATTTTTGCCATGGGAGGGCTCGCCAGGAAAACCCCTTATACCTTCATCACTTTCCTCCTGGGCGCGCTTGCGCTCACGGCCCTTCCGCCCACCACGGCGGGTTTCGCGAGCAAAGAGCTCATTCTCTCCCGCGTGTGGGAGTCAGGCCAGGGCGGACGCATCCTCTGGGTTCTTGGGGTGCTGGGAGTGTTCGTCACGTCGGTCTACACGTTCCGGATGCTGTTCACGGTCTTCGGCGGCCAGCCGAGAGGGGCGGCCGCTCACGGGCATGGCGCGGCGCACGGCGGAGCTGACAGCGCTCACGGTGTCCAGGGCCCCGGCAAAGAAGGTCTCGCCGCAGGCAAAGACGGCCTGCGGGCAGGGGTCACCATGGGGATCCCGCTCGCCATTCTGGCAGCGCTATGCGTTGTGGGAGGGTTCCTCGATCTGCCGCGGACCCTCGGAGGAAGTCCGTTCATCACCCGGTTCCTGGAAACCGCATTGCCGGCGGGGAAAGCGACCGCGGTGCCGCTCTCCACGGACAGCATCCTCCAGCTCATTTCGGAGATTGTATCCCTGCTGGGAATCCCGGTCGGGTGGCTGGTCTCCCGGCGCGCGGTCAGCGCGGTCGCGAAAACCGGCACCTCCGCGGCCAGGTCCCCGGCGGTTCGATTTTTTGCCGGAGGGATGGGCTTCGACTGGCTGTATGACCGCGCCATCGTTCGCCCGTTCGTCCGGTTGTGGAAGCTGAACGAACGCGACGTGGCGGACCGGATCTCAGACGGCGTGGGAGGCCTGAGCATGCTCCTTTCCCGGGCGTTTCGATGGACCCAGAACGGAAGGGTCCGCTGGTATGCAGCCGGGGTGGCCGCGGGGGCCGCGCTCGTGATTGCGGCGGCGGTGCTGCTATGATCCTGGTAGCCCTCATTGGAGCTCCCCTGCTCTGCGGGCTTGTCGGCTGGGCGTTCGGAGCAAGGCGCCCCCTGGTCAGCCGCTGGCTGACCCTGGCGGGAAATATCGTGAACCTGCTCCTGGTGGCCCTCCTCTGGATGGTCTACTTCGGACCCTTCGCCTCCCTCCAGATGCAGCCCGCCGCCGCGCCGTGGCTCGCGCTGGTGAAGTGGCCGTGGATAGCGAGCCTCGGGATCTCCTTCTCCCTCGGGCTGGACGGCCTCAGCCTGGTCATGGTGGCCCTCACGGCGTTCCTTGGAATCATGTCGGTGCTGGCCTCATGGACGGGCATACGCGAACGGGTGGGGTTCTTCCATCTCAATCTCTCCCTCGTGCTTGCCGGCGTGAACGGCGTATTCCTGGCCCTGGACCTCTTTCTGTTTGCATTCTTCTGGGAGTTGATGCTCATCCCCATGTATTTCCTGATCGACATCTGGGGACATGAGAACCGCCACCGCGCCGCCGTGAAGTTCTTCCTCTTCACGCAGATCGGCGGGCTCCTGATGCTCGTGGCCATTGTCGTCCTGGCCGTGGTGCACGGGATGGCAAGCGGCTCCCTCTCATTCGACTACCGCGACCTCCTGGGAACGACCCTGTCCCCGGTCATGGGGATGGTCCTGATGCTCGGTTTCTTCGCCGCTTTCGCGGTCAAGCTGCCCATGTTCCCTCTGCACACGTGGCTCCCGGATGCGCATACGGAGGCTCCCACGGCGGGCAGCGTGATCCTTGCAGGCCTCCTCCTGAAGACCGGCGGATACGGGTTCATCCGGTTCGTCATTCCCCTTTTCCCTGCCGCCTCGCGCGAGTTCGCGCCCATTGCCGTCGCCCTCGCGGTGGCGGGGATCCTGTACGGCGGGTTCATGGCCTTTGGGCAGTCGGACATGAAGCGGCTGGTTGCGTACACGAGCGTCAGCCACCTGGGGTTCGTGCTGCTCGGCATTTACGCGTTCAACAGCATTGCCCTCTCCGGGGCCGTGGTCCAGATGGTGAGCCATGGCATCAGCACCGGCGCCCTGTTCATCCTGGTGGGGTTCCTGCAGGACCGGATCCATACACGTGACCTGAACCGCATGGGAGGTCTCTGGCGCCAGGCTCCCCGGATGGGCGCCGCGGCAATGGTGCTCGCAATGGCCCTGGTGGGGCTGCCGGGGCTCGTCAATTTCGTATCAGAGTTCATGGTCCTCCTGGGCACCTATCGCGTGAGCATCGTGGTGACGGTGCTCGCCGGCGGAGGGCTCGTGATTGCCATGGTGTATGCGCTTCGCATGATCCAGCTCGCGTTCCATGGGAGCCCCCGCGAAAGCTGGGTTTTCCCCGATCTTTCCGGTCTGGAAACGGGGGTGCTCTATGTCATGATCGCGCTCCTGGTGGTGCTGGGGCTCTTTCCCCAGGCAATCCTGCGCGTTGTCGACCAGGTAGTGGCGGGGGTGCTGGCAACGGTCGGGGGTGGCGCATGAGCATCCAGGACATCCTTGTTCTTCTCCCCCTGCTGGTGGCAGGCGTGGTGTCCCTGCTCGTCCTGCTGGCGGCCGCCTTCGTGCGGCGACACGGCCTTGCCGCGGGGCTGACCCTTGCCGGTTTTGTGGTTGCGCTGGCCTCCCTCGGGCTGGCGTGGACCGCTGCTCCCCGTGAGGTCGGGGGTCTCCTCACTATCGACCGGTTTGTGATTTTCGGCATGGGGCTCATCCTGGCGGCCAGCGTGTTCGTAACCGCAAGCTCCTGGGCCTACCTGCGCGGCCATGATCAGGCGCGGGGGGAGTACTATTTCCTCCTGCTCCTTGCATCCCTGGGCGCCATGGTGCTCATGGCGGCAAGCGCGTTTGCGACATTCTTCCTTGGCCTGGAGCTGCTCAGCGTCTCACTCTACACCCTCATTGCGTGGAGGAGGGAACGGGGCGCCGGCGCCGAGGCGGGCATCAAGTACCTGGTCCTTGCGGGGGTCACCTCCGCGTTCCTGCTGTTCGGGATGGCCCTGATCTATGCCGCTTCCGGGAGCATGGAAATCAGCAGGGTCGCCCTCGGGACAGCGGGCGGCAAGAGCCCGGCGGACGGCATCCTTGCCGTTGTCGGCCTTGGAATGATCATGGTGGGGCTTGGCTTCAAGCTCGCCGTCGTGCCCTTTCATCTCTGGACGCCGGACATCTACGACGGGGCCCCCGCGCCTGTCGCCGGGTATATTGCCACGGTTTCCAAGGGCGCCGTGACTGTGCTGCTGGTCAGGCTGCTCGTCCCCATCGGGGCGGACTCCTTTGTCGCGCCCGGAGGCTCGGGAGGCGCGTTCCCCTGGGTATTCACGATCATTGCGGGGCTTTCCATGTTCGTTGGAAATCTCCTGGCCCTGCGGGAGAACAACGTCAAGCGGATCCTCGCCTACTCCTCCATCGCCCATCTCGGATACCTTCTGGTGGCCTTTGTGGCGGGGGGAACGCTTGCCGTTCGGGCGGTCTCTTTCTACCTCGTTGCGTATTTCGCCATGAAGCTCGCTGCATTTGCAGTTGTGGCAGCCCTCTCCACCCCGGAGAAAGAAGCCGACATGATCGAGGATTACGTGGGCCTTGCCGCACGCTCGCCCTGGCTCACGGGGGTGTTCACGGCGTCGCTCCTGTCCCTGGCGGGGCTGCCCTTCACCGCCGGCTTCGTGGGGAAGTTCATCATCCTGAGCGCCGGCGCGGGTGCCCAGCTGTGGACGCTGATCATCATCCTCGCGGTGAACGGAACCATTTCCATCTTCTATTATATTCGCGTGGTCTCGGCGATGTATCGAAGCCGGGAAGGCTCCGTTTCCGCCGGCCAAGCGGTTCGACAACCGCTTCTGACGGGACTTTCTCTTGCGGTGCTGACCCTGGTCGTGGTTGCCCTTGGCGTCTATCCGAGCCCCATGCTTTCGCTGATAGGATTGTTCACAGGGCCGTTAGGGGAGCCGCCCGGCCGTCAGGGGCGCGGCGCGACCCGGCGCTGGTGCCGACGGCCGGGCCGGCCCTGGCGCCGGCACTATTTCCAGTCAAGCAGCGCCGCCACCTCTTCCCGCGTGACGGGCTTTCCGATGCGCTGCATCGCGAAGCCGAAGTTCTCACGTGACCCCAGGAGAATGCAGCCCGCCAGAACGCCGTCTTCCAGCAGGTACTTCTCGTAGCGGCTGTTTTCTTCCTGAAGCCTTTCGACCACGCCGAACCTGTCCTCCTCGCCATGCTCCAGGATGACCTTGCCGATGCTGGTGACGTTGATCCCCGCCACCTTCAAGGTGTTCTGAGGGATGGTCTGACGGTACGAGAGGCCGCCGCCCAGGATGTTGCCGGCTACGACGGGCGCGTGGTCCAGGGCGGCGGGGATGATTCCCCATACGATTCCCTGGAAGTCCACCAGGTCCCCGGCCGCCCAGACGTGGGGATCACTGGTGCGCAGGTGCTCGTCTACCACGACTCCCCTTTTCACTTCCAACCCGGCCTCTCGAGCCATCGAGACCCGGGGGCTGATGCCCGCGGATATCAGCACTGTCTGGGCGGGCAGCTGCCGTCCGTCCGCGAGCCGCAGCCCCTGGACCTGTTTTTCCCCGACAAGCTCGATGACCTGCACGCCCAGGATGATCCTGCAGCCCTGCCGCTCCACGAGCTTCACGAGGAGCCTCGACCCAGTTTCATCCAGCTGTCGCGGCAGGAGGCGCGGGAAGAGCTCCACCACGGTCACAGTCTCCACACCCGGGACCTGGATGAAGCGGGCGGCTTCGAGCCCCAGCAAGCCTCCGCCGATCACCACGGCATGACGCGTCCCCGCGGTGAGATAGTTGCGCAGCGCGTCGGCGTCTCCATACTCCCTGATGGTGAAGACCCCATCCAGGTCGAGATTCCCTATGGGGGGCTTGTAGCTGTCCGCGCCCATGCAGAGGACCAGCTCGTCATACGGGACTTCTGCGCCGCTTCGGATGCGGATGCGCCGCGCGGCGCGATCTATCCGCACGACCTCCTGGTTCTTGAAGACGTCGATGTGCTTGCCCGCGTACCAGTCGGCCTTGTAGATCTTCAGGTCTTCCGCGTTCAGGCGAGAGGAAAAGACCTCCGGAAGGCGGATGCGCGAGTAGTACTCGAACGGCTCACGGCTGTAGATCTCCACCCGCAGCAGATCGGGATCAGGCTCCAGCTGGCGCAGCTTTGCGGCAGTCATGGTGCCGGCAATCCCGTTGCCGATGACAACGACGCGGAGAGGGCTCGCCACGGGGTGCAACAGCTTCCCTGCAGGGCTCGCTAGGGCTCGGGGACTTCCGTCAGGAGCTCCAGGTTGCTTCGCGCGCGCGCATCCTCTGGGTTCAGCTCCAGCGTCTTTCGGAAGCTTCGAATGGCTTCCATGTTGTTGTGCATGCCCATGAACACCATGCCCTTCTGGAAGTGCACTTCCGCGAGGTTGGGTGTTGCCGTCAGGAGCTCCTCAAGCAGGTCAAGGGCTTCCTGGTAGCGATGGTGTTTTATCTTGAGCTGGGCGAGGTAGTAATTGGCGATCAGGGATTCGCGTGATGACCCGCGAAGGACGCGGAACCCTTCCTCCGCCTCCGCGTCGTTGCCCAGGAACTGGTTGATGAGGCCGACGAAATAGCTGGCCATGGCGTGCCCCTGCCCGCGCATCTTCGGAATGGTCGTGAAGCTTTCCAGGCTCTTTTCCAACTGGCCCATGCGATGGTAGCAGACTCCCATCTTGTAGTAGGCAACGCCGAAATCCGGCTTCAGGTCGATGGCCTTCTGGTACTCGAGCACGGAGTCCTTGAGACGGCCCAGCGCGTACTGGGTCTCGCCAAGGAGATAGTGGAAAAAATGGTTGTCCGGATCCTTCTGGAGGAGCTTTTCGAAGGCCTTCTCAGCCTCTTCCCGCTCCCCCAGGAGATGGTGCCTCATGGCCTCCGCGGTCTGCGGAGATGAGAGGTCGAAAAGGTCGTGGTGTGTTCCGTGCGCGTTCATGTGTTCCCCCCTGACCAGTATCAGTCAGCCAGCGCCGAACGTCAAGAAAGGCCGACACGTCACCGCTGCGGCCGCCGCCTGCGGTAGCGCTCCGCCACCTTGAGCTGAAGGAGTGAGCGCTGCAGGTCGCGCTCTATCAGGGCCACTTCTCCCTTCTGCTTCCTTTCGGCAAGCAGCTCTTCGGCCCGCTTGCGGGCGGCCTCCACGCGCGCAACCTCGATGCTCTGTGCCTCCGCGGCGAAATCCGAGAGCACTGTGGCGGCGTCGAGGTCCGTGTCCAGAAAACCGCCCGCAACGGCAATGACCACCTCTCCCTTGTCCGTGGGAATCCGCACCTCGCCTTCGGAGAGAACGGCAACGATCGGCATGTGGTGGGCCAGGATGGTTATCTCCCCGTTCGGGGTCGGGAGGGTCGCCTGCGTCACACGCCCCTCGAACGCCGTGCCGAGCGGGGAGATGATGCGGAGGGAGAAGAGCTCCTCAGACATTGGAGACCACCTCTTCGATCGGGCCCACGTTGTAGAAGGCCGTCTCGGGAAGGGCGTCGTGCTTTCCCTCGATGATTTCCGTGAACCCGCGGAGGGTGTCCGGGATCTTCACGTACCGTCCCTCCTTGCCGGTGAAGGTCTCGGAGACGAACAGGGGCTGCGTGAGGAATCGCTGGATCTTGCGCGCCCGCGCCACCAGCAGCTTGTCCTCGTCCGACAGCTCGTCGATTCCCAGGATGGAGATGATATCCTGCAGGTCCTTGTAGCGCTGCAGGATCCTCTTGACCTCCATGGCAATGCGGTAGTGCTCCGCCCCGACCACGTTCGGGTCCAGAAGCCGGGAGGAGGAGGTCAGGGGGTCCACGGCGGGATAGAGGCCCTGCTCCGCGATGGAGCGCTCCAGCGTGATGGTTGCATCAAGGTGGCTGAAAATCGCCACAGGCGCGGGGTCCGTGTAGTCATCCGCGGGAACGTAGATTGCCTGGACCGACGTGATGGACCCGTTCTGCGTGGAGGTGATCCTTTCCTGCAGGCTCCCGATGTCTTCCGCAAGCGTCGGCTGGTATCCGACCGCGGACGGCATTCGGCCCAGGACCGCGGAAACCTCGCTGCCCGCCTGGGCGAAGCGGAAGACGTTGTCGATGAAAAGAAGGACATCGACGCCCTTCTCATCTCGGAAGTATTCCGCCATGGTGAGGGCGGTCAGGCCGACGCGCAGCCTGTTGCCGGGAGGCTCGTTCATCTGGCCGAAGACCAGGACAGTCTTGTCCAGGACCTTGGATTCCTCCATCTCGAGCCACAGGTCCGTGCCCTCACGCGAACGTTCCCCCACGCCGGCAAACACGGAGTAGCCCCGGTGCTCGATGGCGATGTTTCGGATGAGCTCCTTGACGATGACCGTCTTGCCGACACCGGCGCCGCCGAAGATCCCTATCTTTCCTCCCTTGGTGAATGGGGCGATCAGGTCGATGACCTTGATCCCGGTCTCCAGCATCTCGGGTCTTGTGCGCTGCTCCGCGAGAGAGGGCGGAAGACGATGGATGGAGGCGCGCTGCACATCGGGTCCTTCCACGGGGGCCCCTCCGTCGATAGGCATTCCCAGCACGTTGAAGATCCGTCCCAGCGTCTTTTCCCCGATGGGCACGGTGACAGGCGCGCCTGTGCGGATGACGCGGGCCCCGCGGGGCACGCCCTCGGTGGGCCCCAGCGCCAGCGTCCTCACCTCCCCGTTTTCCAGGACGAACTCGGTCTCCAGCACCAGGGCCGGGGCGCCTCCGCCCCGCTCGAGCTGGAGGGCCTCGTGGACTGCGGGCATCTCCCCCCTGAACTCGACGTCGATCACGGGCCCCTGGACCCGGATGACCCTGCCTTCGGCCCCTGCCGGACTGCCGTTCGTGCCGCCGGGTTTGTTCATGCTCTCTTTCCTGTGTTGGCCAGGTCGAGGATCTCGTTCGTGATCCGCTCCTGGCGGGTTTTGTTGTACAGAAGGGTGAAGGAATCCGCGATCTCCAGCGCGTTCTTCTTCGCGTTCTGCATGGCGACCATCCGCGCCCCGTGCTCGGAAGAATAGGCCTGGATCACCGCATCGAACAGGCGCACCTCGAGATAGTGCGGGAGAAGCGCTTCCAGGAGGCCTGCGAGGTCCGGCTCGATGGTATGCGGCCGCTGGCTCTCCGGCTCCGTGGGCGCAGGCTCCGGGACAAGCGGGAGGACGTGATCCAGCGTGGGCACCTGGGTGAAGTACGAGACGAAACGGGTGTACAGGACATCCAGCCGGGAGGCCCTGCCCGAAAGAATGTAGCCGTTGATGGCCAGGACCAGGTCATACACCAGCGAGTACTCGGGAAGCCGCGAGCCGACGGGGAACGACGCGACCAGCCGTGCGCCGGCCTTCCTTGCCGCGGGCCCCTCCATGCGCTTGCCCACCGTGATGAGCTGTGCGTCCGGGCTGTCCTCTTCGAACATCTTTCGCACGAGGTTCGACACGAGCGGGCCGCAGAGACCCTTGTCGGGGCCGATGACGAGAAGCAGGCGGCTCCCGCCATCCAGCGTCGCGCTCCCGCGCGACGGGGCTCCGCCGCTTCCCGGGTGTCCGTCACCTGAGGCTCCCGCCCTTCCTCCGAGATAGGGATGGACAAACTCGCCGGGGGCCACGCTGCGCAGCGCCGTGTCGCCGAGGGACGTGATCCTTTCAGCGTACGGCCGCACCGTTTCTGCAAGACCGCGGGCCCTGCGTATCTTGGCCACGGACACCATCTCCAGCGTCTTGGCGAGCTGGGCGATGTTCTTTGCCGTCCTGATCCGTGACTTCAGCGTCCTGAGGTTCTGCGGCATCCGCCCCTCTCACCGCACCGTCTTTGCAAACGCGGTGACGGCCTCGTTGAGCTCCTTCAGCGTGGCGTCATCCATGCGCCCGCCGCCGGCAAGCTTCTGTGCCAGGGGGGCATTGCTTGTGCGCAGGTGGTCCATGACCCTGCTCTCGAACTCCGCAATCTTCTCCAGCGGTACCTCGTCCAGAAGGCCGGACCCCGCCGCGTGGATGCTGATGACCTGCTCCAGGTCTCCCAGGGGGGAGAACTGCGGTTGTTTGAGGATCTCCACGATCCGCTTGCCTCTGTTGATCCTCTTCTGGGTCGCCTCGTCGAGGTCCGAGCCGAACTGGGAGAAGGCGGCCAGGGACTGGTACTGGGCCAGCTCCAGGCGCATGAGGCCGGAGACCTGGCGGAAGGATTTCGATTGCGCCTTGCCTCCCACGCGGGACACCGAAAGACCGGCGTTCACCGCCGGACGCTGTCCAGCGTTGAACAGATCTGTCTCCAGGTAGATCTGGCCGTCGGTAATCGATATGACGTTCGTCGGGATGTAGGCCGAGATGTCTCCCGCCTGAGTCTCGATGATGGGCAACGCGGTCAGGGAGCCGCCGCCATTTGCCTTGGAGAGCTTCGCGGCCCGCTCCAGGAGCCTCGAGTGGAGATAGAATATGTCCCCCGGGTAGGCTTCCCTGCCGGCGGGGCGCCGAAGGAGCAGGGAGAGCTGCCGATAGGCCCACGCGTGCTTGGAAAGGTCGTCGTAGACCACGAGCGCATCCCTGCCCTTTTCCATGAAGTACTCACCGATGGCGCAGGCTGCAAACGGAGCGAGGTACTGCATTGCGGCCGGGGTTGAGGAGCTTGCCACCACGACGATGGTGTATCCCATCGCCCGCTCTTCGGCGAGCTTCGCCACCGTGCGGGCGATGGATCCCCTCTTTTGACCGATGGCGCAGTACACGCAGACCACCTGCGGAAGATCCAGGTCCAGGGAGCGCTGGTTGATGATGGTGTCCACCACGAGGGCCGTTTTCCCTGTGTTGCGGTCTCCGACAATGAGCTGCCGCTGGCCTCTTCCGATGGGGGTAAGGGCATCCACAACCTTGATGCCCGTCTTCAGGGGCACTTCCACGGGCGCGCGCTGCGTCACTCCCGGGGCTATGCGCTCCAGCGGGACGGCCGTCCAGTTGGCAACCGACAGGGGTCGTCCGTCCAGCGGGCTGCCGAACGGATCAATGACCCTGCCGAAAAGATCATCGGAAACGTGGAGGGACAGCAGCGTTCCCGTGGTCTTTATCTCCATGCCCTCGGGCACCGAGGATTCCTCCGAGAGCAGCAGGATGGAAGCGAAGTCCTCGTCCAGGCTCATGACAAGCCCGAGCCTTCCGTCTTCCAGCTGCACCAGCTCGCCGTAGCCCGCGCGGGAAAGGCCGTCCGCCTTCACGATCCCGTCACCCACTGATACCACGTGCCCGACGTTGGCAACGGCGGGGCGCACTTCTGCCGTCTGCAGCTTCAGCTCTATCTGTTTGACCAGGTCTTCAGCTTTCATGCCTTTCCAATCTCTTCCAGCAATTCCCTGAGGTAGCCCATCACGCTGGCATCCACGATGTCGTCACCCGCGCTCACTTTGACCCCCGCGCCCAGGCCATCGTCCCGGTACACGGAAAGCTCCTTGCCGGGGTATCTCTCCCCGATAGCTCCGCTCACCTCGCTCTCCCTGCCCCCGGAGATCGCAACGTATACCCGGCGTCGCCTCATCTCCCGGCGCAGCGCCGCGAGATATGACTTCAGCTGGGAGCGGGAGAGATTGTCCACGATCCGCGCGGCAATCTCTTCGTCGATCTCTCCCGCCGGCGTGAAGCTGAGCTCCGCCAGCCTGTTCACGATACGACCACTTCCCGGATCCGCTTCATGCCTTCAGCCACGATCCGCGCCTTCTCATCCTCGCTGAACAGGTCGGTGACCACGGATTCGAGGATCTTGCCGGAGAGCTGGAGGGAAAGGCCCTGCATGGCCCTCTCCATCTCCTGACGCTCGAGCGCCATGACTCCCCGCGCTTCGACAATCATCCTTTCCGCATCCGCTCCCGCGCGCTCCAGGGCCGCAGCGCGGAGGCGCTCGGCTTCGTCGCGGGCACGCTCCAGGATCCGGGAAGCCTGGGCATACGCCTCCGCAAGGACCCGTTCCCTCTCCTTGCCCGCCTCATCCAGGGCCAGTCTCGCTTTTTCCGCGTCCTGCAGGCCCCGGGCTATTTTTTCGCTGCGCGTCTTCATGTTGGCCTGCAGCGGCTTCAGCAGGAACCGATACAGCACCCACCCGATGACCAGGAAGTTGATGATCTGGCCGGTGAGGAGCATCCAGTTGATGTGGAAAGCTCCGAGGGCGTCTCCCATGCCTTCCCTCCGGGGATCAGCGCAGGAAGGCGAATATCAGGGAGTAGATTGCGATTGCCTCGGCGAAAGCCATTGCCAGGATCATGGTCGGCACGATGCGGCCCGAGGCTTCAGGGTTCCTGCCGATTGCCTCGATTGCCTTCATGCCGATCAGGCCCACCGCGAGAGCCGGGAAAGACCCGCCGATTGCGATGATGATTCCGCCGGTGACTGTGAACGTAACCATGAGCGCCCTCCCTCAGTGATGAGATGATTCCGTCAGTATTGCCATGAATGCCATGGTCAAAAGCGCGAAAACTGCCGCCTGGACCACGCCGACGAGGATCTCGAGGGCAAGGAACGGGACAGGCAGGAGGAAAGCAAACATCGCGGCGACGGTGCCGAGCACGATCTCTCCGCCCGAGATGTTGCCGAAGAGGCGGAATGAAAAGGAGATGAACTTTGTCAGCTCCTGGACGATTTCCAGCAGGCCAACGAAGAGGAATATCGGGTTCAGGGCGAAGAACCTCTTGAGATAGTCCACGAGCCCCGTGGTCCTGATGGCCAGAATGTGTGTTGCGAACACAGACACGATTGCCAGGGCGAGAGTCACGTTCAGGTCCGATGTCGCTCCGCGGAGAATGGGAACGAACCGCTGCCCGCCGTCCTCCGCGGCCCGCAGGAACCCGATTGAGCCGAAGCCCGGCAGGAGACCCATGAGATTGTTGAACAGTATATAGATGAAAAAGACGGCGACCCAGGGAAAGATCATTCCCGACCGGACGCCCGCCACCTGGTCAACGGTGGTCTTCAGATAGTCGACGACTCCTTCCACCGACTGCAGGAACCGCCCGGGCACCAGGGCTATCCGCCGGCGCACG
>Ga0209415_10005314_pt1 | contig 23184 bp, 18 predicted proteins | sample PeaSoiSIISIP2007_FD_187696 | JGI IMG/M metagenome (GOLD analysis project Ga0209415, IMG submission 187696) | Peat soil microbial communities from Weissenstadt, Germany - SII-SIP-2007 (SPAdes) (version 2) | ecosystem: Environmental > Terrestrial > Soil > Wetlands > Peat | place: Germany... | reverse complement strand
CGAGCCGCAGCGCCTGGTAGCCCCCGGCCAGACGGTCGCCCTCTACGAGGCTCAGCGCCCCGAAGCCGTGGTCGGTTCCGCGCTCGCTGCTTGAGCGGCTGAGGTCCACGTCACAGGACCCCGGTACGCTCCGCGAGATGGCGCAAGATCGCCGGCGTGGTGCGGAGGCGGCGGCTCCGGAAGCTTCGACTACTCACGAGGCGCAAGAGGCGTCCGAAACGGAGGAGGCGGCCGAGGCTATCGAGGCGATCGAGGCGATCGAGGCGAGCCGGAGGGCCGAGGAGCTTCGCGCCCGGATCGCCTTTCACGACGAGAAGTACTACCTCGAGGACTCGCCCGAGATCACCGACGCCGACTACGACGCGCTGGTCCGAGAGCTTCGCGGCATCGAGGAGAAGCACCCCGACCTCGTAACACCTGACTCTCCGACCCAGCGGGTGAGCGGCGCGCCGTCGCTCTTGTTCTCGCCCGTACGCCACCGGCTCCCGATGATGAGCCTCGACAACGCGTTCGACGTAGACGAGCTCCAGGCCTGGGTCGACCGGATAGCGAGGATCGACCCCGCGGTGCTCGGAGCGGAATTCGAGTGCGAGCTGAAGATCGACGGGATAGCCATGTCGCTCACCTACGAGAACGGCACGTTCGTGTGCGCTGGGACTCGTGGAGACGGTTTGACCGGAGAGGACGTCACCCCCAACGTGGCCACCATCGCGGCGGTCCCGAAGAGGCTCCGTTGGCCGAAGGGGAACGGGCCCGTGCCGGCAGTGATGGAGGTGCGCGGCGAGGTCTACATGCCGGTGCCCTCCTTCGAGGAGCTGAACCGTCGGCAGCTCGAAGCGGGGGAGAAGACCTTCGCGAACCCGCGCAACTCCGCTGCGGGCTCGCTACGCCAGAAGGACGCGCGCATCACCGCCAGCCGCGATCTCTCGTTCTGGGCCTACCAGATGGGAGCACGCGAGGGTGGCCCGGAGCTGCACAGCCAGAGCGAGGCGCTTGCGTTGCTGCGCGACTGCGGGCTGCCCGTGAACCCGGAGATCCGCACCGTAAAGGGTGTCGACGAGGTCTTCGCCTTCTGCTCGCATTGGAAAGAGCACCGGCACGATCTCGGCTACGAGATCGACGGCGTGGTCGTGAAGGTCGACGACCTGGGCCTCCAGCAGCGCCTAGGGGCGACCTCCCACGCCCCGAGGTGGGCGATCGCCTTCAAGTTCCCGCCAGAGGAACGCAACACCAAGCTGATCAACATCATGGTGTCGATAGGCAGGACGGGACGGGCCACTCCCTTCGCGATGCTCGAGCCGGTGTTCGTGGGCGGCTCCACGGTGGCGCTCGCGACCCTCCACAACGAGGACCAGGTCGCACTGAAGAACGTTCGTCCAGGTGACACCGTCGTAGTTCGCAAGGCGGGCGACGTCATCCCCGAGGTCGTCGGCCCGGTGCTGTCGGCGCGCCCGAGGGGCCTGCGCGTGTGGCATTTCCCGACCAAGTGCCCGAGCTGCAGAGGGCCGCTCGTCCGCCTCGAGGGGGAGAGCGACACCTTCTGCACGAACCTCGAATGTCCCGCTCAACGCGTCCAGCGGATCGTCCACTTCGCCTCCCGTGGAGCGATGGACATCGAGGGGCTCGGCGAGAAGCGCGTGGTGCAGCTCGTCGAGGCCGGGCTCCTTACCGATCCGGGGGACATCTACGGACTCGATCGCGCGCTGCTCGTCGAGCTCGAGCGCATGGGCGAGTTGTCGGTGGACAACCTGCTCCGGGCGATCGAAGACTCGAAGAGTCGACCTCTCAGCCGGTTGCTCGTGGGTCTCGGGATTCGGCACCTCGGCCCCACGGGCTGTAGGGCACTGGCTCGCGACCGAGGTTCACTCGAGGGGATCATGCAGGCCTCGGAGGAGGATCTGGCCGCAGTCGAGGGCATCGGGCCTGTCATCGCGGCAAGCCTCGTCGAATTCCTCTCGTCGAAGGCGAACCGCGGCGTCATCGAGAAGCTCGTTTCTTATGGCGTCAACACGACCGAGCCCGCGCTCGCTGCGGCAACGGTCGGGGCCGCCACGACTGCGGGTGCCGCAAGCGCCGGAGGCCAGGCCCAGCCGGCGCAGACGCTCGAAGGGCGCTCGGTCGTCGTGACGGGCACACTCGAGGGTTACTCGCGCGAGGGCGCCGAGGAGGCGATCATGCTCCGCGGGGGAAAGTCGCCGGGAAGCGTCTCCTCGAAGACTTGGGCGGTCGTCGTGGGTACGGATCCGGGCGCCTCCAAGCTCAAGAAGGCGGAGGAATTGGGGATACCTGTGATCGACGGCTCGAGCTTCGACCAGCTGCTCTCGACGGGCGAGCTGCCGGCTCACTGAATCGGCGGTTCATAACTTTCCCTGACCTGGGGAATAAGACTGCTGCGATCCGTCTGCCCACTTGTCGTGGCCGTCCCACGACCCGCGCTCGCGGGTCGGTAGCCTGGAAGCGAACCCATGTCGACGATGACCGACTCCATCGGACGTGTCCTCGCGGGCCGCTACCGGATCGAGTCCGCTCTCGGCACCGGAGCGTCCGCGCACGTCTTTGCCGCGCGGGATATCACGCTGCGGCGCCGGGTGGCGATAAAGCTCCTACATCCGGCGCTGGTCGGCGACGGCGCGTTCCTTCGCCGTTTCCGCGCAGAAGCACAGTCGGCCGCTGCTCTCACCCATCCCCACGTGCTCTCGGTGTTCGACTGGGGGGAGGACGACAGCGGGCCGTTCCTCGTGCTCGAGTTCCTCGGCGGAGGGTCGCTTCGCGACCTGCTCGACAGCGGTCGTCGCCTGAGCGTCTCGCAAGCCGTGTCCGTGGGGGCTCAAGCCGCTCAAGGTCTCGCCTATGCGCACGGGCGGGGATTCGTTCACCGGGACATCAAGCCGGCGAACATCCTCTTCGACGAAGAGAGCCGACTGCGGATAGCTGACTTCGGCTTGGCGCGAGCTCTCGCAGAGGCCGCACTCACCGAGCCGGCCGGAGCGACAGTCGGAACCGCGCGCTACGCCGCGCCCGAGCAGGCTCAAGGGAACCCCGTCGATGGCCGGGCGGACGTTTACTCGCTCTCGCTCGTTCTGTACGAGGCAGTCACCGGAGTGGTGCCCTTCACAGCGGACACGACTATCAGCACTCTCATGGCGAGAGTCGGAGCGCGTCTTCCGGCTGACGCATCTCTCGGGCCGCTCGGTGCGGTGCTCGAAGAAGCTGCCGCGCCCGAGCCCGAGGACAGGCTGGATGCAGCGCACCTCGCCCGCAGGCTGTCCGAGCTATCGAAGCGGCTGCCGGCGCCCGAACCCCTGCCGATCGTCCGGACGGCGCGCGACGACCCGGACCGGGGGGGTGCTCGGGGGGTTGGCACCCCGACCGACGCGATGGACCGCACCGAGCACGGGATGAGCTACCCGGATCCGGGTGAGGTCGCGCCCGACTCCGGCGTCTCGACGGGGGCCGACGCTCCGACTGCCTCACGAGATCTCGCCGAGGACCTGGACACCTCCCAGGTGCTCGCGGTCGCGTCAGCGGTAGGGGTGACGACCGGTTCTTATCGTTCTGTAGAGGAGCCCTTGGCCCGGGTTCCAGCGCCGGCAGTCTCGGTCCCACCAGGGCCGCCACCGGCTGTACTCGCCCCCCGCAGACTGCGGAGACGAAGCTGGCCCTGGAAGGTAGCGATAGCGGTTCTCGTCGTGGCGATCGTCGCAGGCGGCCTTGCCATCGCCGCCGTACAGACGAAGTTCTTCACTCCGAGCCACCGCCTTCCAGACGTCGTCAACCTCTCGATGCAGCAGGCCTCGGCCAAGCTTCAGCGCGACCGTCTGCACCTGCAGGTGTCCTCCCGCCAGAACTCGACGACCGTGAGTGCCGGGAGCGTCATCCGTGAGATCCCCCGAGCCGGGACATCGCTCAAGGAGGGGAGTGCGGTGTCGGTGGTCGTGTCGAGCGGTCCGCCTCCGGTGAACGTGCCTTCGCTGGCACAGGTGACGAGCGGCGGCTGCAGCGAGGTGGTGCAGGTTCTCGGCACCGCTCATCTGCACGCGAACTGCACGCCGAAGAACTCGACGCAGGTGGCGAGCGGCGGCGTCATCGACTGGAGCCCAAAGGGGACCGCTAAGGAGTTCTCGACGATCCAGGTGTACATATCGAGCGGTCCGCCGACCGAGAACATCCCCTCGCTAACGGGCTCCACGTGCCAGGGGGCGACCACGGAGCTGCAGTCGGTCGGACTCGTCGCGAACTGCGTGAACACCTACACGACGAGCGGCACGCCTGTCGGACAGGTGATACCCGGAGGTTGGAACCCGTCGGGCACGGCTCCCGAAGGTACCCAGGTGACCGTCGACATCTCCGAAGGTCCGCCGCTCGTCACGGTCCCGCAGATCTACGGGCTGACAGTGGCACAGGCCATAGGCGCCCTCCAGAGCGCCGGGCTCGTCGCCGCGAACGACCAAGGCAATCTCTCGGGCCGCGTCTTTCTGAGCAGTCCCGCTCAGGGTGCTTCGGTGCCTGAGGGCACCCAGGTGACGCTGTACTCGAGATGAGGGCCCGAACTAGCAGGTCCTGCCGCTCTGGCGGCCCGCACGCGCGGATGTCCGACGGGCGCCGACGGCGGGGCTTGTCGTAGCGCCCGTGGCCGGCTGCGAGCTGTGTGAGGCAGCTCGCCTCACGACCTGGTACCACGAGGACGAGGTGTGCTGGGTAGCCGACTGTGAGATCTGTAACGTGCCGATGGTCGTCTGGCGCAAGCACGGCAAAGAGCCTCCAAAAGAGGAACTCGACCACATGATCTCGGAGTTGACGAAGGCCGGCGACGCAGTGCTCGGGCCCGGACAATGGTCGGTCGATGCCGTGATGCGCCAGATTCCCGACCACTTCCACGCGCACGCACGCGATCCGAACTGGTGGGTGCGGAGGCTCGGCCGAGCAGGTCGGTAGCACTCGGCGCCGCGCTTGTTTCTTTGGATCCACCGAACCGTGTCCAGACCCTGGGGGCGTGGGAAAATGGGGGAGAGGGGCGCGGAGGTGGCGCGAGATGGTCTTTCGAGATCGCAGCGACGCGGGCAGGCAGCTCGCGGCGAGTCTCGAGAAGCTGGATCTGGGCGACGCCGTCGTGCTCGGGATGGCGCGCGGAGGAGTCCCGGTCGCCTTCGAGATAGCGAGCGCCCTGAATGCCCCGCTCGACGTCATCGTCGTGCGAAAGCTCGGCCATCCGGACCAGCCCGAGCTCGGGCTGGGTGCGCTCGCGGAGGGCGGCGTCCGTGTGGTCAACGCGCCGCTGGTGGAACAGCTCGAGGTGCCTGAGGCGACCATCGATCGCGTCGCGTCGGCAGAGTCGGCCGAACTCGAGAGGCGGCTAGCGGCGTACCGCGGAGACCGCCCGGCAGTGGAAGTGGCGGGCCGGGCCGCGATCGTGGTCGACGACGGCCTGGCCACCGGGTTCACCGCCCTCGCAGCAATCGAGTCGCTGAGGCGGCGCGGCGCGCGTCGAGTGGTCCTCGCCGTTCCCGTGGGGCCGCCCGGTGCGGTCGCGACGCTCGAGAGGGCCGCAGACGACGTCGTTTGCCTCGAGGTGAGCGAGCGCTTCTTCGGAATCAGCGAGTGGTACGTGGACTTCGGCCAGGTGCAGGACGAGGAGGTGGTGGATCTCCTCGAGGCGGCTCATGCGGCTCTTCACGACACATGGCCGCGCGCGGGCGTCGCCACGGCGTCGGGGCTCGGCCCGAACGCAACGAACGTAGAAGTGCCGGCATTCGGGCAGCGGCTCCCCGGTGAGCTTGTCGTCCCGCCAGACGCGTCGGGTCTGGTCGTGTTCGCTCACGGCAGCGGGTCGAGCCGTCTGAGCCCCCGCAACAGGGCTGTCGCGTCGTCCCTCCACGACGCCGGCTTCGCCACATTGCTGTTCGATCTGCTAACCGAGAGCGAGGCCGCGCAGCGTTCGAACGTGTTCGACATCTCCCTTCTCGGGTCACGACTCGAGGAGGCGACTCTCTGGGCGAAGTCGCTGCCGGGGCTCTCCGGCTTGCCCGTCGGGCTCTTCGGGGCCAGCACCGGAGCCGCAGCGGCGCTGGTCGCAGCCGCGCACCTGGAAGATCCGGTCTCGGCGGTCGTTTCGAGAGGAGGCAGGCCCGACCTGGCGGGAAAGCTGCTCGAGTCGGTGACTGCGCCCACACTTCTGATCGTGGGCGGTCGTGACGAGCTCGTCCTGGAGCTCAACCGTCAGGCAGCGCGCCTCATGCGAGCCGAGACCCGCCTGGAGGTCGTGGCCGGTGCCGCGCACCTCTTCGAAGAGCCCGGCGCAATGGAACAGGTCGCGCAGCTGGCTGCTGGTTGGTTCAGAGCGCACCTGCGCCCGAGATGACGAAGGCGAGGTCCCTGGCAAAGGGTTGCACCGTCCCTATCATCGCTGGCTGTGATCAAGTATCTGGGGTCGAAGAGGCGCCTCGTCCCTGTTCTTTCTGCTCTGTTCGAGCGTTCGGGCGCGAAGAGCGCACTGGACATGTTCACGGGCACCACCCGCGTCGCCCAGGCTTTCAAGCGGCTCGGTGCGGAGGTGACGGCCCTAGACGTGACTCGCTGCGCGGCGACGTTGGCGCGCTGCTACGTCGAGACCGACTCGGGCCTGGTCGATCTCCGCGAGCTCGGTGAAGCAGTCGCCACGCTCAACGCGCTCAAGGGTCACCCCGGTTACTTCACCGATACCTTCTGCGTCCGGTCTCGCTTCTTCCAACCTGCGAACGGGGAGCGAGTCGACGCCGCCCGCGACGCCATCGAGCGCGACTACTCGGGAAGCCCGCTCGAGCCGCTGCTCTTGACGAGCCTCCTTGAGGCGGCCGACCGCGTCGACTCCACCACCGGGGTGCAGATGGCTTATGTGAAGCAGTGGTCGGACCGCTCCTTCCGGCCTCTCGAGATGCGCGTTCCCGAGCTGATTCCCGGACCGGGCCACGCGGTGAGGGGAGATGCCTGTGCGCTCGTCTCCTCGCTCGGGGAGTTCGACCTCGCGTACCTCGATCCCCCCTACAACCAGCACCGCTACGACTCGAACTACCACATATGGGAGACGCTCGTGGCCTGGGACGCCCCGAAGCACTACGGCGTCGCCTGCAAGCGAGTAGACCTGCGTGAAGGGACCCGCAGCGCCTTCAACTCGAAACTCACCATGGCAGAGTCGCTGGCGGGCGTCGTGACGAAAGCGCCAGCACGGGTGGTCGTGCTGTCGTACAACGACGAGTCCTTCTGCGACCTCGAGACTCTTCTCGAGATGTGCAGGACGAGGGGGCACACCGAGGTGCTCGCGTTCGAGTCAGATCGTTACGTCGGAGCCCGCATCGGCATCTACGACCCGTCGGGCAAGCGAGTGGGCAAAGTCGGCCGGCTGAGAAACGTCGAGTACCTCCTCGTATCGGGAGAGCGCGCGGAGGTGCGGCAACTGGTGGCCCCCTGGCGCGGCGGCGGGCTGGTGGCAGAGGCCAGCTGAACAGCTCAAGCATCGCTGCTCGGGGGCCAATTCGGTCCTCGACCTGCCAGGAGATTGATCGGGCCGCAGGACCAGCTTGTACCCTTTGCGCCCATGGGTCAGCTCGAGGGAAGGGTCGCCGTCATCACAGGCGCAGGGCGCGGCATCGGGAGGGAGCACGCTCTTCTTTTCGCCGCCGAGGGCGCCAAGGTCGTCGTGAACGACCTCGGCGGAGCTGTGGACGGCTCGGGAGACGACCGCACCGCGGCCGAGCAGGTGGTCGACGAGATCCGCGCGATGGGAGCCGAGGCTGTCGCCAATTCCGACGACGTGGCCGACTTCGACGGGGCCAAGAGCCTGGTCGACTCGGCGGTAGAGGCCTTCGGAGACCTTCACGTCCTCGTCAACAACGCCGGGATCCTGCGCGACAAGATGCTCGTGAACATGTCCGAACAGGACTGGGACTCCGTCGTGCACGTGCACATGAAGGGTCACTTCGCCCCCACTCGCCACGCCGCGGCGTACTGGCGTGAGCTCGTGAAGGACGGACGCGAGGTGCACGCGGCGGTGGTCAACACGTCTTCGACGTCCGGGCTTCTCGGCAATCCCGGCCAGTCGAATTACGGTGCCGCCAAGGCAGGCATAGCCGCGTTCACGGTGATTGCGGCCACAGAGCTCTCCCGCTACGGCGTGCGGGTCAACGCGATCGCACCCGCCGCGCGTACGCGCATGACCGAGCAGACACCCGGCCTCGGAGACATCGTGCGCGCACCGTCTGACCCAGGTGCGTTCGACGTCTGGGACCCGGCGAACATCTCGCCTCTCGTCGCATACCTCGCGACCGAGACATGTCCCTTCACTGGTCAGGTCTTCTTCGTCCAGGGCGGGCAGGTGCGGGTCTTCCAGCCCTGGACCATGACCGACACCCTGCAGAAGCCGGACCGGTGGACGGTGGCGGAGCTGGCCAAGGAGTTGCCGAAGCTCGCCAAGCAGCCCGATTGAGCCCTCCCCCGGACGGGGGTTGGCGTGAAGCCCTTCACCTGCGTGCTCGCAGGAGCGAGCGATACCGGTGGTGGGTCCTGTGGGTCACGCTCTCGGGGCTTCTGGCAACGAACCTCTTGTTCACGGTCTTCGTCGTGTCCCTCCCGCAGGTTGCGAGCGAGCTTCACACGAACATCGCGACGATCACGTGGGTGGTCACCGGGCCGATGCTGGCCTTCGGCATCGTCGCTCCGCTCGCGGGCAAGGCCGGAGACCTGTGGGGACATCGCCGCCTGTTCCTGGCGGGGATAGGCCTCGAGACCGCAGTGGCCGTCCTGTCGGCCACCGCCCCGAACGCAGGCGTCCTCATCGCGGCGCGCACTCTCGGGGGACTGGTCGGGGCGTCGATCGGCGCTGGCTCGATGGCGCTCGTCCTCTCGGTCTTCGACACGAGCGAGCGGGTTAAGGCGCTCGGCTTCTGGGCGCTCGTGGGAGCAGGCGGCCCGGTGATCGGCGTGGCGGTCGGAGGTCCGGTGATCGAGGCGTTCGGTTGGCGCTGGATCTTCGTCCTCCAGGCCCCCCTTCTCGTGGTCTCGGCGCTTCTGGCGATCGCAGTGCTTCCCGACCGGGCGGCGAACCGGCCCGAGCGAGTCGGGGACGATGACGAGAAGCTGCCACTCGACTGGACTGGTGCTGTCGCGATCGCTCTGTGCGTGGGAGCGTTTCTCTTCGCGTTGAACCGGGGTCCTGTCTGGGGTTGGTCCTCTGCGGGGGTCCTCTGCGCCTTCTTGGTCTCTGGCCTGTCGGGAGCCGGGTTCGTCCGCGCCGAACGCAGGGCCGCCGACCCGGTCTTCCCCCTCCGCTACCTGGGCAGGCGCAACTTCGTCTTCCCCGTGGCGGCACAGGGCTTCTCGAACTTCGCCTACCTGGGTGGCTTCTTCCTGGCGCCTCTCCTCCTCGAGGAGGTCTTCGGCTACGCGCACCGCCAGGCGGCGGTCGGGTTCCTCTCTCTTCCGAGGCCGATCTTCTTCTCGGTCATCGCACCTGTGGCGGGCTACGTCGCCGTGCGCACCGGGGAGCGTGCGGCCGCGGTCGTGGGCACGTGCTGCGTCGTTGCCTCGATGGGCGTGTTCGCGCTCGTGGAGCACTCCACGGGTCTCCTGCTAGTGGAGGTCGCCCTCGTGCTCTCTGGGATCGGGCTCGGGGTCTCGTCCCCGTCGCTGTCTGCGAGCGTCGCCAACGAGTTCGACGAGACCGACTTGGGAGCCGCCAGCGCCTCGCAGCAGATGGTCGCCCAGGTCGGGACCGTCGCAGGCATCCAGGTGATGCAGACGGTCCAGGCCGCGGCACAGCACGGCCGCACGAGCGAGAGCGCCTTGCTCTCCTCGTTCCACGTCGCCTTCGTCGTGGGCGGGGCGATAGCCGTGCTCGGGGTCGTCGGAGCGTTCATGACCCGATCGACGGACCGGTCCGTCGTGCCGGCGGTGCACCTCGAGGAGGCCCTCGACGCGACAGAGAGGCCCCCCGTGCTCACCGACCGGATCGAGCACGTGCATGACTCCAACGCCAGGGTGGATGCCGAACTCGGAGATCAGCCGGCAGAAGCCGGCTGAGAGTGGAGAGCCGCGCCTCTACCCGATGATCACTCGGTGATCTCGCGCAGTCGCTTGGCGACCTGCTGTGCGTTCTCGTCGGGAGGCATCGTCTGGAGCGCCATGAGCTTTGCCATGTCCCCCTCTACGCGGATCTTCCCAGCCATGAATGCCTGCATGCCCACCTGCGGGTTCTGCTCGACGAGAATGGCCTTCGCCGTCAGGTAGTCGAGGCTGACCTTCAGGTCGACCGGCTCGATGTGTCCGAGCTCGAGCTTGATCGAGCCGTCCGTCGAGTCCATGTGGGCGTCGATCGCGCCTTCTCCGAACGGCACGTCGGTGATGACCAGGTTCATCTTCATCTGGTGGGGGATGGCGGCGCCATCGCCCGCGTGCTCCTCGCGGATCTTGCGAGCCTCGTCCACCCAGTCGTCGCTGAGGAAGGCGTATGTGGTCATCGTCGGTGCACTCCTTGCTGCCTGTTGGTCCTGGCTGGTTCTCGGCGCGCCGTCCTGGTCGGGTCCGGTGATCGCCGCCTGAGGCCACGTTATCCAAGGCGAAGAGTGCCCGCCGGTCGTTGACTGCCTTGTCAGTCAGGAGCTCGACGGCCTGAAAATGCGCTTTCGTGTCCCCATTAGCATCCACACGATGTCCGCACCGATCATCCCCGGGGCCGAGCCGATGACCCACGAAGGTGGCGGGAGCGGAGCTTTGGTTCTGCACGGCTTCACCGGGAACCCCCAGTCGATGCGGCCGCTCGCCCAGGCGCTAGCGGACTCCGGGTTCACCGTGAGCCTTCCTTTGCTCCCAGGTCACGGCACGGCGGTCGAGGACATGATCCCGACCCGCTGGTCCGACTACGCGTCGGCTGCCGAGGCGGCTTACGCGGATATCGCCTCGCGTTGCGAAGAGGTGGCGATCGTCGCTTTGTCCATGGGCGGCACCCTCGCCTGCCTGCTCGCCGAGAACCATTCGGAGATCCGCGGCCTCGCCCTCGTGAACCCTTTCGTGGACCCTCCCGCCGAGAGCTACCGGGACCTTCTGCGCCAGCTCATCGACACCGGACACGAGCTCGCACCGGGGGTCGGATCCGACATCGCGAAGGAGGGCTCGGCGGAGCTCGCCTATCCGCAGTCACCGCTCAGGGCAGCTCTTTCGTTGTTCGAGGGCATAGACGGCGTGAACGAGCGGCTCGGAGAGATCTCCTGTCCGGTGCTCCTCTTCTCGAGCCGTGCGGACCACGTGGTCCCCTCGAGCTCCGGCGACGTTCTCGCAGCCGCGGCCTCGGGTCCGGTCGAACGCGTATGGCTGGAGCGCAGCTACCACGTCGCGACACTCGACCACGACGCCCCCGAGATCGAGGCGCTCACCGTCGCCTTCGTGCGCGGGGTCCTCGGCGTGCCGGCAACCGATGCGTCGGGGAGCGGTTGATGGCGGGGGACGAAGACATATCCGGCGCCGGCGCGCGCCTCACCCGTGAGGACGCCGCGTACGTGGCGCGCCTCGCGCGCATCGACCTCACCGACGAGGAGCTCGACCTCTATGCAGGACAGTTGGCGGCCGTCCTGGAGCACGCCGCGCAGGTCGCCGCGCTCGCAACCGCCGGCGTCGAGCCGCCCGCCCATCCACTACCACTGAGAAACGTCCTGAGAGACGACGAGGTGCGTCCGTCGCTCGATCGTGAGGAGGTGCTCGGACAGGCGCCGGCCGTGGAGGACGGGAGGTTCAGCGTCCCGCCGATCTTGGGAGAGGTCCCTTGAGCGAAGACGCCTCTGCGATCGCAGCTGCAGTGCGAAGCGGAGAGGCGAGCGCCTCGGAGGTCCTCGAGAGGCACCTGAGCGCAATCGAGCAGCACGACGGAGAGTTGCACGCGTTCTTGACCGTGCTCGCGGACTCCGCTCGTGAAGAGGCGAGGGAGATCGACCGCCGAGTCGCAGCGGGCGAGGACCCCGGCCCGCTCGCCGGGGTTCCGGTCGCCCTCAAGGACAACCTCTGCACTCGCGGGGTGCCCACCACCTGCGCGTCGCGCATCTTGGAAGGCTGGTGCCCTCCTTACGACGCGACCGTGGTGCGGCGGCTTCGCGCGGCGGGCGCCGTCGTCGTCGGGAAGACGAACCTGGACGAGTTCGCGATGGGATCCTCCACCGAGAACTCCGCTTTCGGCCCGACCCGCAACCCGCACGATCCGGGTCGTGTCCCAGGCGGCTCGAGCGGCGGATCTGCCGCGGCTGTAGCTGCGGGGCTGGTTCCCGTCGCGCTCGGCTCGGACACGGGCGGCTCCATCCGACAGCCCGCCGCTTTGTGCGGCGTGGTCGGGATGAAGCCCACCTACGGCACGGTGTCACGATACGGGCTCGTTGCGTTCGCCAGCTCTCTCGACCAGATAGGCCCCTTCGCGAGCAGCGTGGCCGACGCCGTGGCGTTGTTCGAGGCGATCGGCGGCCACGACCCCTGTGACTCCACGTCGCTCGAGAGGCCGGCATCGATGTCGCTCGGGCGCCTCGGAGACGGTGTCGTCGGGTTGCGCGTCGGAGTCGTGGCGGAGCTGCTCGACGGGGTCGACCCTGCGGTGGCGAAGAGGGTGCGCGAGGCGGCAGAGGTGCTCGCGGCCGCCGGAGCAAGCGTCGAGGAGTGCTCCATCCCCGAAGTCGCGTACGCGCTTCCCGCTTACTACCTTCTCGCGCCGGCCGAGGCGTCCTCGAACCTCGCCCGCTACGACGGAGTCCGCTACGGCCTGCGCGTCGACGCTTCGAGCGCCGAGGCCATGAACGGGGCGACGAGGGCGAAGGGCTTCGGGCCCGAGGTGAAGCGCCGCATCATGCTCGGGACATACGCGCTGTCGGCCGGGTACTACGACGCGTATTACGGGCAGGCCCAGAAGGTCAGGACTCTGATCATCGAGGCGTTCAAGCGGGCCTACGAGAATGCAGACGTGCTCCTCGGAGCCACCACTCCGACGACGGCCTTCGAGATCGGCTCGAAGGTGGACGATCCGCTCGCCATGTACCTCTCAGACGTGTGCACGGTCCCTTCGAACCTCTCGGGGGATCCCGCCATCACGGTCCCGTTCGGCACCGACGACCTCGGCTTGCCGGTCGGAGTGCAGGTTCTCGCGCCGGCGCTCCAGGAGACGACGATGTTCCAGGCCGCCACAGTCGTCGAAGATGCGGCACCCCCGGTTCCGACACCCCGTATAGGCGCCGACGCGACCGACGGCGGCGAACGCGCGGCCGGCGGCGAACGCGCGGCCGGCGGGAGAGGGCGATGAGCACCGAGGGCTGGGAGATCGTCATAGGGCTCGAGGTGCACTGCGAGCTCCAGACCGCTACGAAGCTCTTCTGCGGCTGCCGCAACGCGTTCGGGGACGAGCCGAACACCAACATCTGCCCTGTGTGTCTCGGGCTTCCCGGGTCCCTCCCGGTGCTGAACGTCAAGGCTGTCGAGATCGCGATGTCGATAGGCACCGCTCTCAACTGTGAGGTCCGGCCCTCGCTCTTCCACCGGAAGAACTACTTCTACCCGGACATGCCGAAGGACTATCAGGTGAGCCAGTACGACGAGCCGATCAACGTGCAGGGCTGGCTCGAGCTCCCCGAGGGCGAGCGCGTCGGGATCGAGCGCGCGCACATGGAGGAGGACACCGGGAAGACTTCTCACATCGGCGGCGGTGGGCGGATCCACGATGCCGACCATGCACTAGTCGATTACAACCGCGCGGGAGTTCCCCTCGTAGAGATCGTCTCTGCTCCCGACATGCGCTCTGCCGCTCAGGCGCGCCGCTACGTGGAGGAGCTCCGGGCGATCCTCGTAGCGGTCGGCGCTTCGGACGGGAGGATGGAGGAAGGCTCACTTCGCGTCGACGCCAACGTGTCGGTGCGCCGTGCGGGCACCTACGAGCTCGGCACGCGCTGCGAGATAAAGAACCTGAACTCCCTTCGGTCTCTCGGAAGGGCGATCGAGCACGAGGCCGATCGCCAGGTATCACTTCTCGAATCCGGTGAGAGGGTGCTCCAGCAGACACGGCACTGGGACGAAGAGTCCGCGAGGACGGTCGCGCTTCGCTCGAAGGAGGAAGCCTTCGACTACAGGTACTTCCCCGAGCCCGACCTGGTGCCGCTCGCCCCCGACCCCGGCTGGCAGGCCGAGGTGGCGGCGCGCATTCCTGCGATGCCCGCAGAGCGCCGGAAGAAGCTCGTCGATCTTCTCGGCGTCGGCGCGCCGAACGACGCGCAGGCCGACCAGATATCGACCGTCGTGACGCTCGGCCTCGACCGGCTCGTCGTCGCGGCGACCGGGGCGGGCGTGGAGATCGGGCTTGCTCTCGCCAGGAGCGCCAACGAGGCGGCGGCAGATCCGGAGAGGGCCCGTGAGGTCGATCCCTCCGCGTACGCGGCGCTGCTGCGGATGGAGCAGGACGGCAAGTTGAGCGCCACCCAGGCGAAGGCGGTCCTCGCCGACCTCCTCCAAAACGGCGGGCACCCGGCTGACATCGCCAGGCGCAAGGGATTCGAGGCACTCGGCGCCGACACCGTCGCGGCTGCCGTGGCCCAGGTGATCGCGGCGCACCCCGCCGAGTGGGAGCGGTTCCGGCAGGGTGAGGACAAGCTGCAGGGGCTGTTCACCGGCGAGGTGATGAAGGCGACGAAGGGCAAGGCCGACGGCAAGGTCGTCGCCGCGGAGCTCCGCCGCCTGCGCGCCTGACCCTGCGCGCCTGACCCTGCGATCCGGGCCCCGCCGTCGCCGGGCACGTCGGTGAGGGTGGCTCACCTGCCGTCCTAACCTGTTGCGAATGAGCGACGAAGAGACGACCGCCGCAGCCCCAGGGCCCCACGGGATGAAGATCCGCAGCTGGGAGGTGACCGACGGTCCCACCCGCGCTCCCGCGCGGGCGATGCTCCGCGCCGTCGGCATGACCGACGACGACTGGGACAAGCCCCAGATCGCGGTGGCCTCCTCGTGGAACGAGGTGACCCCCTGCAACATGTCGCTCGACCGGCTGGCCAAGCGCGCGAAGGAGGGCGTCTTCGAGTCGGGGGGCTACCCGATCGAGTTCGTGACGATCGCCGTCTCAGACGGCATATCGATGGGGCACGAGGGGATGAGGGCTTCTCTCGTGTCGCGCGAGGTCATCTGCGACTCGATCGAGACGATGATGCACGCAGAGCGTTTCGACGCGATGGTCACCCTCGCTGGCTGCGACAAGTCGCTCCCCGGCATGCTGATGGCTGCGGCCCGCCTGAACCTGCCGTCTGTGTTCCTCTACGGGGGGACGATCCTGCCGGGTCACCTCGGCGAGCAGGCCCTCGACATCGTGAGCGTCTTCGAGGCCGTCGGCGCGCACGCGACCGGCGGGTTGAGCGACGAGGAGCTCTCCCTCATCGAGCACAATGCCTGTCCGAGCGCGGGCTCGTGCGCGGGCATGTTCACCGCCAACACCATGTCCTCTGTGGCAGAAGCGCTCGGCATGTCCCTCCCGGGCTCGGCGACCCCTTCCGCGGTGGACGGGCTTCGCGACGTTTTCGCGAACGACTCGGGCCGCGCTGTCGTGGAGCTCTTGAGAGCGGGCATTCGACCGCGCCAGATCATGACGAAGGAGGCTTTCGAGAACGCGATCGCCGTCGTGATGGCCCTCGGGGGCTCGACGAACGCCGTGCTCCACCTGATGGCCATCGCCAACGAGGCCCGCGTCGACCTCACGCTCGACGATTTCAACGCCGTCGCGCAGAAGGTGCCCCACATCGCGGACATGAAGCCCCACGGCCGCTTCCACATGGTCGATCTCGACCGGATCGGGGGCGTCCCCGTGGTCATGCGCGAGCTGCTCGACGAGGGTTTGATCCACGGGGACTGCCTCACCGTGACCGGGAAGTCCGTCGCGGAGAACCTCGCAGCGATCGACCCGTCTGATCCAGACGGGGAGGTCGTCCACAGGCTGTCCGATCCGATCCACGCGGTCGGCGGAATCGCCGTTCTCCACGGCTCTCTCGCCCCGAAAGGCTCGGTGGTGAAGGTGGCCGGGCTAGACGACGAGCGCTTCGAGGGGACTGCACTGGTGTTCGACGGCGAGCAGGGCGCACTCGACGCCATCCTGGCCGGAAGGATCGAGCCCGGAACCGTCGTCGTCATCCGCTACGAGGGCCCGAAGGGAGGCCCCGGGATGCGCGAGATGCTCGCTGTCACGGGCGCGATGAAGGGCGTGGGCCGCGGTGGCGACTGCGCGCTCGTGACAGACGGGCGCTTCTCCGGCGGCACCCACGGGCTGTGCATCGGCCACGTCGCTCCCGAGGCCGTCGACGCAGGGCCGATCGCGCTCGTCGCAGACGGCGACCGCGTCGTCATAGACGTCCCCGCAAAGCGCATGGACCTGCTCGTCGACGACGCCGAGATGGCGCGCCGACGCCAGATCTGGAAATGCCCCGAGCCCCGCTACACCACCGGGGTGCTGGCCAAGTACGCGCGGCTCGTGACCGGAGCCGAGCGAGGGGCCGTCACAGAACCCTGAGCGAAAGGTCTTTCAGCTGGGTGTCGCCATCTTTATGACAGCTACCGCTGCGCCCACGGGGTCCATCAACACCGAGAAGCGCCCCGGCGGGATGTCGGTCGGCGGCACGAGTGCAGTGGCCCCGAGGCCCGTGGCCTTCGACACGGTCGCGTCGGTGTCCTCCACGCCGAAGTAGACGAGCCAGTGCGCCGGGACGTCGGCGGGCACCATCTCCGCCATCTGCATCATCCCGGCAACGCCCTTCCCGTCGTTCTGCCACTCGGTGTACTTCATGTCGCCCATGTCCAGGTCGTTCGCCGCCCAGCCGAAGACCTCTGTGTAGAAGGCCTTGGCAGCCGGGACGTCTCGGGTGGCCAGCTCGTTCCACACGAGTGCCCCGGGCTCGTTCGCGATCTCGGCACCCTTGTGGGTCTTCGCCTGCCACAAGCCGAGAGCCGCTCCGGTCGGGTCCGCGAACACCGCCATGCGGCCGATGTCCATGACGTCCATAGGTTCGACGAAGACCGTCGCCCCCGCTTTCTTCGCCAGGTCGGACGTGGCGTCGGCGTCTTTCACGTCGATGTACGTCATCCAGGCGGTGGGTTGACCCTCCATCATCACCGACATGCCGCCCGCCACCATCTTCCCGCCCTTGCGGTAGATCACGTACCCACCGGTGTCAGGTCCCTGGTCCTCTGCTTCCCAACCCAAGATGGACCCGTAGAAGGCGTTCGAGGCAGCCAGATCGGTGCTGGCGAGGTCGACCCACGACGGTGTGCCGGCCGGGTAAGAGGTGAATTCGGGCATGTACGTTCCTCCTGCTCTTTGCGCCGTGCTCGTGCACGACGAGGGTCCCTGGTTGCAACTTCGTAGTGCCGGGCTGTAACGGTCCGGCCGAGCACTGCCCTCCCCTTGAGCGCAGACTATCCACGCACGATCTCGTCCGCTCAGCTGCGTACGGCCCGCCAGCAAGTGGTCACGTAGGGCACTTCGATGGTCTCGCGGCCGGCGAGCAAAGGATGAGTACGGGCGAACTCGTCGACGCGCTCGAGCAGGTCGGCGCGTTCGCCCTCGGGCAGGACCTGAACGTGGCTGCGCGAGTCGACGAAGTCGACCAGGTCGTCGGGTGAGAGCTTCTGGAACGACGGAAACTCGGCTCTTTCGGCGTCTTCGAACGACGCACCTTCGGGCAACATGACCTCGGGCGGCCTCCCGTGCTGGTCGTCCCCGCCGAAGATCTCTCCGAGCTCCGCCATCCACTCGACCCTCGTGTCGCGCAGGTTCCAGGTGAGTCCGAGCACGCCGCCCGATCGGAGCACCCGGGCTGCCTCGGCCCCTCCGCGCCCGACGTCCACCCAGTGCCACATCTGGCCCCCGACGATCGCGTCAGCCGACCCGTTCTCGAGGGGGATCTCCTCGGCGCTCCCCGCTTGTGCGTCCACCTCCGGCAGCCGCGCGCTCAGGACCGCCCGCATCTTCGGGTCCGGCTCGACCGCGACCACCTCGAGCCCTCGCCCTACGAGCGAGCGGGTGAGCAGGCCCGTGCCCGCACCGATGTCGACTACTCGTCGGGCACCTTCGGGGAGGAGCCAGTCGACAGCTTCGGCGGGATAGCCGGGTCGGACTCGGTCGTAGGCCTCGGCGACCGCCCCGAACGACCGGGCTCGCCTGGCGCGCTCGTCCACGGGACCGCAAGCTACCGGTCGGGCGCGGCCTCGGGGCTCAGGTATGCAGGCTCAGGACGCAGCGATGCTCAGGGTGCCGTCGAGACCAGACCCCTACCCCTTGCCGAGGTGCGTGGAGCATGAAAGACTGTCCGGCGATGACCAGGACCGCCTCGACCTTCATCGTCGTACTCCTGACCTAGCGCACGTCGCCGCGTCCCGGCACCGTGCGCCCTCGACCTCCCAGCCGGGAGGTCGTTTCAATTTCCGGGCGAGTTTCGACCACACCGACGAGCAGAGCCACACCGACGAGCAGAGCCAGTACCGAAGACCAGAGCCAGAGCGAGGACCCAGACAATGAGCCCGATTACGAGAGGGAAAGCAGACCCATGAAGATGACCGGGGCCCAGGCCCTCATCAAGAGTCTCGAGATGCAGCAGGTGGAGGTCATCTTCGGCCTGCCCGGCGGTGCGATCCTCCCCGTCTACGACCCGATCCTCGACTCGCCCATCAGGCACATCCTCGTCCGCCACGAGCAGGGGGCGGGTCACATGGCGGAGGGCTATGCGCACGTGACAGGGCGTCCCGGAGTCGCCATGGTCACCTCGGGGCCGGGCGCCACCAACATCGTGACGCCACTCGCCGACGCCGCGATGGACTCCATCCCGATCGTCGTCATATCCGGGCAGGTCGCGACGACCGCTATCGGCACCGACGCCTTCCAGGAGTGCCCGATCACGGGCGTGACCATGGACATCACGAAGCACAACTGGCTCATCACAGACGCCCAGGACATCCCCCGCGTGATCGCCGAGGCCTTCGAGGTCGCAACGACCGGGCGTCCGGGGCCTGTGCTCGTGGACCTGCCGAAGGACATCTCCAACGCGCAGATGGACTGGTACTGGCCTGCGCGGTCGGACCTCGACCTTCCCGGATACCGGCCGGCCTCCGACGGCGACCCTCGTTCGGTCCTCGAAGCGGCGAAGCTGATCCTCTCCGCCGAGAGACCCGTCATCTACGCGGGCGGTGGGATCCTGAAGGCACACGCCTCGGCTGAGCTGAAGGAGCTCGCCGAGCGCACCGGCATCCCCGTCGTGACGACGCTGATGGCGAGAGGGTCGTTCCCCGACTCCCACCCCTTGGCGCTCGGGATGCCGGGCATGCACGGCAACTACACCGCGGTCACCGCGATGCAGCGCGCCGACCTGCTCATCGCACTCGGGTCGCGATTCGACGATCGAGTCACCGGAAAGGTCGGAGCCTTCGCACCGGACGCGAAGGTCATCCACGTCGACGTCGACCCCGCCGAGCTCGGGAAGGTGCGCCGCGCCGAGGTCCAGATAGCAGGGGACGCGCGCAAGGTCACGACCGAGCTTCTCAGGTCGCTCGGTGCTCTCGGCTTGGCGCAGTCGGGAGAGGCAGTCCCCGGCAGCACGGCCTCCGAGCGCCCCGACATCGCGCCGTGGATCGCGCAGATACGAAAGTGGCAGGAGCAGTTCCCTCTCACCTACAACCAGGAGGAGGGGGGTGCGCTCAAGCCCCAGTACGTCGTCGAGACGCTTCGCGACATGACGCCCGACGACACGATCGTTGTAGCAGGAGTCGGCCAGCACCAGATGTGGGCCTCGCAGTACTGGCGCTTCGACTACCCGAATACCTGGGTGAACTCGGGCGGAGCGGGGACGATGGGGTTCGCAGTGCCCGCAGCGATCGGTGCGAAGGTCGGCAAGCCCGACAAGATGGTGTGGGCGATCGACGGCGACGGATGCTTCCAGATGACAGCGCAGGAGCTCGTCACCGCCTCCGCCGAGCGCATCCCGATGAAGGTTGCGATCTTGAACAACGCGTACCTCGGCATGGTTCGCCAGTGGCAGGAGCTCTTCTACGAAGAGCGCTACTCCGAGGTGTACCTCTCGCCGGACCTCCCCGACTACGTCAAGTGGGCAGAGGCAATGGGAGCGGTGGGCATCCGCGTCGAGAACGCAGAGGAGGTCGCCCCGGCGATCGAGAAGGCGAACGGCGTCGACGACCGCCCCGTCGTGATCGACTTCCGCACGGACGCGTTCGAGAAGGTGTACCCCATGGTTCCTTCGGGTGCCTCGAACGACGACATCATCGTCGGCCCTTCGGAGGGCGAGGGCGGGCGATGAAGGCTCCCGGGCGTCACCACATCGTCTCCGCCCTCGTCGAGAACAAGGCCGGGGTGCTCGCGCGGGTGGCGGGACTCTTCTCGAGGCGCGGCTTCAACATCTTCTCGCTCGCCGTCGCGCCGACCGACGACGAGCGTTTCAGCCGGATCACGATCGTGGTGGACGTGGAGTCCGCCCCGCTCGAGCAGATCGTCCGCCAGCTCGACAAGCTCGTGAACGTCGTCGAGATCGCAGAGCTCGCACCTGAGGAAGCGACCGAGCGGGAGATGCTCCTTGTAACGGTGCAGGCCACCCCCGCTGAGCGGGGGAACGTCATCCAGCTGGTCGGGGTTTTCGAGGGCACGATCGTCGACGTGGGCCTCGACTCGATGACCGTCATGCTGGCCGGGCCCCCGAGCAAGATCGACGACTTCGAGATGCTCATTCGCCCCTTCGGCATCACCGAGCTGCAGCGGACGGGCCGCGTGGCGCTGCCTAAGCTGGCGAGGCGGGCCGCCCGGCTGCGTGCGCTGCCGAGCGACGAGAGCGACGAGGCGGGTTGATCGGGCTCCATCCGGCTTCCGGGCGAACGAAGCCGATTCATCGAAGCGAACTGTTCGAGGCGAAGTGATCGAAGCGAAGTGATCGAAGCGAAAAGGGGAAGGAACCACTGAGATGGCGAAGCTCTACTACGAGTCAGATGCAGACGCGACCCTCGTCCAGGGGCGCAAGGTGGCGATCATCGGCTACGGGTCCCAAGGTCACGCGCACGCGCTGAACCTGGCGGAGTCGGGCATAGACGTCCGGGTCGGGCTTCGGTCCGGGTCGTCCTCGACGAAGAAGGCGCAGGACGCAGGGCTGAAGGTCCTGCCGGTAGCGGACGCCGCGTCCGAGGCGGACCTCGTGATGATGCTGCTCCCCGACACCGAGCAGAAGGCCGTCTACGACGCCGAGATCGCTCCGAGCCTGAAGGAAGGAGACGCCCTCTTCTTCGCCCACGGGTTCAACATCCGCTTCGGGCAGATCGTGCCTCCCCCGGGAGTGGACGTTGCCATGGTGGCGCCGAAGGGCCCGGGTCACCTCGTGAGGCGCACCTACACCGAGGGCGCGGGGGTGCCGTCTCTCGTAGCGGTCGCGCAGGACGCCTCGGGGAAGGCTCATGACCTCGCCCTTTCCTACGCGCACGCCATCGGCGCGACGCGTGCAGGAGTCCTCGACACGACCTTCGACGAAGAGACCGAGACGGACCTCTTCGGTGAGCAGGTGGTGCTCTGCGGCGGGCTGACGTCGCTCGTCCAGGCGGGATACGAGACCCTGGTGGGTGCCGGCTACCAGCCCGAGTCCGCCTACTTCGAGTGCCTCCACGAGCTCAAGCTCATCGTCGACCTCATGTACGAGCAGGGAATCGCAGGCATGCGCTACTCGATCTCCGACACCGCCGAGTACGGCGACCTGACCCGCGGGCCCCGCGTCATCGACGAGAGGGTGCGCGAGACGATGAAGCAGATCCTCGACGACATCCGCTCGGGTGCGTTCGCAGACGAGTGGATCGCCGAGAACCGCTCGGGACGAATGCGCTTCAACGAGCTTCGAGCCCAGGGTGCCGCACATCCAATAGAGAAGGTGGGGGCAGAGCTCAGGGCGATGATGCCCTTCGTCTCCGCCGGGAAAGAGCGCGTCCAGGACGTGTCGGGCGGCTGAGACTCTTACAGCCTCCATGGAGGTAGACGAAGCAGCCTTCGACGCCCTCAGAGACGCCGCCCTCACCAGGGCCGCTGGTCTCGGGACGACCCACGCGGAGCTGCGCGTCGAGCGGATCAGATCCCAGCTCGTCTCGCTCAGGGACGGCAAGGTCGAAACGACCGTCGACGACATCGAGATCGGGATGGGGCTCCGGGTCGTGTCCCGGGGCTCGCTCGGCTTCGCCGCGACGGTCGAGCTCACCTCGGACGCCGCGGCCGGCCTAGCGGACGAGGCTTGTGCCATTGCGCAGGCCACGGCCTCGGCTCTCGCGGTCCCCGTCGTTCTCGCAGACGAGCCTTCCCACGGATCGGTCAGTTGGAGCTCGCAGTACGAGGTCGACCCGAGCGAGGTGCCGCTCTCGGAGAAGGTCGCCCTCCTCGAGGAATGGAGCAGGAGGCTTCTCGCCGCACCCGGCGTCGACCACGCCGAGGCGGCGGTGCTCGCGGTGGTGGAGGAGAAGCACTTCGCGAACCTCGCCGGCACGGTGACCACCCAGCGCAGGGTGCGCCTCCGTCCTGTCTTCGAGGCCTTCGCTGTGGACTCGGAGACCGGGGCCTTCGAGTCGATGAGAAGCATCGCACCGCCGGTCGGGCGGGGATGGGAGTTCGCCGCCGGAAACGGCAGTAATCGGGGGGGTGGAGGAGCGTGGGACTGGGACGGCGAGCTCGACCGTGTCCCAGAGCTCCTCTCGGAGAAGGTGCGCTCCCCTTCTGTCGAGGCTGGCACCTACGACCTCGTGATCGACCCGTCCAACCTGTGGCTCACGATCCACGAGTCGATCGGGCACGCCACCGAGCTCGACCGGGCCCTCGGCTACGAAGCCGCCTACGCCGGCACCTCGTTCGCCACCTTCGACAAGCTGGGCAACCTCCGCTACGGCTCGCCGATCATGCACGTGACGGGGGATCGGACGGTATCGAACGGGCTCGCCACCGTCGGATACGACGACGAGGGGGTCGAGGCCCAGTCCTTCGACATCGTGAAGGAAGGGCTTCTCGTCGGGTACCAGCTCGACAGGCGCATGGCGGCGGAGAACGGGCTCGGCCGCTCGAACGGCTGTGCCTTTGCAGACTCGCCGATGCACGTCCCGATCCAGCGAATGGCGAACGTCTCCCTTCAGCCGGCACCCGGGGAAGGC
>Ga0209415_10005313_pt1 | contig 23191 bp, 17 predicted proteins | sample PeaSoiSIISIP2007_FD_187696 | JGI IMG/M metagenome (GOLD analysis project Ga0209415, IMG submission 187696) | Peat soil microbial communities from Weissenstadt, Germany - SII-SIP-2007 (SPAdes) (version 2) | ecosystem: Environmental > Terrestrial > Soil > Wetlands > Peat | place: Germany... | reverse complement strand
CCTGGAGAATACCGCCTATTTCCAGCCCGACCAGTCGACCTATTCGAACGGGACGCATATCGCCGAGGTGGAGGTCGACATCGAGACCGGCGGCGTGACCATCCTGCGCTACACCGTGCTGCACGATTGCGGCACCGTCATCAATCCGATGGTGGTCGAGGGCCAGGTGGTCGGTGGCATCGCCCACGGCATCGGCAATGCGCTGTTCGAGCGGCTGTGGCACGACAGCGGCGCGCAGCCGCAGACCACCACTTTCGCCGATTACCTGCTGCCGATGGCGACTGACATGCCGCCGATCGAGATCCTGCACACCGAAACCGCCTCGCCGCTCAATCCGCTCGGCATGAAGGGCGCCGGCGAAGGCGGCACCATCGCGTCGATCGCCGCCATCGTCGGTGCGGTCGAGAACGCGCTCACGCCGTTCGGCGTCAAGATCAACGAGGCGCCGATCACGCCAGAGCGGATCGTGGCGCTTGTGAATGCGAAGCGGAGTAGTGAGTAGTAAGTAGCGAATAGAGCGAGCACGAACAGCGAGTGGGCAATAGGCCATTTGCCACTCACGATACGCTACTTACTCACTATTCACTATTCGCTATTCGCTACTCACCATTCGCTACTCCACTACTCGCTACCTCAGCAGCTCGGGCGGGCGGCGCAGCATGGTCTGCCGGCCGCGCTTGAAGGCGGCGAGCGGATTGCGTATTTCGGCGATCGCCTGCTCGGGTGTCTGCGCGTCGAACAGGACGATGTCCGCCGGATTTCCAACTGCGAGACCGTAGTCCATCAGATTGAGGAGCCGCGCCGAGCGCTCTGTCAGCATGGCGAAGCATTCCCGCAGCGCCATCGGGTGGCGCACCTGCAGCACGTTGGCATGCAGGTTCGCGATGCGGATCAGCGAGCAGTCGCCGTAGGGTGTGGCCGGATTGAGCACGTTGTTGGTGGACAGCGAGCAGTTGACGCCATGCGCGACCAGAAGATTGGCGTCGGCGACGCCACGGCGCACGTTGTGGTCCTGATCGCGACCCATCAAGTAGAGGTCCGTCGCCGGCAGCACCGTCACGGCGACGCCCGCGTCCGCCATGCGCCGCGCGACCGCTTTCAGGGCATCCGGCGGCATGGTGGAGAGTTTCGCCATGTGGCCGACGACCACGCGCCCACCGCGCCGGTATTTTTCCGCCAGCTCGCACACTTGGTGAACGTACAGCTGATCGGCCGTCGGGCCGACGTCGAGATGGATGTCGATGTCGACATCGAACTCGCGCCCCAGCTCGAAGATGCGGTTGATTTGCGCCGGTCCATCCGTGTCGTAGCGCGGCGCGCCGCCGACCGCCCTGGCGCCGCGCCTGAGTGCTTCGACCAGAAGCGCGTCGGTCCCGGGATAGTTGGTCAGGCCGTCCTGCGGGAACACGCACATCTCGATGTCGATCGCCCACTTGTATTCGGCGACGAGCGACGCAACGGCCTCGTACCCGCGCAGGCCGATACCGGGATCGACCTCGACCTGGGTGCGCATGCGTGTGGCCCCGTGCAGAATGCATTCCTCGAGCGTGCGCGCGGCACGCGTGCGCACGTCGTCGACCGTGAACGTGGTCTTCAGCGGCGCGACGCTCTTGACCGGGTTGACCTCACGCGTTTCCTCGGGCGGGCAGCGCTCGATGATGCGCGATTTGTCGAGGTGGATATGGGTCTCGATCAGCCCCGCGCAGGCGAGGCCGCCCGCCGCGTCGTACTCGCGACCCTCGGCGGTTAGCGCCGGCGCGATCGCGACGATCCGGCCGTTCGCGATCCCGATGTCGAGGGGGGCGTCGGCGGGCCGGATGCTCAGGCGTGCGTTGCGGATGATCAGGTCCATGACGAATTCCTTGGTCACATGAGTAGGCCCGGTCCAATCGCGCTCGACTACCCCAAATCGGCATCGTAGCCGACGCCAGGACCGTCCGGCACCGGACTTCCAGCGTGCTCCGCGATGGCTCTTGCCCAAGTAGCCAGTAAGGTCGCTCCGGACGGCGATCGCTCGCGCACCAAAAACGAAGCGCCCGCCCCGTCGGGGTGACGGAGCGGGCGGTAGGTGTTCGGGACTTGTCCAGTCCGACTTGGCTAATCCAGCGGCTCCACCTTGACGAGGGCGGCGCGATGGTTGCTCCCGGTCCAGAAGGTGACTGGCGTGGTCGAGTTGTCGATGAAAACGCTGCGCATGTTGGTTTCACCCGGCAACTGATACTCGACGGTCTGGCCGGTCTTGGGGTCGAGCCGCACCGCGCGGTCGGTGTGCATGCCGCCGGCCCAGATCTCGCCGTTCTTGTCGATGGTCGCGCGATACGGGTAGGTGAAGGACGGCAGCGCCAACTCCGTCACCTTCTCGGCCTTGGTATCGAACAGCGCCAGCTTGTTGCCGCGATATTCGGTGATCAGCAGGCGGTCCTGATCGTCGATGACCATGCGCCGCGCGCGCGCATTTGCGGTCGGCAGCGGGTACCAGGTGACCTTGGTGGTCTTGGCGTCGATCTTGCCGATATGGCCACGCTGGAATTCGGCCATCCACAGGTTGTTCTGCGAATCCGAGATGACCTGGTAGATCGAAGCCGGTCCCGGAGAGATGTCCTTGAGCGGCTGGAAGCGCTCCCACTTGTCGGTCGCGAGATCGAGCCGATAGATGTCCTGCGTACCGACGCTCTTGGTCCACACCTTGCCGTCGACATCATGGCGCAGCCCGACGAAGTTGAGCTGCACGCGATTGTCATTGTACTCCTTCGCCAGCGGATACCATTTGATCTGCTCGGTCTTGGGATCGAGACTTCCGAGCGAGCCCTGGTACATGGTGTCGAACCAGAACGTGCCCTGCTTGTCGACCTCCAGCGAGAGATTGCCAACCGGCGCGTCGGCCTTGAACTTCGTCACCGGGAACTCGGTGAGCTTGAGCGTCTTCGGGTCGAATTTGGAGATGAAGGGCTCGCCGAAATCCGAGTACCAGACCACGCCCTCACCATCTACCAGCACGTCGTGCGGCTCGGTCGTTGCACGCGGCAGATCGTACTCGGTAACGATGACGCGCGTTGAGCGGCCGGTGGGCCGGGGCAGCGTCTTGAGCGGATACTCCCACTTCTCAACCTCACTCAGGTTGATGGTCGCGAGGTAATCGGCCTGCTTGCGATACTGCTCGGGCGTGCCGGAGCGCGCCGGATCGAGCATGCGCTGCGGCTTGATGGGCTGGCTCACCGCCCCATAGCCCCGCATGCGGGTAATGACCTGGGTGAATTCGTCCGAATTGTGGGTCGAGCGCACGATGCGCTCGAGCGTGTGACAGCTCACGCAATCGAGCAGGAAGTGCCGTTGATCGTCCGTGCCCGGCACGCTCGCCATCCATTCGGCATTGCTCAGCTGGGCGGCGAGGTTCTTGGTCTTGCGGAGCTTGAGATCGACCTTCGCGCTGTCCTTGCCGGTGACGTCGGCGGATGCGGCGCCGTCGAGGTCATAGCCGACGGCGCGAATCTTGATGCCGTATTGGCCTGGCGACAGCCGATCCGCAGGGAAGCTGTATCGGCCCTGCGCGTCGCTGATCACGCTGACGGTGATGGTCGAGCCGGCCTTCTTGGCGCTGACCACGACGCCTTCCATCTTGCCTTCCGCGTCGGAGGTGACCTGGCCGGTCAGGGCAGGTGCGGTTTGGCTTTGCGCGGCGGCAGGCTGCGGCGCAACCTGGTACAGAATGGCTGCACAGCCGGCCATCAACATCGGCAAGAGACGTCGTGTTCGCATCGGTTTCTCCCTCTGGGCTTTAATGGTTTAACGATACGCGCCTCGAAACGCCCCAATGGTAAACCCCGCGCCCGTACGAATCCAGCCACTTGGCGGCGCCCGGAGGGATTTTCCCTGGTTGCCGCACCGCTGGCGCACCGGTATAGGGACGAGCCCGGCGACGATGAGATGACGACCCCACAGGAACGCGAGCGGTGATCTTCACGGCCATCGACATCGGCGGCACGTTCACCGACCTGATCGGTTTCGACGACATTGCCGGTCGCTTCACCCAGGCCAAGAGCCTGACGACGCCTCATCATCTTGTGCAAGGCATCATCGACTGCATCCAAAAGAGCGGACTCGATGCGCGGGCGATCGACGAGTTGATCCACGGCTCGACCATTGCGATCAATACGCTGATCGAACGCAAGGGCGCGAAGACCGCCCTCGTGGTGACGCGGGGCACCCGCGATGTCTACATCATCGGCCGCGGCAACCGTCCCGAGGCCTATAACCTGTTCTTCCATCGCCATCGCCCGCTGGTGCCGCGCCATCTCACCCGTGAAGCCGTCGAACGCATGTTGAGCTCAGGCGAGGTCCATGAGCCGCTGCAGGGCGAGAGCGTCGCGGCGGCGTGCGAGGCGTTGCGCGCCGAACGCGTCGAAGCGGTCGCGGTGTGCTTCCTGCACGCCTACGCGAATCCGGCCCACGAGCGCATCGCTGGCGACATGATCCGCTCCGCGCTGCCGGATGCCTACGTGTCGCTGTCTCACGAAATCCTGCGCGAATACCGCGAGTTCGAGCGGATGTCGACCACCGTGGTCAACGCCTATATCGGCCCCAAGGTTGGCGGCTATGTGAGCAGCCTGAAATCGAACCTCGGCGACATCGGGTTTGGCGGCAATCTCTCGATCATGCGCTCGAACGGCGGCGTTATGGCGCCCGAGATCGCGACCGCGCGGCCGGCTGCCATGATGGAATCCGGGCCCGTCGGCGGCATCATCGCGTCGGCGCAGACGGGCAAGCAGCTCGGATGTCCCAATGTGATTTCGTTCGACATGGGCGGCACCACCGCGAAGGCGAGCCTGGTGCGCGACGGCGAGCCCGCCATGTCGCCTGGCTACTACGTCGGCGGGTACGCCAGCGGCCATCCGGTGATGCTGCCGATGATCGACGTGGTCGAGGTCGGGGCGGGCGGCGGCAGCATCGCATGGCGCGACGAGGTCGGCGCCCTCAAGGTCGGCCCGCACAGCGCCGGCGCCGATCCCGGGCCGATCTGCTACGGCGGCGGCGGCACCGAGCCGACCATCACGGACGCCAATGTGGTGCTCGGAAGGCTCGATCCGGACAATTTCCTCGGCGGGCAGATGAAGCTCGACGCTGCCGCGGCGCGCCGGGGCATTGCGGATCGCATCGCGGGCCCGCTGGAGATGGAAGTGATCGCGGCCGCCCAGGCGATCGTCGCGATCGCCATCGCCAAGATGTCGCTCGCGGTGCGCGAAGTTTCGGTCGAGAAGGGCTATGACCCCCGCGATTTCGCCCTGGTGGCGTCTGGCGGCGCGGGGCCGCTGCACGTGCTCGCCATTGCGCGCGAATTGCACATCCCGAAGGTGATCGTGCCGCAGTTCCCATCGCATTTCTCGGCGCTCGGCATGCTGCTGGCGGACGAGCGACATGATTTCGCGCGTACCTTCTATTCCGATCTCGCCAATGCGGATTTCGCCAGGCTCGTCGCCGTCCATGACGAGATGGTCACTGAAGCTGCGGCGGCGCTCCGCCACGCCGAGGACGCGGTCCGGCGCGTCGATCTCGACATCCGCTACGTGGGCCAGGAGTTCACTTTGCCGGTGCCGGTCGAGCGCAAGCAGCTTGTCGCCGCGGACCGGCAGCGTATTCGCGCCGCGTTCGACGCGCTCTACGAGCAGCGCTATGCCCACCACTCGCCGGACGAGCCGGTGGAGATCGTCAACATCCGGGTCGCGGTGCTGGGCAAGCGCGCCAAGATGGCGTTCCCGCCACTGCGCGACCGCGGTGCGGCCAAACCCGCGCGCCATCGCGAAGCGTATTTCGCCGACGTGCGCAAGCCCTTGACCGCGCCGGTCTACGCGCGCGAAGCGCTCGGTGCCGGCAGCGCGATCGACGGGCCGGCGCTGATCCAGGAGCATGGCACCACGACGGTGCTGTTCGCGACCGACCGCTGCACGGTCGCGCCGTCGGGCGAGCTCGTCATCGCGGTGGGAGACGCGTGATGGAAAGGCCGGCCGACGCGGCGCTCGATGCCGTGACGCTCGAAGTCATCCGCAATGCCCTGCCGGCCATCGCCAACGAAATGGCGGCGGACCTGCAACGCACCTCCTACAACATGATGATCTACGAGGTGCGGGATTTCTGCACCGCGCTGGTCGACCCTGACGGCCGGTTGATCTCGCAGAACGTCGGCGGCGTCTCGCACTTCGTCGCCGATCTCGGCGTCATCATCGCGGACGGCATGAAGCGCTACGGCCGCGACGGATTCCGGCCCGGCGACGTTATCATCACCAACCACCAGGCGGTGGCCGGCCAGCATCTCAACAACGTCGTCATCTACATGCCGCACTTCTATGGCGGCGAATTGCTGCTGTTCGCCATGGTACGGGCCCACTGGATCGACATCGGCGGCATGAGCACCGGCTTCGGGGCGGGACCGACGGTGGCGGACCCCTGGATGGAAGGGCTGCAGCTCGACCAGCTCAAGATCTATGAGGAAGGCAGGCTCAACGAGACGCTCTATCGCGTGCTCAAGGACAACATCCGGTTTCCGGAGTCGTCGCTCGGCGACATGAAGTCCCAGATGGCGGCATGTCGGCTCGCAGCGCGGCGCGTCGACGAGTTGTTCGACAAGCACGGAAAGAACACGATCTTCCGGGCGATCGAGCGCGTTTTCGCCGAAACCGAAGCGAAATGCCGCAACGTGGTGGCCGGACTGGCGGACGGCGTCTACGAGGCGGAGGCCTCGATCGACGACGACGGGCTCAAGCGCGGCGAGCCGGTGCGGGTGCACGCCAAGGTGACGATCACAGGCGGCGCGATGACCATCGATCTCTCCGGGTCCTCTCCCGAGCGGCGCGCCGCCATCAACTCACGCACGCTCGCGGGCGCGCGCGTCGCCTACAAGGCGCTGACCGGGCCGCTCGATCCCGTCAACGAAGGTTCGTTCCGCGCCCTCGAGGTGATCATCCCGGAGGGCAACATCATGATGGCGCGGTTTCCGGCGCCGATGTCGGGCTGGAGTGCGATCGTGCCAATCGTGGTGGACACCATCGTGGCGGCGCTCGCCGAGGCGATGCCCGACCGGGTGCCGGCCGGCCACCACGGTCTGCTGGGCGGCGCCGTGGTGTTCTTCGGCGTCAATCCAAAGACACAGCGGCGTTTCGTGGTGCAGAGCCTCGAAGGCGGAGGCTGGGGCGGGAGACCCGGCGAAGACGGGGAATCCGGGACGGTATCGGTGTGCCAGGGCGACGTGCGCAATGGATCGATCGAAGGCATCGAGCTCAAGTGCCCGGTGCTGGTCGAGAGCCGCGCGCTGCGCGAAGGCTCCGGCGGCGCAGGCAAGCATCGCGGCGGCCTCGGCATCGACGTGCGGGTGCGCAATCTGGTCGAGGGCAAATGGAACTTCGAGCAGACCCGCCGCCGCAATTGCCCGCCGCACGGCCTGCGGGGCGGCAAGCCCGGAGCCTATGGGGACTATCTGCTGCGCCTGCCGGGCGAGAGCGAATACCAATCCATGGCGGCGAGCCACCACCCGGTGCCGGTGCAGTCGGAGGTCATCGTACGCACCGGAGGAGGCGGCGGCTGGGGCGATCCGCTGTCACGGGACCCGGAGGCGGTGCGCGCCGACGTGATCGAGGGATTCATCACCGACACATCCGCGCGCGATGACTACGGCGTGTCGTTACGCGACGATCGTTCGGTCGACGTTGAGGGCACTGCACGGCTGCGCGAAGCGATGCGGGCGGCAGCCGGCAAATCGCCTTGAGGCGACGGCTCAGGCCGGCGGCGCCGGCTTGTCAGGCCGCGCGCCGCGGGACGGAGAGAGCCCGCCAAAAAGCCTGGACAGCACGTTGCCGAATTTTTCGAGCGCGGCGTCGATCGCGCTGTCTTCGGCGTGGGTGGCAAACCAGCGGAACAGAAATCCATGAACCGTCCATATCACCAGCCCGGTGAATATGGCGGCGAAGATCACGTCGGACAGGAAATGTCCGCCAGCCAGCATGCGGATGCAGGCGACCACGACGCCGTAGAGGCCCGCGATGCCGAGCGCAACATAGCGCCACGGCCCCGGCGCCAGCAGCGCCGGGGCCGTCATCCAGACCGCCGACGAGGTTTCGCCCGACACAAACGAGCAATTGGAGTCGCAGGTCCCGCGCGGATCCCACCATGGCTTGAAGGCGTGATCGCCGCCCAGTTCGGTCACCATGCCGGGGCGCGGCCGCGCCCAATTTTCCTTGAGCACCGAATTGACCAGCAGCCCGGGCCCGAGCACCAAGGTCATGATGAGAAATATCGCGGCGCGGCCCGACATCAGGGTGGGACGCTTCGGCGCAAAGATCCTCACCGCGACCGCAATGACGGCCGGGGTAATCGTCGCGATGATCACCAATGGACCGATCTCGCGGACGAACTCGATGATGCGATCGAACGAGCGCATTTCGGGCCGTTCGAAGAGGCTGCGGAAGAACCGGGCACCGCGGACATCGAGCGACGGATCGACGGCAAAAACCACCCCCGTCAAAATTCCAAGGACCGCAAGAATGATGAGTGAGGTGCGCGCCAAGGAACGTCCGCCCGGTCGATCTGGAATGTAGCCCCATTATCGAGTTAACTATGTAGCATATTCGGCCGTCCCACAACCCTATACAGACTCCTCGCAGGATCGACGGTAGCGACCATCGCGTATCGATCGTCGAATCGACCGCAACAACGAACCCGACTTGCAATTTCTGCGGACGGCTGCCCCGCAACATTAAATGTTGTCCATCCAAGTCTGTGCTTTTGACGCGGTCAGCCGGTGGAACATCGTCACACCTGCTTGTCGCCGCCTATCACTCCCGGCCCAGAGCGAGATCGTCCCGATGGATCATCTCGGCGCGGCCTTCGATACCCAGCAGCAACAAGATATCGCCCGACGGCCGACCCTTGACCTTCTCGGCATCGCCGGCGTCGTAGGCCACCAGACCGCGACCTATCTCGGCGCCGTCCGGACCGCGCACCACGACGGCATCGCCGCGCGCGAATTGCCCATCGACCCGAATGACACCGACCGGCAGCAAGCTGTTGCCGCGCCGCAGCGCCGCGACCGCACCGGCATCGATGACCAGCGTGCCCTTGGGTTCCAGCGAACCGGCGATCCATTTCTTGCGCGATGTCACCGGATTACCCGGGGTGAGGAACCAAGTCGCCGGGGCGGCCGACGCGATCGCCCGCAACGGATGGTCGACGCGGCCCGAGCCGATCACCATGTGGGTTCCGCCCGTGGTCGCGATCTTGGCAGCCTCGATCTTGGTCTGCATGCCGCCGCGCGACAACTCGGAAGGCGCCTCGCCAGCCATCGCCTCGATCTCCGCGGTGATGCGCTCGACCACCGGGACGAGCTTCGCGGCGACGTTGCGGCCGGGCGGGGCGTCGTAGAGCCCGTCCACGTCGGACAGGAGCACGAGGAGATCTGCGCTCGCCATAGTGGCGACGCGCGCGGCGAGACGGTCATTGTCGCCGTAGCGGATTTCGTTGGTGGCAACGGTATCGTTCTCGTTGATCACCGGGACGGCGCGCCACTCCAGCAGTTTTGCGATGGTGGAGCGGGCGTTGAGATAGCGCCGCCGCTCCTCCGTATCGCCGAGCGTCACCAGGATCTGGCCGGCCCCGATGCCATGGCGGCCGAGCGCTTCCGACCAGGTGCGGGCGAGCTCGATCTGACCGACCGCCGCAGCCGCCTGGCTTTCCTCGAGCTTGAGAGGTCCCTTGGGCAGCTTGAGCACCGATCGGCCGAGCGCAATGGCGCCCGAGGACACCACCAGCACATCGCGCCGTTCACCATGCAGCGCCGCGACATCTTCGACCAGCGACGCCAGCCAAGCCTGTTTCACCCGGCCGGCGGCGGCGTCGATCAGGAGCGAGGAGCCGACCTTGATGACGATCCGACGAAAGTCGTGAATTGTTGGGAGCTTGCCGGACATGCCGCCTGTTCGAACCACGGTCCGCCGGCAATCGGCGGACATGCGAGCGGGATTTACCAGGGTGGGGCGCGGAATGAAATGCCCGCCCATCTGTCGGCCGCTGCGCGGGGGGGGTGATCATTGCTGTCGCAACAGTGCCTGAGCGCGACTGGATTTAGGAAGCAACTGGGCTCGAAAAACACGAATGCCCGGCCAATGGCCGGGCATTCGGTTTGGGCAGGCCAGGTCACAAGGACCCGGCCGATATCCCTAGTATCAGTTCGCCAGCGGAGACGGACGAACCTGGAACTTGACGATCTTAGGCAAGGTTCCCTTGCCGGTCTCCAGATGGAACGGCGTGCGGTTGCCGTAGGTCGTCCAGACGCCGCGGCCCTTCCAGCCGGCATTCGGATCGTCGATGCGGCCGTCCATCCACTTGGCGAAGAAGCCCATGGGATACGGGACGCGCATGTTGACCCACTTGCCGTCGACCAGCGCCATCAGCGACTCGTTGGCGTCGCCGGTGGCCATGGGGGTGTTGGCACCAAGGCCCGAGGTGTTGAACTGGTCAACCCACGTGTAGTAGCTCGCCTCGGCGCTGCCGCTCTCGGCCACGTTCTTGAACTGCGGTCCCGGGAACGGAACCAGAGTCCAGCCCTCCGGACAGAGCTTGCCTTCGGCGGCCTGCGGGCCATTGAGCGGGCCCTTGCACTTGCGGCGGTCGAAGATGCCCATGTGGCCGCTCGACAGCGGCACGTACGCGACCCCGTTGCGGTCGATATCGAAGCCGCGCGGCCCGAAGCCCGGGAACGGCGGCTCATACACTTCGGCCAAGGCGGTGTTCGCGGGATCGGAGCCCAGAGCGACCCGGATGATGTAGCCCGGGTAACCGAGGACGTTGCCCCAAATCGTGCCGTCAGCAGGGTTCACCCCGATGCCATAGAAGCCGGCATTGATGCGCTTGTCCTTGGTGGGATCGACCGGCTGGTTCGGCTGCACGAACTCGTCGCGCTTGCCGTTGCCGTTGGTGTCGATGACGATCGGGGTCCAGCCCTGGGCCTTGGCCTCGTCGTGGGTCTCTTCCCAGACCTTGCGGTTGAGCCAGCCAAGCGCGCCTTGCTGCGGGCCGCCGGCGCTGAACCACAGGGTGTTGTTGGCGTCTTCGCCGAACACCAAGTGGTGGGTGTTGAAGCAGAGCCGGATCAGCTCGGTCTCGCCCGTCTTCGGATTGTAGTGGGCGACACTCCGGGTGGATTCCTTGATCGGATACACCTTGGCGGACGGGTGGTCGGAGCCGGCCTGACAGAACGCAGGGTTTTGCGGCTTGCCGACGCGCGACGTGATCCACACATCGCCGCGCTCATCCATCATCGGGTTGTGCATGCTGGTCTTGGAGTCCCAGATCGCCTCTTCGCCCCAGTAGGCCGATGGCGCCATGGTGTTGCTCTTGGTCGACTCCATGTCGGCGTCACGCACCGGCATCTTCACCAGGGTCGCACGGTTGGTCTGCGGGTCGAACACCGGGAAGAAGTCCGAGCTTTCTTCCGTCGCCCCGTAGTGCTTGCCATTGGCATTCACCGTGGGCTTGCGCTTGTCGGTCGAAACCTGGTCATGCAGGTAGGTCTTGGCGTCAGCCCAGTCCCACTGGGTGACCACGACGTTGCGCTCGACACCTTGCGGGCGATCCGGCTTGGCGAAGGGCAACTCGCCCGCCTTGATTCGATCGGTCCAGTCGGCGAAGTTCGCGATCGAGATCTTGGCATCCTGCCGGCCGATGGCGCCAGCCATGCCGATCATCGCCTGCCCGGATTGAATGCGGCGCTCCCAGGCCTCGACGGAGTTCTTGAAGGTACCCAGCGCTTCCGGGATGGTCCGTGTCGCTTTGGTGCCGAGCGCGTGACAGGCGAAGCAGCCATTGGTCTTGATCTGGTCAGTCCACTGCAACTGGCTCTTCATAGCTGTGGTCATGCCGTTGCCGTTCGGCCCGGTACCGGGGAACATGCTCTTGTCCGGGATCTTCAGCATCGAGAACCAGTAGATGGCCGGATAATATTCGGCCGCGGCCGCCGGGCTCGGGGCCGGCACCGCCGTGATGTTCACGATCTTGCCGGGCTCACTCGTGGTCTTGGCGGAATCCACGAGGCCGTAGCCGCGCGACCACACCACGTAGTTCGCCTTGGGCAGCTCCGGAATCAGGAAGCGACCCTGATCGTCGGTCACCACGGTCTTGCTCATCTTGGTCGGCAGATCGGTGGTCTCGGCGATGACCCATACGCCGGCTTCCGGGCCATTCGGCCCACGCACCACGCCGCCGATGTCGCTCGCCCCGACGCTGACCGCCGCGGCTTGCTGAGCCATCACTGGCGTCGGCGCAGCGCCGAAAGCCAGGGCAATGGCGACCGCCGCCACGCCCAAATACAAGCTTTGTCTCGTCTTCATATCTTCTCCTCCACTCTCGGTTTCCGAGATGACGCTGGCAATGCCAAGAACAGCCGTTGGGAACGGCCGCAGGCGGGCTAGTTGTTTTGCCGCATAATGCGCATATTTCGGAGTCGTTTGCAAAAGCAACTGACACGGTTGAGAGATTTTCTTTTTTCTCGGCATGGCTTAGTGAACTTTTCAAGTTAGGATCAAAATCCTCAGATTCGTGCAGCTGATCCACGAGTTTGTGGCGCCTTGCAGCCCGGCCAGGCGCCGTTGTGCTTCGAAAGTCCGAAGCGATTTTTCGCTTGGGCGCCCGCCCACGCTGGGACAAATTGGGCGAGGCCGTTGGCGCTGCCCGCGCGTGACTCGCACAATCTGTCGGCGCAGCGTATTCCAGCAAAAAACCAGCGACTGGAGGGACCCATGTATCCGGCTCCAAATCTCCCACGCGCCGCAGGTCTCCGACGTGTCGCGAAGCTCGGCGCCGCGCTCATGCTGGCCCTCTTAGTGCCGGCGTCATTCGCGGCGCCTGCATCGGCGGCCGAAACCCTGCGGGTCGGCAAGGCGGTGCCGGAAGCCTTTTCGTTCGTCCCGCTGGACATTGGAATCCGCAAGGGCTTTTTCGCCAAGTACGGCATCGAGATCGAAATAAGCGCATTCGCCGGCGACGCCCGCATGCAGCAGGCGATGGCGTCGGACTCCCTCGACATCGCGCTCGGCTCCGGACCCGCCATGGCATTCATCGTCAAAGGCTCGCCCATCAAAGGCATCGCGGCGCTCGGCAATGCGCCGCTGCTGCTCACCCTGGTGGTGCGCCCCGACGACAGCGTGAAGACCGTGGGCGATCTCAAGGGCCGGCGGGTCAGCGTCTCGACCGTCGGCTCGCTCACCTATTGGCTGGTGAGCGAGACCTCGCGCCAGCAGGGCTGGGGGCCGGACGGCATCGCCATCACCCCCATGGGGGCGACCCAGCCCCAGATTGCGGCGCTCAAGCGCCGCGACACCGACGGCATGGTGACCGACATGTCGACCGCGTTGACGCTGGAGAAGAACCACGAGGCGCGAATCCTCACCCGCTTCGGCCATCTGGTGAAGGACTTCCACATCCATGTGATCTTCGCGCGCGACAAGCTGATCGCGCAGAAGCCCGAGGCGTTGCGCGGCTTCCTCAAGGGATGGTTCGAGACCATCGCGTTCATGCGCGCCAACAAGGCCGAGACCGTGAAGATCGCCATGGACGTGCTGGGGAAGGACGCCGAGATCACCATGCGCACCTATGACGAGTTGATGCCGATGTTCTCAAACGACGGCCGCTTCAGCGCGGCGGCGCTCGACGTGCTGGCGAAGTCCTATGTGGAACTCAAGGTATTGCCGGAAGTGCCCGATGCGGCGAAGCTCTATACGGAGGCGTTCCTGCCACCGAAATGACCGTTGGAAGGGATATCAAATGCGATCGAGGTCGAAACGGTGTTGGCTCGCGCTTGCGGTCGGTGCCGCGCTTCTTGCCGGGCAGGCCGCGCAGGCGCAGACCAAGGTCCGCGTCGGCAAGGCCCAGGCCCAGAATTTCGGCTTCATGCCGGCCGACGTCGGCGTCGCGGCCGGCATCTTCAAAGCCCAGGGCATCGATCTCGAGATCGCCAATTTCGGCGGCGACGCCAGGCTCGTGCAGGCCATGACGGCAGACGCGATCGACATCGCGCTCGGCGGCGGCCCGACGCTCGCTTTCGAGGTCAAGGGCGCCCCGATGCTGGGCGTCGCGGCGCTCGCCGACCAGCCGCGCACCATCATGTTGGTGGTCGCCAAGGACGGGCCGGTGAAGACCGAGAACGATCTCAAGGGTCGCACCGTCAGCATCTCCACCACCGGTTCGCTGACCTACTGGCTCGCTCAGGAATTGTCGCGGTCCCATGGTTGGGGTTCGGACGGCATCAAGCTCGCGCCGCTCGGCACCTCGGCCGCCCAGGCGGCGGCCCTGAAGACCCGGCAGATCGACGGCGTGGTGACGGAAACCAGCACCGTCCTGCGCCTCGTCGACGAAGGCTTCGGGCGCATCCTGGTGCGCTTCGGCGAGCGCATCCCGGATTTCCACGTGCACGTGATCTTCGCACGCAAGGGCTTCATGGAAACCAACCCGGAGGCGCTGCGCGGTTTCCTGAAGGGCTGGTCCGAAAGCGTTCAATACATGCGCGACCACAGGGACCGCGCCATCGACATCATCGTGCGTGCCGCGGAGGTTTCGCCGTCGATCGCCGCCGCCAACTACGACGAGCTGATGCCGGTGTTCAATCGCAGCGGCCGCTTCGACCCCAAAGCGCTCGACGTGCTGGCGCGCTCCTTCGTGGAGATGGGGGCGCTGGCCGAAAAACCCGACATGAGCAGGCTGTATACCGAGGCGTTCCTGCCGAAGAACTGATACACGTAGCCGCAAAACTTCGACGGGGGCCTGAGGCACGACGCTTGGGGCGCGGCGCACACTGGGTGACGGGATGGCGACGGCTGAGGCCGCGATCAAGGTTTGTGGCGTTTCCCATCAATTCGGCGATGAGGGCGAGCAGCGCTTCGTGCGGGCGCTGGCCGACACTTCGCTCGATATCGCGCGCGGCGAGCTCTTGTGCCTGATCGGCCCGAGCGGCTGCGGCAAGAGCACGCTCCTCAACGTCATCGGCGGCCTGATGACGCCGAGCTCCGGCGGCGTCGACGTGCTGGGCAAGCCCGTGCGCGGCCCGCTGCCCCGCGACATCGCCTTCGTGTTCCAGGAAAGCGCCCTGTTCCCATGGAACACCATCATCGAAAACATCGGGCTCGGCATGACGTTCCAAGGCGTCGCCAAGCCCGGGCGTGCCGCCCGAGCAGCCTCCGCCCTCGAAGCCGTCGGGCTCAAGGATTTCGCCCAGCACTATCCGGCCCAGCTTTCCGGCGGCATGCGCCAGCGAGCGGCGCTCGCGCGCGCGCTCAGCCTGGAGACCCCGATCCTGCTGATGGACGAGCCGTTCGGGGCGCTCGACGAGCAGACCCGCATGATCCTGGGCGAAGACCTTTCGGTGCTGCTTGCACGCAGCCACAAGACCATCGTGTTCGTAACCCACAGCCTGGGCGAGGCGGTGTTCCTGGCTGACCGCGTCGCGGTGTTCTCGGCGCGGCCCGGCACCATCAAGCAGGTGATCGCGGTCGACGAGCCGCATCCGCGCAAGCCGGAATTCGTCACCTCGGCGAAGTTCACGACGCTGCGCAACCAGCTCTATGGTCTGCTGCACGACGAGATCCGCAAGGCGGTGCAGCAGACAGGCCTCGCCGACGCGACCGTCCAGACAGGGCCGACATGATGGCAGGCAAGGAGGACAGAAAACGCGACCGCGACGCGCTGATGAGCCGCATCGTGCAGGCGGGCTTCCTGGCCGGGCTCATTCTCATCTGGTATCTCGCGTCGACCCGCTGGGGCGTCAACCGGCTGCTGCTGCCCGACCCGGTCGCCGTCTACGACAATCTGATCGATATCCTGCGCTCGGGCGAATTCATCGACGACCTCGAGATCACGCTGGGCGAACTCGCCGCGGCGTTTGCCATCTCGGTCACGAGCGGCGTCACGCTCGGTTATCTGATCAGCCGCTCTCCTTACGCGATCGAGGTGTTCGAGCCGCTGTTCGCCGCGATCTATGCGATCCCCATCATCCTGTTCCTGCCGCTGTTCGTGCTGTTCTTCGGCCTCGGCCCGGCCTCGAAGATCGCGCTCGGCGCCTCGATCAGCTTTTTCCCCGTCGTGATCAACACCATCGCGGGGTTCGGCCATGTCGACCGGCTGTTCGTGACGGCGGCAAGGTCCATGGGGGCGTCCGACTACCACCTGTTCCGCCACGTGCTGCTGCCGGCCGCGCTGCCGGTGATCCTTACCGGCCTGCGCATGGGCTTCACCACCGCGCTGCTCTCGATCATTGGAAGCGAAACGCTCGCCTCGCTCGCCGGCCTCGGCCACCGCATCGTGCATCTCGCCGAGGCGATGGATATGGCGCGTATGTTCGCCTACATCGTGTTCGTCATCGCCATCGCGGTGATCCTCAACACCATCGTGTCGACGCTCGAAGCGCGCGGGAAACGCAACTGATGGCGCGCGCTGTCCCCTTCCGGCACTTCCTGGCACGCCGCGCCTGGCTGGCGCGGCTGATCGTCATCGCGGCTCTGTTCGCCCTATGGGAGGTCGCGGCGCGCTGGTTCGTCGATCCGCTGTTCCTGAGCCCGCCGTCGCGAGTGATTGCGGCGCTCGACACGGTCTTCAGCACCCGCGGCGTGCCGGCCGCGCTGCAGCTCACCTTGTTCGAGCTTACCGTCGCCTTCGTGCTCGCGGTCGCGATCGGGCTGATGCTGGGCCTCGCCGTCGGGCTGCAGCCGTTCGTGCGGCGCAGCTTCTTCCCCATCGTGCTGCTGCTCTACGGCATGCCGCAGGTCACCATCCTGCCGCTGTTCATCCTGTTCTTCGGCATCGGGGCGGCCTCCAAGATCGCGTTCGGCGTCACCCACGGGGTGTTTCCCATCGTCGTCACCGTGGTGGCAGGGGTGCAGAACCTCAAGCCCATCCTGCTGGTGAGCGCGCGCTCCATGGGGGCGAGCCGCTGGCAGATCTTCCGCCACGTCATCTTTCCCCACATGGTGCCGAGCTTCTTCGCCGGCATGCGGCTCGGCATGAGCGGCGTGCTGCTCGGCGTGCTGCTGGCCGAGCTTTACGTGTCGATCGCCGGCATCGGGTATTTCACTACCCTGTTCACCCAGAACTTCGACCCCACCAAGCTCCTAGGGCTCGTCGGTGTGCTCGCCGCCATGGCGATCGTTCTCAACGCCGTCGTGCGGCGCGCCGAAACCCACTTCGCTCGCTGGCGCACCGGCTGAACGCATAAGAGGACCACCATGTCGGGCAAGCTGCGATTGACCGTCGCGTGCGGCGATTACGAGATCGTGCGCGCCCTCAAGGAAGGCACCGTGGCGGCCGACGGCCTCGATCTCGTGCTTCTCACCAGCATGGGATCAAAGGAGCGCCACTGGCGGATGGCGCGAAAGAACGAGTTCGACGTCTGCGAAATCAATGTCGGGGCCTACTTCATGTCGCGCGACCGCGGCGAGGCGCTGGCCGCCATCCCGGTCTACCTGCACCGCCGGTTCCGCCACGGCTTCGGGTTCGTCAACCGCGATGCCGGCATCCGCGAGCCGAAGGACCTCGCGGGCCGGAAGATCGGCGGCACCAATTTCCAGCCGGCCTCCAACATCTGGATGCGCGGAATCCTGGAGGAGAACTACGGCCTGCCCCACCGCAGCGCCACCTGGGTGGTGGAGCGCGAGGAGGACGTGAAGTTCGCGGTGCCCGAAGGATTGCGCATCGAGATGATCGCGCCCGGCAAGAAGCTCGACGTCATGCTGGCCGAAGGCGAAATTCCCGCCATGCTGTCGCCGACCCTGCCGCGGCGCTTCGTCGAGGGCGACAAGCGCATCGCGCGCCTGTTCCCGAACTACAAAAAGATCGAGCTCGCCTATTACCGCGAGACCGGGATTTTCCCGATCATGCACGTGACCGCCATCAAGCAGGAGATCGTCGACAAATATCCCTTGGTCGCCACCAATCTCACCAAGGCGTTCGAGGAGGCGAAGAACATCGCCTACCGCCGCATCCAGAACCCTCGGGTGGTGCCCCTCGCCTGGATCCGCACCGCATGGGAGGAGCAGGAGGAGGTGCTCGGGCCCGACCCCTGGGTCTACGGCCTCGGCCCCGCCAACCGAAAGAACCTCGAAGCCGTCCTGCGCTACACGCGCCAGCAGGGCCTGATCAGCCGGCCGCTGTCGCTCGATGAGCTGTTCATCGATTGCGATCTGGGCGATGCCGGCGGGCCTGAGGAGGGGATTTGATAATGACCGTCAACGCGGGCTTGATCCGGCGATGACGTGAATCGAGACCTACCAGCGCTCCACCACTATGCTGCGACGATTTTCCGGCGGCATGTAGCAGACATCGACCATGTGGTGCGGGCCGCAGATTTGGCGCCGATACCGGAACGTAACTTCTCCAGCGTCGCCCTGCTCGACGAACTTCTCGACGTAGGAGGGCCGCGCCGCGACCCGGTGCGGTTTGGGCGGCTGCGCCTTCGCCGCCGCGGCCACCACGGGTTCGGGCCTCAGGTCGCGCTGCACGCGCCTGTGCGGTTCTGCAGCCCCTTGATGCTCCGCCTGATGCTCCACCGGCGATTGAGGCGTCGCGGTTTGGGCCTGCCGGTACTCCGGCTCCGACCGGGAAACCGGCGGAGCCGGGAGAGGCAGGTCCGGCGCTTGGGCTTGCCAGAACGGCTTGGCAGTTTCGCCAAACGTCCGGGGTGCCACAAATGTCTGGGTTGTCACCGACTTCTTGCTTAACCAGTCCAGATCGCCGTTCCAATCGGACAGGCCCGGCTCGAATGGTGCAGCCGCAAGGGCCGCGGCGAAATCTGTTGATGGTTCATTGCTTAACGGCAAAGCCGGTGCCGTGGCGCGCGCCGATGGCTCTGATTTCAAATGCGAAACCGTAACCATCGCCCACGATAAGACGCTGGCAGTTCCCAGGGTCGCGACAACTCCCAGGATTGCGGTGAAGCGCCAACTACCGAATGAACTCATAGGGGCCAGCCTGTCTGCGCGCGTTTGCGCCGAATGTTGCGCCAGTTGTCATGATCCCGATACTTGGGGTGCCACCAATTCGGGCGCCACCGACAACGCGCATTTTCCGGCTCAAATTGTAAAATTTCTTTTGTCTGTCTGGCGCAACAATGCGCCCAAAATTCGACGAAATACCATCCCCTCCGCGCCCATAATGGTGAGACACCCCGCCGCGGCTTGACCGCCGGTCCGGCGGCGCCCGGATTGCGTCCCCCCGATGTGCTGATATACGGGCTCATGACCTTCGACGAGCGACTGCGCGCCATCAGCGCCGGCTTGGGCGAGCGCAAGCTCGACCTCCTGGTCGCGATCCATGACGGGGCGCACTTTATCGAGACCCCGAACCCCGTCATGGTGCTGACCGGCTTCAAGTCGATCGGCCCCGCCGCTGCGGTGATGACGCGCGAGGGCGCAGTGAGCCTCATCGTCACCCCGGCCTGGGACCGCGACCGTGCCGGTGCCACCTGTCCAGGCGCGAACGTCATGGCAGCAGATGACGTTGTGACGGGTTTGGCCGCCTGTCTCGCGGCGCAAGGTGCCGGCATGGCCGCGCTGGGACTGGCCGGCTTGTCGTTCTCACGCTGGGGCATCGCACGGCGCATCATTGAGCTGTTGCCGGGCGCCGTGGCGGCCGACGACGTGATCAATGGGCCGGCCGCGGTGAAAACCGACGACGAGATCGCACACGCCCGCGAGGCGACCTGCATCGCAGAAGCGGGCTATCGGCATCTTCTCGACATCGTAAAGCCCGGCGTCAGCGAGGACGAGCTCGCGGTCGAGCTCAAGTGGCACAGCAAGTCGCTCGGCGCCGAGGACAATTTCCTGCTGCTGTGCGCCGGCCCGCATAATCGCGCGGTGGCGCCGTCCAACGGCCGCCGCCTGCGCGACGGCGACATCTTGCTCGCCGAAATCACGCCGAGCTCCCGCGGCCAGCTCGCGCAGATTTGCCGCACCATCGTGGTGGGTGGCGCGAGCGCGACGCTTGCTGATAAATACCGGCTCGTGGTGCGCGCCATGATGGACGGGATCGCGGCCGCGCGGCCGGGCGCCCCGATGGCGGCGGTCTGCAGCGCCATCAACACGACGCTCGAAGCCGAAGGCTACGGCGAATTCTGCTGTCCGCCCCACATCCGCCGCCGCGGCCACGGCCTCGGCTTCGCCGCGATCGCGCCGGGCGACGTGAGCCTCGACAACGACACCGTGCTCGCGCCCGGCATGGTGTTCATGATCCACCCGAACCAGTACCTGCCGGAGACCGGCTACCTGCTGTGCGGTGAGCCGGTGGTGATGACGGCGGACGGCGCACAACCGCTGACGCGCGAATGCGCCGCGCTGGCCGAGGTCGCGTGAGCCACGTGGGCGCGATCCCAATCGAATTGTCGCGCCCATCGTGGGCACCGATGCGCGAATTTTCCGCGTGCGATACGGCGCCGTTGTGGAGCCCCGCATGTCGCAGTGATATTCTTGCGGTCGAATTGAAACCGGAGGCTGATCCCATGAAGCGGCGCGAATTCATCACCCTCGTCGGCAGTGCAGCGGCCTTGCCGTTCGCCGCGAACGCCCAACAGCCCACGCAATCCGCCTCCGCCATCGATGAATCGATGCGCCGTGCAGTCGAGCGCAAGGATGTCTCCGGTGTCGTCGTCATGGCGGCCGATCGCAAGGGCGTCATCTACCAGGGCGCGTTCGGGGTGGCCGACATCGGCGAGGCCCGCCCGCTCAAGCTCGACGCACTGTTCCGGATCGCGTCCATGACCAAGGCCGTGGCATCGACGGCCGCCATGCAGCTGGTCGAGCAAGGCCGTTTCGCCATCGAGGACCCGGTGGCGAAATATCTGCCGGAATTCACCAAGCTGTCGGTGATCGAATCGTTCGACGCCTCGACCGGTGCGTACCGGGTGCGGCCGGCGACCCGGCAAGTCACCGTGCGGCACCTCTTCACCCACACCTCCGGGCTCGGCTACGGCTTCACCAACCCGATCGTGCGCGATTTCAAGCCGCGCGCCGGCGAGGACTATCCGGTCGGCCCGCTGGTGTTCGAGCCCGGCGAGCGCTGGCTCTACAGCACCAGCACGGATTGGCTCGGCCGGCTGGTCGAGCGCATCTCCGGCCAGGCGCTCGAGGATTACTTCCTCCAGCACATCTTCACGCCGCTCGGCATGGCCGATACGTTCTACTTCGTGCCGAAGGACAAGGAGGCACGCCTCGTCACCGTCAATCGTCGCCTCGCCGACGGTTCGATGGTGAAGGACCCCATGCAGCCGCCCACGTCCGGCTTCACGCCGATCGGCGGCGGCGGGCTGTCGTCGACCGCGAGCGACTACATCCGCTTCACCCGCATGTTCCTCAACGGCGGCGCGCTCGACGGCGCCCGCATCCTGTCCGCCGGATCGGTCGCCCTGATGGGCCAGAATCACATCGGGGCGCTCGGGGTTCCGGCGCTCAAGACCGCGATGCCGGAGCGCAGCGACGACTTCTCCTTCATCGCGGACGGCCGCGACAAATGGGGACTCGGCTTCCTAATCACCGCAGATGCGGTTCCCGGCAAGCGTTCCGCCGGCAGCCTGAGCTGGGGCGGCATCAACAACACCTATTTCTGGCTCGACCCGACCCGCGGCATCACGGGCGTGATCATGATGCAGTTCCTCCCCTTCGCGGACCGCAAGGCACTGGCGCTCTACGACACGTTCGAGCGCGGCGTGTACCAGTTGGCCGACGCCAGCAGGTGACGGGACGCTGCCGAACGGATATACCCTCGGGCTGAGCCGCATCGACCCGGGACGAAGTGGCATGAACGAGAGCGAGGTCGCGGGCTTGGACGGGCTGCCGGCTCCGGTGCGCTCCGTCTTGACCATGTTCCTGGCATCGACCCGAGAGGCTTTGTCATCGGACCTGGTGTCGGCGGTGCTGTTCGGCAGCGCCGCCGAGGGCCGGCTCGCTCTGACATCCGACGTCAATCTTCTGCTGGTGCTGCGTGACTTCGCGCCCGACCGCATCGGCCGGATGCGGGATGCGCTGCTCAACGCCGAAGCCGCCATCAAGCTGCGGGTGATGTTTCTGCTGGAGAGCGAGGTTGCATCCGCGGCCGAGCTGTTCGGGCAGAAATTCGCCGACATCCTGCGGCGGCACCGGACCATCTTTGGCAAGGACGTGTTGGCGACGCTGAAGGTGCCGCGCAACTCCGAAATCTTCCGGCTGAAGCAGATTCTCTTCAATCTCGTATTGCGGCTACGCGAGGCCTACTCGACGCGGGCGCATCGGCCGGAACAGGCCGCGCGGATTCTCGCCGACGCGCTCGGACCGTTGCGGGCCGCATGCGCGACCCTGCTGGAACTCGAAGGCAACGCGCCCGATACGGATTCGACGGTGGCTTTCACGTCCGTCGCGGCTTCATTCGGCGCGGAAGGCCGCGATACGGCGATGCGGGCCCTCGCGGCGCATAATGGCGAGCGGACGAGCACCGACGGCGAGGCCGCGTTGTTCGGACTGCTTGCGCTCGCGACGCAAGTTGCCGCGCGGGCGGACCGGCTGACCTGAGGCAGAGCGATGTTTCCGTTCAATCTTCCGGGTCCCCAATTCATCGCGTTCTACGTTGGGTTCGTCGTCGTGGTGCTGGCGGTGCTCCACCTCGTGCGCCGCCGGTACGAATCCGGCCCGTTGCCGCCAATCGGCCCCAAGGACCCTTACTTGCTGGCTTGCCTGCGCGGCGGTCCCAAGGAGGTCGCCTGCATTGCGACCCTCGGCCTCATCGACCGCGGCCTGTTGCACATCTCGGACCGCACGGTAACGCGAGCGCCGACCGCGAAGCCGGATCTCGTGCGGAGGCGGATCGAGCAGGAGGTGCTATGCTATTTCGAAGCGCCAGCCGAGCTGTTCTCGGTCATGAAACATCCTGCGGTGCTTGCGGTCGCTGCCGACGAGTATGAATCTGAATTGCGCTACCACAATCTTGTCCCCGACGAGCCAACACAAGAAATACGACGCACACTTATACGTCTTGCCATCCTGGCACTGATCGCCGTCGGCGCGGTCAAGCTGTTGGCGGCGCTCGGCGCCGGCCGCAGCAACGTCCTGATCCTGGTCGTCATGATGGTGCTAGCGCCGATCCTGGTGGCGAAAGTCGGTTCGCCGTACCGGACCGCAATTGGCAATGCGTATCTCGAAAGCATCCG
>Ga0209415_10005310_pt1 | contig 23194 bp, 16 predicted proteins | sample PeaSoiSIISIP2007_FD_187696 | JGI IMG/M metagenome (GOLD analysis project Ga0209415, IMG submission 187696) | Peat soil microbial communities from Weissenstadt, Germany - SII-SIP-2007 (SPAdes) (version 2) | ecosystem: Environmental > Terrestrial > Soil > Wetlands > Peat | place: Germany... | reverse complement strand
GTTCGAATTTGAGCGATTTGCTCCTCTACGTCCCGGTTGCCCAGTCTTGCAATCGCCAAGCCGCGTGAAACGGATTGCCCGGGTTGCACGTTCAACGCGACTAACGAAGCGTTTTCGGGGGCGCGAACGATCGCTTCCCGCCCGGGAATCGCCACCAGCGCGCCGTAGCTTCCGACCGATGCCGTCCACGGCATCGACAGCAGCATCAACACAAGAATCCCGATTGCCGCGGGCACAAATCGCCGCCAGCTCCGATGCTTTGATCCAGTGGTTGCCATATGTCCCCCTTTTCGTATGACGATTCGTTTTATTGGTTCCCAGCAGTATGCCAGGACCAACAGGATCGTCAGGATCAGTCCGCTAAAGCCGAACCGGTCCATCAGATATTGCGCGGCGTACCACGCGATCGCAGCCGGGAAAGCCAGGCCGTAGAAGAACGAAAAGAATCCGAACAGCAAGAGGATGCGGCTGTCTCGAGGCGAAAATTCGACGCCGTTTGGTTCGCGCGCGCCGAGCAACATTCGCCACCGCGCGCGAGAACGATCCATCAGGTTGGGGATGCGCAGCCACTGGCTGAGGAAATAGTAGCCGTCCAGCTTGATGAGCGGGTTCGCATTGAACACCAGATCGAGCAGGCTTCCCAGCGCCAGTGCCATGGCGGCGCCGGCCACGATTGTGTCCGGCTGAAATACAAACCAGAACAACATCGCACCGGCGCCAACCAACAGTTGGAAATAAATGCCTGCCGCGATCACCCACATTCGCCGGCCGCGCTGCGGAATCATATGCAGGCCCGAAACATTGCAGTACAAGGCCGGAAAGCAGTAGTAAACCAGCAGCCCACCGACTTCGGTCGCGCGGCCGCCGAATGCCTTCGCGGTCATCCCATGCGCGAACTCGTGAGCGATGGTCACCAGCCAGGCAGCCACGAAGACAGCGAAGTAGTGCTCGCGCAGCGCGTTAGCGGCGTAACGCGAAACTTCCGCCCAATCCAGCAGAGCGGCGGCGGACGCCACCGCCATCAGCGCGACGGAAGCGCAAAAAAACCACGTAGTCCAGATCCAGCGCAGCGCGGGAAGCCAACGCGCGAACAGATGATCCGGATTGAATAGGCTCCAGCGCAGGTATAACTGGCTTCCCGGAAGAAGAGCTTGTTGGTTGCGCCCCGCGCGTTCCCCAGCCAGGATGCCAACCTCGTCAAGCTTGGCCAGGAAGCCGCTCAGACTCGCGACGGACGGCGCCGATCCATTCAGCCGGGCCAATTCCTCGCAAATGGCCTTTGCCGGCCGTTCGCCATCCAGCAGCTCGAGCACCTGATGTTCGATCGCGCCCAACATCAGGTACCGCCCAACCGACGCCGATCCGGCGATAAACGACTGCGTGCTGCTCTCGTTCCGAGCGGCGATTTCCACGTCCGGCGCCAGCCGGGGAGGGTATGCGCATTGGTCGAACGCGTTCACACCTTCTCAAACGCAAGTCGAGTCCAAAACCTGTCATCGAAAAGCTCGCGCTTTCTCATAGCCAGCGCGGCAGGCGACGACGGTGGGGTGATGCGGTCCGAGGGCCGGTTCAAGAATCGCAAGCGCCCTTTCGAACCCGGCGATAGACTCCGAGTGATTTCCCTGTTTCCGCGCCAGCACGGCGAGATTGTTGACGGTGGTGGCCACGCTGGGATGCGACGGACCAAAGTGCCGTTCCTTTATTTCGAGCGCGCGCCGATACAGTGGTTCGGCTTCCGCCAGTTTGCCTTGGGATTGCTTCAGAGCAGCCAGATTTCCCAGCAGGATTCCAACTTCAATGTCATCCGGCCCATGCGCCCCTTCGAAGATGGCGATGGCACGCAGATATAAGGGTTCGGACTCGTCGAACTTGCGTTGGCCATCGAGCAGCGCCGCCAGCGCGCCGAGGTCGGCGGCCACATCGACGTGGTCCGGTCCCAGCGCTTTTTCCCGGATCTCGACGGATCTGCGCGCAAACGGCTCACCCGCGGCATGCTGGCGGCGAGCGTGCTCCAGTCCGCCCAGATTGTGGTAAAGGGTCGCGATTTCAGTGTGATCCGGGCCGAGCGTCGGTTCGAGAATCGCCAGCGCACGCCGGTAGACTCGCTCGGCTTCTTCGAAGGCGCCTAGATATTTGCAAACCACTCCGAGACTGTTCAGCAGGGACGCAAATTCCAGCGGCGGGAATGCCTGAGACTGCTCTGCCAAAGCGATCGCGTCGCGGTAAGCCGAGGCGGCCTCGCGGTAATCGCCGCGCTGGTAACAGTCCTCGCCGGAAACGCGCAGCCGGTCCATCCGATCTTTGTGCTCCATCGAGACCTCTAATTTCTAAAACGCGATCCGCCCGTGAAAACTGCCACCGGTGTTATACTCTTCGGCCATGACCGCTGAGGATGCGCCGCAGGTTAACGCGGTTACCCAGCTACTGATCAAGTGGGGCAAAGGCGACCGGGCCGCGCTCGATGAACTTCTTCCCCTGGTTTACCGGGAATTGCACAAGATGGCCAAGCGATATATGGCCCAGCAGGACGCGAACCATACGTTGCAAACCACCGCGGTGATCCACGAAGCCTATTTGAAGCTGGCAGGCGGGTCAGCGCACGACTGGGAAAATCGCGCCCATTTTTTTGGTGTCGCCGCGAAGGCTATGCGCCATGTCCTGGTGGACCATGCCCGCGATCGCCAGGCCGCCAAGCGCGGAGGCGAGATCCAGATCGTCTCGATCGCGGAAGACATGGACATTGCCGGCGGCGCGGCTCGCGAAATCGTGGCGCTCGACGATGCCCTGAAGACACTGGCAGCCTCGTACCCGCGCCAGGCCGAGGTAGTCGAACTTCGCTACTTTGGCGGATTGAACGTGGACGAAACGGCTCGGACGCTGAAAATCTCGGTGGAAACGGTGGCGCGGGACTGGCGTTTCGCCAAGTCCTTCTTAAAGCGCGAGATGCAGCGCGGGACGAACGGCTGACCGACCGGGCGACGCGCAGGAGGCGAAAAAAGCTGGCGGCCTGAGTTGGTCCAGAGCCGCCAGCTTTTTCACACGATTCGATCGAGCCTCGGCGCGATTAGAACGGATTAACTCGCGGCGCGATTACCGCGCGGGGTGGCCCTTCGGCGCGATGACGGCTTCCAACTCCTCGGTGCTCAACACAGTCTCGTTATGATTTATGGCGATCCTGGGCGCGATCACCGTTTCCAGTTCCTCGGCGCTCAGGACGGTCTCGTTGTGATTCTTGGAGAACCGTGCCGGGTGGCCCTTCGGCGCGATGACGGCTTCCAGCTCCTCGGCTCTCAGCACAGTCTCGTTATGATTTGCGGCGAGCCTGGGCGCGATTACCGCTTCCAACTCCTCGGCGCTCAGGACGGTCTCGTTATGATTTGTGGAGAGCTTGGGCGCGATGACGGCTTCCAGCTCCTCGGCGCTCAGAACCGTCTCGTTGTGATTATTGGCCAACCGCGGCGCGATGACCGCTTCCAGCTCCTCGGCGCTCAGGACGGTCTCGTTATGATTTGTGGCGAGCCTGGGCGCGATTACCGCTTCCAGTTCCTCGGCGCTCAGAACTGTCTCGTTGTGATTTCCGGCCATCCGCGCAGCGATTACCGCTTCCATCTCCTCTGCAGCCAGCACAGGGCGAACCTCGGGGTTGGAGGGTTCACGAACGGAGCGATTCTGGTTTCGAACATTCTGCAATTGGGTTTTCATTTGGGTGTCCTTTTCTGACCATTGCGGTCACCTTCTTACACGCACACCGACCGAGGAACCTGTCATGCCGCGCACTTTTTTTTGGATCGTCCGGCGAGGAAAGCTATTTCGGGGGTGCCCCGGCCCTGTTTGCTTTTTCGTGCTCCAGCTTGGCCTGCCACTCACCCGCTTTGTCGGACTGGCCCCAGTCCCGGTAGAGCTGGACAATCCAAGAGCCGGCTTCCACCACGCTGCCCTGGTCCCGGATGGGGATTGTGGCTTTCCGCTGGAGCAAGCCGGTGTAGCCGGAGAGTAGTAGCGGCTCCGCCTCCATGTATCGCTTCTGCGCGCTTATGGCACCCCCCAGAATACTTTGCAACTGATGGCGGGTCCAATCGTCGGGACTGGTCTTTTCGACAATGCTCAGCGCTTCCCGCGCGAGCGCCTCGGCCTCGGCGTACTTTCTTTCCTTCAGCTGCAGCAGGCTCAAGGAAGCCATGGTATCCGTGGTAACCGGATGGCGGGGGCCCAGAACCCGGCGCCGGGCGTCCAGAACCTTCGCCCAAATCTGCTCCGATTCGGCGTCTTTGCCCTGCGCGGAACAGATCCGCGCGAGAACGTTCATCCCAGTCAATGTATTCGGGTGCTCCTCGCCGAGCACCCGCCGGAGAATCTCCACGACTTGAATTTGGATTTTTTCGGCTTCTGCGAACTTGTTTTCGCCGAAGTAGATGACGGCGAGGTTATTCATACTGATGAGCGTGTCGTTGTGATCTGTGCCCAGCACGCGACGCCGGATTTCGAGGACTTTCGATTGGATTTCTTCCGCTGGCGCGTATTTCCCTTCTCGGTAGTAAACCTGCGCCAGATTATTCATCCCGTTGAGCGTGTCCGGATGTTCTTCGCCCAGCACGCGCCGCATGATGCCGACCGCCTCGACATCGAGCGCCTCTGCCTGGGGAAATTTGCCCAACCGGACGTAGACCACCGCCAGGTCCACCATGGCGCTGATCGTGTCGTAGTTCTCTTCACCCGCGATGCGGCGCAGAATCTGCAGCACCCTGGCGTGCATCGCCTCTGCCTGCGCGTACTGGCCCTGGTTTTCGTAAATCGCGGCGACCAGGTTCATGCTACTCAGCGTGGCGGGATTCTCTTCACCCAGCACGCGGCGGCGGATTTCAAAAACCTTTGTATAAAGGGACTGCGCGGATGGAAACTTGCCTTGGTGCTCGTACACGTCCGCGAGATCGCTCGTCGCGACCAGCGTTTCGGGGTGTTCTTCTCCCTGGACCTTGCGCCGCAGATCGACCGCTCGTTCCAGTTGAAGTTGCGCCTCCGCATACAGACTCAGATCTTTGTACGCATTGGCAATGGTTTGCCGGACTGCCGCTTCCACCAACGGCTGCTTTTCAAATTTGCCAGGGATGCGGGCGGCGGCGCGATCGAGTGCGGTTCGCACCTTCAAGTCCGGATCGGGCTTGGTGTTGGGACCCGCCTGATTGTTGGCGCTGGCTTGGGCCAGCAGGTCGCCCTGGAGGAAGTCGCTGACCGCCTTCGCGCTGGCGGCCTCGTCATCGGCACGCTGCTTCTCCGTGACCGCCCGATTTCGCTCCTGAACGGCCTGATTCTGCGCGGTCACGGCTTTATTCCGCTCGTTGGTCGCGGTCTGTTCCGCGGTCAACGCCCGATCGCGTTCTTTTGCGGTGGCTTGCTCGGCCGCGCGGGACTTGGCCTCCGCTTCAAACGCCCGATCGCGTTCGGCGAGCGCCACCTGTCCGGCACGATTGGCGCGAATCGCCTGCCAGGTACTGACCACGATGCCGCCTACCAGCACCACAAACACGGCGCTGATTCCGAACACCAGAGCCCGATTCCGGCGTGCGAACTTCTGTAGCTGATACACCGTGCTCGGAGGCCGCGCGGCGATCGGCTCGTCGCTCAAATAGCGCCGGATGTCCGCCGCCAGATCGGCCGCCGAGTTGTAGCGCCGCGCTCTGTCCTTTTCGAGCGCCTTGGCGACAATGGTTTCCACATCGCCGCGGTAGTTTTGGCTTACCGAGCTCAAAGGCGCCGGGTCCGCATCCCGAATCGTCTGCATCGCCTCGGGCAAATTTCGACTCAGCGAGTAGGGCAGCCGACCGGCCAGAAGTTCATAAAGAATGACTCCGAGCGCATACACGTCGCTGCGCGTATCCAATTCCAGAGGGTCGGCCAACACCTGCTCCGGGCTCATGTAAGCCAGCGTTCCGACAAGTTGTCCCAGATCGGTCTGCCGGGTCGTCTCGGTGTCGCTGTCGGTGATGCGCGCGACGCCGAAATCCAGGATCTTGGGCTGACCGGTCTCATCCACAAGAATGTTGCCCGGCTTAAGATCGCGGTGAATGATCCCGCGCTGATGCGCGTGGTGGACGGCGTCGCAGATTTTCACCATGATCTCCAGCCGCGCCCGGGTGCTCAGATGACGCGCGTGCGCGTACTTGCCGAGCGGCTCGCCTCGGATAAACTCCATGGCGAAGTACGGTTGCGGTCCGAAGCCGGTGTCCGCCGTGCCCGCCTCGTAGATCTGCGCGATGCCAGGATGCTGCAAGCGTCCGAGGGCCTGCGATTCGCGCTCGAAACGTCTCAGCAACTCGGCGGTTGACCAACCGGGCCGGATCACTTTAAGGGCGACGACGCGACGGGGATGTTCCTGCTCGGCTTGGTAAACCACGCCCATTCCGCCCGATCCCAGCGTGGCGAGAATGCGATACTTGCCGACGATGGATGGCTGCGCACCCTCAGCGCCGCTTTGTCTAAGTAACTCCGCGGCGGCTTCCAGCGCGGGACGGGCGAGTAAGCTCTCAGAGGTATCCGCGTCGAGAAGCGATTCCACCTCGCGCCGCACGTCTGGATCGGCCCGCGCCAGCAGAGCGGCGCGCGCTTCCGGGGCGAGCCCCAAGGCTTCATGGTAGAGTTGCTCGATCTGCCGCGCGCGGGTCGTTTCCATGAATAAAGAGCAGTGGACTCAGGAAATTATACATCCGCTATTCCGCGTCGGCTGCAAGCGTGGATCAGCTCCGTGTTCCCTGGCGCGCCATTCGAGCTGCTTGGCGACGATTGACACCAGGAATTGATTGATACATGCTATCGGGAGCGTTTTGTCTGGTTGGCGAGGTCGATCCAAATTAGCTGGCGCGGAGTTGCTATGTCATTTCGGATGTTTGGTCTTCTCGCGGTGTTCGGGATGCTCGCGCATTCCCAAACTTTCCGCGGCGCTCTCGCGGGCGCCGTAACAGATTCATCGGGAGCCGCTCTTTCCGAAGCCCTCGTCAAGCTGGACAATCCAGCCACGGGATTCACTCGTAGCGTGACCGCGACCAGTAGCGGAGAGTACAATTTCCCCGACCTTCCGGTCGGCGTCTATTCACTCACTGTGTCGCACCCGGGATTCGAGACGCGAAAGATCGATAACATCGAGATCGCGGTTACCAGGACCACCAACATCAACGTGCAGTTGGGCCTCGCGCAGCAGCAGCAGCTGATTGAGGTTTCCGCCGCCGCGGTGAACCTGGAGACCACGAACAGCGACTTGTCCGCTGTGGTAAACGATAAGGCGGTTGAGGATATGCCGATCAACGGCCGCGATTTCACGCAGATGGTGAAGCTGGCGCCGGGCGTCACGCCATCGTCGAATCCAAATGTCAACGGTATGCGAGCGTCCTCGAAAAATTATCAGGTGGACGGCGTCGATAACAACGACGTCATGCTGGGCTACTCGGCGCAGAATCAGCCCGGAGTAGCCGGAATCGCGGGTGGGCTTCTGCCTGTTGACGCGATCGATCAATTCTCGGTGCAAACCAATGCGGGCGCGGATATGGGCCGCAACGGCGCGAACGTCAACATGGTGATCAAATCGGGAACCAACCAGATCCATGGGACTGCGTTTTACTTCAACCGCAACGAGGATCTCGCTTCGCCCTCGCCGCTTCTGCCTTCGGGAAGCCGCCCGGCGGAGATCCGCAACAATCAGCCTGGCTTCTCGCTCGGCGGGCCAATCATCAAGAACAAGACATTCTTTTTCATCTCTGGCGAAATTCAGGAGGCCATCGCCGGCGAATCCATCTCCGATACATTGCCGTCGGCGGCGTGGGTCGCTGCGGGCCAAGCGGAGCTCGCCAAGTACGGTGTCGCGGTGAACCCGGTATCCCGGAACCTTCTCACCATTTGGCCCGCCTCCACCCTTACCGGCCCGGCCACGACGAACAACTACCTGGCCAATGCTATAAACACATACAACAGCTTCAACGGACTTGTGAAGCTGGATCATCGATTCAACGAGAAGCACTCCCTCTCGGTCCGTTATTTCGGATCCGCAGGAACGCAGATCGCGGATGTCGGCTCCCACTTGAAGGATTTTTTCCAGGCAGCGCCGATGCACGTGCACAATTTTTCCGCTGTTGAAAACTGGATCATTTCTCCGAGGATGGTCAATCAACTCACACTCGGCGTGAACTATTTCATGCAGACGTTCCAGGATGACAACATTGGATTCAACGCGGAGGGATTGGGGCTCAACACGGGCTCGACCATCGCCGGCTCTCCGACCATTTCGATCACCGGCTTCGATTACGTCGGCGCGACCCAGCCCGCCGGCCGCACCGACACCACCGGTCACATCACCGACAATCTTTCTTGGACCATTGGCCGGCATCAGATCAAGATCGGCGGCGAATATCGCCGCGCGCAGCTTGACGTTGCCTATTTCAACAACGTTCGCGGCTCATTCACTTTTGACGGAACGCGCGGGCCATGGTCCTCGGACGCGACCGCGTCGAGCGACTTGAAGTCTCTGGCCGATTTTCTCGCCGGATATCCCACCAATGCGAGCGGAGCCACCATCGAGCGCGGTTTGCCGGAACCGATCTATCAGATTAACTCGGGCGACTGGTGGCTCCATGACAACTTCCAGGTGACCCCACAACTCAACGTCAACTTCGGCGTGCGATACGACTACTACGGCGTGCTCCATGACAGCGCGAACAACCTCGCCAACTTCGTGCCGGGCCAGGGGTTCGTGACCGGCCAGTTGTATCCTAAGCAGCCGCTCGATTTCGCACCGAGGTTTGGCTTTTCCTACGCGCCCAAATGGGCAAAGCGATTCGTGGTTCGCGGCGGCTACGGCCTCTTCTACGATGTGACGCCAGTGAACGCTTTCGCTTCCGCTGGGTCCTCGAACGGTGCGGCCACCGGAGTCGCATACAATCCCGGCGGACCGAACCCGGTTTACGCTCTGTCCGCCACGAACGTAGTCTTCCAGACCGGCGTTCCCGTGTTTGGAACCGCGGTGGCCACTCCGCCGTTCGGCGTGTATTCCGTGACCCAGCAATACGAGACTCCCTACGTGCAGAGTTACGACCTGAACATCCAGATCCAACTTACGAAGACGACACTGTTCCAGACCGGCTATGTCGGGAACGTCGGGCGGCACTTGCAGTCGGTTCTGGATATCAATCAGCCGATCAACGGCGTTCGCCCGTTTGCCGTGGAGTATCCGACGCTCAGTGCGATCAACCAGTTGCAGACCAACGCTAACTCGAGCTACAACTCATCTCAGACTTCGCTCCGGCAGCAGCTTTGGAACGGGCTTTCCGCCAATGTCAACTACACCTGGAGTCATGCGATCGACAACGACTCCAGCTATACCACTCCGATGGACAGTTACAATCTGAATCTCGACAAGGGGTCCAGCACCTTCGATACACGCCAGATCATGACTGGCTTCATCAGCTATTCGGCGCCTCAATTGGCGCCGTTCTGGCCAAGGCTGACCAAGGGGTGGCAATTCAACGCTTTGACGACGTTCGCCACCGGATTGCCTCTCATCGTCACAACCGGGAAGAATACCGACGGAACCGGGGAGAACAAGGATCGCGTCAATCTGGTCGGCGGAGTCGACCCGTATGCCGGTTACTCGCCGATCGCCGGAACGCTAGCGCTTCAGTACCTGAATCCTGCGGCATTCGCCAATCCCGCCACTGGGACCTACGGCGATCTCGGCCGCGACGCACTCTATGCCCCGGGATTCGGCTCAGTCGATTTTTCGATCTTCAAACACACTCACATCACCGAAAAAATCGACACCGAATTGCGGGCAGAGATCCTGAATATCTTCAACCAGACGAACTGGGCGAGTCCTACCGTGAAGTTCTCGAGTGGCAGTTTCGGCGAGTTGACGCAGACCAAGAACGGAGCGTCCGCTCCGGGCCTCGGCTTTGGAGAGCCCCGAAACGTACAGTTAGCGCTGAAGATTATCTTCTGACCGCGAATCCCGGCTAATCCACTCTGCGAGCCGCGCAAGGGTATCATGATGGGAACCTCCAGCCGCGAGGTGACATCTATGCCGAAGAAAGTTTCCCGGTTGACGATTTTCCTGGTTGCGGCGCTGCCCGCACTGTGCCAGACGTTTGCCTTCACGGTCTCCATGGAACACCCCGCGAATCACTACTATCACGTCGAACTGCGCTGCGACGGGCTGAAGGCCGATGCGCAGGACTTCAAAATGCCCGTATGGATGCCTGGCTATTACCGCATCATGGATTACTCGAAAGATGTGGTGAATTTCAATGCGGCAGACGGCTCAGGCCATTCGCTCGCCTGGACCAAGATCAACAAGAATACCTGGCACGTGAAGTCTATGGGAGTTCCGCAAATCGTAGTGAGCTACGACGTCTACGCGTTTACGCGCTTTGTCGGCAACAACTATCTGGATGACCGGCGCGGTTATTTCGTGGGCCCCGGGATGTATTTGTATGTCCCCGGCATGATCGATCGGCCTGCTACAGTCCGCTTCCGCCTGCCGGGCGGATGGTCGAGCGTGGCGACGGGCCTCGATCCGGTGGCTGGAGAAGGAAATACGTTTTCGGCTCGCGATTTTGATTTGCTATACGACTGTCCCACGCTGCTCGGCAGTCAGGAGCATTTTCAATTCCAAGTAAAAGGCATGCCGCATTACATTGTCGCGGAGGATGTTCCGGCCAGCATTGATCGCGCAAAGATCGCAGCGGATCTCGAAAAGATTGTCGAGGCCGCGACCGCGATGATGGGAGAGATTCCCTACCAGCACTACACGTTTCTCCTGATGGGCCGCGGCGCGGGCGGCGTGGAACATCTGACTTCCGCCGCGATGCTTTTCGATGGAACCAGTCTCGCGACCCCCGATGGCTATCGGCGTTGGCTGAGTTTTGCCGCACACGAATATTTTCACACCTATAACGTGAAGCGCATACGCCCGATCGCGCTCGGGCCGTTCGATTATGATCGCGAAAACTACACGACCATGCTGTGGGAGGCCGAGGGATTCACGTCCTACTATCAGGATCTTCTGGTCAAACGCGCCGGACTAATGAACGCCGAGCAGTATTTCGCGACGCTGACTAATAACATTTCAGCGTACGAGAACAGCCCCGGCCATCTGTTTCAGTCCGCTGCGCAATCGAGCGTCGATACGTGGATTCGAGGAGATAATGCCGCCAATACGACCATTTCTTACTACAACAAGGGCCCCGCGATCGGCGCGATGCTCGATTATAAGATCCGTGCTGAGACGAACAACCGGGAATCGCTTGACGATGTGATGCGCGCCCTCTACCACGAATATTTCGAGCAGAAAAAGCGCGGGTTCACCGACGGCGAATTTCGCGCGGTGTGTGAGCGCATTGCAGGCGTGCCGCTTTCGGAACTGTTCGACGATTACGTTGCGACGACCAAGCCAGTCGACTATGCAAAATATTTCGCGCTCGCCGGACTAAAGATCGATACCGAACTTCGCGGGCAACCAGCCGCATATCTCGGTGCCGTCACCGGAAATGGCGGGCGCGGCGGACGAGGCGCGACCGCCGCGACCAATACCGCGCAGGTAATTTCGCACGTCGATTATGACTCACCAGCCGACCACGCCGGCCTCAGCGTTCAGGACGAGATTCTCGCTATTGATGGAATGCGCGTCAGCAGCGTGAACGAGGCGTTGCGTGGCAGGAAGCCGGGTGATCGAATCAAGATCCTGCTTGCGCGCGATAACCGCACCCAGGACATCGAAGTCGTGCTGGGAACAAAGATGGAGAGAAGCTTCAAAATTCAGCCGCTTGAAAATCCGACGCCGCTACAGTCCGCAATTTTGAAAGATCTGATGAAGTGATCCGGAAACCGGCGTTTCAGGACAGCCAAGGCGGGCTAGGCCCGATGCCAATTTCAATTCCGGCGTGTGGATTGCTTCCGGATGCGCGCCATTCGGAAGTTAACGTCGACCGCGACCAGGCGGCCCGGTTCAGGATCACTGTCTCCGGAAGAACCCGTATGACGACTGTTCAAGGGGGTGCGGAAATATGACAAAAGACCAGGTCTGCGCGCTCATCCGGGAGATAGGCATCATTCCAGCAATTCGCGTGTCCTCATATGAAGATGCCCATTTCGCTACGGAAGCGGTGGCCAGCGGTGGAATACCGATTGTTGAAATTACGATGACCGTACCGCGCGCTGTTGAGCTGATCTCGCACCTGGTTCGGGAGCACCCCAAAATCGTTGTGGGCGCCGGCACGGTTTTGGATATTCAGATTGCTCGCCAATGCGAAGACGCCGGCGCCGCTTTTATCACCGCGCCCGGATTTGATCCTGAGATTGTGGAGTTTGCAGCGAAGGAAAACCTCGCAGTTTTGCCGGGCGGACTGACGCCGACTGAAGTTGTCAGATCCTGGAGGGCTGGCGCCGACTTCGTGAAGATATTTCCTTGCGCGCAGGTTGGCGGAGACAAGTACATCAGGGCGCTTAAGACCGCCTTGCCCCAAATCTCCTTGATCGCCGCGGGCGGAGTGAACCAACAGACGGCCGAAAATCTTATCGTCGCCGGCGCGGACGCGATCGGCGTCGGCACGGAGCTGATTCCAGCGGACGCCATCCAACTGCGAAAGCCAGCTCGTATTCGGGAACTGGCGCATCGGTTTGTGGGATTCGTGAAAGAAGGCCGCGGGCGTTTGCACGTCTGAGGCGTCGGCGTTCCTATGATTTCTTTCCGCCATGCTCGTCCGCCGTAGCGGTCGAGTCTCACCCTTTTTGCATTCTCAGGACCCACTTCCCTTTTCTGCGCGGGCTTCGCGCGCGACGATCTATCACTCGGTTTGCGAACGAATGCAAGTCAAATCTGCCGGGGATCGAACGGATCTCAAATTGGACGATCGGAAGCCTGTTTTACGTACCCGACAGAACCGACTCCCGGCGGCCACGCAGCGACAAAACGCATCGTCGGAGCGCTTGTTCAGGCGCGTAACCAATTTGTCGTAATCAACAAGGCAGATGGCACCGCGCCGAGGCTGGCCGCCCGCAGGTAGAAATAGCCCAACCCGGCGTGGCCGATCATGAGACCGGGCACCCCTTGGGGGAGCGACGCACGACTCGCCACCTCAAAGATCAGGCTATTGTGTCCAGATCCCAGGATGGCTGGCGCCTCGAGCAGCACATCCGCGTTACCGGCGAGCCCATGGCACAGGCAGTAACCTAGCATGCGCCCATCGAGTCCGGCTCGCACGATGGCACGAGTCGTCTCGAGAGCAATCACAGTTTCGTCTCGACAGAGTGGGTCCTGCAAGATCTGCCAAGCGCGCAGGCGGGAAAGAGCGATCCCAGGCGCACCATTACACCATGCGCTCGCGAAGACCGGCCTGCGGGCAGGGCTCGGCTGCCGGAAATCCGGCCAAGTCCGCACATGGGGGTCGAAATAATGGCGCTCGTAGTCGAAGGCGCGGATCGCCGCGTGGCGGAATTCCTCTCTATCAGCTGCGGCCGCGAGTTCGAGCAGCGCGACACCAATACCAGCAGCGCCGTGAGATAACCCAGTCAGATTCCGCCGGTGGGGGACGTTGACTGACGTCCAGGAGTAGCCGGCCACCGTTTTCCGGGCGTGACGCAGCAACTGGCGGCCAAGGCGGACGGCAGCATCCAACAACTCCGGGCACCTTAGCTCGCGCCATAGCAGAACCAGGCTCACGATCGCTCCGGCTTTCCCGGAGAGCAGGTCGAATCCCGGCGCGGTTCGGCGGGCGAGGCAGCACGCCAACTCGCGCGCCTGGGTGAGCGTCTCGTCGTGACGCAAAAGTTTTCCCGCTCGCAAAACGGCCAGCACTATCCCGGACCAGCCCGTGTAGAGTCCCAGCCGCAAATCCGGCGTGACAGCGTGAGTTCGCAGGAAAGCGTGGCGAAGGGCACCGAGCGCCGTGCGCCGCAATTCAGCCGAGGGCGCGACCGCGTGGAGTTGCGCCAGGAAGAGCGCGATGCCGCTGGTGCCCGCATACAGATCGGGCCCCAATGTGCGGCACTCAGGCGGATATGCATGCTCCGCGTCCGCGCCGGGGTCCGGAACGCCTCCGACCCAATTGCAAACGTCGCGGTGCCACAAGGCGTCACGACAAAGATCGTGGCCGACGACATCGGCTGCGGCAAGACACGCGCGGGCGTCAAACCGGGGAGAGGCGGCGACACGGCGAGGTCGCCGCTCGCCGAACGAGCCGATTGAAAAGCGCAGGTCGGGCGATTCCGGGTTAAGGTACGGACGGTCCAGAACGATGCGGTCCTCAAGAAACCGTTCCTCGACCACTTCGAGCTGCTCTTGGACGGACGAGGCGCCTCGCTGGTGTGCTCGCACGATGCCTTCCGCCAAGAGCCGGCAGCGGTGCAGACCGAAACTCTCCTTCCGTCCTGGGTCTTGGGCGAAACCTAATCCGGCGGCAACCCGCAATGTAAATGCTGGATTTGGCTCCTTGAGCCCACCAGGCAGCTTGGTGTAGATAGAGCGGATGATGGACGCGATACGTTCTGTATCCTGACTGCGGAAATAAAGCACGGCGGCATCGGCGCGGCTGTACGCCGACGGGTCATTCAGGGCCTTAAAGCGGAACGCAATAGAGGCTAGATGTAGCGCTGCGGTCAGGTTCCGCATCAACCATACGGCGTCTTCCGGGGTCATGTTCCAGTACAACCGATGGAGATCAGCGCTAGCAAGGGAGTCACCGTCCAGGGCCATATAGAAACCCGGCGATGCGAATAACTCTTCCTTTGCGAAACGAACAGAGACGGTCTCGCCTGTGGATGGGCAGCTATGTTTCAGGTTTAAATCGCTGCTGGTAGCCACCAGCCTTAAGCCTCCTTTGACGATCGTGAACAACCCTGGCGCTGGACTATCTGCGATGGTCCATCCGGTATCCCAATAGCCACGGCCGTGATTTGCGCCCGAAAGCCTCCGGGTGTGCTCCTCCGCCCGCGCGGGGTCCGGTTTGGCGAGAGAATCGGTGACGGGTGCGGGCGCGCCCAGCGTATAGAAGTCCGCATAGAGTTGGTGTTGCAAGCCCTCGGTCAGGCATCTCGCCGCAGCCTCGGCCCCCAACTGCGCGCGGCTCGCGCGGGACAGTGGCTGCGATCGTCGACCCAACCAGGAGTATGACGTCGGAGAAAGTATCCGGACAGCATCGAGCGCTGCGGCGACTTGTTCCCTGTAAACGGAACTCATGACGTCATCGCTTGCGAGCAGTTCGACGCGACGTTGCGGGCGAGATCCCAGAGAGATGTCGAGCGGCCGCCTCCGGTTGTTGCAGAATGTTCAGGCTAAGTTGCAGCAACCTTACGGCAAATCCGTCCAACTTCCACGACTGCCGAAGACGCTCATAGGCGGATTGAATCAGTCGTGCCGCCGCGTAACGAAGCGAAAGCAGCAGAAATCCGTTGCGCTTAGAGAGCTCCAACCGCGAAAGGCGCGCGTAGCTTAGCCAGAATGCAGCGATCGCCCGGTGAGTTCGCTCAAGCGCCACGCCCGAGGTTTCGTCACGCTGGGGCTCGCCCGCAATCGGGACCTGAAGCGCCCACCAAATCACGTACTCGGCAAGCATCGAACCGACGTCCCAGCATGGGTCCCCGAGGCAGGCTGTCTCCCAGTCCACAAGCTTGATGCACGGTGGAGCGCCCGGATCCGACACCAGCCAGTTGCTCGAGCGGAGATCCATATGAATCAGCGCAGTGCACTTCCATTCACTCCTGAGTGCGTCGAGGAGATCGCACAGGGCGCGAGTAGCCTGGATCTCCCGAATCAGCTCCAAATTTGCGCCACTAACCTCTCGTAATGTTTGCACTGGGGGTCGATGGATAGCGAGCACCCAAGGCGGCTCGGTCAGGTAGCCAAGCTCGCCAGGCAGCGACCTTGCATTCAGCGTGTGAAGCGCCGCGAGGCAGGCTCCGATGCGCCGCGCCACAGCAGTGAATGGCCAGCGGCCATTCGCCATGCGTTGAGCGAGATCCCGCACGCCTCGGATATGCTCTAAGACCAAAACTTGATCAGCGGTGTCATATCCGTAGAACCGAGGCAGGTACCCAACGATTTGGGGCGCCTTCGAAAGGAAACGATACACGAGAGCTTCGCGCAGGATGGCAACATCACTCGCGTCTTTGACCGCCTGCTTCAGGAGGTAATTGCGGCCGCGCCGACGGGAGACTTTTCGATTCAAATTGCGCGAAGAGGCGTCCTCAATCGTAAGCTCGGAGCCGGTAATAGAGTCCGGGCCAATCAGGCCGAGCCGCAACAGGAATGGCACCGAGCCGGCTAGCGTCAGGTGGGGCACAGATCAAAATCCGGGATTTTGAGGCGATTCGATCAACCTAAGGTAGCCGCGCGATTACAATCGGACAGTCTGGCCGGAAAACACCGGTTGGCTCGCAGCCAGTTCGACCGGGACCCTCTGTAATCAAGCAGAGAATACTCGCCGTGCAGATCCCCTTGGGTGAACAAGCTCCAACGGACGGTTTAGGGTTGTAGTCCCTGCGGACCAGCAACTGCAAACCCAACCCCTGCTGAAGGAGATCATCAAGGTGACGATTGGCAATCTCGCCCTGTAGGAATTCACCAGCGTTGACAGGTTTACGTTTTTTCGCCATCTATCCTCCTGGTCCTGCCCGTTTGCATCTTGGCCCATAGAATACATCCCCCGCCCCAGGCATTGCAAGGGCTTTTCACAGAGGCCTCCGCTTTCTTTTTGCGCGCCAGCCGTTGCTTGGCACCTTTGCCGCTTTCATGGCTTTAGGCGCGCCCCTCGACTTGCCGGCGCCCTTCTTCGGGGTGGCCGTCTCACGCGCGATGTATGCCTGTTCCGCAACGGCTGCGGCTTTGTCGCTGGTTACAGCGGGACTTCGCGCATGACGCTCCATCACTCTGGTTGAGAGAAAACGCAAGTCGAATCTTTAGCGATTCTAGGGTCTGTCCGCGAATCGTCGGGGGCTCGGAATCCCGCACTATGGCATGCGGTGGGTCAGGAAATTGCGTTGGCAACCGATGGCATCCGAGCGGATACGAGCGATCTCCGGACTGCTGCGGATCTTCGCGAAAAGCGGATCGAAGTCGATCGCCGGATAGGAGCAGTAGCCGCCTTCAATTGCGCGGTTCAGAAGTGTCACCGCCGCTTCGGTTTCACCAACGTAAGCGAGATGGGCCGCCGCAAGATAGTCCGATTCCGCGTCCCCGTCCGGTTTCAGTGCGCGCGCCAATTCGTGGATTCTCGAGTGGGGCGCGTTCTGGAGGCCCGCGTACAACACATCGTAAGCCGCCCATCGCGGCGCGGTCTTCGGCGCGGCTGCTAGAGCTACGCCCCGTTTGCCTTGTCGCAGCAGATTTTCCAAGGTGAACGTCCGAGCCCACTCCGACCCGTGATCGAGGTTGATAAAGTCCATGGCGCGCTGGTAATTTCCACGCAAGATGAACAGAATGCCGCAGGAGCGATTGCTCGCGTCCAAAGGATCGATCTGGAAAGCGGCATCGCACTCCTGCGCAGCCTCGTCGAGCAGGCCGACATAACGAAACACATAGCTCAATGCAAAATGCGCCTGCACGTTATCTGGACGCCGCCTGAGGAAATCGGCCGCTTCCTGATATGCCGCGACCGCTTTGCCACGACCGGTCCGGCTCACGATCAATCCTCGAGCGGCATCGGCGTTGTTCGGATCGAGAGAGAGTGCATGCTCGGCCGCAGCTTCAGCGCGATCCAGATTGTCGGCGCCGCCGCCCGAATACCAGCCCTCCAGTCGATAGCGCACGGCCAGTCCGGACCACGCCGGCGAGTAGGTCGAATCCAGTTCCAGAGATTTTCGGAAAATCTCGATCGCGCGCTTCACATCGGCGGGATCCGATCCAAGACCGGATGCTCGCAGAAACAAATCGTAGGCCGCTTCATTCTTCGGTTGCGCCGTCTCTTTGAACTCCGATGCTCCGAGCAGCGGGCCCAGATGTTCGCGCGTTTTGGCGGCGACCTGAGCCTGCAACTCGATCGCGTTGCCGGCCGGAACACGAAACGTCTCGCGCCAGAAGTAGCGATTGGTTTCGACATCGAGCGCCGCGAGCACAATCTGGAGCTGATCGACTCCTTTTGTATACTCTCCGGTAACGATCGTCCCGACATGCAGTTCCCGGCCCGCTTGTTGCGGATCGGCAGGAGAATCGTAGCGCCGCGTGTTCTCGAACGAGCGGACCGACAAGGACTTCGCGTACCCGAGCACGCGGGCGATCTCCTCGGGAATCGCGAGAGAGAGAAAATCCAATTCGGGATTCCTGGACGCTTTTCGGAAGGGAAGCACGGCGACCGTTTTCGGTCTAGTGCGTGCGGGCAAAGGCCTGGAACGCAGCAAGAGTGCGGACGCGAACCCAACCAGCAGCACCGCGGATGTGAGGGCAACGGCCACGATGGTCTGCCAGTTTCGTCTCGCGAATTTTCCCAACGCATAGGTCAGAGAATCCGGCCGGGCTTCGAGCGGTTCGTGATTCAGGTAGTGATCGACATCCCGAATCAACGCGGCGACGGACGCGTATCTGCGCTTCGGCTCCTTGTGCATCGCACGGAGGCTCAGGATGTCCAGATCGCTCCGCGACGCGGTTCGAGCCTCCGCATAGAGGGATGGCTTTACCGGCTCCGCCGTCGTGATGGCGAGCGCTGCTTCGAGTGGTGTCTTGGAGGAAAGGTCATAAGGCAAACGGGAAGTGAGCAGTTGATACAGGATCACGCCGAGCGAATAGACATCGGCGTGGACGCCGGTGGGCTCGCCGCGGATCTGCTCGGGAGCCGCATAGGCCAGAGTCAACAGGCGCAGTCCGGTACGCGTGCGATCTGCCGCGATTCCCTCACCATCGGGCCGTTGTGCAATGCCGAAATCGAGCAGCCGAACCGAGCCGTCCGGCTTCACCAGAACATTGGAAGGCTTCAGATCGCGATGAATCACGCCGTGTTGATGTGCGTATTCAACCGCCTCGCAGACGGCGCGAAACAGCTTCAGCCGCCCCTCGATCGAGCATTTGTGTTCTTCGCAATACTGGTCGAGCGGAACGCCGTCGACGTACTCCATGACAAACCATGGCGTGCCGTCGGGGAGCGTGTTGGCATCGTACAACCGCGCGATCGAAGAATGATTAAGCTGCGCAAGGGTTCGCTGCTCCGCGGCAAAGCGGCGCAAGCGCGCGGGCGAGAGCTGCGCATCCCGGAGCACTTTTTATCGCCACCTGATTCCCGAGGTCGACCCGCTCAGCAAGAAACACAACACCCATTCCGCCCTCGCCAAGCAAGCGCTTTACCCGATAGGGGCCGAACTCCCGAAAGGGAGGATTCAATGGCGTGCCAAGCATCCTGGCAGCCAGGTGGGACACATCGCCGTCCAGAATGAATCCGCCGCGGGAGTCTTCTTCGAGCATCGCAAACACTTCGTCCGCAAGCGACGGATCATTGGAGCAGGTGTTGTCCAAATAAGAACGCCACTGCGGCCGTGGAAGCTCCACCGCGGAATCGAATAACGCCCGAATTCGTGTCCAACGATCGCGTTCCATCGCGGTTACCCGCGGACTCTATGAGCGAGCCACGCTCGCGCCGACCGCCAGTCGCGGACGATCGTCGCCGACGAGAGATCGGTCAACTCGGCGATTTCACTGATTTCGAGGCCTCCGAAGAAGCGGCTCTCCACGATCATGGCCTGGCGCGGCTCGATGCGCGCAAGCTCATCAAGCGCCGCATCGAATCCCAGAAGATCATGCTCGTGAGCGGCGATGCCCATCGCCTCGTCGAACGTAACCAGGTCCAGACCGCCCGCCCGCTTATCGGCGTTCCGCCGGCGGGCGGCATCCACCAGCACCTGCCGCATCGCACGCGCGGCGACTCGTTTGAAGTGCAATCGCGAGGTAAAAGAAAAATGAGGCGATCGTGCCAGCTTGATCCAGGCCTCATTCACTAGCGCGGTGGGATTGAGAGTGGCGGAACCGTTGCGATTGATGGCCGATGCCAGCCGCCGCAGTTCTTCGTAAGTCACGCTGAACAGGTAATCGAGGTCTCCGCTTTTGATGTTTTCGAACTGCATGATCATTCGCCGTCGACGGCTGCGTATTGCGAAGTGAGCGGAAGCTCGCATTTTAACACGCGATGGAGAATGTAATGCGTTTGCCGCAAGTGACCCATAGGTTAGCCCTGTTTGTGGGAATCGCGGGCGTGGTTTGCGCTCAACCGGTTGCGGCGGCGCCCGGAAGCTGCACAATTCAGCCCGCGGCGCTCGCATATTTGCCGGCGGTCCCAGGCTCGGGGCCGAGCTTCGGGAATATCGCGCTGGAAGCGAACGTAAACTTCGCCATCCAATGACCCCAGGAGAAAACATATGTCCTCGAGAATCACGGGTGTTGTTCTAGCGGCCGTGCTCATCGGCTCCGCTCTCGCGCAGACCATCACCACGATTGCCGGCAACGGCTCGATCGGCGGTTCCAGCGGCGACGGCGGGCCGGCAATCAAGGCGGGAATAGGATTCCCAAAAGGCGTTGCGATCGATTCCGCCGGCAACGTCTATTTCGCCGACGCCCTCAACGGTCGCGTGCGCAAAGTAGACACTAACGCGAACATCAGCACCTACGCCGGCGGTGCGGTGGTCCTCGGCAGCGGGGTCGGGGATGGAGGGCCGGCGACGAGTGCTTCGCTCAGTTTTGGCGCAACCGGGCAGCATCAGGGCATTGCGCTCGACGCGCAAGGGAATCTGTATATCGCCGACTCCGGGCACAATCGCATTCGTAAGGTCGATACAAACGGAATCATAACCACCGTCGCGGGTACCGGAGCGTTCGGCTTCTCGGGCGACGGCGGCCCGGCGACCGGCGCTCAGCTCAGCTCGCCTTTTGGAGTCGCTGTGGACGGCGGGGGCAACCTGTACATCGCCGACAGTTCCAACGGCCGAGTTCGCAAGGTGGACACCAACGGCATGATCACTACGGTCGCGGGCAGCGGGTACGGATTCGTGCCCGGCGATGGCGGCCCGGCAACCGGAACGAAGTTCGAGCCACTGACCGTCGCAGTGGACCGCGCCGGCGATCTGTACATTTCCGACTTCAACAACAACGCGCTGCGAAAGGTCTCGAACGGGGTCATCACCTCACCGTTTTTCACCAACCCACTGGGGTCCGTCTGCTCGCCTGTGACCCCGACGGTCCTCGGGACTATTACGGGCCTCGCCTTCGATGCGGCCGGCAACTTGTTCACAAGTGAGCTCCCCGGGTGCTCTCACAAGATCGATCCATCGGGCAAGGTCACGATTTATGCCGGCGGCGGATTCGTCCTCAGCGGTGTCGGCGACGGCGGGCCCGCCACTTCCGCGCTGCTGAATAGCCCGGGCGACGTGACGGTAGACAGCGCCGACGACGTCTACATCGCCGACAGCAATGACAGCCGCGTCCGCAAAATCTCCGCGCCGCCCCCGAGTCCGCCCGCGATCACGTCGGTCACCAACGCTTTCGGCGGAGGAACTTCGATCGCTCCGAACATGTGGATCTCCATTAAAGGGACGAACCTCGCCCGGCCAGGCGATACCCGGATCTGGGCAGGGGCGGATTTTGCGAACAACCAGCTTCCGACACAACTGGACGGCGTGAGCGCGACGGTCAATGGTCAGGCGCGCGTTCGTTTACTACATAAGCTCGACGCAGTTGAACATTCTCACTCCGCCTGAGGCGCTTTCCGGCTCGGTCCAGGTGCAAATCTCGGTGGACGGCGCACTGAGCAATTCCATGACGGTTCCGGTCGCATCGATTGCACCATCTCTTTTCGCGTTCGACGGTGTACACGTCGTCGGCACTCACCTCGATGGCACTGATCTAGGTCCAACCAATTTGTATCCGGGACTGACCACGCCTGCCAAGGCAGGCGAAACGGTGATCCTTTACGGCAACGGCTTCGGGCCGACATCCGTCGCGGTCGTCAGCGGATCGGAGACGCAGTCTGGAAATCTGCCGTCCTTCCCCGTCGTGACCATCGGCGGAGCCCCGGCCATAGTTGGATTTGCAGGCCTCATTTCACCGGGCTTGTATCAGTTCAACGTGACGGTCCCATCTTCCGTCGCCAGCGGCGACGCGGCACTGACGGCTACCTTTGACGGACAGCAAACGCAGGCGGGAGTAAAACTGACGATTCAATAGTCCCGACGGCCGGAAACACGGCGCGCGACGTCTTAAGTTGCCGCCGTGCGAAGCGAGTGAGTTTGCCGCACTTTGTACGAGACTGCGGGAGGGACGCAGCGGCTACCGGGTTTCTCATGTGAATCATCCTTTTCTATGCGGGCATCGTGTGACGATTCATCGCTCTGTTTCGAGGAAGGGCCGATTCCGCGTCGACGGGGTTTCGCCCGTCCGGTGTGCAGCCTCTGGAGAAGCGCCACTACGGGTGTCAGAAGAAACGTCAGAGTCAGAGCGAACGCGAAAGGGACCAGGATCTCGCGCGCAAAGTACAGCGTCGCAATCGCTCCAATAACCACAACCACTGCCGCATCGCCTCGCAGCCTGGGCCGCAGGCCGGGTCCCGACGAGGGCAGGTCCTGTCTCATACGCGTTCGCGACGGATGCTATTTCAGTTGCCGCGTCCCTTCTGGTAACCCGCCTCGTACGCCCTTTGGTCTTCGTCTTTCTTGAAGTGCCTTTTCTTGGAATGGTCCTTGTTATGCGCCTGGTCATCCCGCCCTTCACGCATACCTTGCTGGTACGTCTTGTTCTTCGTATAGTCCGGGCCCTGTTCCTTTTCCTGCAAGAATGGAGCGGCCACAGCCTGCGCCGCGCCTCCACTGAGGCCAATGCCCAAGGCGAACGCGAGAACCCAGTTTTTTAGATTCATTTTCATTTACTCCTTCACCCCGGATAGGCACGACCAGGGCCGTTTACGACTGTTGTCGGGCAGTTGCACGCCAAACATGCGACTTGGTACGGCTCAGCAGTGCGTGACCCCGTACGGTCACCTGACCGAATGTGGTCGTGGATTGGACTGCCTCGCAAATTGCAGTGTTTAGATTCTATCTCCGGGGTTGGATGAGGGGTTGCCCTAACCAAAGCGACCAGGAGGCAATGTGTGACGAAGAGCGCCGTCGTCCAGATCGCACGCGAGGGCAATCCATTCGGGTCGTCCGGCTTGTCTCTGTTCATCGTATTAACTCTCGCCTGTTGCCCATCCTTGTT
>Ga0209415_10005309_pt1 | contig 23204 bp, 20 predicted proteins | sample PeaSoiSIISIP2007_FD_187696 | JGI IMG/M metagenome (GOLD analysis project Ga0209415, IMG submission 187696) | Peat soil microbial communities from Weissenstadt, Germany - SII-SIP-2007 (SPAdes) (version 2) | ecosystem: Environmental > Terrestrial > Soil > Wetlands > Peat | place: Germany... | reverse complement strand
GAAGTCGACAAGGTTCTGCAGACCGTGGTCAACAACTTGATCGTCACGAACAATATCGACTTGCCGCGTCCGGTGCGGACTCGGGTCATGATTACCTCTCCGCTGGAAACCTTTAGCGTGGGGAATACGATCGTGGTCAGCCGTGGCTTGATTGACGTGCTTCCCGACGAAGCTTCACTGGCGATGGTGCTCTCGCATGAACTGGCGCACATTGTTCTCGGACACAACCTGGGCAGCAAGTTCGCATTCAACGATCGCATGTTGTTCTCGGATGAATCGACTTACAACAACTTCGGATTCCGGCACAATCCGGATGAAGAAACCGCAGCCGACGCGAAAGCCATGGAACTCTTGAAGAACTCGCCCTACGCGCAAAAGCTGGACGTGCCTTCGTTGTTCCTGAAAGAACTTTCCGAACGCGCTCCATCGCTTAACGCTTTGTTGACGGCGCACCTGGGAAACAGCTTCACCAACGACAAGGGGCAACTGGTACGGCTTTCGGCGCTAGCCACGACGGGTCCGGCTCTTGATGCGAACAAGCTGGATCAGATTGCCGCGCTTCCCATGGGTGGACGCGTGAAACTGAATGCCTGGACTGACCGAGTGGAACTCACCAAGTCAGCGCCGGTCGCGATTACATCTGCGCGTGACAAAATGCCGTTTGAAGTAACGCCGTTCTTCCCGCGATTGAGCCGCCTCACCAGCGACGCAAATACGGGGAACGCGACATCGGCATCCAACACTGCGCCGAGCAATTAGCCTTTTTCGAGACGGACGGGCGAGGAGCCCGTCCTCCATTGGTCTTCGAACGAGTTGAGGGAAGCGCAGGCCGGGACCGGAAGCAATTCCGGAGTTCCGGCCTTCGTCTTTTATTGGCAAATGTTTTGATTTTCTCTCACATCGGCTTCTCTGCACACTCTGCGATTTTAGGTTTGTTTCACTTAAGGCGAGAAATCAAAATCTTAAAACGCTGAGACCGCAGAGAACCACCGCAGAGGGCGCGGAGGGCGAATCGTCTTTTATGAATGACACGTATGCTCTTTGAAGAGACAATTCAGGCGGGTTCGTTCCGGTCAGGAGAAATGCTACTCGTCTAAGTCCGCGCAGAACTCGGGCGTGAGGCCGTGCGGAGAGAACATCGGTGAACCGTCGTCTTCGAAACGGCCTAGCAGTTCATCGAGCAACTGCTGCGTGGACGAGGGAGCTTCTACGGCTGGGCTCGAATCGAAATCGACGAACTGTTGTGCCTGATCGAGGGTCAGGGCTTGTTCGAGATCTTCTACCGGGTTCATTCCTGACTCCACTTCCTGGAAACTTCATTTGCCACTCCTCGATTATGTTGGAAGGTGCTTACTTTCGATAGATTACTAACGGTCCAGGCGGTGGCGCGCGCTAATGGATTTCTTGCGTGTCCGTCCACGCACTCCAGCGAGGTTCCCTCCTCCGCTCGGGAGAGGTCGAGGAACCTACCGTTTGACCGGCACGAGAAAGCAGGTTTCTCGACTACGCTCGAAATGACAGTGCAAAATTGAATAAGACACTGGAGCTAGTCTTGCCTATTCTGTTTGCCCGGCAGGCCTGCTGGATTCTCGTGGGTACGTTCGCGGAAGCCGCCTTTCAATCCTGTGGCCAGGGACACGCTCGACTCGCCGAATTTGTCACGCAGGCGATCGGCGGCTGAGAGCGCTCGCTGCCAGCGCTCGCGGCGGACACCTTCCAGCAAATCCTCCTGTTTCGATTCGCTCTGAAATGACGAGGCGTGTACTCCCAGCAAACGCACTTGGGTTCCATTGCGCCAGTTCTTGCGAAATAGCGCACGGGCTTGCTCGAAGATCTCAGTGTCGAGCTGCGTGGGAGCAGACAAGCTGTGTGCGCGCGTGATAGTGGTGAAGTCTTTGTAGCGCAGCTTGAGCTGAATGGTACGCGCGTGCAATCCGTTTTCCCGCAGGCGGCGGCCCACCATTTCCGAGAGACGCATCAAGGTGGATTCGATCTGTTCGGGATCGGCCGTGTCGTCGTTGTAGGTATGTTCGTGGCTGATGGACTTGGGATCGGTGTCGGCACCAACCTCGGTGTCGAACCATCCCCCGGCATCTTCTCCGCGCGCTTTTCCAGCCAACGCCAGACCCCACTTGCCGAAATGTTCTTCGAGAAACGCATCGTCGAAGCGGGCGAGATCGCCGACCCGCTGAACGCCCAAGGCGTGCAGGTTTTGTTCTGTAACTCTTCCCACCCCTGGGATATCACGCACGTCGAGCGGGGCGAGAAACTTCGCCTCCTGCCCGGGGATGACCCAGAGAATTCCATGCGGCTTTGCCTTGGCGGAGGAAACTTTCGCGATCAGACGCGAGATACCAATTCCGATCGAACAATTTAATTGCGTGTCAGACTTGATTCTCTGATGAAGCGCATGAGCCGCGCATAAAGGTGGGCCATGGAGGCGAGCTGTGCCGGTCATGTCGAGATAGGCTTCGTCAATCGATGCCATCTCGACCAATGGCGAAAACGACGTGAGCACACGATAGACTTTCTCGGAGCACTCGCGATAGCGCTCTGGATGGCCATTCACGAAGATGGCATGCGGGCAGAGCTTGGCCGCGGTGCGTAACGGCATGGCCGAGTGCACGCCGAATTTGCGCGCTTCGTAGGAAGCAGCTGAGACTACACCGCGCTCATCGCGCTGGCCTCCGACGACCACGGCTTTGCCTTTGAGCGCGGGATCGAACAGCTCTTCCACGGAGACGAAGAACGCGTCCATGTCGACGTGAAAGATGGTTTTGCCGGGCGCGGACATAAAGGACGGAAGGAGATTCCTGGAGGAATTGTATCAGCGAGTCAGCGGAAGATTCTTCTGAGGGGCAGCCGACCTCGCGGAGCCGCGGCTTACGACGATAATGGAACCAGCGATGACGGCTCGAAATCCGCCTGGCGCGCTCCAGGCACTTCCAGATCCGGCATTGGATTGCCCGCGAAGAGACGCCGGCAAGGCTTAGCCATCCACCGGGTCCAGCGTCCAGACCAGGAAACACGGGCGCTGTCCGTAGCAATGCCGGTATCGGCATACATCATCCGATAAATTCTCGAAATCAGCACAAACGCCAGCCGGCCCCGGCTGGACTTGATAAAGCTCGAACGTTTCCAAATGGGACCCCAACCGTAGAAACTGTCCCACACGCCCTGGGTTCGGGAGCGGATTTCTTCGGCCGACATCAGGGGATGATCCCAATACAACTTGGGGCGAAGCGCCTGCGGGATGAGCCAGCGACGGGTCAAAGGAATTCCTGCAACGGTTGGCGGGTTATCGCCCAGCGTCTTTTCCCAGCGGTTGAAATCCACGGTCCCGGGATAGGGGCTCAACATTACGAATTGTGCGAAGGTGCATTCCGCGCTGATGGCGGCAGCGGCGGTTGCCGCGAAGGTTTCCGGACGGTCGCTGGGCAGGCCAAAAATGAAAGATCCGAGCACGTGCACGCCGTGACGCCGGAAGGTACGAAGTTGCTCCGTGAGTTTCTCGCCCGCCAGGTTGAAATCCTTGTAGACATCTTTCAATCCTTCCGGAGTAACCGATTCCACTCCCACCAGCGCGCCCTTGATGCGCGCGGCTTTCATGGCATCGAGAAATTCCGGGTCTTCCGCGGCTTCCATTGTGATCTGCGTAAAGAAGACCATGTCATCAGGAAGCTGGGCGAGACGAGACATCAGCTCGAACCGTTCCGCCCGTATGGATTTGAGTTCATTCAGCCTTGCAGAGTTTTTTTGTTGAACGGCCAAGCTCAGGTCAGTCAAGGTTACGGGATAGAAATTGTCGTCCGCCAGCGCGATAAAACGAAAACCCAGGCGCCGGAGTTGCACGATTTCCTCGATCACCACGTCGGAAGCACGCTGGCGGGGCCGCTGGCCATCCGTGCGCCAGACTGAGCAGAAAGAACAATGCTTGGGACAACCGCGAACCGTCTGCACCGAGGCCCACATATAGCGGTTGCGGGGAACCAGATCCCAGCGGGCGGAGACGAAATCGCTGGCTTCGATCTGCCCTCCGACGTAGATGGGCTTGGGAACTCCCTCGCGGCAATCGGCAAGCGCCCGCCCCCACGCGATGTCGCCGTCACCCTTGACCACCGCGTGCGCGCCGCCCAACTCAAGGGCCTCGTCGGGATACAGCGTGGCGTGGATTCCGCCGAAAATTACGTAAGCCCCCTGGCCCCGCGCCATCTTGCCAATCTCGTAACCGCGCAGCGCGTTCGCGGTATGAATACCAATCCCGACCGCATCTCCCGCGTGAATCGAGTCGGGACGCAATTGCGATAGCGTTTCATCGACGAGAACAGGATCGCCAAAGCTCTTTGGAGTGGCTGCTGCCAGCACATACTGCCAGCGCGGGGTGATGACCGCTGTCCCAAACGACACACTGCTCGGATTGATCAGGTGAACCTGCAAGCCGGGAGCCTCCTTTGGCACCGATTGCCCTGGCGCAGTCGCGATCCACGATCTCGCTTCTGCACGCAAGACAGGCTCCGCGTCGTTTCATTCACTCTGAAAGGCGCGGGATTTCGATGTGGCAGGAGGTGGGAGTGAACGGTCTGTCTACTCTCTCGGCCTGAAAGAATCCCACAAGGTTAGAAAGCACCGCAAAGATAGGACATGAATAGCGGCAAGCAGCAGATTAAATGGACACCGACAGGTTGTCAAGATTCGCGACACACTTTAGTCATTCATAATGACAACCAACTTCCCATTTTTGAACCGGGGAAGCCATGGAGGTGCAACGGCAGCCTATACCGCGGCCAGCACCGCACTCGGCGCAGACCGAGCCTGCCGCACCCGTTCGTAGACACGAACATATTCCTTGGCCGACGCGTTCCAGGAGAAGTCTTTGTTCATGCCGTTGCGCATGAGCGCCTGCCAGGAGGATTGATCGCGAAAAGCCTTTAGCGCTTCTTTGATGGTCAGCAACAGAGCCTCGCCGCTGTAGTCAGTGAACTTGAAACCGGTTCCCTTCCCGGTGCGCGCGTCCCAGGGATCGATGGTGTCGTCGAGCCCGCCCGTAGCGCGAACAACGGGTATGGTTCCATACTTGAGGCTGTAGATCTGATTCAGCCCGCAAGGTTCGTACCTGGAAGGCATGAGGAACATGTCGCTGCCGGCTTCGATCTTGTGCGCAACCGCATTGTCGTAGGCGATTTTGACTGCAATCTTCTGCGGAAACTGTTTCTGCATGCGCGCGAACATCTCTTCGTATTGCTTGTCGCCGTTGCCCAGGGCGACGATGATCATTTCCTCGCGCGCCAGCCGATCCATGATTTGCGCGATCAGATCAAACCCTTTCTGAGCCGCGAAACGCGAGACGATCCCGATCACGGGCAGACGCAGATCTGGTTTGGCTACGCCAAATGCGGCCAGCAGATCCTGCTTACATTTGGCTTTGCCAGACAAATCCTCGGGCGAGAATTTGGCCGCAATAAACTTGTCCGCCTGCGGACTCCACTCGTCGTAGTCCACGCCGTTGAGGATTCCGGTTACCGTCGAGGCCCGGTCGCGCAGCACACCTTCCAGTCCAAAGCCGAACTCCGCGGTCTGGATTTCGTGGCTGTACTTACGGCTCACCGTGGTAATGAAATCGGAATATACCAGGGCCCCTTTGAGGAAGTTCACCTGTCCAAAGAATTCCATCTTGTCGATTGCCAACAGGTCCCAGGGTAGAGTAAGAAGCGGCAAAGTATCGGGCGGGAACAAGCCCTGGTATCCCATATTATGAATGGTGAAGACCGTGCCCACGTCGCGGAAAGCGGGGTCTTCGGCATATTGCGTGCGCAGCAGCACCGGAATCAGGGCCGATTGCCAGTCATGACAATGAAACACATTAGGGACGCCGAGGACCTTGGAAGCCTCGAGCACGGCGCGCGAGAACAGCGCAAAGCGCTCGGCATTGTCGGGATAGTCGCCGGCAGAGGTCCCATAAAGCGCCTCGCGATCGAAATACGGAGGATAGTCGACGAAATAAAAGCGCACGCCCGAGTGATTGCCTCCGCTGACCACGGAGCAGAAGCGGTAGTGATCATCAAAGGGAACCGTAATGCTGCGGACGACCGTCTGCGCATCGGAAAGCTTGGTCTGGCGATAGCGCGGCACATATACGCTGACCTGGTGCCCGGCAGCAACCAGAGCTCGCGGCAAAGCGCCAACCACGTCGGCCAATCCTCCGGTCTTGGAAAACGGCACGCATTCCGAAGCAGCAAAAGCGATATGCATGAAAACCAACCTCCATATTATGGCCCACGCTTCGGCGCAAGTTATGATAGTAGGGCGTTGTCGCTCAATGGCACTCTGCGCACGAAGACTCGCGGGGTGAATGTCCAGTGTAGCCGTCCGAAAGAAAGAGGGTCAATGTGCCAAAGGTATCTGCCGCGCGTCCGACTCCCAGAACGCCCAAATTGGGCCAGCATTTTCTTGCCGACCCCGCAGCCGCGCTGCGCATTGCCGAGGCCTTCGGAGATCTCTCCGAAAGTACGGTGCTCGAAATCGGCGCTGGACGCGGCGCGCTGACTTCCCTGCTCGCGCGGCGCGCCCGGCGCCTGATCGCCGTCGAACTTGACCGCGTTCTGGCGGCCCAGCTGCGCATGAAGTTTTCTCTGGCCCCGAATGTGGAAATCATCGAGGGCGACATCCTGGCCATTGATTTCGACACGCTCTTCGGCCCCAAGCCCGGCAGCACGCGTCCGGGAATGAACCATCAACCCGAGCGGGTCCGTGCCGTGGGCAATCTCCCTTACTTCATCACTTCGGACATCCTGCTGCGCCTGTTCGCCTACCGGAAATATTTTGAGACCATCGTGCTGATGGTGCAGCGCGAAGTCGCGGACCGGCTGGAAGCGCGTCCCGGAACCAGCGAGTATGGCCTGCTCTCTGCTACGGCTCAGCTCTACGCCAACGTCGAGAAATTATTCACTTTGCCTCCGAGCGCGTTCTCGCCGCCGCCCAAGGTGTACTCTGCGGTCGTCCGGCTTACGATTGAGTCCCGCATCGAAGGCTTGCATGTGCCCGAGGCGGACTTTATCGACTTTCTGCGAAAGTCATTCGGCCAGAAGCGCAAGACGCTCTGGAACAATTTAAAGTCAGACTACCAACCCGTGGCGCTGAGAGCGGCGCTGGAAAAATCGGGAGTCAAGCCGACCGTGCGGGCGGAAGCATTATCGCTGGAGAAAAGCGCAGCGTTGTTTCGAGCATTGCTGGAAACCGCAGGGCCGTGATTTCTGACCGTGGCTGGTTTAATAAGATGCAAACGCATTCGCCAGTTCGCCATCCCGCGGTAGCGGGACGATTCTACCCACGCGACCAGAGCACCCTGCTCAAAGACGTCAAGTCCTACCTCTCGATTCAAGCCGTAGCGCGGCCCGCCCTGGGATGCGTCGTCCCTCATGCCGGATACATATATTCAGGAACGGTAGCAGGAGCGGTGTATGCCAATGTGAATCTCCCCGAGCGCGTTATTATTCTCTGTCCTAACCACACTGGCAAAGGGCGTCCGCTCGCCATTATGAGCAGTGGAAGTTGGGAGACACCTCTGGGGCCAGTCGCCATCGATTCTGCGCTGGCAGAAGCCCTGAAGAAGACATTCCCGCTCCTGACCGAAGACGCCGATGCTCACCGTAGCGAGCATGCGATCGAAGTGGAATTGCCCTTCCTCCAAGCCTGTCGTCCCGATTTCACTTTTGTCCCGATCGCCCTGGGCACAGGACAGTTCGAAACTTTAGAAAAGCTGGGAGAAGCGGTAGCCGACGCCGTGCAGGCGCAAAACCAACGAATCCTGATCATAGCTTCGAGCGACATGAATCATTACGAGAATGACGCCGTCACACGCACCAAAGACCACAAGGCGATCGCGAGGATGCTGGCGCTCGATGCCCGAGGGCTATTCGATGTAGTGATGAAGGAAGAAATAAGCATGTGCGGATTCGGCCCGGCGGTCGTGATGCTCACCGCAACCAAGCGCCTGGGCGCGACCTCCGCCGAACTGATCAAGTACGCGACCTCAGGAGACGTCTCCGGCGACCGCGACATGGTGGTGGGTTATGCGGGCATCGTAGTACGCTGAATGGCTCCCAATGCCCACGAAGTCCCGGGCAAATGTCTTATGGCATCTTCCACGGTAGCAAAGCGGCAACATTTCGAATCGATTTGGAAACTAGGCGGCCTGACGCCCTGGCAGCTTACGAAAAACGTGATTCACGAGGCCGATGAAGATGATCTTCTTGGACGCACCTCCGGGCTGGCATTCAATTTCTTGCTGGCCTTATTTCCCCTGATGCTGTTCATGCTGGCCTTGTTTGGCCTGTTTGCCTCGCGCAGTTCCCAACTGGAAAGCGGGCTGTTGGCTTACTTCGGGGATTTGCTTCCACCAGCAGCCTTCCAACTTCTGCAAGCAACCACCAGCGAGCTTGCTATGAGCACGAGCGGCGGAAAGCTCACTCTTGGCATCGTGCTGGCTCTGTGGTTCGCTTCTGGAGGTCTGAGTTCAATGATTTCCACTCTGAATGCGGTCTACAAGGTTCGGGAGACCCGTTCCTGGTTTAAGGTTCGGGCAATCGCGCTGGGCCTCACTCTCGCCATCTCAATGCTTCTTCTCTCAGCTTTGGTCATGGTGCTTGTCGGTGGGCATCTTGTCGATTGGGTGGGGGCGAAACTCTCCTTGCAGTCCACGATGCTTGTCTTTTCGAAAGCGCTTCAGTGGCCGGCCTCCCTGCTCTTCGTGATTGTCTCGTTCTCTGCGATTTACTACTTCGGACCGGACCTGCCGGAGCAGCATTGGCACTGGATCACTCCCGGCTCGGTATTCGGTGTGCTTCTATGGTTCGCCGCTTCGGCAGGGTTTCGCGGCTACCTGCATTTTTTCAATACCTACGCGGCAACCTATGGATCTGTTGCGGACGTAATGATTCTGTTGATTTGGCTATACGTGACGGGATTGGCGTTTCTGATCGGAGGCGCAATCAACGCCGAGATCGAGCGCGCCGCCCAGACAAGACTATCGAGAGACGAGTAGAATTCTCCGAACTTCACTGCGAACGCCAGGAGGATTGCCTTCATGTGCGCCCGCGCGTCCGGCACAAATCCCAGCCCCCGCCTGAGCGCCTGGATCGTCGCTGCCATGTTGGCAATGGTCGCGGTTCCGGCCGCGATCACCCTGCGCACGGTGCGCTCACCGGGAACTCTGCAAGTGCCGGGCTCCGACCCGACCCCGCACGGCTATACCTGGAGCCTGCTGCTCTTTATCGTTCCGATCGTCGTGATTGGCTTCTGGTTCATGCCGGCTGAAGGCGTTGAAATTCCGCGACGAGCTTTTTGGCGGACGATCGGCGTTCTCGTTCCCCTCGGTTTCGGCTTGGATTTCTTCTTCGCCCAACGGTTCTTCGTTTTCGTCAACCGGGGCGCGACTTTGGGGATCGGAGCTCCGGCCTTGGGCGCGCCGGTTCCGGTCGAGGAGTACATTTTCTACTTCACTGGCTTCCTCTGTGTTTTGCTGATTTATGTCTGGCTGGACGAATTCTGGCTGGTGGCCTACAACGTTCCCGACTACCCGGGCGAAGCCAAAAAGATCTCTCGCCTGCTCCAGTTCCATCCGACCTCCGCGATCGTTGGAGTGCTCCTGATCTTGATGGCTGTGGTCTACAAGAAAATGTTGTCGCCAGTTTCAGACGGCTTCCCAGGCTACTTTACTATGCTTGTGGTTGGCGCTTTCGTTCCTGCGATGAGCTTCTTTCCGACCGCCCAGCCATTTATCAATTGGCGCGCCTTCAGCCTGACGCTTTTCATTATGGTGCTGGTAAGTTTGCTGTGGGAGGCCACGCTGGCCGTGCCCTACAAGTGGTGGGGTTTTCAGGACACCCAAATGACGGGTCTGTTTATCGGAGCATGGGCCCGCCTGCCGATCGAGGAGGTAGGCGTCTGGATCGCAGTTACCTACGCGACGGTGATTGTGTTCGAGGTTTTCAAGTTATGGCAGGCATCGGGGAAGAAGGCCAAGCACGCGTTCCTAGGCAAGAAGTGAGAATGTTTCCCGGATGCGAATCCTGCCGAGCCTTGCTCGGCCACCCGGACGAGGGCGTCCGGGTCTACGGGGTACCGTGAGGAATGTGCGGCTGTCTAGTCTTCGGCGTTCGAGTTGGCGGTGGTCAATTCCTCGGCTGGATCTTCATAATCCCCAGCCAGACTGAAATCGTTTTGTCCGAAGTCGTCATTTTCCCCGGGAACGCCCGATTGTTTCTCTAACTTTCGCTGCTGTTTTTTTTCTAATTTCTCGCGCTGTTTGTCCTGACGCGAACGCTCTTTCTGGCGTTTGTTAAAGCTTGAACGACTTCGACCAGCCATACCCACCTCCAGGGATGATTTTGCGGGTTGCGATCCATCCAAAGAATCGGCTCTTCCGGACCGTCACGAAGCTAAGACGTGACCGGCTCGGGATGGACGGCGGCTTTCACCTTCTTGGGCACGCCCGCGGGTTTCGTTTTGGCAGCCTCGGCAAGTAGCGCGTGAGTTCGTAACCGCCGTTGAATGTTCTGCTTCCGCTCACGATTCGCTCGGGACTTGTCTCCATTGATTAACGACATAGATATCTCCTGCCGCGCCTCGGCTTTTGAGTCTTCTCAATCGCGAAGGCGCAGGGCTGGGTGCGAGTATCTTCGTGGTTAAGGGCTGCTCTAGTATACGCGATTTATCGCGACGCCGAGAACATTACGTAGGGTCGCGTGCAAGCAAGCGCTAACTGTGGGTTCGACTAATCGTCTATAACGTGGACGGAGGACGCAAACATGCGCACTTTGCTTTTGCTCTGCCTAGCTTTCCTGTTCCCTGCACAGTACGACTCGAAGACGACACCTTCACAGGGCAATGAACACACGTCGTCTACGCAGACGCCAACCTACACGGAGGACGGCCGACTCTTGTTTCCAGCAAACTACCGCGAATGGGTCTATCTGACCTCCGGCATCGACATGAGCTACAGCCCAAACGCCATGGGGATGGACCATTCTATGTTCGACAACGTTTTTGTGAACCCGGATGCATATAAGGCATTCCTTCAAACCGGAACCTGGCCCGACAAGACCATGCTGGTGCTCGAGGTTCGCGTGGCGGGAAGCAATGCCTCGATTAACAAGAGTGGCCACTACCAGACTTCGGACACGATGGGCCGGGAGGTCCACGTTAAAGATGAATCGCGCTTCGCTGGTAAGTGGGCTTTCTTCGGATTTGAGACCGACAGCCCATCTAAACAGGTGCCCAAGGAGGCGTCCTGCTACTCTTGCCATGAGCAGCACGCCGCCGTGGACACGACGTTCGTGCAGTTTTATCCCACGCTCATCGAGTTGGCCAAAAAGAAAGGAACGTTGAGCGCGAACTACCTGAAGGACGAAGCCGCGAACGCGAAGAAATGAGCGACGAAGAATGGCGCTCGCCCGTTGCGGATTACCAAGTCAATCGGCCATAACAAAACATCGCTTAACCCGAATGTTCAGGTCAAAATCAAAAGGGCAGCCCGAGAGCTGCCCTTTCACGTTTCAATATTGTCTCAGGCTGATCGTCTTAACGATGCGCGCCGGCGCCGCCCGAATGGCCCGCGCCCGCGCTGCCATGTGCGGCTGAAGCGCCGGAGAAACCGCCGGCGTGCCCCGCCGCCATCGCCGGACCCGGTCCGTAAAACCCGCCGCCATTCCACCAACTGACCCCCACGGGCGCAGTGTGAACTTTTGCCGTAGCAAATCCCTGTTGCTGGGCCGTGCCCGACAGCTGGTTCAGGTTCTTGATACCCCCGCGCGGGATTCCTAGTCCCGCCGAGTTCTTGGCGATTTCCATCCGGTTAAACGATCGCCCAAGTTGGACCGGCAAAGGACCCCGGTTCACGACCACCGTTCCGTGGCCAGGATTTGACGGGGGCTGCGGCGGAAGGAAGTTCGCCGGGGGATGAACGATCCTCGGCGTGCTCCATCCCGTCCAGGTGCCTCCGGGCTGCCATCCCCATCCACCCGTGGGCAAGTAAACCCACGAACCGTAGTGGTACGGCGTCCAACCCCACGGGTAGCCCGATACCCAGCCATAACCGAAACCGGGAGTGAACGCCCAGGCGCCGTTCATGAACGGATCCCAACCCGCGCCGGCAAAGTAAGGCTGCCAAACGTTGCCGTAGCCCGGCACGTTGGAAAAGCTGCCGTAGTAATTCAGATCGTTGGTGCCGTAGGCGTAAGGCGAATAGCTGCTGTAGGAGTTGCTGGCGTATTGCTGGTGGTATTGATTTTGCTCCTTATCCCATGCATCAAAGGGATCCGGTTCGACACTCTTGGCCAGTTCGTAGTGATCGTCATCCGTGAGGTCGAACTGTGCAGTGTGGTTCTTACTAACTGCCACGGTGCCTGCATCGCCCTGGACCTGCACTTCGCCGTTAAAGACGGCTAAGGTGGCGTCGGCGTCCCCCATTTCAAGACGAAGATGAGCCGAATGGGTGAGCGACAGTTTTTCATGGGCAAAAGTCAACGTGAACTCGTCGTCCTTCGCGCCAGCGAAGTTGACATAGGCACTGCCTTCTTGTAGATGCACAGTCGAGACCTTCACCCCGGAGTCGCGGAGCGAGAGCTGTGGAAACGTAATCACGGTCTCCGGAGTGACCCGCAGCGTACTTCCGTCTTCGAATTCCACTTCCGCCCGGCCATCTTTGCCGGTCTGCAACTTGACGCCCTGCGTGATGGGTAAATTCAGAAAGGCCTTCTCCAAGCCCTGTCCGGTGTTGCGGTCGACCTGCACGTCGCCCTGAACCTCGCTCAATCGCACTACGCGAGCTTGCGAATCCGCAAAGGCAGGAAGCGTGAGGACTGGAACCGTGAGAAGAAGAGAAGTCGCTGCCGCCGCGGCTATCAGCAGCCTGATGTTTAGCTTAGACATGGAACACCCCCGGAACGGCCCCTCTACAATATTAGAACACGGTTCGCGCTATTGTGTTGCCCGAAAGTCACTTATATTCGGTCCTCGCTGGTTACTTGCCTTTGGCCGCGGGGACGAGCATCAGGCGCTGCGCACGGGCTCGCACCACCTTGATCACGGCGGGATCGTCCGCGATCTTCTGCAAGATGGGAGCCACGGCTGACATTTCCACCAGGCCGCCACTATTCGACATTTCCTCCATCTTTTTCATCTCCTCGTCCAAGGCAAGTTTCTGGTAGCGAAAGTAGTAATCAAGCCGGTGGCCAAACTCCAACGTGGTGGAAAGGGATTGGAAGAAAGCTGTCAGCTCCTCCACCCCGGGGATGGGCGAATAGTTGTAGGTCGCCCGCGTGCTCTTCTGTGCATCCTTGTATGCGAGGGTCTTCGTGCCGGTGGATGCCAGATTCTTTTTCTTGGAATCGACATCCCCTTCGAAATAATGCGCGCGTTTGGCGAGGTCGAAAATACGCGTGCGCGAGGCTTGGGAGACAGTGAAATCCGAGTGGAAGGGCTCACTGGCGGCAGAGTCGTTGAGCTTACTGTCGGAGTCGTAAACAGCGTTACCATCGTCGGACACCGAGATCGCGTAGTGATCCGGTTCAGAGCCAGGAAAATCGCAGGTGAAGCTGACCGTGGGGACAACCGTCTGCTGAGCCTGTGCAGGAGCCAAAAAGCACACGATCAAGCATGCAAGAACGGCGATACGGAACCCATACTTGAGCGTCTGCGCGCGGACACACCCTGTTCGGAGCTTACTGAAGAACATGTACAGAGAATTATGCCAAAATGTGCTGGCGGCGGGTAATCCTCTCATGCCTGCTGGCGTTCCAACGTAGCCGCGGTATGCAAATGGCAGATCGCAATTGCGAGGGCATCGGCGGCGTCCGGCGGCTCGGGAATCTCGGCCAGATTCAGCAGCCGTGTGACCATGTGCTGCACCTGTTGCTTCTCCGCCCGACCGTAGCCGACGACCGCGGATTTAATCGAGAGCGGCGAATACTCGGCGACTTCCAGCCCGGCTGACGATGCGGCCAGCATCGCGACCCCGCGCACCTGTCCCAGCTTGAGCGCCGACTTCACATTCAAGGCATAGAAAACGTCTTCGATGGCAACCCGATCGGGCCGGTGTTCCATGATGATCGCGCCCAGGCGGTCGAAGATGGTCGACAAGCGCGCTGGCATCGACTCGCGCGCAGAGAGCTTCACCGCGCCGCAAACAAGGCAAATCAACTTGCCATCATGACAGAGTTCGACCACACCGTAGCCGGTGTACTCCGTGCCACAATCAATGCCGAGAACCCGCATTCCACTAGAGTCTAGCATCCGGGGCACGCGATTCTGTTTACTCCTGATGCTTTACTCCTGATTGAACAGATCAGAGCGGTCGAGCTGCTCGCCCTTGAAAAAGACAATCGAAATGCGCTCGACTGCACTGATATCCTCAAGCGGATTCCCATCGACCAGCAGCAGATCGGCATCGTTCCCGGCGCGAATCGAACCAATGCGATTTTCCGCGCGCAACAGACGGGCCGCGTTGTACGTCGCAGCTTCGAGCGCAACCGCGGGAGCGATGCCGGCGCGCACCCATAGCGCAAGTTCATGTTGCACCGTCGGACCGTGAAGGATCAGAAAATTGCCGGCGTCGCTACCGGTCACGAGGGTGACGCCGTCTTTATAAGCTCGCAACAGATTTTGCGTCCCCACTTCCAGGTTAATGGGAAATTGCGTAATGCGCTGGCGGATCGGCTGGAGGTCTTTCGACGCCATCGCTTTCCCGGTGCCTTCGATCAGGTCGGTCGGCCCGACTTGCTGCACCAGCGAGCGTTTTAACAGAGCTGTCTCGCCTGCGCCAAAGTCTCTGAACGCCTCCGCCACGCTGAGGGTCGGATCATAGAAGATCTTTTTGCCAGCCATTTGCTGGAACAGCACGTCGGGAATGGCCTCGCGGAACGAGCCGTGTTCGATGGAGTTTGCGTCGGCGGAAACCGCATCCGTCACATCGCGGACGTCCCCGGTATGCACAGCGAGCGGTAATCCCTGAGCATGGGATTCCTGGGCAACGGCTTGAAAGATCGAACTGTCGAGACGATTGAAGACGCTGGCGCCGCCACCAGCCTCAAGTATGGCCTTGATGCAATCAACATTGGAGCGCTTGAGCTCATCAACTTGACGTCGAGCTTCATCGATGGAAGCTGGTATCCGCGTGAACTGCGCTTGCGCCTGCTCTCGAATGTTCGGCGGCATGTCTTTGAAGTATTCGGTGCCATGCCCTCCTTGAGCGGTAAACAGTGGCCCACACGTAAAGAGCTCAGCCCCCAGCTTTTCACCGCTGTTCACGGTCGACCGCACCTTGAGCACAATATCCAAAGGGTCGCCCACGCTTCGGACCGCGGTCACGCCGCTGTAGAGATAAGCCGCCAGATTGCGCAGCATGTGGGGTTCCGGGTTGTACTGGCTCATGTCGGTGTAGATGCCGCCCGGGGCGACCAGATGAACGTGCACATCGATCAACCCCGGAAGGGCGGTCTTGCCCGCCGCCTCGATCAGCGTAGCTTTCACCGTCCTCGGGTCCGGACCTTCCCCTTCAAAAACCTCGGCGATCTTGCCGCCGCGAATCAGGATCGCGCCCGATTCAATCACTTTTCCATCGCCAATGAAAATTCGCGCCCCTCGAATCAGGTAGGTTTCACCGCGCGCTAGTTGCCGGTTCAGCATCTTGGTCTTGGCCACATTCTGCTTGCTGTGCGCCTGCCATATGCCGAGCACGATGAACGGCAACATTACCGCGCCCACCCAGAACTTGGCGGAGCCGCGAATCTTTTCTTCCTTTTCCCAGCGGAAAAGCTTGTATGAAATGAAAAGTCCCACGAAAACGGTGATCAGGAGCGCCAAAGCCGGAAGGCCATTCGCCGCCAGGCTCTCCTGGCGCAGCATCATTCCTTCGAGCCCCGAAACCAGGTACGTGGCTGGCAAGAACTGCGTCACGATGAGCAGCCAGGAAGGAAACATGGATGTCGGAAACGTGGCACCGCTCAAAAACAGCATCGGCAAGTACACCAATTGCACGAGGATCTGGCTTTCCTGCATGGAATTCGCCACTGCCGCGAGAATCATCCCGATGGCGCGGAAGGCCAGAATGCCAAGTGTCGCGAACAAAAGAATCGACCCTAGCCTCTCCGGCCATGGCATACCGTACCCGAAGTGCGCCACGCAAAACATAAACAGCACCAGGGGCATAAAAAGAATCCAACCGACGACAGTCGCCGCGATCAGAATCGGCGCGGGCGTAATCGGAGTGACTTTGTAGCGGCGCAGTACGTTCGACTCGCGTTCCTGCACGGCGCGCATACCCGCACCGAACAGCCCGTTCCCCAGCACGCCGATAATGATCACCATGGTGACGATCTGAGTCATGGCATTGCCGCGGTCTCCATGCAGAGCCTGGGCGAACACCACGAAAAAAATCAGCGGGAACATGTAATTGAAGAACAGCACGGACTTCTGCCGCAGCGCGAGCTTTAGGTCCAGTTGGATGAGTGCGATGTAACTTTTCATTTCTTTAAGCTGTCATCCTGAGGAAGTGGAGCCCTGCGCTCGCGCAGAGCTCTCAACGAAGGATCTACGTATTTCCGTTTGCACCACCTGTGCATCCGTTTGTCAGTCGCGCAGCCGCTTTCCCGTCAACTCAATAAACACATCCTCCAACGTGGGCTTCTTGAGATGAACATCCACCAACTCAAGTCCGCTCTGGTCAATCCATTTGATCAACTCCACCAGCGTGGTCGCGGGACCCCGCGAAATCACGGTAAGAGTATGGCCGCTCGAATCCACATTGCTCTCGACTGCCTCCCCCCACGCCGGACGCAGTGCGGGAATAGCTTTGTCGCACGTCACCACGATGGTCGAAGCCGCGCGGCTCTGCTGCTGCAGCTTTCGGGGCGTGTCCATGGCGATGATGCGGCCCTGATCGATAATGGCAACGCGGTCACAAAGACGCTCCGCCTCCTCGATGTAATGGGTGGTGAGCAGGATGGTGCGATTCTCACCCCGCAGTTGCTCGAGCAGCCCGTGAATCTCCGCGCGAACCTGCGGATCAAGACCGGTAGTTGGTTCGTCCAGAAACAACAATGCGGGGTCATTGACCAGCGCCAGAGCCAGAGCCAAGCGCTGCTTCTGGCCGCCCGAGAGCGTGCTGTAGAAGGCGTCGCGTTTGTCCTCCAGTTGCAACCGCCGAAGTATTTCGTTCGCGTCCACGTTGCGGCTGTAAAAGGAGGAGAAGACGTGCAACGCCTCGCGGACGCGAATCTTATCCGGCAGATTCGTGGCTTGCAAGCAAACGCCGATGCGATCCTTGAGCTGCACTTTCTGCTTCTCCGGATCGAAACCCAAGACGGAAACCTGTCCCCCACTGCGCGGACGCAGGCCTTCCAAGATTTCGACGGTGGTAGTCTTGCCCGCGCCGTTCGGACCCAGCAAACCGAAAACTTCGCCGGACTCGATTTGAAAGTCGAGGCCCCGGACGGCCTCTACCGGCCCGTAGGATTTGCGCAACCCCTGCACGGAAATCGCTGTTTCGCTCATAGAGGAAATGCACGGGCTGTTCGAGAACGCTCCATACCTTTCAAAGCTAGCAGCATTTCGGGCGTCGCGCCTTGGCGGTCCCATGCTCGCGAAGGAACGCGGCATAGGCATTGGGGCAAGAACTTATTGAGTGTCGTGCAAGAAAGCGCGCGTAAGCAGACTCATCGAAAATTTCCCGGAGAATACTAAGCAACAGTCTTATCAAGCCAGTAAACCACGTAGAGACCGACGCCCTCGTCCGTCCAGCCGAGCAACACTCGGCCGTCGGTCTTGCGTTCGAACCCGGCTTCAGCGTAGAGCTACTCATCCCTGTTCCTCCGCGGCAAAACGCGTCGGCACAAACGGCGCTTCCCGCACTCTCGCCTGCATTCGGCCGGAGACCACGCTCACCCACACGGAAATCGACTCCAGCAAAATGAGCGCAACCATACAGACCAAGACGCCCGCCACGGCAGCGTCGAGCCGGTCGTTGAAGATCAACCGCGACATTTCATGACTTGGAGTTGCGGAAGACGCAAGTTGGCGCGCATGCGCCAGAAATCCGATCCGGGGGTTCGGATCGAAAATCTTGTGCCAGGACGCTGTGAAAGTCACCGCAACCAGCCACACGAGCGGAACCAGAGTCACCGGCGAATAGCGGGCCTTGCCCATCTTGACGATGATGGTCGTGGCCACGCACAACGCCACGGTCGCCAGAAGTTGATTGCATATCCCGAAAAGCGGCCACAGCGAATTGATTCCGCCTAGCGGATCCTTTACTCCTTGCCACAAGAACGATCCCCACGCAGCCACGATCAGCGCGCTGGTAGCCAGAATCGAGGGATACCAACTCGTACGACCGAGTGGCTTCCAAAAATGGCTGAGTGCATCCTGCACCATGAAGCGGCCCACCCGTGTGCCGGCATCGAGAACGGTAAGAATAAACAACGCCTCAAACATGATGGCGAAGTGATACCAGATCGCCATCACAGCCTGTCCACCCAAACTGCTGGAAAAAATGTGGGCCATCCCCACGGCAAAAGCGGGAGCGCCGCCGGTACGATTGAACAAAGTCTGCTCGCCAACGGCCTGCGCCAGCGCATGCATCCCAGCAGCTGTAACCGGGAATCCCCAACTGCTGATTGTGGCAGCTGCACTTTCTGGCAACTGGCCCACGACCCCCGCGGGACTATTGATCGCGAAATAGATCCCCGGCTGGAGCACACAGCAGGCAATCGTTGCCATAATTGCGACCATCGACTCGGCCATCATCGCGCCGTAGCCAACCATGCGGGTTTCTGGTTCCCGCCGAATGAGCTTCGGGGTCGTACCGCTCGAGATCAAAGAATGGAAGCCGCTGATGGCGCCACACGCGATGGTGATGAAGGCGAAAGGAAAAATTTTGCCGGCAAAGATCGGCCCTGATCCGTCGACAAACCGTGTCAACGGCGGCATGTGAAGCGTAGGACGCAGCACAATGATTCCTAAAGCCAGCAGGCCGATCGTACCCAGCTTGACGAAGGTACTCAAGTAATCGCGCGGGGCAAGCAACAACCACACCGGCAACGCCGAGGCGGCGAATCCATAAACGATGATGACGATCGCAAGCGCGGGAGCAGTCAAAGTGAACCAGGGCGCGACTGTTGGAGTCTGCGAGACCCATTGTCCGCCCCAGATCGCGAGCATCACCAGAATGAATCCAAGAAATGAAACCTCCAGCACTTTGCCAGGACGCAAGTGGCGGAGGTAAAAGCCCATCAACAACGCGATTGGAATGGTCATCGCAATAGTGAACACGCCCCACGGACTCGATTTGAGCGCGTTCACCACGATCAACGCTCCCGCACCGAGCAGAATCACAATAATGCTGATCACCGCTGCGTAGGCCACGAATCCGCCGACGACGCCGATTTCCTCGCGGGCCATTTCAGTGAGCGACCTTCCATCTCGCCGCACGGAGAAGAGCAGGATGACGAAGTCCTGCACACAGCCGCCAAAGACGGCGCCGGCCAATATCCAAAGTGTCCCCGGAAGATAACCGAACTGCGCGGCGAGCACTGGCCCCACCAGCGGGCCGGGCCCGGCAATGGCCGCAAAGTGATGCCCAAAGACAACCCATTTATTGGTGGGAACGAAATCGCGGCCATCGTCCAATCGCTCGGCGGGAGTGGCCCGTTGAGCATCGAGGGCAAGCACCTTGGCGGAAACAAACTTGCTGTAGAAGCGGTATCCCAAGGCGTATGCGCAGAAGGCCGCAACCACCAGCCACATGGCGTTAATCTCCTCGCCACGGTGGAGCGCAATCGTGCCCAGCGCAAGCGCACCGAGAATGGAAACTCCGAGCCAAACCAGGGTTCTTATCGATTTTTTCATTGCTCTTTTTACTTAGCGAAAGTTCTTTCCTGAGCGGTAGACAGAATTTTATCTGCATACAAATCCGCGCGGACGAAGCCGAAACTCCGCTCTGAATATTCTCTGAAACTAGCTGCCAACGGCGCCTCTGCCTGAAGACTAGCAGCGTTGGGCTGAAAGGCGGAGATCACCCACACGCGCTCGTACCCGGCCACAATGCTACTTAGTAATTCGGCGCTGGGCCGCGATGGACGTAGCGTCAGCAACTCCAAATCCGTCTGCTCCGGAAACTCGTGGATTCGAGAACCAGTCTTGTGAAACTGTCTTTGATACTCGTCGAAGGCAAGTCTCTCCTCACTATAGCTAAAGAGAACGGCGTCGTCCGCCTGCGCTTGGGACAAGATGTAACGCGTCGCGTCTTTCCAGTTATCCGTGTGTTCGGCGTCCACGCGGCCGCGATAGTAGGAGTACGTTCCATTCAACGAGAGCCCAAGCACAATCGTCACAGCAGCGGCAAAGAGAACTTTCGAACGAACTCTGGTCAGAGCATCGGCAGCGAGCAGCACTAGCGGAAGAAGGCAAAAGATCAGGAAACGAGGCTCAAACGCAGGCCAGCAGAGGGAAATGGCGAGAACCAACGCTACGGGCAAAACCAGCCAGATCAGCAGGAACCAGTACTTCCAAACTCCCTCAGAGGAATGGGATTTCAGCTGACTGACGGCGGGGCCCACCCCACCCAAGACCAGCGCCAAGTAGGCCAGCAAGAGTAAAGGACCACCGTCCCCGGTCATGTCGAGGGAAAACTCGTACAGGTCATGCAGCGTCGGCTTGGTCAGCCAGTGAAGCTGTGACCGGTCTGAAGCAAAAAGCAGGCACAATGCCAAAGGAGAGATCAGTAAACAAATCATCGCAACACTGACGAGGAATTGTTTCCAACGAACTCTGTGGCGCAACAAATATACTGATAACCACTGGGCGAGCAGCATCCAGCCACCAAACACCTGGCCGTACACCATCAAAGTGCTCACCAGAATGTACCCTCCCCAGTTCTTGCGCGAGGGATGTTCCAGGCTCCGCAGCAAAAACAGAGAAGACAGGATAGCCAGCAACATAAACCAGCTGTAGGCGCGAGCCTCCTGCGAGTATTTGATGTGAAAGGCATGAACGGAGAGCAAGAGCGCAGCCAGCCTTCCCGCTCTGGGTCCAAAAAGACGCGTGCCGAGTAGATAGATTGCGGGAATTGCGGCTACCCCGGCAAGCACTGAAAGACCACGAATGGCAAACTCACTGCTACCTAACCGGATCCAGTCACGCAGAAGCACGTAATACAGAGCCATATTGGCCTGGCGGTGGATGAGTGCAGCCCCGAAGATGTGCCGATCCACACGTGCCAATACAACGCCGGTTGCCTCGTCGAGCCAGAAACTCTTCGTCCCGAGCCGGAAAAGTCTTAGGGCGGTTGCCATGGCAACAACCACACCCAACCAAGGTCTCAAACTCAGATGGCGTGGGCCCTGAGTTCGGTGCGTCTGAGAGGCATACTCGGTCACGTTGCGAGAGCATAAACGATTGCAGTGAGTGAAGCAAAAATAGGCTAGTAATCACTCAGCAAGCATTAGAATCAGACGGTCTCACCCATGTTCGCAATGCACTTTGAATTGGCAATCCGCGCCCTGGTCATTGGCAATCCAGCGATCGTTCCCGTCTGGCAACAGCGGCTAGCAAAGAACTCTCTCTGGCTAATAGAGTCAGTCCTAGTCACCGCTGTGGTTGCGATGGTTCTCCTGCGGCCCCCGTCCAATGCCGTGCCGCTTTTCTTGGCAATCGAGCGCTGGTTCGCTAAGGTAGCACGACGAAAAACGCTATCCGTCGCGAGCGCGGGACTGCTCGTGCTTTGCATCCGCGCAGCTCTCATCCCCGCCCTGGGCATCCCCAAACCAACCGTTCATGATGAATTCAGCTATTTGCTGGCGGGCGATACTTTCGCGCGCGGTCGCCTAACGAACCCCCCACACCCCATGTGGTTGCACTTCGAGAGCTTTCAGATTATCCAGCACCCAACTTACATGTCCATGTACCCGCCTGCTGAGGGTGTTGTATTGGCCTCGGGAGAGCGCCTCGGCCATCCGTGGATTGGGCAGTTGCTGGTGACGGCCGCCATGTGCTCTGCCCTTTGCTGGATGCTCCAGGCGTGGCTGCCCCCCGGTTGGGCTCTACTGGGGGGGATTTTGGTCGCGCTGCGGTTGGGCATTTTCAGTTACTGGATGAACACTTACTGGTGCGCCTCGGTAGCCGCTCTGGGGGGAGCTCTTGTACTTGGGGCATTGCCACGGCTGAAACGTCGTGCGCGCAGCCGGGACGCAGTTGTTATGGGTTTGGGGCTGGTGATTCTCGCCAACAGCCGTCCTTATGAAGGCCTGCTGCTCGCTGTGATCGTAGCGGTGGCGATGCTGCTCTGGCTGCTTGGAGCAAACCGGCCCCAGCTATCGATTGCCCTAAAGAGCGTAATGCTTCCCCTTGCCCTCATGATCGTACTCGGTGCATTGGCGACGGCTTACTACAACTATCGTGTGACTGGAAGCCCCTTCGAGATGCCCTATGAAGTAAATCGCGCAGCGTATGCGCCCGCGTCATATTTCATATGGCAAGGCCCGCGCCCCGAGCCGCATTACCATCACGCTGTAATGCGCGCCTTCTACGAGAAAGAATTTCAATTCTACTTGGCAGGGCGCACCGTGTCGGGCTTCCTTCGCCATGCGGGCTTTAAGATTCGATTGGGTTGGATTATTTTCTTGGGTCCGCCTTTGACCATCCCGCTATTGGCCTTGCCCGCTACCATACGCGACCGCAGGATGCGCTTTCCGGTAATTGCCCTCGGTGTGTTTCTGCTTGGGCTCGCGGTCGAAATCTGGACGTACCCGCACTACTTTGCACCTGCGACCGGCCTTCTGTACTTGATCGTGTTGCAGTGCATGCGTCATATGACGCTCTGGCAGTGGCGCAGAAAGCCGGTCGGCACCTCGCTCGTGCGAGCGATACCAGTGATCTTGCTGGCAATGATTGTCTTACGGGTCGGCGCTCTCTTGTCCCATACCCAAATTGACCAGCCATGGCCGCGCGGTAACCTTGCCCGGGCAAGCATCCTCAACACCCTCCAACATTCACCGGGGCAATATCTGGTCTTGGTCCGGTACAACACAACCCACAACTTCGACCGTGAATGGGTTTACAACGAGGCCGATATTGACGGCTCTAAGGTCGTGTGGGCGCGGGATATGGATGACAAGGATAACCAAGAATTGATCCAGTATTTCAAAAATCGAACC
>Ga0209415_10005308_pt1 | contig 23210 bp, 22 predicted proteins | sample PeaSoiSIISIP2007_FD_187696 | JGI IMG/M metagenome (GOLD analysis project Ga0209415, IMG submission 187696) | Peat soil microbial communities from Weissenstadt, Germany - SII-SIP-2007 (SPAdes) (version 2) | ecosystem: Environmental > Terrestrial > Soil > Wetlands > Peat | place: Germany... | reverse complement strand
CGTTCACGATCGCATCTCCGGTGGAATGCCACTGATTGGTCCAGCCATGTGCCGGCGCGGCCTGCCGATACTGCGCGTGAAAGTAAAGCAGATCCCCCGGCAGCGCCTTGCTGTACGCGCGATAGTCAATGTTGAAATAGAACGCGTCCGTCTTTTGCGCGCCTTCGTTCGTCACCGTGATGCGCGCATGCTTCTGAAACGGCATCGGGAAAAAACTGTTCAGCGCCTTATCCGACCCCACCGACAGAGGCAGCGACTGAAACAGGTGATAGTCGCCCAGCCCCAGCCCGAAGAAATCGCCAATCGGCGTCTCCACGCTCGGTGCAGATTCCCCATCCCAATACATGCGCAGCACCAGAGCCTTCAAATGGTTCGGATCGTCGCTGGCAATCGTGACCCAAACATGACTGATCATCCCCGGCCCCGCCTCATCCAGCAACGTGAGCGTCTCCCCCGCCGCAATCTGCCGCGCATCCGCATTCCCCCCGCTCCGGTCATAGCTGGACACGCGATGCTGCACGTACTCCTTGGCCTGTGGCAGCGAAGAAAGCCAGGCGGATGAATCCTGCGAGAAAACGGGAAGCGTCAAAAAGAAGAAGACGATCAGAGCAAGCAGCTTTTTCATGGGTGCCCCTCAGGTTTTGTGGAAGAGTATGGTTTTGTGGAAGGGCACGGCTTCAGCCGCGCCGTTAATCCGTAAAAAAGAACCGGGGCTTTAGCCCCTGCACCTCCGGTCCAAGCCGTTCGTGAGCCGCGCTTCACAGCGGAATATTCCCATGCTTCTTCGGCGGGTTCTTGTCCCGCTTGGTCTCCAGCATGGCCAGCGCCTGGATCAACTTCTTCCGCGTCTCCCGCGGCTGGATCACTGCATCCACAAATCCGCGATCGGCCACCACATACGGATTCGCAAACCGGTCGCGGAAGTCCTCAATCTTCTCCCGCCGCACCTGCTCGCGATTCGCGGCCGCGTCGAGCTCTCGTTTGTAAACAATGTCCACCGCGCCCTCCGGCCCCATCACCGCAATCTCTGCCGTCGGCCATGCATAATTCACGTCCGTGCGGATGTGCTTCGACGCCATCACGCAATACGCTCCTCCATACGCCTTGCGCGTGATCACCGTAACCTTCGGCACCGTTGCCTCGGCGAACGCATACAGCAGCTTCGCCCCATGTTTGATGATCCCGCCGTACTCCTGTGCCGTCCCCGGCAGAAATCCCGGCACATCTTCAAACGTCACCAGCGGAATGTTGAAACAATCGCAGAAGCGGACAAAGCGCGCGCCCTTCACCGATGCATTAATATCCAGCGTTCCGGCCAGCACCGACGGTTGATTCGCGACGATGCCCACGCTGCGCCCGTCGAGCCGCGCGAATCCCACGACGATATTCTTCGCGTAGTGCTCCTGCACCTCAAAGAAATAAGCATCGTCGACCACCGCGTGGATCACATCTTTAATGTCGTAAGGCTGATTCGATTGTGCCGGCACAATCGTGTCGAGCGCCGTGTCCGCCCGGTCGGCCGGATCGGTGCAAACCTTCCGAGGCGGCTCATCCAGATTATTTGACGGCAAAAAGCTCAACAGCTCCCGCACCATCGACAAACATTCCGCATCGTCGTGCGCCAGAAAATGCGCCACGCCTGAAGTCTCGTTGTGCGTCATCGCCCCGCCCAGCTGGTCCTTCGTCACTTCTTCGTGCGTCACCGTCTTGATCACGTCCGGCCCGGTGATGAACATGTACGAAGTCTTGTCCACCATCAGCACGAAGTCGGTGATCGCCGGCGAATATACAGCCCCTCCGGCGCATGGCCCCATGATCGCCGAAATCTGCGGTACCACTCCGCTGTAGAGCGTGTTGCGCAGGAAAATATCCGCGTAGCCCGCCAGCGACATCACGCCTTCCTGAATCCGCGCTCCTCCCGAATCATTCAGCCCAATCACCGGCGCTCCCATTTTCGCCGCCAGGTCCATAATCTTCACAATCTTCGCGGCATTCGTCTCCGAGAGCGATCCGCCAAACACGGTGAAATCCTGGGCAAACACGTAGACCAGCCGGCCCTCAATGCGCCCGTATCCCGTAATGAATCCGTCGCCGTAAACTTTCTGCTCGGCCATGCCAAAGTCATTACAACGGTGCGTGACCAGCTTGTCAGTCTCTTCGAACGTGCCTTCATCGAGCAGGAACTCGACGCGCTCGCGCGCCGACATTTTCCCCTCTTTATGCTGGCGCTCACGGCGCTTGGCCCCACCACCGTCTTCGGCCAACTGGTTCCGCTTCTTCAGTTCGGCAACTTTTTGTTCGAGATTCATGGGGACGAATTATAGCCCTTGCCGCGGCACCCGGATATGAGAAGGATCACCGCCGGGTGCCCCATTTCTCGCGCGTTCCTTGCGCGAGAAGTGGGGATTTTGTCGGCCGAAATCCCAGTACGCATCGCTCGCCTGCGGTACACTGCCCACAATGTCTTCTCTCTCCGACCAACTCGGCTTCAGCTTCCGCCCGCCGGAGCGCCGCGTGTGGAAGGTTCACGATCTGGTCTCGGCGGTTCGTTCGCACATCGAACGCGAATACTCCGACGCCTGGGTCGAAGGCGAGATTTCCAATTTCCGCGCCCCTGATTCCGGTCATCTTTACTTCACTCTCAAAGACGGCTCGCTCAAAGATGGCGCCGCCCAGATTCGTGTCGTGATGTTCCGTTCCGCGGCCCGCCTGCTGCGCTTCCGCCCCGCGGACGGCCTGCAGGTCGTCGTGCGCGGCCGCGTGACCGTCTATGAAGATCGCGGCGAGCTGCAGATTTCCGCCGAGCACATCGAGCCCAAAGGCGCCGGATCGCTGCAACTGGCTTTCGAGCAACTCAAGTCAAAGCTCGAGGCTGAAGGCTTGTTTGCCGCAGAGCGCAAGAAACTGATCCCTACGCTCCCCTCGCGCATTGGCGTGGTCACCTCAACCCAGGCCGCGGCCCTGCGCGACATTCTGAACGTTCTCCAACGCCGCCACCATTCCGTGAATGTCTTGATCTACCCGGCGCAGGTGCAAGGCGACGCCGCTTCACAAGAGGTCGCCGCAGGAGTTCGTTTTTTAAACCAGCACGGCAACGTGGACGTCATCATGATCGCGCGCGGCGGAGGCTCCGCCGAAGACCTGGCCGCGTTCAATGACGAAGCCCTGGCCCGAACTGTCGCCGCGTCTGAAATCCCCGTGATCTCGGCGGTCGGCCACGAAACCGATTTCACCATTATCGATTTCGTCGCCGATCTCCGCGCTCCCACGCCGTCGGCCGCGGCCGAGCTGGTCATCCGTTCGCGCCAGGAAGTCGAAGATCACGCCGCCGCTCTGCATGACCGACTCACCCGTGCCATGCGCTACCGCCTTTTGATGGGCCGCCAGTCCCTCACCGAACTCGCGCAACACGGCGCTTTCGCGCGCATGATGGAACTCATTCACCAGCGCCAGCAGACACTCGACGACCTCACGCACCGCCTGGAACTTGCCGAGCGCCAACTGCTCGAGCAGTTGCGCCGCCGCTGGGAAATGATTTCCGCAGCCGTGCGCCACTACGATTTGCGTTTGGTGCTTTCCGGCATGCGCAAGCAACTCGACAGCGGAACCGCCGCGCTGGCCGCCGTCATGCGCAACGTTCTGCTGGGATATCGCGTCCGCAGCGAACGCCTGCAGACCGCTCTCGAGTCCCTCTCTCCGCTCGCCATTCTCGATCGTGGATACGCGCTGGTCTTCGATTCGGAAGGCAAGCTGCTCAAAGACGCGCGCGGGTTGAAGGTCGGCGACGAGATTTCCGCCCGCCTCGCCCACGGCGAAATTCACGCCGCCGTGACAAAAAAGAAGGGATGAGGGAGTGAGTGTGTGAGGGAGCTAGTGTAGAAGGAAGCCATGTGGGGACGGGCGCCTTCGCCCGTCCCGCCAAGCGCAGAGAGGCGAGCGCCACCACGGCTCTGTAAAGTCCGCGCCCGGCAAGCCATCCGTTACCCTGAAGGCCGCAGTATCGCAGAACTTGAAAGTCGAGTTTTCGCCAACCTGCCTACGCGCCAATCCGCTGCATTACAATGGGTTTTCGGAAATCAGATTCCACCAGGAGCGCGATTCGACCCGATGCCCGTCATCACCTCATGGACGCAAGGCGCGTGGGTCGCGCTCGATATTCTTCTCGTCGCCCTGATCATCTACCAGGTGCTGGTGATGATTCGCGGCACCCGCGCCGCTCCCATGCTCGTAGGCCTGGTTGTCGTCGCCATTATTTTTTACTTTGCGCGCATCGGCGAACTCACCACCCTGAACTGGGTGGTCAGTCACGTTCTCCCCTACCTCGTGTTCGCCCTCATCGTGGTCTTTCAATCCGAGATTCGCCACGTGCTCGCCGATTTGGGCCGCCGCCTCACCTTTCTCGGCGGATCTTCCGCCGAGAGCGATTCCTACGACGACATCGTGCTGGCCGCCAATCTTTTTTCTCAGCATCAAACCGGCGCCCTGATTGTCATCGAACGAGAAATTGGACTGCGCACCCACATCGAAAGCGGCGTGCCACTTGACGCGCGCCTTTCCTACGATCTGCTGGCCACGATTTTTCGTCCCAGCGCCCCGCTGCATGATGGCGCCGTCATCGTCCAAAAAGATCGCATCGCCGCCGCGGCCTGCTTTCTTCCGCTTTCCATGAATCCTCTGCTCTCGACCCAGCTCGGCACGCGGCATCGCGCCGGCATCGGCATCACCGAGGAAACCGATGCCATCGCCGTGGTCTGCTCCGAAGAAACTGGCGCGATCAGCCTTGCCATCGGCGGCCAGATCGAGCGCGACTTGACCGTCGAGCAATTGCGCGAGCGCCTGGGCAGCGAACTGCGCCGCTACATGGCTCCCGTCACTCTGCCCACTCCCATCGCCCACGGGGACGACGAATCCAGCGTGCTCCTCGATTCTCCGCTGCGCGATCCCGCACCGCAGCGCAAGTCCGATCCCAGCGCCGAATCGGAGCCGCAGCCATGATCGGATTCTTCCAGCGCCACGTTCTGCATAACTTCGGACTCAAAATATTGTCCCTGTTGCTGGCCGCCGGCCTCTGGTTTCTGATTTCTCCCGACGAACAACCGGCCGAAGTTGCGGTGCGCGCTCCCATCGTTTTTCAGCATGTCCCCGCGCACCTCGAGATCAGCTCCGAGTCGATTCCCGAGGCGCAGATCCGCGTGCGCGGCCCGGAGCGCTTCATCCGGCAATTGCAGGCCAACGAAATCCACGCCGAAATCGATCTGGCCGACGTTAAGCCCGGCGAGCGCACCTTTGACTTGACCTCGCAGCAGGTGCGCCATCCCCGCGAAGTCCTCGTCGTGCAGGTCGTGCCCAGCCAGTTGCATCTCGCTTTTGACACACGCCTCACGCGTGACGTCGAGATTCATCCCCGCGTGACCGGCGATTTTACCGACAGCGAGCGCACGGTTACGGCCGATCCCGTCCGCATCACCATCACCGGTCCTAGGAATCACGTCGAGAAAGTTGAATGGGCGACCACCGATCCCATCGATGCGACGGGAACTCGTGGCCGCGCCGTTTTCACCACCAACGTCTACGTTGCCGACCCGCTGGTGCAAGTCGTCCAGACCACGTCGATTCGTGTAACCGTGATCGTGCAGAAAGCGGGCAGCGCTTCCCCGCACTGAGACTCGGTTTTTTGAAAAGCTGGGCTGCGGCTGTGCTAATCGTGGCCGATCGCACAGCGTGCCCATGGGGCCACGTGGAAGAGCGGCGCTTCAGCGCCGCGTCAAGAGCATGAAATCTGTGGCTGGGCTTTAGCTGCTGAGGATCTCGCGTGGACTAAAAACCCGAGCAGTGCCATGCTGACTCGTGCACAAGCGCTTTCGCCCCGCCTCATTTATCATCACTAGTCCTCGTCTTTCTTTTCTTATGAGCCAGCAAAGGCAATTATTCGGGACCGACGGAATTCGCGGTGTTGCGGGAGAATTTCCCCTCACCAAACAGAGCACATATTTAATTGGCCGCGCCCTGGGCCATGACCTCATTCGTACCAGCGCGAAGCCCCACGCCGTAATTGGCCAGGACACGCGCGAATCGAGCGCCTGGATCGCCAACCGCGTTGCCGAAGGTCTCGCGGCCGTCGGCGTCGACGTCCACAGCGCCGGCGTCATCACCACTCCCGGCGTGGCCTATCTCGCTCGTTCCCGTGCGCTGGCCGCTGGTGTCGTGATTTCCGCATCCCACAATCCCTGGACCGACAACGGCATCAAAGTTTTCTCCGGCGACGGTTTCAAGCTCACCGACGCGCGCGAACTCGCCATCGAGAAAGAAATCTTTGCCCTGCTGCAAGATGCGTCCGCTACCGACGACACGGCGCTCAAAGTGCCCCGGCCATCTCTCCCTGGCGAGGCCGAATTGCGTCATGCCTACGTCCGGTCTCTGGCAGATGGTGTGTCGTCTGACCTGAGCAAGCTGCGAGTATTGGTGGATTGCGCCAACGGCGCCGCCACGGCTGAGGCGCCCGAGCTGTTTCGCAGCCTCGGCGTTCAGGCGACGTTCATTCATGTCTCTCCCGACGGAAAAAATATCAACGAAGGCTGTGGCGCATTGCACCCGGAAACCTTGGGAAAAATCGTCGCGGAATCGCCCGGAAAATTCGACCTGGGCGTTACCTTCGACGGCGACGCCGACCGCGCCCTCTTCTGCGACGCCGCCGGCCACGTCGTCAACGGCGATGGCGTGCTCCTGGCCGCCGCCCGCGATCTGCGCTCCCAAGGCAAGTTGAAGGCCGACACCGTGGTCTCCACCACCATGTCGAACATGGGCCTCGAGATCGCGCTGAAGACTTCCGGCATCCGCATGCTCCGCGCCAACGTCGGCGACAAATATGTGCTCGAGGAAATGCTCAAGACCGGCGCCACTCTCGGTGGCGAACAATCCGGCCACATCATCTTCCGCGACGGCGACTCGACCACTGGCGACGGCCTGCTGACCGCCCTCCGCCTCATGGATATCGTCGTCCGCACCGGCAAGCCGCTGGCCGATCTGGTCGGCGACCTGAAAGTCTTTCCCCAGAAAATTCAAAACGTCCGCGTCCGCGACAAAATTCCCTTCGCCCAGATCCCCGCAGTGCAAGCCGCCATTGATTCCGCCGAGCGCGACCTCAATGGCAACGGACGCGTCGTAGTCCGCTACTCGGGAACCGAAGCGCTAGCGCGAGTCATGGTCGAAGCCGAATCGAAAGAAAAGATGGAATCCCTGACCACCGCAATCGCCGCCGCGATTCAAAAAGCCTTGGGAGTATAAGAAAGGTTTATGTAGGGACAGCCGCCCTCGGCTGTCCGCCGGGCGCAGCCCAGCGCTTGGTTTCCATCGCCGGTCTTTCGATGCCGGGTGCCCCATTTCTCGCGCGTTCTTGGCGCGAGAAGTGGGGTCTTTTGATGCAGGCTTACCTCTTCCTCCTCTTGCCCTTCGCCCGCACCGGTTCTTCCTCCAGCACCGCAAACTGAATCTTCTTCTCCACTGGATCAATCCGGTCGACCAGCACGCGAATCTTCTGCCCCAGACTATAAATTTTCCGCGACCGCTGCCCGATAATCTCGCGCGTGTTCTCGTGATAGGTGTACCGGTCGTCCGTCAAAGTATTCAACGGTACCAGTCCCTCGACGAACAAATCCGTCAGCTCCACAAAAACTCCAAACTTGGTAACGCTGGTGATGAGCCCCTCGAACTCCTCGCCCACGCGATCCTGCATGAACTTCACTTTCTTCCCCTCCATCAACTCCCTCTCGGCGTCCGCCGCCCGCCGCTCCGCCCGGCTCGACTCCTCCGCAATCTCATGCAGCTCCTCAATTCCGATCGGCCCACCCAAAGCCTCGTGTGGCGCGGGCGCCCCCGCCCGCGTGTCGCCAGAAGCGACCCGACGCTTAGACCACGGCGATGCCTTTTCCTCAAACTGCGGGTGCCCCACCCTTGTCGCGTTCTTAGCGACAGGGTGGGGAAGTTGACCTTGGTTTTGAAGATTCTTCCGCAGTACATCCTTCAACACCCGATGCACAATCAAATCCGGATACCTCCGGATCGGCGACGTGAAATGCGTATAGCTCGTCGCCGCCAGCGCGAAGTGCCCCAGATTCTCCTCCGAGTACCGAGCCTGCTTCAGCGACCGCAGCATCAGGTAACTCAGAATCCGCTCCTCCGGCTTGCCCGCAATTTTCTCCGTCAGCTTCTGATACATGCGCGGCGTGATGTGCACTTCCTTGGGCACTTCAATCTCGCGCACTCGCTTGCCCGTCCCATACGCCGCACGCCGGTCGGCCTTCATCTGCACGCGATGAATCGGCAGCGCACCCACGCCCAGCGAATACCCAAAAGTCGCCGCAATCACTTCAAAGTCGTACACCCTTTTCGCGTCCGGCTTCTCGTGGATGCGGTACAGCGACCCCACGCGTCTCGACTCCAGATCGTGCGCCACGCACTCGTTGGCCGAAAGCATAAATTCTTCAATCAGCCGGTTCGCGATGTTGCGCTCCGACCGCGCAATGCTCTTCATCATCCCCAACTCATCAAACTCAATCACCGGCTCCGGCAAGTCGAAGTCAATCGATCCCCGCCGCTCCCGCTTGCGATTCAAAATCAGCACCAGGTCGCGCATCAGCTCAAACGTCCCGACCAGCGACGCATAGCGTTCACGCGCGCCGGCGTCGCCTTCCAGCACCGCGTTCACCGCCGTATACGTCATCCGCTCCGCCGACCGGATCACGCCCTCGCTCAACGCGTAGCCCACAATCTCGCCGCGATGATCCATCTCCATCACGCACGACAGCACCAGCCGCTCCACCTGCGGCCGCAAACTGCATATGTCGGTCGAAAGTTCCAGCGGCAGCATCGGCACTGCGCGGTCCGGAAAATAAACGCTGGTCCCGCGCAGCCGCGCTTCCTGATCCAGAGCCGACCCCGCCGTCACATACTGCGCCACATCGGCAATATGCACCTGCAATTCAAAATTGCCGTTCGGCAGCATGTGTACGTACACCGCATCGTCAAAATCGCGTGCGGTCTCCCCATCAATCGTCACAATCGGCAGCCCGCGAAAATCGCGCCGCCGCTCCAACTCGCGCGCCGGAATCACCGCGGACGTCTGCTGCGCTTCTTCCAGCGCCGCCGCCGGAAAATGATGCGGCAGATGAAACTTGCGAATCGTGATCTCGACATCCACCCCGAAATCGTCCTCGCGCCCCAGAATCTCAACCACGCGTCCCCTCGGATTCTGCGTAGGCGAAGGCCAGTCCGTGATCTCCACATCAACCACGAGTCCTTCCAAATCGTCCCACCGAGCCGGCCGCGCCACCTCGTCCCCCAACACGCGATCGACAGACTGTTTCCTCTGTGTTCTCTGTGCCCGGAGCCTGCCCTGAGCGGAGTCGAAGGGTGGTGAAGATTTTGTTTCTTCTTCCACTGGCGGCGCCACGGAGGTTTCCGGATTCTCCATCCCTGCCGGAATCACAATCTCCTGCGTAATCTTCGAGTCGATCGGCCGCACATATCCCCCGCGGCTCCCGTGATGAAAAATCCCCACCACCGTCGGATGCGCCCGCATCACCGGCCGCACGATCCGCCCCTCCGCGCGCCCATCCGGCCGCACGTTCGTGATGTCGACCAGCACCAGATCCCCGTGCATGGCATTGCCAATGAGATGCGGCGCGATGAAAATGTCGCCCGTCAGCCGTGCCTTCAGCGCCGGCGAGAGCGACTTCGCGTCCGGAATAACAAACCCGAATCCATCGCGATGCATGCTGAGCCGTCCCGCAACCAGGTTTTTGTCGGCTGCCGCCGCAGGCAAAGAATATCGATCAGACTCAGCTTGAATCAGCGTCCCGCGCGCCACCATCTTCTGCAGCAGCGAGTCGAGTTCGCGCCGCTCCTCCCCGCGCAGCCCCAGTTCGCGCACCAGTTGCTTGAACCCCGCCGCACGCTTGGGCTGTTTTGCAATATGTTTCAGGATTGTCGAATCAGAAATCATGAGCGGTCGTTAGTCGTTAGTCGTAAGCCGATGCGGCTGGGTGTCAGCTTCAGAATACCGCAACCTTATAGGTAGAGAAGAAAATCGAGAGAAAGGCCCAGCGATCGGCCAACGACGATCGACCAACGACGAATCACCAGCTGTCCCCGCCTCCGCGCGGAGGCCACGCCCCCAGCACTCGCCGCATCATCGCGATCTGCCCTACGTGATAGCTGTTATGCGCCACCATCTGCCAGAGCACGGCTTCGAGGGTTCCAGCTACGTTCTCGTCGCCGGCATGCACGCTTTCGACTTCGCGCTGCAATTCCTGCGCAGAAGAATTCGCCAACAAGGCGAACTGGCCCAGCAAATGCACCATGCGGCCGCGCAGCCGATCCCACTCCTCAGCATCGGTCGGCGCCGACGCCGGCGGAAAGCTTTCCGAGTTATGTTCCGGATACTTCGGCCTCTGGCCACGAATGCGCCGCAGTTCGTAGTCCATCCAGTAATTCATGTGAAAAACGAGCTGCCCAATCGAATGCGGAAATCCCGCGACCTGCCGCGCCGCCAGCTCCGCAGAAAGATCTTCCACGCACGCGATAGGATCGGCATGCGCGCCCTTGCCGCGAAGCAACTCTGTCAACGCTTGCTGAGACATGAAAGGAAAGATAGCCCTGTCATGAGGATACCCCTGTCATCCTGAGCGAAGCGAAGGACCTGTGCAATCTTTCGCCGACGGCAAATCGCTTGGCCTCCTAGCCTCGCTCAGAGATGACACATCGCTCAGATCAGCATGAAAGAATCCGCGTTCATCCGCGCAAATCCGCGGCGAAGAGGCTCCTACCGTCCAAAGTACTTCTCTTCCAGAATCCGCCGATGATGCAGTTCATGCCCCGCCGTAATGTAAGCCAGCGCCCGCACGCTCACTTCATTTTTGTTCGCCACGCCGCGCCGCATCCACGCCGCCTCATCCAGATTGCGCAGCAGCGTCAGAGTCGCCCGCCGCACCGCAATGTAATCTTCAATAATCTCCGCCAGCGGCGCCCGCGCAAACGGACCATGCTTCACATAATCATCCTGCTCGAACCCCTCCATCGGCGTCCGGTCGCCGCGTGCAATCCGCAACGCGCGATACGCAAACACGCGCTCCGTGTCGCAAACATGCCCCAGCACTTCCTTCGCATTCCATTTATCCGGCGCATACCGGATGTCTCCATCCCTCTCATCGCGCCCCGAAAGCAGCATCAACATCTGCCGTCTCTGCCCATCGAGCGTCCCCAGAATGTCGGACCCAGTAATTAACGAAATGTAGCGGTCATAATAAGGCGCATATTCGCCCGGCTCAGGCCGCGCGATCCTCAACGCTGCTGCATTCACCACGGCTGGTTCTAACATGCTTTGCTCCTCTTCAATGAATTCCGAGGGCCCCACTTCCAGACTTAGACTCCCCACTCCAGTTTCCGTTTTCGATAATTCTTCGACCCTGCCAGCATAACCCTCTCACCCTGTGGAAGGGTACGGTCCGGACAGTTTTTTCAGGAATCCTTACACGCATCGGGCAGAAAGTATGTAGCCCGGCCCCAGCTCTCCCCGCCCTCCCGAACCCGGCCTCCAGAGCATCATTTAAGTTACTCCCGATTGAAAATAAAGGATTTTCCACAGTGCTCACTTTGAGACGCGGGAGTACAATTCGGTTTGGTCACGAAAGTGCGGCGAGTGACCCCTAATCCCAACTAGGAAAGGACCTTTTACCCCCATGTGGAAGCCGACCAATCAGCCTCAAACTCCTGCGCAGCCATCCGCGCCGGAGCGCCCCACGTCTACCACCAGCGCGCCTTCAATGGCCTCCGCTGAGCCCGTTGCTCCCCGGCCGGTCACCACTACCACCGCTGACCAGGCGACGATCGGCAAGTCACTCGTCATCAAAGGCGAAGTCTCCGGCTCCGAGTCGCTTTATATTGACGGCCGCGTCGAGGGTTCCATCAACCTCGCCGGCAATCGCGTCACCGTCGGCCGCAACGGAGTCGTTGCTGCCAACATCAATGCCCGCGAAATCGTCGTCCTCGGCAAAGTCCGCGGCAACCTCACCGCCAGCGATCGCGTCGACATCCGCAGCGACGGCTCGCTCACCGGCGACGTCATCGCCGCCCGCATCTCCATCGAAGACGGAGCGTTCTTCAAAGGCGGCATCGACATCCGCAAAGGCGGACAGCCCCAGCAGCAGAAATCGAACGGCGAAGACAAATCCGTCCCCGCCGCCGACCCCGCCGCAGTCGGCGCCAGAGCGTAAGGTTTTCTCGTGTCAGGCTTCGCGTCAGGAAAACTTTGGCCGCTATTCACCACCGGGCATCCCGCAAGGATGCCCATTTTACTTGTTTACAGGTTTGTACGAGAGCAGCACTATACTGTACCTGTGGATCGCCAACTACCCTAGCGATTCCCATGACTCGAACAGATATCCAAGAGCTTTCTCGACTGCGCCTGCGCGAGGCTGAAGCGCTTTACAAGGCACGCCTCTACGACGGCTGTGTCTATCTTGCGGGTTATGCGGTCGAGCTAGCGCTGAAGGCCCGAATCTGCCGCCTGCTTCGTGTCAGGGAGTACCCCCTGTCGGGCGATATCGGAAGAGCCTTCAAGGTGCACAGCTTGGAGCAGCTTAAGGTGCTGGCTGGCCTCACTACCGAAATCGATGTGAAACGGAACAAGGAACTATTCGACAATTGGTCAAAAGCAGTGGAATGGGATCCGGAACAGCGGTACGACACTCCCGGCAAGTACAATGATCAGACGGCGAAGCTAATCCTTGATGGTCTGACGGCCAAGCCCAATGGAGTTTTAACATGGCTAACAAAGCGGTGGTGACAAACCCCTCTCCACTGGTGAGGCAGACGGTCGAATTTCTCCGGCAAATGACCCAACAGAAAGGGGAGTTTGCGCTGGCCATGCTCCTTCCGTCCGAAACCGGGTTATCCGACAAATGGAACCTCGTTCTAAGTGCCCCCTGGATCGACGGAGACGGACTTGGCGCGACCATTCCGACAATTACTGCTTCACTGCTGAAGCATCTCTCGAAGGTTAGTGCTCACAGGCTGGAACGGGTCTCGGTGTTGCGGACCACCGACCCACTCGTGGTTTTTGCCGTGGAGGAGTTACGCACTCCGCTCGGAGAGGTCAGCTTCGTCGAACGTTTCTGGGGTCGTCCGGACCCCGCACGGGCAGGAGTTCCGCAATTGGAAGATGCCTACATTCTCGTGGCCGAACAGCCCAGAACGTCCAGAGGCCATCACGCACAGCCTGTGCAGACCCGAGCGTAAACGCCGACGATGATTGGGACTAAGAGAAACCATTACCCGCTCACCGGGGCTGCGCCCGTTCCTAAGAATTCACCCATTCTCCTCCCGCCTGCCTTCTTTCCCAGACGGGCTGTTTCGTGGAACGGCACGCCCCTACTCCACCAGCATGCAATCCCCATAAGAATAAAACCGATACCGCTCCCGCACCGCGTGCTCATACGCCCGCATTACATTCTCTTTCCCGCCCAGCGCGCACACCAGCATCAGCAGCGTGGACTGCGGTAGATGAAAATTCGTCAGCAGCGCCCCGACCACCTGAAACTTGTATCCCGGATAAATAAACAAATTCGCCTCGCCCGTTCCCGCCCGCAGTTCGCCGGGTGCCCCATTTCTCGCGCGTTCTGTACGTGAGAAAGCCTGCCCTGAGCCTGTCGAAGGGTGGGGATTTTGACTCTGCTGCGCCGCATACTCCAGAGTCCGCACGGTCGTCGTCCCAACCGCAACAATCCGCCGCGATTCCCTCCGCGCCCGCCCAATCTTCTCCGCCGCGTCCGCCGAAATCGAATAAGCCTCCGAGTGCAGCCGATGTTCCTCCACCCGCTCCACTCGCACCGGCTGAAAAGTTCCCAGCCCAACATGCAGCGTCACTTCAGTAGTTTCAATCCCGCGCTCCCGCATCCCCGCGAGAATTTCCGCCGTGAAATGCAGTCCCGCCGTCGGAGCCGCCACCGACCCCCGCTCCCGCGCATACACCGTCTGATACCGCTCCCGATCCCCAGAAGAATCCGCCCGCACAATATAAGGCGGCAACGGAACATGCCCGATTTTCTCGATGAGCTCAAGAAAATCGCCCGCAACATGCTCATGTAGGGACAGCCGCCCTCGGCTGTCCGGCCGGGCAACGCCCGGCACTGCCGACGCCGCGAACCGAATCCTTCGCTCCCCAAACTCTCCCCGCCCAATCACCTCCGCCTGCAACTCATCCTGCTCGCCGAAATACAGCCGCTCCCCCACCCCAATCTTCCGCCCCGGCCGCACCAGGCACTCCCACTCATTCAGCTCCTGCTGCACCTGCCGCGTGAGCAAAACTTCGATCCGTCCCTGAAGAGACTCGCGACCGGGTTGCCCCATCGTTCTCGCGTCCTTTGCGAGAGGGTGGGGATTTTGATTCTCCGGGTGCCCCATTTCTCGCGTCTTTTGCGAGAAGTGGGGGTGTTGCCGCCGCCGTCCATAAAGCCGCGCCGGAAACACCCGCGTGTTATTGAACACCACCAGATCGCCATCCCGCAGCAACTCCGGAAACTCCCGAAACCGCCGGTCTTCCAAAGTGCCCATCCCGCCCGACCCCACCCGTAGCAGCCGCGCCCCCGCCCGGTCCGCCAGCGGCTCCTGCGCAATCAGCTCTTCCGGAAGTTCGTAATGGAAATCGGAGACCAGCACGCTCAGATTATAGACACCCGCACCCGCCGCACTTTTGTGAGCTCAACGCCCCACAGAGTTGCCATGTGACGCTGGGCTTTTGGGTGGCGCAGCTCTCTCAGCGCTGCAATCGAGTCCTCTTTCCATTGACGGGTTTCGGCCCCCGAGGTGCCCGAATAGCCCGTCTCAGCAGCCTCCACAGGCCCTATCCCCTCACATTTTTTCGCGAAATTAGGATTGTCTCTGCCCGCCGCCTGCTGATACTATGCGAATGCTAGATTGCGGCCTGCTTTTTATCATTCTCCCCCAAGGGAACCATGCCTACGGAACGCAAACACAGGGAAGAAATCGTCCGGTACGGGCGCATGCTCCACGAACACGGCTATGTCGCTGCCATGGACGGCAATCTCTCCGTACGGCTCGAGCACAACCGCATCCTGGTCACTCCCACCTGCGTCAGCAAAGGCGCCATGAAGGCCGCGGACATGGTCATCGTCGACCTCGACGGCCAGCAGGTCGCCGGCCGCCGCAACGTCACCAGCGAAATCGGCATGCACCTGCTCATCTATCGCATGCGCCCCGATATCCAGGCCATCTGCCACGCCCACCCGCCCACCGCTACCGGATTCGCCGCCGCCGGCATCCCGCTCACCGAGCCTCTGGTGTGCGAAGTCGTTATGGGCCTGGGATGCATTCCCCTGGCCCGCTACGGCACGCCCGGCACCTCAGAGTTGGCCCAGACCCTCGAGCCCTACGTCCCCGCCTACGACGCCATCCTCATGTCGAACCACGGCGTGGTCACCTACGGCGACACTCTCGAGCACGCCTACATGAAGATGGAAACCGTCGAGCACTTCGCCCAGATCGCCCTGGTCACGCATCTGCTCGGCCGCCAGCAGCCCCTGAAAGAAGTGGAAATCGAAAAACTGCTTCTCGCCCGCACCAAATATTTCGGCGCAAAAATCGCTGCCGCCATGCCCCTGCCCCAGTTTCCCCAAAAAGTCAGCTAGCCCGCGCCTCCACCGCACTCCCCAACTTTCCTCGTCGCGCGCGTTGAACGCCTACGTCGCACCCACGAGGCCGACACCAGTCGGAAAGCGGTCTCCAGGAAACATATCCATGTCAACGAGCGGAATCGCGATCTTCGACAGCTATGCGTGGGAGAGGAAGCAGGCTCGCTGAAGGGCTTAAGCCTTCCAGCTTTTTGGATCTCGCGATCACCCCGTCTTATGCGAGTAGAATGAGGCTCCCATCAGCTGTCTCAGGAGGCTCTCGCCATGGAATCACTCAAGCCACCGGATATTGCGGGAATGATCCTCATCGGCAAGTCGTTCGTCATCAAGGGGCAGGTCTCCTGTGACGGGGACCTCTACATCGACGGCCAGGTGGAAGGAAGCGTCGACCCCAAAGGCAACCGCCTGACCATCGGCCCCGACGGACGGCTCAAAGCCAACGTCACTGCCCGCGCCGTGGTCGTCAAGGGCAAACTGGAAGGCAACATTCAAGCCAGCGAACGGGTCGACCTGAAGCAGTCGGCCTTTGTCGTCGGCGATATCGTGACTCGGTGCATCTCCATTGAGCCCGGTGCGTACATCAAGGGAAGCATCGAAGTCCATGGAGAACCTTCCCGGGACAAATCGGCGAGTGCCGCTGCCTCTTCCCCGAAATAATTTCTAAGCTGTGCCGGAAATGTCCAAGTCGGCGCAATTGCTCGCGGCTCCTGCGCGGGTACAATGATTGCCCCCTGCTGAGTGCTATGGGGATTTTTCGCCAACTGAGGAGCAAGTTTCAGTGGTTGCTCGGGCTGAAGAGCTCACCCTAGGCGAGGTTGGGCCCGACGTTTGAACATTACAAACACTCCGTAGCCGGCCATGACGCCGAGTGCGTTCAACATGATGTCGTCAACATCGAAGATCCCTACACGGAAGACAACCTCCATCACCTCGAAGGTTAGCCCGGTGACCACTCCGAGGACGAGCGCCTTCTGCCATGAGATGGATCGAACGACCAGTGGAGCGAGAAGTCCTATCGGCATAAACGGGATGATGTTTCCGAACAAGTTCACCATGTCTATCAAGCGATTCCCTTGACCAAGGAGTTGGGGAACAATGGTCTTGAACGGGACGAAGTTGCCGGGACCTGTGTGAGTACCGGCAAACCTGAACCTCAAGTGTCCTATATGAATGACAGGTATGGCCTTGAAGACTACGAACCGGATCAGAAGTGCGCCATAGGCGGTGAGAGCACACGCTGCCAGCCACCGCGTTCGTTTCGCCTTCATGCCATTCCCCCGAACAGGCGCTAGTAATCCTCAGAATGAGTACACATCATAGTTCCACAGTCTGCGTGAAAGTCAGTACCGACAAGTCGGCTGGTTGAAAGTGATCTCGTCACTTGGCCTCGATTCTGGGCGGATTACGGGCAAACCGAAGTTAAATCTCAACTTGTTGAAATCTCAACGGTTGAAACCAGACGTTTTTCACCCATTCCCCGCGCCCCCGTGCCAACTCGCCCCGTCAAACTGCGCACCGTCCACCGGCTACTCCCCGCCAATCCGAAACCGCACTCCCGCCCGAAAATTCACCGGCAGCGCCGGATACCCCACCACCTCGTTATACCGCCGGTCCAGCGCGTTCTCGACATTCACATACGCGGTCACGCGGCGATGCACCGCGTACCATCCTCCAACATCCGCGCGCACATATCCCGCCGCGTGATTAATGCCAAATCCGTCGAAATCGTCATCGGGACGCCGCCCGACAAAGCTCCCGCCCACGTTCCCTCCCCAGCGCGTTCCCAGATACGAAAGCGTTGTCGTCGCCGCGTGCTTCGGCCGGCGCAGCAGCGGCTGTCCTGCGACGAATTGCGAGTCAATGGGAGCAGGATTGTCGAGGATTTGCGTCGAGGTGTAAGTGTAGGCTGCATTCAGCAGCAATCGGGACCGAAGTCGACCTTGCACCACCAACTCCGCTCCCTGCGCGAAAGCCTTGTTCACGTTGAAATATTGGCCCACGAACGTGGTCGGGTCGACGATTTCGTAGTTGATCTGGTCGCGAAAGAGGTTGTTGAAGTAGGTTGCCATGAGCGCGTACTTCCCGCGCAGAAAGTCCTGATGCACTCCGGCTTCGAACGAGCGCGAGCGCTCGGGCTTCAATCCCAAATTCGGCTGGCTGTAGGGAGGACCCGCAAACGTCTCCTCCAGGCGCGGTTCCTTGAATCCAGTGGCATAGGCGAAGCGCAGACGCGTGCCGGAAAAAACCTCGCCGCCGCGCACAGCCTGCAAGGTCAGAGCCACGCGCGGCACACCGGTGTTGCCGAATGCGCTGTCATGGACGAAGCGTCCGCCGGCAATTACAGAAAGCCGTCCCAGCGTGATCTGCTGTTGCAGATACGCATCGTTGTTCAGTCGCTGGCCATGGGTCTGCGTTGCCCCCCCAATAATCTGGCCGACAAATCCGTTTTCATTTTCGATGCGGTAGCCAAACGTCGTGTGCGCCCACGTTCTCTCCGAATAATCGCCCTGATACTCAAAGCCGCCGCGATTGATGCGGTCCACCTCGTCCGAGGGAAAGTCAATCGGCCCGTAGAGCGGGCTCATGCGTAGCCGATCGCCGGGGTTCTGCTCGTGGTATCGGTAAAGGTAATCGAATCCAGTAAAGCGGTGCTGCCATCCGGAAGGTGCGGCCACAGCCAACTCCACGCTGCCCAACAGGTTGTTCAGTTGCGACGAGTCAGACGGATTCGGCGGCAGCGGATAGGAAGGACCGCTGGCAGGAGTAACCAGCGGATCGTACCCGTTGAACCACCATTCCCCTGGCGCGCCCGTATGGCTGTTGGCATGACGAAATCGCGCGCGCAGAGAAATCGAATCGCTCAGCGCCGCCCCAGCGTTCCCGCCCTGCAGCGAATTCGAGTATGTGTCATTCACGCCCGCCCCGTTGGTATTGAACTGATCGCCGAACACGTTGTAATCGAACTTCCCGCGCGCTCCCGCCAGCGACGCGTGCCCGCTCGCCGTTCCCAGGTTTCCTCCATCTGCCCCAAGCCGCAATTCCGGAACCCGCGTACTCCCCGCGCGCGTCCACACCTGCACCACGCTGGTCATCGCATCCGATCCGTACAGCGTGCTCTGCGCCCCGCGCACGAATTCCATCCGGTCGCCCTGTGCCAGCGATAACGTTCCGAAGTCAAACGTCCCTCCCGGCTCGTTCACCGTCACGCCGTCGACAATCACTTTGTTGTAATTCGATTCGCCCCCGCGCACGAACAGTGACGACAACCCTCCCCGCTGTCCCGCCGTATTCACCACCGCCCCCGGCAGAAAGCGCATGGCATCGTTCGCCGCAATCGGCTGCATGGTCATCAGCTGTGCTCCGCTGAGAGTGTCCACATCCGCCCCCGCAGCCTCTCCAGCCACAGGAGTCCGCGTCGCGGTGACCACCACAGTTTCCGCGGCCGTCGCCAGCCGCAAATTCACGACCATATCCACCAGGGGTGACGCCGCAGCTGCAGCCGCGGCAGCAGACGGAGCCGGGACCGCCAGCGTCTCCGCCGCAAATCCCGCGGCCAGCACCCGGACCCGACAAGACCCGAAGTTAAAGTCGCGAAACCTCGCCACACCCTCCGCCGATGTATTCTGCGCAGCCAGAATTTTCCCATCGTCCGAGCACACCAGTGAAACCTGCGCCCCGGTCACAGCTGCGCCTTGCGGATCAACCACTTTAACTTTGATATCAGCGGCGAACGCCGTTGCGGTTACCGACAGAAGAGAGAGAACAGAGACCAGCAGAATCCGAAGCCCGAGTACGCGCATACCTGCCTCCTTTGCACGCGAAAGAGGTTGAAGTAGACGGATCGCGCCGGTCTCCTGGCTTCGCGAGTAAGGATGAGGATGCTTCCATCCGGTCACGCCCCCGGCCTTCCCGGGATTTTTTCCCAGTGGCCGAGAGCCGTTTCCTCGCTTACAGTTGCGCGGCAGCGCGGGATTTTTAACCCGCTTCCCTGTCTTCGCCGAGCGGCAAAGACGCGCGTTCCGAACGAAATTCCAAAGAGCAAAATACGAAAACAACCGCCGCCAAGAATCTAACGGCTCATCCTCGGGGAAGTCAAATGTGAAGAAATCTAGTCGTGTGCAGTTTGAATTCCGGACAAGCAAAATCGCCTTCCCGTCATCCCGAGCGGAGCCGTTCTTCCGGCGAAGCGAGGGATCTCGCGCGGATTGCCACTTCCGCTAGCACTTCCTCCACCGCCTCACCGCATACAGCAGACACGACCGAAGTTTATTGCGGATCTGTGGCCCATTGTCCCGTAGGGACGGCCGACAATAGCCCGCCAGTTCTACTGGCGGGTAAGCCCTCACTTCCTCAATCTCCCCACCACATACAACACAATCGACAACACCACGCTCACCACCACCGACGTCGCCAGCGGAAAATAAAACGTCGTATTCTTCCCCCGATAAACAATGTCTCCCGGCAATCGTCCCAGCGGCAGATTCGCCCGCCCCGCCACCATCACCAGAAGTCCCGCCACCACCAGCACCACTCCCAACCCGATCAGCAATTTTCCAAAATCCGTCATATCGACCTCGGCGAAAAATGGCCCATCACTAGTAACCGGCTCCAGTATCGCCTTTGTGAAACAATCCCCTGTCGGGCTCAGACTGAACTCGGGTCAATGTCCGCGAAAACGTCCGCCTAAACCAGAAACCAAGCCAGAAACCTAAGATCAGAAACAGGGCGAACCCGGAGGCACCCATCCCTCCCGACGCCTGCAAGAGGGCCAAAGCCAATGCTGCCTGCGCACCAAGAGCTTCTCCAGGAATTCCAGAACTTTGCGAAAACCGCTCCCACTTCCCAGTCAGTCATGGAACACATCGCCCAGCGCCTGCACGAAAAAATGACGCGCTACAACTGGGTCGGTTTTTATCTCGTCGACCCCTCCGACCCCGGCATCCTCCTGGTCGGACCTTTCGTCGGCAGCTTCACTCCCAACGTTCGCATTCCACTCAACACCGGACTCTGTGGCGCCGCCGCCCGCAGCGGTCAGACCGTTGTCGTGCACGACGTCTCCAAAGATCCCCGCTACCTCGCCGGGTCGCCCCTCGTGAAATGTGAAATCGTTGTCCCCATCCTGGTGAAGCAAAAACTCGCCGCCGAATTCGACATCGAAAGTTATTTCACCAGCACCTTCACTGAGCACGAACAGGAATTCGTCGAAGCCTGCGCCAACGTGGTCGGAAAGTACCTGGCCCGGGCGTAGACACTCGCCGCCTTTCCTCGATATGACCCGAACGTGACGTCTTCCGGCACGCTCGTGCCATTTACCCCGCGGCCCCTGAAATCTACGCTGTCGTTAATCAAACAATCGTTACCCGATCCATAACGCTGATACGCCACTGCGCCGCAACGTCTCGTTCCCTGTACGAAGTTCTCAAGGAGTTGGAACATGGCAGCCTCGCAGTCTCCTCAGTTCGACATCCCAGGCAGCTTTCGATTCGAGTTCGACTCCGCGAACAAGATCCTGCTGGTCCGTTTAGCCGGGACGGTTACGCCACAATTAGTGGCCGATCTCTACCACGACTTACGCCACCATTGGATCGCAACCGGCGCCCGCGCCGACATCGTGGATGTCTCCGGCGTAACTCAGATTCTCCTGGATTCTGAGATGATTCGCGGTCTGGCGAGACGTGATCCTTTGCCCGAAATCGGAGAGCATCCGACTGCCCTCGTCGCACCGCATCCCGAGACATTCGGCCTGGCCCGCATGTTTCAAATGACCGCGGAGTCCAAGCGTCCGCTCGTGCACGCCGTTCGATCCATGCATGAGGCCTTCTCTGTACTCAGCGTTCAATCTCCACACTTCGAACCGCTGCCAGACCTCCGGGCAGGATCATAAAACCGGCGCTGGCACTCGCACCGCCGGGACACGCTACGCTTCTAACCTTGCCTGCAGTTCCTTCACCGCCGAAATCCAGTCGTTCAGCCCGTCCGCTTCCATCCACAAGTCCTTCAACTCCGAATTTCTCCGCACCCGATCCAGCGCTCGAATCGCCACCGCCTTCAACTCGTCAGTAAGCGCCTGCGGATGCTTCTTCGCCCACTCCGCCACCGCTGCTGGCGCGCCCTCAGCCGCCGCACCTTTCAGCGCCGCAACCACTTCGCACCCGGCCACGGCCTCGCTCGCCGCCGGACCTTCCAGATATTCCGGATCGTCCGCAGCCCGCGTCAGAATTCGCGTCAGATCCTCGGGCGTGATCGCCGCCAACCCCGCCACCCAGTCCGCCGCATCGTCATTCTCAAAACTCCCCGTACCCCAAGCTCCCATGTACCCTCCTTGCCCCGTGTGGAGCGGGCGTGTGTGGAGCGAGCCCGTGTGGAGCGGGCACTCCTGCCCGCTTCGCGTGCAGCGCCACAAAATCAGCGGCGAAGCAAGCCGCCATTATAGGCTCGCAGGGATTTTGACTCAGATTTGATCCGGATGCCCCATTTCTCGCGTCCTTCGCGAGAAGGGGGATTTTGACTTCAGAGCGACCCTTCGGCAGCGAAGCTTTACATCTCAAAGTACTTGACACTTGCCCCCAGCCCCGCTACTCTATCCTCATGTTCGACCCGCGGCCGCACCGTATCCGGCGCTTTCACCGTTCCTCCGAGGAGCGTTCCCTCGAACACACTTCCGCCCAGCCCTCACGCACCGCCCCCGAAGTCTTCGAAGACCTCCGCTTCATTCGCGACACCATGGAGCGCTCCTCCGCCTTCACCGCCGTCTCCGGCTGGGGACACGTTCTTCTCGGCTTCACCGCCTTCGCCGCCGCCTGGCTCGCGGCCCAACAGATCTCGCCGTTCGCATGGCTCCGCGTGTGGCTGGCTGAAGGCCTCCTCGCCGTCGCCATCGGATTGCTCTCCTGCACCTGGAAAGCGAACCGCCGCGGCCTGCCATTATTTTCCGGCCCTGCCCGCAAAGTCGCTCTCGGTCTCGCTCCCCCGCTCGTTGCCGGAGCGTTCCTCACATTTCTTTTATTCCGCGCCGGCCTGCAATCCGCGCTGCCCGCCACCTGGCTCTTGCTCTACGGCGCCGGCATCATGACCGGAGGCGCCTTCTCTGTCCCCATTGTCCCCGTCATGGGACTCTGCTTCATGCTCCTCGGCGGCCTCGCCGTCCTCGGTCCCGTTGCCTGGGGCAACTGGTTTCTCGCCGCCGGCTTCGGCGGCCTGCACATCCTCTTCGGACTCCTTATCGCCCGCAGGCACGGAGGTTAGACGCACGGTGGCTAGACCGCTCCCATCCCGCAAGCCCGCGCCCATCATCCAGAAGTCGCACAAGTCCCACACCAAAGCGCATGAAAAAGCACGCGAGCACTCGCCCGCCGCCCGCGCCCCCGAACTTCCCGAACTCGATCGCCTCATCCACGAGCGCATTCGCCTCGGCATCGTCAGCGCCCTCGCCACCAACGATTCCCTCAGCTTCAACGACCTCAAGCGCGTGCTCAAAACCACTGACGGCAACCTCAGCGTCCACGC
>Ga0209415_10005307_pt1 | contig 23217 bp, 18 predicted proteins | sample PeaSoiSIISIP2007_FD_187696 | JGI IMG/M metagenome (GOLD analysis project Ga0209415, IMG submission 187696) | Peat soil microbial communities from Weissenstadt, Germany - SII-SIP-2007 (SPAdes) (version 2) | ecosystem: Environmental > Terrestrial > Soil > Wetlands > Peat | place: Germany... | reverse complement strand
GGTCGCTACTCCTTCGGTGTAGGGCTCTTTCATCCCCTCCTCCATGCCGGTTCATCCCGGCGCTTTCGGCAAGTTCACGTCGAATTTCAAACATCCGGGGGCCTTGGCAACCGAAAGCCGGGCCTCGAAAGCAGAGGGCGAGACCGAGACCTACGTCGAGGCCCGACCCAGGCCTCGCTCGCGGATCGCCGTCACGAGCGCGGGGACGATGACATTCAGGTCGCCGATGACCGCGTAGTCTGCACGCGAGATGATGGGCGCGTCAGGGTCGGTGTTGATCGCGACGACGTGCTTGGCGCTCTGGCAACCCGCCAGGTGCTGGATGGCGCCGCTGATCCCGCAGGCGAGGTAGAGGTCCGGGGAGATGCGCGTTCCCGTCTGACCCACCTGTTGGTTGTGAGACCGCCAGCCGAGGCTCGTGACGACGCGCGACACGCCCACGGCCGCACCAAGCAAGCCGGCGAGCTCTTCGATCGGCGCGAAGCCCTCGGGACTACCCACCCCGCGCCCACCGCCGACGACCACACGGGCATCGGCGAGCGAAATGCCGGCGCTCCGGTCCATCCACTCCGAGACCCTGACGCTCAGGTCCCGATCACTCAGCGAAGGATGATGAGCCCGCACGGTAGGCGAAGTTGGCAAGGGAGAAGGCTCGGCAACGACCCCGTCGAAGGCCACAGTGAGCAAGGCCGGTGAGGCCTCGATGACCGCATCCTCGATGAGGCTGCCCGCCCAGCGCTGCCGGCTGAGGCGAACGGTCGTCTCGCCCTCTCGAGACGCGCGGTAGCAGTTGGCCACCATCGGAAGACCGGTGAACGCGCCGACATGCGCCATCACTTCGTTGCCCCGGTCGGTGCCAGCGGCGACGACGGCAGTGGCCGACGAGGTCGAGACAAGCTCGACGAGCGCTCGCGCCCAACCTGCCGGAGCATACGCGTGGAGCTCGTCCGACTCGACCGCATACGCATCGGACACGCCGAAGGACGCGAGCGATTCGAGCGTCGCAGCGGAGATATCACCCACGAGCACTGAAGCGAGCGAATCCCCCGAGGTTTCCCCGAGAAGGCGGGCAAAACTGAGCGCGCGCAGCGAGGCGTCTACCGGCCCACTGTCGTCGTGTTCGACAAGGCAGAGGACCGTCATGAGAGGACTCCCAGTTGCTCGAGCAGTGCCACCAGCGCCGGTACGGCCTCGAGGCCGGTGCCGAGGATCTCTGCGCGCTGCCGCTCCACGACCGGGACTCGGAGCGCTTGTAAGTGCACGGGGTCGTCGTGCCGTTCGGGTGTGCTCTGCTCGACGACCGCCTTCTTTGCCCGCATGCGTCCGGGCAAGGACGGGTAACGCGGAAGGTTGATCCCCTCCTTGACCGTGACGACCGCCGGTAAGTTCAGCTCGAAGAGCTCGTCTCCACCGCGGAACTCCCGTCGGGCCCGGACGGCGACGTCGGAGATCTCCAGGTGCTTGATGCCGGTGACGCACGGCCGTCCGAGCTCATGTGCGACCCGAACGCCAACCTGGTAGTCACCGGTGTCGGCGGCCTCGTTGCCGAAGAGGATGAGGTCATAGGGCTCGCCTGAGGATTCGTGCCGGCGCACGGCGTCCACGATTGCGCCTGCAGTCGCGATCGGTCCCCATTCACGGCCGTCGGTCTCGAGCAGGATGGGGTTGCCCGCTCCGACCGCCACTGCGTCCCGGAGTTGATCAGCCGCGTCCGGGGGTCCGAGTGTCAGGACCGACACGGCGCCGCCTCGAAGCTCCACGATCCTGACGGCCTCCTCGACGGCGCATTCCTCGTGCGGGCTCACCGTGAACCCGAGCAGGCGCGTCTCGACGCTCTGGGCATCTGCAGTCACGGCGATCTTCCCTCCGACCATCGGGACACGCTTGATGCAAACGAGAACATTCACCTCGGTCAGCTTCTGACCCGTTCATTGTCCGGATCGAACAGGGGAGTCGACCCGACGACGGCGACGGTGACCGGATAGGACTCGCTCAGGTACTCGACCGTAAGGGCGCTTCCTTGCTTCGCGTAGGCGATCGGAAGGTACGCGAGTAGAAGGTGCTTGCCGACCGACGGGCCGGAGCCGGCGCTGGTCACGTACGAGGGACGGCCCTTCTCGTCCACGAGTTGCTCACCCTCTAAGCTGAGCACCGGCTCCCCGCCGAGCATGTAGCGGAGGGACCCGCTTGCCGAGCGGTGGTCGTCCACGGTCAGCGTGCAGAGCAGCGCGGCGGGCTCTCGGTCTCGCTGGTCGAGGTAGGGTGCCTTTCCGATGAATTCGTCCTTCTTCACCGAGGGGCGTGCCATGCCGGCTTCCACGATGTTGTAGTCACCTGTCAGCTCGTTGCCGAAGGCTCGGTAGCCCTTCTCCAGCCGTCCCGTCGTGCCGTAGACGCCGATGCCGACTGCGACGATCCCGTGATCGTGTCCTGCCTGCCAGAGCGTCTCCCACGCGCGGGCGCCCTCTTCGATCGGGACATGGAGCTCCCAGCCGAGCTCGCCGACGTACGAGATCCGCGAAGCCAGCACTCGGATGCCACCTAGCTCGACGGGCCGACAGGTCCCGAATGAGAAACCGGCGTTGGAGACGTCGTCGTCGGTGCACACCTGCAGGACATCTCGCGCCCGGGGACCCCACAGGCCGAAAGTCGTCCATGCCGAGGTGAGATCGGTGAGCTGCGCGGAACCGTCCTCAGGCAGGTGGTCCAGAAACCACTTCTTCTCCGACATGCCGGTGGCCCCGCCGGTCACGACCCGGAACTGTTGCGCACCCAGTCGCATGATCGTGAGGTCGGACTTGAAGCCGCCGCGCTCGTCGAGCAAGGGCGTATAGACGACTCTTCCGACCGGGACGTCCATCTGCGCGACCGTGAGCGACTGGACCGCTGGCAGCGCCCCGGGACCGGCGATGTCGAAGACGACGAACGCGGACAGGTCGACCAGACCGCAGGCATCTCTCATCGCGAGGTGCTCGGCATTGATGATCGGCGACCACCAGCGGGATTCCCACTCAGCTGAACGAGGCATCACTCGGTCCCCGTACCGCTCGAGGAGCGACTCGTTGCTCGCGTACCAGAAGGGTCGTTCCCATCCCACGGTCTCGAAGAAGACAGCGCCGAGCTCGCGCTCGCGCTCGTAGACCGGGCTCAAGCGGGTTGGCCGCTGCGACTCCCACTGCTCGGCCGGATGCACGATCCCGTACATCTTGTTGAATCCCTCTTGAGCTCTTGCCGCGACATGCTCTCGAGTTCGCTGGTGATCATAGAAGCGCGCGATGTCGGTTTCGTGAATGTCGATCTCGGGGGCACTCCCGGTCATCCACTCGGCCACGGCTCGACCGATGCCCGGGCCTTCCTTGATCCAGCTTGCCGCGACCGACCACAACCCTTTGACCTCCGGCGTCTCGCCGAGCACTGGGTGACCGTCGGGCGTCATCGAGATGAGCCCGTTGATCGCATAACGGATGCCGACCTTCTCGTCGCCCAGGAGCTCGGGCATCAGCTCGAGGGCATCTTGGAGCTGCGGATCGAAGTCGTCCTGGGTGAAGGGCAGCTCGGTTGGCGAGAGCACCGACTCCTCGATGGAAGGGATCTCCTCGGGCTGCACGATGATCGGGCGGTGCGCGTACGATCCGACCTCCATGTCACCGCCGTGCTGGCGCTCGTACATGTTCGTGTCCATGTCGCGCACGATCGGGTAGACGATCTCACCGACCGTGTCGGCGAAGAGGGGGATCGGACCGACGCTGATCATCTGGTGAACGATCGGCGTGAGTGGGATGCTCGCTCCCGCCATTCGAGCGATGCGCGGGCTCCAGACGCCACAACAGATCGCACAAACGTCCGTTTCGATGTCCCCCCCGGTCGTTCGGACGACCTTGACACGCCGACGGTCCGGCGACAGGTCGATGCCGACGATCTCGGTGTTCGCGCGCACGGCCAGCGCGCCCATCTGTTGTGCCTGCTCACGCATGAGCGTTCCCGCTCGAAGCGAGTCGACCACGCCGACCGTCGGAAAGTAGAGGCCTTCCAAGATCGCCTCGACGTCGATATAGGGAACCAGCTTCGCAACGCCGGCCGGGCTCAAGAGCTCGTGGGGCACTCCCCATGCCTTGGCGGCTGATGCCCGGCGACGGAGCTCCTGGCGCCGCGCCTCGGTGCGCGCGACTTCGATCCCGCCGCTCTCGGTGAAGACGTCGAGCTCTTTGTACTGCGCCGAGCTGTCCTCGGTGAGCTCGGTCATCATCTTCGAGTAGTCGACCGGGAAGATGAAGTTGGAAGCATGACCCGTGGAGCCTCCGGGGTTCGGCATCGGTCCCTTGTCAACGAGCACGAGGTCGCGCCAGCCGAGCCGCGCAAGGTGGTAGGCGAGGCTGTTGCCGACGATCCCCGCGCCCACGATGACCGCGCTGGCCCGATTGGTAGGTTCGCTCATGAGGTCATTCTCGCCGCTCCGGCTGGAGGCCGCCAGACGTCGGCTGTCCCCTCGGGCGGTCTCCGAGACGCTCGCGACGGCCGAGCCGGTTCCGTGCGTCAGATGCGACGGGGGGCGGGAAAGTGGATCGTCTTCGGCTCGGTGAAGGCTTCGAGCAGCGAGCGGCCTCCGACGCGGCCTCGCCCGCTGACGCTCCCCGAGCGGCCACCGAAGGGTAGATGGGACTCCCAGAGGTTGGTCGAGGCGTTGATGTTGACCCAACCCGCACGCGCCGCCTCGGCGAACGCAAGCCCTCTCTCGAGATCTTCGGTGAACACCGCGGCTGTGAGCCCGAAGGGCGAGCCGTTCGTGATCTCGAGTGCTTCGGAGTCCGAGGAGATCTCGATCACCGGGACCACGGGGCCGAACGTCTCCTCGCCGGCGATCATCATCTCACCGGTTACGCCGTCCAGCACGGTGGGCTCGGCAAAGAGCCGGGTCGGGTACCCCAGGGCCAGGTCGCCACCGCATCGGACGCGCGCCCCATGTGCGAGCGCGTCCGCGACGTGCGCTTCGAATTTCGAGGCGTTCGGCTCGTTGTTGAGAGGTCCCATCGTCGTGGCGGGGTCGAACGGGTCGCCGAGACGGACCCGTCCAGCCGTCGCGGCTACGACCCGTTCGACGAATTCGTCTCGCACCGACGAGTGCACGAGGAAACGCTCGCCCGCGGTACAGCTTTGCCCCGCGCACAGGTAGGCCGCCTCGAGCGTGGCGTCTGTCGCAAGCTCGAGGTCGGCGTCCTGAAGCACGACCATCGGGCCGTTGCCGCCAAGCTCGAGGAGCTGGGTCTTGCCGGCCGCGCGTTCGGCCACTCGCCGGCCCGTCGCCACCGACCCGACGAAGCCGACGGCACCGACGCCCGGGTGCGCGACAACGGCGTCGCCCACGATCGCGCCCGGTCCGGGAAGGAAGTTGAAGACGCCATGTGGCATCCCGCTCTCGGCGATCACCTCGCTGAGCAGCGCCGAGCAGGCAGCCGTTGTGGGTGCGGGCACCCACACCACGGTGTTCCCGGCAGCAAGTGCGGGGGCGAAGACCTCTGCTGCCATCGTGTAAGGCCAGTTCCACGGGGAGACCACACCGACGACGCCGAGCGGAACCCGCTGGACGAGCACGCGCGCGCCGGCGGAGGTCGAAGGTGGCAGTGAGCCGTCGAGCCGTTTTGCGTCCTCACCAGCCATGCGGAAGTACTCGCTCAGCTCGTCGACTTCGTCGTAGGCCTCGGCGATGAGCGGCTTGCCCTGGTCCTCGGTGAGCGTGCGGGCGAGCTCGTCGCGCCGCGCCCCGATGGAGGCCACGACGGACTGGCAGAAACCAGCGCGCTCGAACGCGGAAAGCGCCGCCCAACCGGTCGATGCCGCACTCGCTGCCTGCACAGCCTGGTCGGCATCCGCGAGGTTGGCCACCGCGACGCTGGCGAAGCTCTCGCCGGTCGAGGGGCTGATCGCCGGCATGGTCCCGGCTCCACCCTGGCGCCAGGTCCCATCCACGTAGAGCAGATACTCCCTCATAGTGATCCTTCCTTCACGATGGCGGCGAACCGCGCGGCGAACCCCTGCCAGCATGCGAACAACCGGTCCTCGGCCGCGCGGACCTCTGCGATCGCAACCTCCACCTGTCGCTGACGGGCGGGCGGAAGCGAGTCCTCGGCATCGGCCCACGCCTGCATGACCGCACCACTGGCTTCGGGGTGAAATTGGACCCCCCAAGCTCGGTCGCCGAGCCGGAACGCCTGCACCTCGCAGCGCGAGCTCGAGCCGAGCAAGACCGCCCCCTTTGGCAGCTGGGTGATCTCGTCGTCGTGCCACTGCGCCGCCTCGACGGGCGACCCCATGCCCTCAAAGAGCCGGTCGCGCCGGCCCTCGTCGTTGAGGTCGATCCTGCCGAGCCCCAACTCGCTGCCGGACGGGCTCGGTTCCACGCGGCCTCCACAGGCGGCCGCGAGCATCTGGCCACCGAGGCAGATGCCGAGCACGGGGAGCCCGCGTGCGGTCGCCTCGGCGAGCATCGTCCTCACATGAGGGAGCCAAGGCACCTCGCGATCGTCGCAGGCGCCCATCGAGCCGCCGAGAACCATCAGGCCCCCGTGGCTGACACGTTCGGGCAGCACGTCGCCCCCATACGGCCGAAGGACGTCCACTGCCATACCCGCCGCCGAGAGCCACCCCTCGAACATCTCGGGCCCGGCCTCCTTCTCGTGCTCGACGACGAGCACGCTCGGGCGAGAGGGCACGCTCAAGAGAACCACTGCTCGGGCGCGAGCGGCATCCCCGGGTTCGGATAGTGAGAGAGCACGAGCTCGGCTCCTTCGGACCGTTCCATCTCCTCGAGCCGCTCCCAGCTCTCGATGACCTTGTCGGGGTTCCAGAGGTAACCCGGGAGCCGTCGTTCTCGCATCTTCACGGGATCGTAGGCGGCGTCTCCGACGAGCACGACCGACCTGGTCTTCAAGCGAGCCAGCAGGGACTGGTGCCCCGCGCTGTGACCGGGGGTCGGAACGATCACCAGCGAGCCGTCACCCAGCAGATCGTGCTCGCCCCGGAGCAGGCGCCATCTCGCAGCCGGCACCGGCGCGAAATCGGCGGCGACGTAGGCGTCGCGCTGGTACGAAGGCGGCGAGCTCGCGAACGCCAGCTCGTCCGCCTGTACGTAGACGTCCGCACCGGTCAGCTGTTCCAGCCCTCCGCAGTGGTCGTAATGGAGGTGCGACAGCACGGCGATCTCCACGGTGCCGGGGTCGACGCCGATGGTCCGGAGCTTGCTCCCGACGTCATCGTCGGGCCCCACCTCCACTTCGGACATCTCGGCACCTCTCCCGAGGCGCGCGGCGGGGTCGGACGCGAGAGCCGGGTGCGCGCCGCAGTCGAACAGGACCCGAGCGGCGCGGCACTGCACGAGGTAGAAGAAATACGGGAGGAAGATGGTCTCGGCCCGCTCGTCACCGAAGGGGTCGATCAGCGACCCGGCAACCCGTTCCCCACCGCACCGGAAGGCGTACAGCCGCGCGCCATCGCTTCCCGATTGCGTCACGTCGATTGTCGGTGACCGAAGGCGGCTCAGGGGCGTCGGGCGAACCGGGTCATTTGAGCTTGTACATCTTGTGGAACCCGTAGTTCCCGAGCGAGAGGCCGGTCAGGCTCGGCACGACACCGCCAACGCTCTTCGAGTGCCCGTCGATGACCGGCGGGAAGTAGGGGATGATGTAGCCGCCGTAGTTGTAGTCGATCAGCTGCATCTCGTGCGCGAGCTCGGTCTGGACGCTCTTGTTGGAGGTGGCGACAGCCTGGTTGTAGTAGTTGAGGTATTTCTCACCGATACCGTTCGGGGGCAGAGGATTGTTCGGCCGCTTGAGGGTTTCGGCTGTGCTCGCATTGCTCGCGAAATGCGTTTCGTTGAACGGCGAGTTGAACAGCGTCGCTTCCGACACCTGGGGCAGGTAGTCCGAGTAGTACCAGTAGTCCTCTGCGAACGTCCAGCTCAAGTATTCGGTGGTATAGAGGGTCGGCACGACATCAAGGGCGATGTTGACCCCGATGAGCGAGGCTTGCTCCTTCAGCACCGTGGCCATCTCGAGCGTCCCCTGTGCGATGTCGGAGGTCTGCATGGTGACGGTGATGTTCGACAGGTCGGCCGCTTTGAGGAGCCCCTTGGCCGTATCGAGGTCCTGCACTCGTTGAGGGATGGAGGTGTCGTATTCGGGATCGAGCGGCGCGAAGATGTCGTTCCCGATCCTGCCGTAGCCGCCGAAGACCACTTTCAGCATCTCTTCCCGGTCGACGCAAAGCCGCAGCGCTTGACGCAGTCTCACGTCGCTGAACGGTGCGGTGTCGATGCGCATGGTGATCGGCGTGAAGCCGGCCGACTTCGCGATGACGATCGTGCCTCCGCCGCTCTCCACGGTCTTGATCGAGCCAATGGACAGGAGGTTCGCGCAATCCGCCTCGCCGCTGATAAGCGCATTGACCTGGCTCACCTCGGCATCGGTGCCGACATAGTCATTGATGACGAGGCTGTCCACGTAGGGGAGCCCGCTTTGCCAGTAGTTCGGGTTCTTGCTGAAGGTGCTGATCCTGCCGGGTGTGAAGGACTCGAACTTGAAAGGCCCGGTACCGATTGCATGCGTGATCTTTGGGTTCGCCTTCGTCACCGGGGAGAAGCCCTCCGGGATGATGCTCAAGTAGTAGTAGTAGCCGATGATCGACGAGACGAACGTCGCGAACGGACTCGTACAGGGGATAATCACCGTCAGGTCATCGGGCGCGGTCGCGTTCTTCATGTCGCACAGTGCGATCGAAGAAGCCCCACCCAGGTTGTTGCTCTGCACTCGCTGATAGCTGTAGATGACGTCCCTGGCCGTGAGTGTCTTGCCGTTGTGGAACTCTATGCCAGGCCTCAACTTGATCGTCCACTTGGTGTTGGTCGAGTTGGGCTCGATGGACTCGGCGAGGGCCATCACGGGCCGAGCGTTGATGTCCCAGATGGCGAGCGCGTCGTACAGGCTCACGATCCTGGCGAAGTCGACATTGTCGACGCCCTGCTGTCCGTCCACGGTATCGGACGGATCGCCTCCGGACAGCGCGGCGGTCAGTGTGCCGCCGCGGGGGATCTTGGCAGGAGGAAGTGTTCCGGTCGTCGTGGTCGTGCCGGTCGTGGACGACCCGCACGCAGCGAGCGCGCTCCCGCCCGCGCCGAGCAGCGTGGCCCCCGCCGAGAGCTTGAGAAAGTCGCGCCTTGACACTCCGTTCGTGCGAGCCAGGTCGTTGCCAGAAGCGGTGTCATCTCGGCCCATCAAACTCCCCCTTGATCCTCGTGAAACCTCGTACCGAACGCCTTGCGGGAGGGCGGGCCGCCATTGTCGTGGTCGTCCGCGCGACCCCTCAAGCGGCAGGCAGCACGGTGGTTCACAACAGCGAGATCACCAACCGTCCGCTGCCGGCCCTCAAATGCGCCCCCTCGGTCCGTTAGCTTCGGCGCCAGTACCGTTCAGGTACCGGGTTGCGAGAACGTTACGCTCACCTTTCTACCCTGTCAACGAAGGCAATTGGCGTCATTGCCAGGCGAAGACCGGTTGGTCGAAGTGCGCGACGCGTGTCGCGAGCCCGCGCAAGGCCACCTCCCGAAGCTGGTACAAGATGGCGCCGGTCGGGGCGTAGACGGACTCGCCGTCGCCCAGTGGTATCTCGATCACTTGCCGCTTGCTCTCGGGTATATGGCTCAACCGAGGCACTTCGGACCGCTCCAGGCACGAGAGGGGATAGAGGTGCACCGCCGCGACCTCGGCAGGATGGGCCTCGAAGTTACCCGCGTCGCCCGCCCAGACGACGACCGGCGAGATCGCGAATCCAGACCTCGTGGCGTAGTCGTCGAGTCGGCCGAGAATCGACGCCGGGCCCAACCGCAGCCCTACTTCTTCGGCGAGCTCCCGGAGTGCTGCGCTTTCGACGCTCTCGCCCGAGTCGAGCCGGCCCCCCGGCAGCGCCCACTGACCGGCATGGTGTCGAAGTCCGGCAGCGCGCTCGGTGAGGACGAAGCAGGCTTCGCCGTCGGCACGAGCGACGATTGCGACCGCGACCGCGGCTCGACGCAGCTCCGGTGGCGCAGGGTTCGCCAGCTCGAAGCGCGCGAGATTGACCGCGAGCCGCTCCCGTAGCTCTGTGGTTGCCCGATAGCGGCTGGCTCCTCCGCTGCCGCCGGGACCTGGGCCCGAGCCGGAGCCTGGGCCCGAGCCGGAGCCTGGGCCCGAGCCGGGGCCCGGGCCGGGGCCGGGGCCGGGGCCGGGAACGCCTGCCGCCTCCGGTCCCGTGGCAAGGCCGTCTGTATTCACTGCCCGTACCTGAAGAGCTCCCGCTCCAGGAAGGAGAGCACGAGCTTGCGCATCTCATCGGGCCCGAGGTGGCTCGATCCGGCAACGACCTGGATCGCCAAGCCGTCGATGATCGCGAGAAGCTGGGCGACGACCTCGGCGGCGTCAACGCCAGTGGCGAACTCGCCTCGTCGCTGGCCCTTGGTCACGATGGCCTTGACGAAGTTCACCCAGCGCTCGTACGAGTCATCCTGGATAGGACGGAGCTCGGCTCGCCGGGACGCCTCGTTCCACACCTCGAGCCAGATCCTGAAGTCGTCGTGGACGCTGCCGACGGGGATCTGCAGCTCGACGAGGCGGACCAACTGTTCGCGAAGTGTGCCAACGCCGGCGAGCTCTTGCTCGTGCCGCTCGCGTGCCCGCTTCATCGCGAACCGGAGCGCCTCGCTCAACACCTCGCTGCGGGTCGGGAAGTAGTAGTGCACCGTCGCGCTGCTCGTCCCGCTCCGCTGTGCGATATCGGCAACCCGTGTTCCTGCATAGCCGCGGTGGACGATCTCGTACCAAGCGGCGGTGAGGATCTCCTCTCGCCGTTCGGCTTCCACGCTCGGTCTCGGGCTCACGGCTCGCCTGTCATCGACCCGGTCGGGCCGCTCTCCGGGAGGATAATAACTGATTGACGCGTCAGTTATCATGAGCCAACCTGCGGAGCACACCCCCAAGCCGGACGAAACGGAGGAAAGATGGCCAGATTGCCGACCGAGCTCGTGGCCTTCACCGACGAACAAGAAGAGATCGTCCGTCTGTGCCGTCAATTCGCCCGGGACGAGGTTCGCCCGGTCGCCAGGGAAGTCGACGAGGCCGACGTCGTGGTGCCGTGGGAGATCTGGGGCAAGGCCGCCACGATCGGGCTCACCTCGTTCATGTTGCCTCACGAGCTCGGCGGAGGGGGTTTCACCGATGTCTTCACTCAATGCCTCGTGCAGGAGGAGCTGTGCGCGGGCGATCTCGGCATCGGCAATCTGCTCACCTCGAATGGTTTCTTCGCCCATCCCGTGCTGGAGCTCGGCTCCACTGAGCAGAAAGAACGCTTCCTCTCGCGGTTGGTCGGCTCGAGCCCTCCGCTTACCGCCGTTGCCGTGACCGAGCCGGATGTCGGCTCGGACGCCGCCTCGTTGCAGACGCGGGCCGAGCGGGTTCCGGGCGGTTACCGGTTGATGGGCCGAAAGACGTGGATCTCCAACGCCGGGCCGGCCGAGCTCTACGTCGTGTTCGCGACGGTGGACCCGGCCTTGCGAGCCCGCGGTGTCACCGCCTTCGTCATGGAACGGAGTGTGGAAGGTCTGAGCTTTTCCGAGCCGTTCCGCAAGATGGGCCAGCGCGCGCTCGTCAACGCAGAAATGATTCTCGACGACGTCTTCGCCCCGGACCGAGACCGACTCGGCGACGAGGGGCAAGGTTTCCACGGCCTGATGCGCACGTTCGATGCGTCCCGCGTGATCCTCGGAGCCGCCGCGACCGGTGCCGCGAGGGCCGCAACCGAATACGCAACTGAGTACGCCTCGCAGCGGCGCCAGTTCGGGAAACCGATCATCGAACACCAGGCGGTCGCGTTCCGGCTTGCGGACATGGCGACTCGAGTCGAGGCGGCTCGTCTCATGGTGTGGAGGGCCGCGAAACGGCTCGACGCGGGCCTTCGCGCCACTACCGAGGCCGCGATGGCCAAGCTCGTAGCGTCGGAGACTGCGATGTTCGCAACCTGGGGCGCCGTGCAGACCCTCGGCGGCTGGGGCTACTCGCGTGAGTACCTCGTGGAGAAGTGGATGCGCGACGCCAAGCTCGAGGAGATCGAGGAGGGAACGTCCGACATCCAGCGCCTCGTGATCTCTCGCGACCTCCCCCGGCCGTGATCTCGGCCAACCGAAGGCGTCGCTGACCATGGCCAGTCGCCGGTGTCCGGCGAAAGTCCGATCCTCGGCACGCAACGCCGTAGCGTGACAGCCATGGCGGGATCTCGTGACCTGTCGCAACTCTTCGCGCCGGAGTCGATCGCGATCATCGGTGCCTCGGACGACCCTCGCAAGTGGGGGAACTGGCTGGCGCGGGGCGCTTTGCGTGGCGAACATCGCCGCAGGGTCCATCTCGTCAACTACAAGCGGAACTCCGTGCTGGGCAGGCCAACTCTGCGATCCGCGGCGGACATTCCCGGCGGTCTCGACCTGGCCGTCGTGGCCGTGCCTGCGGCCGCGTTCGCCGAGGTCGTCGACGAAGCTCTGCGGGCTGGGGCTCGTGCGATCGTCGGAATCAGCGCAGGCCTGGGAGAGACCGGGCCCGAAGGCCGCCAGGTCGAGACGGCAGTCGTGGCACGCGTGCACGAGGCCGGAGCGATCCTTCTCGGCCCCAACTGCCTCGGCTTACTCGATGTCGGTGCCGAGCTCTACCTGACGTCCAACGGCCTGCCGGCTGGATCGATCGGACTCATCTCCCAGAGCGGCAACCTGGCACTTGAGCTTGGCGAGAAGGCTGCTCAAGCGCGACTCGGCTTCAGCCGGTTCGCATCGACCGGCAATCAGGCGGATCTCGACGTCGCGGACTTGATCACATCCTTCGCCACGTCAGATGCCGTGGAAGTGATCGCCGTCTATTGCGAAGATTTCCGTGACGGTCGCCGCTTCCTCGAGGCCGCCTCGTCATGTTGGGACCTCGGCAAGCCGGTCGTCCTCCTCACGGCGGGAACGAGCCAGGCCGGCGCCCGAGCGGCGCGCTCTCACACAGGTGCCATCGCGAGCGGTGCACGGTCGATCGACGCCGCCTGCCTCGCCGTGGGCATCGAGCGCGTATCGACTCCCCAGCAGATGATCGATGTCATCGAGGGCCTGCTGCTCGGATCGGCGGCAACCGGCCGCAGGGTCGGGGTCCTCGCGGACGGAGGTGGACACGGCGCGCTGGCTGCCGACGTCGTGGAGACCACCGGGCTTTCGGTCCCGGCGTTCTCGGACGAGCTCGCGGCGCGGCTCGCCCGCGCGATCGCGACGACCGGCGGCACCGACAATCCGATTGACCTCGCAGGCGGCGGTGAGCAGGACATCTGGTCGTTCGAACGGGCGCTGCGCGAACTGCTCGGCTCATCCGAAGTCGATGCTGTCCTGCTGACCGGCTATTTCGGGGCGTACAGCAATTACGGCGCCGAGCTTGCCGAGGCCGAGCGCGAGGTCGCTGAAGCTCTCGCACGATCGATTCGCGGGTCTCCTAAGCCGGTCGTTGTCCATTCCATGCATCCGCTCGTCGGTGAGGTCGGCGAGGGAGCCGATTTCCTCGCAGGCGCCGAGCCGCTGCTCCGGCTCCGCTCGGCCGGCGTCCCCGTGTATTCCGACGTCGAGGCCGCCGCCTCGGTGCTGGCACGACTTGTTCGTAGGGCCCTCGATCCGCCCACCGGTCTGCCGGATCTTCCGGCGCCGACACCGGGTCCGGTGGCCGAGGGTTATTGGGCGGCTCGCTCCCTGCTCGAGGCCGCGGGAGTCTGGTTCGCTCCTGCCCGCAAGGCTCGCGATCTCGACGAGGCTCGCCAGGCGGCACATGCTCTCGGCTACCCGGTCGTCCTGAAGGCGGCCGATCTCGAGCACAAGTCGGATGCTGGCGGCGTGGTCCTCGATCTTGCCGACGACGCCGCGCTCGAGCGAGCGGCGACGGACCTGTGGTGGCGTCTTGGACCCGGGCCGCTCTCCGTCGAATCGATGATGCCGGCGCGCGACGGAGTCGAGCTTCTCGTGGGCGCTCGCCGCGATCCGCGTTTTGGGGCTGTGGCGGTCGTCGGTCTCGGTGGTGTCTACACCGAAGTCCTGTCAGACGTCGCGGTTGCACTTGCACCCGTGGACGAGGTCGCAGCCGAGGGACTGATCCGCTCGCTTCGAGGCGCGCCTCTCCTGTTGGGCACGAGAGGCCGCCCGCCGCTCGACATCGCGGCGGCCGCAACAGCTCTTGTCGCGATCTCGAAGGTCGCCGCCGGCTACCCCGCGATCGCCGAAATCGAGGTCAATCCTTTGCTCGTGTGCCGAACCGGGGCCTATGGGCTCGACGCCCGGCTCGTCCTCCTGCCCGAGTCATCCGACTCGTGTGTCTCATCCCGCGGACTCGCCTCGGGATCGGGAGGAGGCGGGTAGCCTCCGAGTCCCCACGCATCGACGCCACCATCGATCACGATGGTGGTACCGGTGATGTAGCTCGCGCCCGGCGAGACAAGAAAGGCAATGAGCATCGCCACGTCCTCGGGCGAGCCGAGCCGCCCGAGAGGCACCGAGCGCTCCCATTCGGCAACTTGTTCATCGCCGTAGGACTCGAGCCCTTCGGTCCTGATGTTCCCGGGATCGACGCAAACGGCACGGATCCCGTACCTGCTCCACTCACAGGCAAGGCCGCTAGCAAGATTCTCCATAGCGGCGCGCGCCGCGGACGCATGCAGCATCCCGGGGATGCCACGGCGTGGGCTGAAGCCGATGAAAACGACGACGCCGCGGCGCCGAGGGATCATCGAGCGCGTGGCGGTCTCTCTCGTGAGGCTCCACGCCGCCTCTACCCCGAGCCTGTGCACTGCCCTCCAGCCCGCCACCGAGATCTCCTCCGCTGCGGCGGAGAACTGACCACCGGCGTTGTTCACGACGGCGTCGACCGCCCCGAACCGCTCGATGGCCGCGTCTACGACGCGCGTGACGTCTTCAGGCTCCCGAAGGTCGGCGGCAACCGCAAGGCACTCGCAGCCGAGACCGGCTATCTGGCGCTGCGTGTCGTCGAGCGGCTCGCTCCGCCTTCCGCACACGACGACCTGGGCTCCGGTCCTCGCCAGCTCGAGAGCCGTGGCCCGGCCGATGCCCGTACCACCTCCCGAGATGAGCGCTACGGTTCCGCGATTGGCCTCCGAGTCCAGAATGGAGCGCGCCACGCTCGCACCCTACCGTTCCCTTCGTTTGCTGGGGCCGTCGTAGTACGTTTGTTGTGAGAAAAAGAGCGACGGGGGCATGGCCCGCAATGCCGAAGGTGGTCGATCGTACCGAGCGTCGTGAGGAGGTTCTCGAGGCGGCCTGGCGACTCATGGCTCGAGTCGGGATCGACCGGGTGAGCATCAGGGAGATCGCCGCAGAAGCGGGCTATTCGACAGGGGTCATCGCTCACTACTTCAAGAACAAGGACGACGTACTCCTCTCTGCGTTGCAGCTGGTGAACAGCCAGGAGATCGAGCGCGTCGCCTGTTCGACCGCCGGCATGCGGGGGCTCGCCGCGGTTCGAACCGCGATCGAGGAGGTTCTTCCCGTAGGCGAGGAGCGTCAGCTCGAGATGACCGTTTGGATGAGCTTCTGGGGACGCGCAGTGGGAGACGAGCGCTTGGCGGCGATCCAGCGCCGCAGCTACGGCGAGTGGCGGTCCCTTCTTCGGGGCCACCTCGAGGAGGCGGTCGCCGACAGAGAGGTGAGGAGCGACCTCGACTGCGCCGACGAGGCGGCACGCACCGCTGCCCTTATTGACGGACTGGGCATTCAGGCCATGCTCGAGCCGGAGAGGATGACCGCGCGCAAGGTGGTCGACATCATGGACTCGCACCTGCGATCCTTGAAGGAGCCGGCAGGCGTGCTGCCGACGAGGGCCCTTGACCTTGACCTCGAGAGCAGACTTAGGTAGCCTTCATAATACGGGCGTCATGTTAAAACGAGACCTCGGAGTCGACAGGCTCCGAGCGGGACTTTTCGATAAGGTCCATGGACCGTTACCGGGTGAGCGCGGAAGGGGGGCGTCGGTGACTCAATGGTTGCCTGGTCCTCCGAGTCGACCGTGCGCGCAGTCGATCTCCTCGCGGCGCGAGCCTTTCGCCGAGAAGCGCTGAGGGGAGGGCGCCGATGGCTACGATTGTCGCCCCAGTCACACCCACGACGTCGACCGTTCGAGAGGGCGAGCCGCATCCGATCCGCGCACTCATATTGAGCCGGGTGGCGCTCGGCCTCATCACGATTGTCGCGGTGTCCATCATCATCTTCTGGGCAACCGAGGTTCTGCCCGGCAATGCTGCGTCGGCCATCCTCGGTCACGACGCGACGCCGACCCGACTGCACGCTCTCGAGCTTCAGATGGGCCTCGACAAGGGTATCTACTCCCAGTACTGGACCTGGATCTCGGGGGTGTTCACGGGCAAGCTCGGCGTCTCGCTCGCAAGCGGCCTCCCCGTCTGGAGCACTGTCAGCCCTCGCCTCGTCGACTCGGCCGTGCTCGTCGCACTTGCAGGTGCGATCGGGACCGTTATCGGCGTCGCGCTCGGGGCCTATGCAGCGCTGCGCAAGGACAAGCTCTTGGACCACGTCTTCTCGGTGGTCGCTCTTGCCGTGACGTCGCTGCCCGAGTTTGTCATTGCCATCATCCTCATCATCTTGTTCGCAACGGTCGTGTCGCACCTCTTGCCGGCGGTCTCGTTGCTCCCGCCCGGGACCTACCCGTGGAACTCGCCGAAGGATATGGTCCTTCCAGTCGCGACCCTTGTCATCGTGATCGTCCCTTACCTCTACCGGATGATGCGTGCTGCGATGATCGAGGCCCTCGAGTCCGATTATGTCGAGATGGCGCGCCTGAAGGGGCTCTCCCAGTGGCGGATCGTGCTCGTTCACGCGCTCCCGAATGCCGTCGCTCCCACGATCCAGGTCATCGGGCTGAACTTCTTGTACCTCGCAGGCGGCATCGTGATCGTCGAGAACGTCTTCAACTATCCGGGCATCGGCACCGGCCTGGTGAATGCGGTCTCGAGCCGCGACATCCCGGTCATCCAGTTGATCGTGATCATCCTGGCGGGCTTCTACGTCTTCGTGAACATCCTCACCGACGTGATCGCATTACTCGCATCGCCGCGCCGACGACTGCCGAGGTAGAGACATGGACGCCCCCGCCCCCGCCTCCTCCGATGCCGAAGGGATTGCCCGCACCCGCATGCGGCGTCACCAGTTCTTGTACAACTTGGGCCGCGCCGCTCGCACGCCACGGGGCAAGATCGGGCTCGTCCTCGCGGGCTTCGTCGTCCTCGTCGCGGTGATCGGACCCTTCGTCGCTCCCGATTCTTCGAGCGCCTTCATCACGATTCCCTACTCCCAACCGTCGGCAGCAAACCTGCTCGGTGCGGACACGCTCGGCCGCGACGTGCTGTCCCGTGTGCTCAGCGGAGGATGGCAGCTGATCTTGATGGCCCTGGCCGCGACGGCGTTCGGTGTCATCGTCGGTGGGATCGCGGGCGTCTCGGCTGCATACCTCCGAGGAAAGCCCGACGGATTCATCATGCGCACCGTTGACGTGATCCTTGCCTTCCCTCAGCTCGTCTTCGCTCTGCTCCTCGTGTCGATCATCGGACCCAAGGTCTGGATCATCGTCCTCGCCGTCGGCATCAGTCATGCTCCGCAGGTCGCTCGCGTGCTCCGATCTGCGACGCTGGACATCTCCGAGCGTGACTTCGTGAAGGCCGTCGAGCTCGAAGGCGTGTCGCCGAGTCGAGTCATGGCGCGCGAGATCTTGCCGAATCTCGTCACGCCGCTGACGGTGGAGTCCGGGCTCCGGCTCACGTACTCGATCGTGATCATGGCCGGCCTCAGCTTCCTCGGGTTCGGCATCCCGCCGCCGGCCCCGACTTGGGGCTTCATGATCAGCGAGAACCTCATCGGGCTCTCGTCCAACATCTGGGGAGTCGCGGCTCCCGCGATCCTGATCGCTCTGCTGACCATCGGCACGAATACCTTCACCGACGCCGTCGCCCGGGTCTCGATCGGCATCGAAGCCCGGGAGCAGCTCCCGCTTCTGGCACCCGACATCGGTATCGTTGCGTCGTGACAGGCGAGCAGCTGGCTGCCCCGACGGTGCCCGACTTCGCGCCAACCGCGCCCGTGCGGCTCTCGGTGCGGGACCTTCGTATTTGCCTCGAGGGTGACACGCAATCCGACGTGGTCGACGAGGTGAGCTTCGACGTGGCGGCAGGTGAGGTGCTCGGGCTGGTGGGTGAGTCAGGTTCCGGCAAGACCACCGTCGCCCTCGCGCTTCTCGGGCACGCCCGTCGAGGACTGACGATCACCTCAGGCGCGATCCTGCTCGACGGGCTGGATCTGCTGGGTCTTTCTCACCAAGAAGTGCGAGCGCTGCGAGGTCTGAAGGTCGCCTACGTGCCTCAGGATCCGGCGTCCGCGCTCAATCCCGCTCTCCGAATTGATACCCAGCTCGAGGAGGGCATGAAGGCTCACCCAGGTGCCGTCAACGACATCCCCGGGCGCCTCGCAGAGGTCCTCGAGGAAGTGCGTCTCTCCGCCGGACTCGGGCATCTTCGCCGGTACCCGCATCAGATGTCGGGAGGTCAGCAACAACGCGTCGCCTTGGCGATGGCCTTCTCGTGCCGCCCGAGCCTCATCGTCCTCGACGAGCCGACTACAGGTCTCGACGTCACGACGCAGCGCCACGTGCTCGACACAGTGCGCAACCTGTGCACCGCGTACGGAGTCGCAGCGGTGTACGTCAGCCACGACCTCGCCGTCGTCGGCGGGCTCGTCTCTTCGGTCGCGGTGATGTACTCGGGTCGGATCGTCGAGATCGGCCGTACCGACAAGGTCTTCGGATCTCCTGTGCATCCATACACGCGTGGCCTGCTCGCGGCAATCCCCTCACCGGAGCGCTCCGAACTGCTACGAGGGATCGAAGGCCAGCCGCCACGTCCCGGTCGCCGCCCGGCAGGATGCTCGTTCGCGCCTCGTTGCGAGCTTCGTGTGGCCGGCTGCGCCGAGTCACCGCCCTTGATCTCCGTCGCCGACCGCGGGGTGCGCTGCTGGCGGGCAAGCGAAGTCGTGACACGGGGCGCAGATCCGTCCCAGCCGATTCCGGATCGAGACATGACGGGCGGGACGGTGCTCGATGTGGCCAACCTCACCGTCAGTTACGGGCGCACACCGGTGTTGCACGACATCTCGCTCAGGGTCCCGGCCGATTGCTGCGTGGCTGTGGTGGGAGAGTCGGGATCCGGCAAGACCACCCTTGCTCGCACAATTGTCGGCCTGCATACGAATTTCGAAGGGAGCCTCACATTCCGCGGCGCGCCGCTCGCTCCGGGCATGAGGAAGCGACCGAAGGAATCGCTGCGGCGAGTCCAGTACATCTTCCAGAACCCCTACACGTCGCTCAATCCCCGCAAGACGATTGGCCAGATCATCTCTCAGCCGCTCGAGCACTTCTTCGACTTGTCCCGTTCCGAACGTGACGAGCGCATCAGCGCCGTGCTGAAGGACGCCTCGCTCTCGGACGAGTTCATCCCTCGCTACCCGGATCAACTCTCCGGTGGCGAGCGTCAAAGGGTTGCGATCGCCCGCGCGCTTGTTGTCGAGCCCGAGTTGCTCGTCTGCGACGAGGTCACCTCCGCGCTGGACGTGTCGGTGCAAGCCGTGATCGTCGAATTACTGCGCCGCCTGCAGTCCGAACGCCACCTCGCGATGGTCTTCATCACCCACAACCTGGCGCTCGTTCGTTCGATCGCTCAATCGGTTGTCGTGCTCTCGGACGGAACCATTGTCGAAACGGGTTCCGTGGAGGACGTCCTGGAACGACCTCAGGACCCGTATACGGTGAGGCTGATGGAGGACGTACCCAAGCTGTCGGTCGCGACCGGCAGCCCTGCATAGCCTTGACGGACCAACCCGGGCGAGCTTTCGCCTCGTCCTGCTCAAGGTGTTCCACAAAGTCTTCAATTTGGAGGAGAGCAGAATGAATTTGACGTATTCGGTCGAGCAACTCGAGCTCAAGCACCGAGCCCGTGAGCTTGCCCGTTCGATCATGGTTTTCGAAGAACAGTGTGAGGAAGGCGACGGCCTGCCGGCCGATGCGCTCGAGATGATCAAGAAGAGCACCCTCGCTGCGGGCCTGAACGCGATCAACATGCCGACCGAGTGGGGCGGAGCGGGCCTCTCCATCCTCGATCAGGTGTTGGTGCAAGAGGAGCTCGGACAGCTGACGAATGCTCTCTGGGACGCAGTTTGGCGTCCGGCCAACGCCCTTCGGGCCTGCACTCCCGACCAGCGCGAGCGCTACCTCATCCCGGCCATCAAGGGCGAGCGGCGCGACTGCTACGCCGTCACGGAGGCGGACGCCGGCTCGGATTTCACGGCCATCGAGTCAACCGCGGAGCCAGACGGGGACGGCTACAGGCTCAACGGGGAGAAGTGGTTCGTCACCGTTGGTGACGTTGCCGATTTCCTCATCGTCATGGCGAAAGTGCTTCCTGAGCGCGCGAACACGCTGTTCCTCGTGGACAAGGACAGCCCGGGCGTGGTGCTGGACCGGACGCCGCGTTACATGCACACCTTCGTCTTCAAGCACCCGATCTTCAGCTTCCACGATGCGCACGTCGGGCCCGGGCAGGTGCTCGGCGGCATCGGCGGCGGAGACCGGCTGACCCAGGAGTGGTTCGTCGAAGAGCGCTTGATGATCGCGGCCCGGTCGATGGGCGCCGCAGAACGAGCCCTGCGAGAGGCGACCGACTGGGCCAAGACTCGAGAGCAGTTTGGCCACCGTCTCATCGAGAACCAGCTCATCCAGGGGATGCTTGCAGACTCAGCGATGGAGATCGCGACGAATCGGGCCCTGGTGTACCAAGTGGCGTCTGAGGCTGACGCAGGAATGGATCGGAAGCTCGTGCACGCGAAGGCCTCGATGGTCAAGGCGTCCGCCTCCGAAGCTGCAGGGCGCGTGGTCGACCGAGCGGTGCAGATCTTCGGTGGTCGCGGCTACATGCGCGAGTACCCGGTCGAGCGCCTGTACCGCGACATCCGGGTCGACCGGATCTGGGAGGGAACCTCGGAGATACAACGCCTCGTCATCGCGAACGAGATCGCCAAGCGCGGGCTCGACAACCTGTTGGCGCCCTGGGCACCGACGACGTGACGGGAGGCATCACCGCGTCGCCGTCGAGCCCCGAGGACTCACTTGTCGAGGTCGAGCGCGATGGCGTGATCGCGATCGTCAGGTTGGCCCGAGAGCACAAGCTGAACGCCTTGTCGGCACAGGTCGAGCGCGACCTGTGCAAGGCTCTCGAGTCGCCCGAGGTCGCCTCGAGTCGCTGCATCGTCATCACCGGTGGGACGAAGGTGTTCTCGGCCGGGGCCGATGTGACCGAGATGCGAGGCATGGATGTCCAAGCGATCTTCGACTACTACAAGTCGACCGGCGGTGTCTACGAGCAACTGGCGGCTATGGAGCAGCCAAGTATCAGTGCGATCAGCGGCTACTGCCTGGGTGGGGGCCTCGAGCTCGCCCTGGCGACGGATTTCCGCATTGCCGACGCCTCGGCCGTCTTCGGCTTGCCCGAGGTCGGCATCGGGATCGTGCCGAGCTCGGGCGGGATCCACCGCCTGGTCCGGATGGTCGGGACCGCGCGAGCGCGAGAGCTGGTTCTTGCGCGCTCGCGCCTGTCGGCGGACGAAGCTGCCCGGATCGGCATCGTGACCGAAGTCGTGCCCGCCGGAGCCGCTCTCGCGCGGGCTTGCGAAGTCGCGCGCACGCTCAGCGACCTTCCGGCGCTCGCGTGTGCGCTCGCTCGCCGCTCGATCGATGCGGCAGCCGAGTCCTCGCGAGAGGTCGCGCTCCTCGTTGAGCAGCTCGCCTACGCCGCACTGGCTCAGGCGGCAGAGTCGAGACAGAGGCTCGAGTCGGTACTGGATCGGTGACGACGCCCGGGTCTGAGTGAGGCCTGGAGGTCGCCGCCAAGCCCTGTTGCAGGGTCGGAACCGGCCACCTAGAGTCAACTTCGTTCACTGCGAGGAGACCCAGAACCCGCCTTAATCCAGCACCCTCAGGAGGTTCCCGTGGCCCGTGACTCCAAATACGACGTGCTCTTCGAGCCTATCCAGATCGGGCCGAAGACCCTGAAGAACCGCTTCTATCAGGTGCCTCACTGCATCGGTGCCGGCTCGGAGAAGCCGGGGATGCAGGCGTACCACCGGGGCATCAAGGCGGAGGGCGGTTGGGCAGCCTGCTGTACGGAGTACTGCTCCATCAGCCCCGAGTCCGACGACACGATGAGAGTGTCTGCACGGATTTGGGACGACGGTGACGTTCAGAACCTGAAGGCGATGTGCGACCGGCTCCACCAGTACGGCGCGCTTGCCGGGATCGAGCTCTGGTACGGGGGCCCACACGCTCCGTGCCACGAGTCCCGTGACACTCCCCGAGGCGCATCACAAATTGCCTCCGAGTTCGAGTCCAACATCTATCCGCGGGCCATGGATCTGGACGACATCCAGCGCGTGCAGCAGTACTACGTCGACGGTGCGATCCGCGCTCGCGACGCGGGCTTCGACATCGTCTATGTCTACGGTGCACACAGCTACCTGCCGTTGCAGTTCTTGTCTCCGTGGTCGAACAAGCGCACCGACGAGTACGGAGGCTCGTTCGAGAACCGCGCCCGGTTCTGGCGTGAGAGCCTCGAGAAGGTGCGAGAGGCCGTCGGTGACGACTGCGCGATCGCCTCCCGTTTTGCCGTCGACACGCTCTACGGCCCCGCCGGTGTCGAGCTCGAGAAGGACGGCTACGCATTCGTCGAGTATGTCGACCACCTCGTGGACCTCTGGGACCTCACGGTCGGGGACATCGCGGAGTGGGGGCAGAACGCAGGACCTTCTCGATTTTTCGAGGAGAACCACGAGAAGCCCTATACCGGTACGATCAAGCCCGGCAACCACACGAACAAGCCGGTCGTCGGCGTCGGTCGGCTTACCAATCCGGACACCATGGTCGCCATCATCAACTCCGGCCAGTTCGACATCATCGGTTCTGCCCGCCCGTCGATCTCGGACCCGTTCCTGCCGAAGAAGATCGAGGAAGGCCGTTTCGACGACATCCGCGAGTGCATCGGCTGCAACCAGTGCATCTCGCGCTGGGAGATCGGCGGCCC